>Ga0302314_10017303_pt1 | contig 12101 bp, 15 predicted proteins | sample III_Palsa_N2_3_FD_200533 | JGI IMG/M metagenome (GOLD analysis project Ga0302314, IMG submission 200533) | Peat permafrost microbial communities from Stordalen Mire near Abisko, Sweden - III_Palsa_N2_3 | ecosystem: Environmental > Terrestrial > Soil > Palsa > Peat permafrost | place: Sweden...
GTGCTGCTCGCGACAGCCCTCGGCTTCGTGGTGCTAGAGCTGTCCGGGCGCGGCCATTCGCACGACCACGATGGCCACAGGCACACCCACGACCACGACCACGACCACGACCACGACCACGACCACGACCACCAACATGACTCACGGGCCGGCCGCCTGGCGGCGATCATGGTCCCGTTCGGCGCCGCAGCCTCCCCGGACCTGACGATCCTGCCGGTGTTCCTCGCCGCGACGACCGCTGGGGTCGCCACAGCGGTTGGCTCCCTGTTTGTGTTCGCCGCGGTGACGATCGGCACGATCGTGACCCTGACGGTGCTGGCGACCCGCAGCGGCTATCAAGTCAAGGGCGACTGGCTTGAGCGCTGGGGGAACATCCTCACCGCCGGAGTGCTGGTTGTGCTCGGCGTCCTGATCATCACCGGCACGATCTAGCGATTCCGGGGCCCCCACCGTTAGCCTACGGCTCCAGTGGCCGACTCAGACATCTACGCGTCCGCGCTGCTGCGCTACCCGGAGACGATCTCCAACCTCGAGCAGAAACAGGAGGTCGCGGCGCGGATCGCCGCCCAGGCGCAGGACGGTCAGACGATCGGGATCGGCTCGGGTTCAAACGCCTATCTGACGCTGTGGGCGATTGGCCGTCGCGCGGCTGAGCAGGGTCTGAATATCCGCGTCAGCACAGCATCGCTTGAGACCGAGACCGCTGCCGTCACGCTCGGCCTGGCGCTGGCGCCACTCGGCGCGGTCGAGGTCGACTGGGGGGTCGACGGTGCCGACGAGGTCGATCCTCACAACCGCTTGATCAAGGGCCGCGGTGGCGCGCTGTTCAAAGAAAAGATCCTGTGGAAGACGGCCCGGCTGATGTACCTGGCCGTCGACCCGAGTAAGTACGTCCAGCGGCTTGGGGAGAAGTTCCCAGTTCCGATCGAGGTCTATCCGGCTGCGGCGCCGCTGCTCTCGCGTGAACTCTCCCAACATAACTGCCGTGAGCACGGCCTTCGGCTTGGCACCGGCAAGGACGGCCCAGTGATCACCGAGGCCGGCAACCTGATCGTCGACGCCTGGTTTGACGAGATCCCATTCGGCCTGCACGCCGAGTTGAAGGGCTTGCCGGGCGTGATCGAGACCGGCCTGTTTGAAGGCTTCGCCTTCGAAGTCCTTTAGCGGTCGGCTACTCCGGCTGGTCAGGGGACCAGCCGGCCGCCGCTCGCTCGGGCGTCCAGCCCTTGGCGATCAAGCTCGCCGCGCGCTTACGACCCGCGATCTCGATCGGTGCCCGCGCACGGATCTCCTCCATGATCCGTAGCGTGAAGTCACCGGCGCTCTCGCCGGGCTGCAGCCCGCCGCCCGCTGGCGGGAAGAAGTCGACCTTGATCTGCGGCCGGGAGTTCGGGAACTTCGGGACGTCAACGGTGCCCGTGCATGCCGCCAGCACGATCGCCGTGCCCTCCGGAGCCCGCTCCATCAGCCGGCCGAACCCGCTGCGGGCACGTAGTTTGCGGCCGAGCGAGCGTGTGCCTTCCGGGTAGACGCCGATCATCGCGCCTTTGTGCAGCTCCTCGACTGCGCGATCCAAGGCGCCGGTATCTCCCTTGCCGCGGTCGATCGGGATCTGACCCATGCCGTCCAGGACCCGGCCGAGCAGCGCGTTCTTCCACAACGTCGATTTCGCCAGTGCGTGGATCTGGCGCCGCGGCATTGCGGCGATTCCGGCTGTCACCGTGTCCCAGTAGCTGTCGTGATCGCCGGCTAACAGCACCGGCCCGGTCAGCGGAATGCATTCCTCACCGGTGACTTCGAGCTGGCCCCACCAGACGGCCAACGGCCAGCTCGCGTACATCACGCCGCGATATGCCGGGGTGATCCGCTCGAGCCGCTTTCCCATCGGCGCACATCCTGCCAGACTCACGCGATGGATCTGAGCGTGATCGACAACGAGGCGAAGCAGCGCTTCGAGGTGCTCGCTGATGGCGATCTAGCGGGCTACGCCCAGTACCAGCTGCGGGGGCGGCGCATCACCGTGTTTCACACTGAGATCGATCCGAAATTCGAGGGCCACGGCGTCGGCAGCGCGCTCGCACGCGGACTGCTTGACAGTGTTAAGGCGCGGCGGCTTGACCTCCACCCGACCTGTCCATTCATCGCCAGCTACGTGCGTAGCCACGCGGATCAGTACCTTGACCTGGTTCCGGAAGCGATGCGCCCGCGTTTGCTCAAGGATGCCTGAGCCCACCGTCAAGCAGTACGCGGGCGAGGCGATCACCGTCTCCTACGACGCCAAGCGCTGCATCCATTTCGCCGAGTGCGTGAAGGGGCTGCCGGCGGTATTTGACACCAGCAAGCGGCCGTGGATCCAGGTCGACGAGGCCGATGCCGACGCGGTTGCCGCGGTTGTTGAGCGCTGCCCGAGCGGCGCCCTTCAGTACGTGCGCGCTGACGGGCGCGCCGAGCGGCGTGGCGAAGTGGCAATCGATTTGCTGTCGAATGGTCCGTTGGTCGTGCGCGGTGCCTTCACGATCGACGGCCAGCCTGACACCCGCGCAAGCTTGTGCCGCTGTGGTCGCACCGCCAACCAGCCGTACTGCGACCACGAATGTGAGCGCAGCGGCTGGACCTCCAGCTGAACTTTTCCACTGGATATGCGTATATGCATATCCAGGCGCCAAGTTAGGGGTCGATCACCGGCGTCGGTGAGCTCAAAGCCGTTCCCAGCGACGCAACGACGACCAGCACGATCCCGATCAGTTCCCGCGCAGACAGGTGCTGCGACAGCACGATCAACCCGGCAAGCGCCGCCATCGCCGGCTCCAGACTCATCAGAATCCCAAACACGCTCGGCTTGATCCGCCGTAGCGCCTCCAGTTCGAACGTTGACGGAACGATCGTCCCCAGCACGCCGATCGCAACGCCCAGCAGCAGCGTTGAGGGAACCAACAGCCGGGTCCCGCCTTCAATCACGCCGTCCGGCAGCGCGACCAGCGCTGCCACCATCGTCGCCAGCGCCAGGCCGCTTGCGTCAATGAACACCTTGCCCAGGCGTGACTGCAGCAGGATGTAGCCCGCCCACATACAGCCGGCGATCGCCGCGAAGATCACGCCGAGCAGGTTCAGGTGGTGCGCGCTGCCGTGCGCGAGCGAGAGGATCCCGCCGACCGCAAGCAGCACCCAGACGACGTCGCGCGGGCGCCGCGAACCCGCAATCCCGACCGCCAACGGTCCGATGAACTCAATCGTCACGGCCACCCCCAACGGGATCCGCGCGATCGCGTGGTAGAAGCTGACGTTCATCGCGCCGATCGCAACGCCGAGCCCGATCGCCGGTAGCCACTCCTGACGCGAGCGCCCGCGCAACTTCGGGCGCAGGATCGCCATCAGCAGGATCGCCGCCGAGCCGAGCCGCAGCAGCGCGGCGCCCCCGGCCCCGACCTTGTGAAATTGCGTGTCGGCGATCGCCGATGCGAACTGGACCGACGCGATCGCCCCCAACACCAGAAACGGCGAGGGAGCCTTCGACAGCAGTCCGGTCCGCGGCATAGTTACGCCATTGTGGTGACGCGCGTTCGAAACGGCTTCTCCTGGCCGTGCGCGCTGATCGCGCTCGCCGCGCTGATTCGTCTGACGACTCTCGCCGAGCAAAGCTTCTGGACCGACGAGGCAGCGACCCTGCTTGACGTCCACCGCTCGTTCGGCGCGCTGTTCCCCCAGCTGGTCCACTTTGAGTCGACGCCGCCGCTGTACTTCGTGATCGAGTGGGGCTGGACCCATGCCCTCGGCTACTCGGCGTTCGTCGCGCGGCTCCCGTCGGCGGTAGCTGGGATCGCGACCGTGTGGTTCGTCTATCGCGCCGCGGCGGAGGTCGCGAACGAGCGTGCCGGCCTGATCGCCGGCGCGTTGGCGGCGCTCAGCCCGCTGCTCGTCTGGTACTCGCAGGAAGCCCGCGCCTATTCGCTATTGGCGATGTTCGCAGCGCTCAGCTTCTGGCTGGCGGCGCGCGCGGTGACCTCGCGCAAGCCGAGCGATCAATGGCTGTGGGCGCTGGCGGCGGCGCTTGCCCTGACCACGCACTACTTCGCGATCTTCGTCGTCGTGCCCGAGGGGATCTGGCTACTGCGCGCCGCGCGCTGGCCGGTCGCGGCGGTCGGCGTGGTCGCCGCGGCGCTACTGCCGCTCGCGCTGGCACAGCGCAACACCGGCCACACCGACTGGATCACCGGCACGCCACTGCACACGCGCCTCGCACTGATCCCCAAACAGTTCCTCACCGGCCTCAGCGCGCCCCATCAAACCGCCCTCGCGGCCCTCGCTTTGCTCGGGGTGCTGGCGTGTTGTCTTTCGCTTGTCGCTTGCTGGCGACAAGCTCCCCAGGGCGCGCTGATTGCCGCCTTGATCACGGTTGGCGCGCCGGTCGTGATGGCGTTGCTGGCGCTCGCGGGCGTCGACCTCGTCTTGACCCGCAACGCGATCGGCTTGCTGCCGGTCGGCCTGGTCGCGGTGGGCACCGGCGTGGATATGGCACTCGTGAGTGGCCGCGGTCGTTTCGTCGTGCCGGCAGCAGGGCTGATCGCGGTGGTGGGAGTGTGCTCATTCCTCGCCGTCGATTTGGACAGCAAGTACCAGCGCCCTGACTGGCGCGACGCTGCGCGCGTGGTTGGCACCGAGACCGCGTCTCACCTCGTGCTGCTTGCCCCGGCTTCCTCGCGGCTCCCGCTCGGGGTCTACGTGAGGCTACGGCGAGTGGGCTCGCTGCGCACAGACGAGATCGACGTTGTCGACTTCCTGCTGAGCGCCCAAGGCGCGGCGCGTGGCCTAGCGGCGGCGCAGATCCCATCGGGCTTCAGGCTGGTGGCGATGGTGCGCTGGCCTGACCTACTCGTCCGCCGCTATGTCTCAGCCCAGGCCGTGCGGCTGGGAGCGGGGCTAGCCGCTCGGTAGGTTGTCGGAGGCTCTGCCGAAGCTTGCGGCGAAGTCGCCGAGCGCGAAGCCGGCGACTGAGACCGTCAGCCTAATCAGCGTTCGACACGAGTGTCGCCTTAGATCGTGACCGACCCGTCGGCGCCAAGCGTCCAGGCTGGGTTGTGCGCGACCTCCCAGACATACCCCTCAGGGTCGGCGAATGCACCCGTTGTGCCACCCCAGAAGGCCTCCTCGGCCGGGCGCTTGATCGTGCCGCCGGCGCGCTGCGCCTCCGCCAGAACTTCGGCCACTTGCTCAGGCGAGCGGACGTTGTAGGCGAGCTCGATCCCTGGTGCGCCGTGACCGCCCAGTTCGGTCCACAGGCCGAACACCATCGTGCCGGCCTGGAAGAAGCAGACGTCGTCGTCTGGCTGCTGGGCGCCCGACCAGCCGAGCGCCTCGTAGAACGCGCGGGCGCGGGGGAGGTCTCTCACCCCAAGCGTGACAAGACTGATCCGTTGCTCCAAGCTATAGCCATCTTATGCCGCGCCGTCTGATGATCAGCGAGTATCGCCCGAGCGGGGCGATGGACGGTGCGGACGAAATCGAGCGCTTCTACGACGGCTGTAGCGACCTGATGCGTGAACTGTTGGATGGTTTGGCCCAGGCACCTGACCGGCCTCGGCCGTTTCCCGAGATCGAGGACGCCGTCGGCTGGCCACACCGACGGATCTCCTCGGTGCTCGGCGGTGTTTGTACGTTTCGCAAGCGCGAATTCGACGGGCGTCGGCCGTACCACTTCAAGGAGCCCAAGCAGGCCCAATCACGCCGCTGGGAGATGTGGGTGGATGCGGATCAGGCCGCGGCGATTCGTCAGGCTCAGCGAGGCGACGGTTAGCCGTCGCGCCGCTTCAGCATCACGAGCGCCCCGGCCGAGACGATCCCAACAAATAGGACAAAGACGCCTAACCCGGCCCAAGGCGAGAGCGTGTGAGCCGTGCGGACGACTGCGCCAATCTGTGAGCCAGCCTCTGTCGGCCAGAACTTCTCGACGGTGTGCTCAACGGATGCAGGCAGTGCGGCGAGGATCCCAGGCAGGACGAACAGCAGGGCGACGAGCACGGAAATCGCACCGGCGGCGCTGCGCAGGATCGTCCCGAATGCTAGTCCGAGCAGTCCGATCCCCGCTCCATAGAGCCCGGCGCCGAGCAGGGCGCGAAGCACGCCGGGGTCGCCGATACTTGCGGTTGGCGCATGCCCGGAGATCAGCGCCTGACCGATGAAGAACGCCGCAAAGATGACGACCTCGATGAAGACGTAGACCAATGCGAAGACAACCACCGCCTTGGCACCGAGCAGTCGCTCGCGCCGCGGGACGGCGGCCAGGGTTCCGGCGATCGCGCCTGTCGAGTACTCAGAAGTGATCAGTAGGACGCCGAGAACACCGATTGCAAGTTGCGCGATGCCGAAGCCGCCGGCGCTAATTGAGGTCGGATCCCACAGCGGGTGGGCGGCACGGCCGCCAGACGAGGCGTAGTGGTGAGCCGACAGGGCGCTGATCAGCGCTCCAAGCCCGATCCCGAGGAACGCGGCGACTATCAGGGTCCACATCGTCGAGCGGACTGTGCGTGCCTTGGTCCACTCCGAATGCAGCACATCTGTGAAGCGAGCCGCACGGTAGCTGGGCCCCGCCTCTGGGGGCTGGGTGGTAATCGTGCTTGCGGTCATGCCGCCACCTCCGTGGATCGATAATCAACGCTGTCACGCGTGAGGTCCATAAACGCATCTTCCAGCGACGCTCGCTGCGTCGCGAGCTCATGCAGGGTGATGCGATTGGCTGCTGCAAGTTCGCCGATCGCGCGGCTATCAAGCCCCGCAATCTCCATGCTGTTCTCAGTTCCCGGGCGGACCTGTGCTCCGGCGCTCTTTGCCGCCGAGACCAGCTCGGCCAACTGCGGCGAGCGCACCAGGACCCAGTGTTCAGCGTTCGACTCCATGAACGCGTTGACGCCCTCGTCACGCAGCAACTTGCCCTTGCCGATCACGATCAGGTGGTCGGCGGTAACGGCCATCTCGTTCATCAGGTGGCTTGAGACGAATACCGTCCGTCCCTCCGCGGCGAGCCGTTGCATCAGCTCGCGGATCCAGACGATCCCCTCGGGATCGAGGCCGTTCAGCGGCTCATCGAACATCAGCACCGGAGGATCTCCGAGCAAGGCGCCGGCTATCCCCAGGCGCTGGCCCATGCCGAGCGAGAAACCGCCAACCCGGCGGCCCGCTGCCGCCTCAAGGCCGACCATGCCGAGGACCTCGTCGACCCGCTTCTTCGGGATCGCGTTGCTTTGCGCGAGCGCCAAAAGGTGGTTGTAGGCCGTGCGGCTCGGATGCACAGCCTTGGCATCGATCAGCGCACCGACCTCACGTAACGGCGCCGGCAGATCCCGGTAGTGCTTCCCGCCGACCATCACCTGACCGCTCGTAGGGTTGTCAAGCCCAAGAATCAAGCGCATCGTCGTTGTCTTGCCCGAACCGTTCGGGCCGATAAAGCCCGTCACGACGCCAGGGTTGACGTCAAAGCTGAGATCGTCGACTGCCAGCGTTGCGCCGTAGCGCTTGGTCAGCGAGCGAGCCTCGATCTTTTGTCCCGTATAGGAGAGTGTCGGCGTTTTAGGCATTTCGTGAAATGTCCTTCGGTTGAAAGCTGTAAGCGAACGCGGTGCACCGCGCGGCTACTTGAGCGCGTAAATCCGGCGAACGGCATGTGCACCACACCCGCGGCTTGCGGGTGGTATGCGTCAGGCGTCAGTCGTTTTGGTGACCGCCGTCCGCGTCGCCGTAATCGTCGGCGCGGGCCTCGGGTTCATCAGGTCCGGCGTCACGCATGATGCGCGCCGGGGTGTGCTCATCGCCGTGAGAAGCGTGTTCGATGAGGTCCTGCTCGGCTAGCTCGAAGCCCTCAGACTCGCCGCCTCCTGCTTCATCGACCGCCGCTCGCTCTTGGCGATGGCGCTCGCTGCGCGTCATGATCGGCTCTGAGGATGAGTGATCGACCATGACTCGACTGTACTCGGCCGTCATAAGCCTCCTCGAAGTGCAGCCAGATTCTCGCCACCGACTGCCTGCATTGCATGCAGTGCTAGCAACATCGGAGGTCTCGGATGTCTACGTTGACGATCCGCAACCTTGACGAGGACGTCAAGGCTCGGCTCCGTGTCCGCGCTGCCGAAAACGGCCGCTCGATGGAGGCCGAGGTGCGTGCGATCCTGCGTGACTCGCTCGCGACCGGGGCCGCGATCGCCACCCGGAACGCCAGGGACTTCGAGTACACCGGCGTGACGGTGATCGACCCCTGGACCGCGCCGCTGGCTTCGAATTAGGGGAGCCGCAACATCGCGGTGATTGCCGTCGGCCGGTAGCCGTTCTCGGCGCAAGGCGCGGTGCTCACGCCGGAGCCGGGGACGAGCCCGTTCTCGCACGACTCAAGCGATCCGGGATCACCGGCCGCCAGCGCGGTGTCGTCACGAACTCGGCTGTTGCTGAGCCAGGGTGTGAGCGCGAGAAAGCCGGACTTGAGACCGTCGTAGGCGGCTAGGTAGGACGGATCCGGATACAGCGAGATCGGGTCGTGATCGCCGACGTAGCTGCCGGCACGGGCACGCGGATCGTTGCGGGCGAAGATCGCGGACTGGCCGTCGGCCGCCAGGTCGTAGAGATTGCCGACCATGAACGGGTTGATCGCGTAGTCGAACGAGGCGAAGTGTCTGACGTCATACCAGCTGGAGAGCATCCAGCCGAGCTGTTGCCAGGCCGGCGCGCCGCAGGCGCTCGAGTAGGTCGACCAGCTTGCGCACTGGGGAGTGCCGTCGTTGAACTCTGGCTGCAGCAGCAGGTTGACGTGTTCGCTCGCCAAGCAGCCGACGAAGTCTGAGGCTGCGGCGCAGGGTTTGGCCGAGTGCGTGTGCTGGAACGCGTCGAGGCTGATCGCGACGCCCATGTGGACGCCGGGCGCGCCGTGGAGTGGGATCGCGTGGACGGTGCTCATCGGCGCCGGCGTGAAACCGATCTCCTGCTCGATCGCCGTCAGGTTGACCTTCGGCTGGAGGTTGACGAGCGCTCCGTTCGGGCCGAACACCAGCGCGACGTTCTCGACGTTCGGCGTCTGCGCAACGTACACGCTGCGCGTGCCGGCTGCCGTGGCGAGCACGGCGATCGTGGTCCGGGAGGTCGATGTCGTCCAGCCTGGGCAGGCGACCCAGCCCGGGTAGTGATTGGCGGCGCATGCTCCGAGCCCGTTGAGGATCGGTAGCGGCGCCCCGACCACGACCGTCACGTCGTAGCGGCGGGCATCGACGGCGAAGCTGTTCCAGATCGCGCGGATGTAGGTGTCGCTGACCGCCAGAAACACGCGCGCGAGCGACAGCCGATCGTCTGGGAAGCGGGCCGTGTAGTAGGCGATCTGCGGCAGATGTGTGGCGGCGATAAGTCCGATCGCGCCGCCGAGCGCACCGAGTGGTTCATTTGTCTTGTTGCCGATCAGGGTGGCGGGTGGGGTCGTGTCGAACAATCGGGCCGGCTCGCCGGCGCTGCCCTCCAGCGCAAAGGTGATGGCGGTCAACTCGTTGAAGACGACAAGCCCCGGTACGCGGCGGTCACGGTATGGCGCGACGTAGCGGCGGAAGTAGCAGCCGACGTAGCTGTCGATGCTCGCGTAGGTGCTCATCGCCGCGACGGACTGCTTGAACTGCACCGCGAAGACCTGGACGTCGCCCTTGCCGCGGACGACGGTCTCTGGCGTTCCGGCACAGGCGCTCGTGGACGCGCGCGCGGCCGGGGCGGACACCAGCAGGAGCACCAGGAGCGCTAACAGCGCCCAGGCGGGCCGGCCTGGCCAGCTAGCTGGCCGGCCCGGTGTCACGGCGTCGAAGGAACGTGGACGCCGAGCGCGTCACCGACTTCCTGCGCGGCGCGCTCACCGGACTGGACGGCGCCGTCCATGTAGCCGTTCCAGATCGTCGCCGTCTCGGTGCCGGCCCAGTGCACGTCACCGATCGGCGCGCGCACGGCAGTGCCGAAGGATGTCCAAACGCCAGGCGCGAAGAAGCCGCCGTAGCAACCTCCGGTGTAGAGCTCCGTAGACCACAAGTGCTCGACGTAGCCATCGATTCCCCCGATCGGGCTAAGCGCCTGATCGCCGAAGTAGCGGGCGAAGCACTGCGTCACCGCCTGGTAGCGCTCGGCCTTGGTCTTGGTCCCCCACAGCCGCCCGTCGGCGCCCTCGATGAAGCCGATCAGCACGCCCGGACTGACGTTCGCCGTTCCATCGTCGGGATACGGCGTGTTGTCGAAGGTGATCTTCACGGGTCCTGTGTCGCTGGTTGCCTGACCGGCGAGGCCGTCGGCCCGCCAGAAGGGGTGCTCGTAGATGCACTGAACCTTGATCACGCTGCCTTGCGGGACCCGTTGGGTGAGCTGATCGCGGAGGCCGCCGTCGCCTGAGAGCGTGGCAAGTGTCGGCTGATAGATCAGCCGTCCGGCGAGCGTCGGGGGGATCGTTACGATCGCCTTCTTGGCGACCCACGCAAACGTGTCACCGACGACCTGCACCTTGCCGTCGGTGTGGACGATGCGCGTGACCGGCGAGTTCAGCTGGACGCGTTTGCCGAGTGCCTTGGCGATCGCGATTGAGATCGCCTGCGAACCGCCGATGAAACGACTGTCCTGCGCGCCGTTGGCGGTGTCAACCAGGTTGTCAAGAGTTCCCGCCGAGGCGATGTAGAACAAGGTGTGCAGCAGTGACAGGTCGCGCGGCTCGGCCGCGAACACGGACTCGATTGCGAGTTCCGCCAGTGCGCTGGTGCTGGAGTCGGGCGATTCGTTCAGCGGGAGCAGGTTCTCGCGCATCCAGGTTTCGACCGTCTGTCCGTCCCAGAGCGCGGCGTCCGTCGCCAGGTATGGAGCGTCGACGGGCACCTCGGCAGCCATTCGGTTGAGCTCAAACAGCGCCAAGCCGGCATCCGCAGTGCTGGTGGCGATCGGGATGCGGCTGCTCGACGAGTAACGGCTGAGGCCGCTGACGCTTGAATAGTTGACGTAGTCACCCTCGTCGTAGGTTTTGAAGGTGCCGATTCCGAGCTCACGCGCGAGGTTGTAGATCTTCGCCTGCGGCCGATACACGGCCTGGGTCGGAACCGTGGCGGTGGCCGGTTCACCGGGCAGCGGTCCGACCCATTGACCGCCGACCTCGATCACCTTCCCGTTCGCAAGGGGGTGGTTGAGGGTTCGGCCACCGACGCGGTCCCGCGCCTCCACCAGCCGCACATCGAGTCCGGCACGCTCCAGCAGGCGGGCGGCGGTCAGGCCGGCGAGTCCGGCGCCGACCACCACGACGTCGGCGGTCCGGGGCTTCGAGGGGCGCTTCGAGCGCGGCACGGCGCCGGCCTGGCCCGGCAGTGTGGCGGCCGCGGCAGCTGTGCCCGCACCGCCGATCAGCGCTCGCCGAGTTAAGCTGGAATCGCTCATATGAAGTTCGGCGACTTTAGTCGCCACCTGCCGCCGCTGCGCCGCCGCAGCGCGACCGACCAAGCTAGACACGCTGTTCGAACCTACTGTATGTTGGCGCCGGTATTTCGATGGCGCCGATCCGGTCAATCCTTGTCACCCACGATGGCTCCCGCAACTCGGCAGCGACGCTGTCACACGCGATCTCGCTCTGCCAAACCGAGAACGCTCGGCTGGGCATCGCATTCATCTCCCCGAGGATCGAGATGTTCGCTCCGCTATGCCCGGGCCCCTACGTCGTCCCGGCGGTGAAATTCGATGCCGCACGTGATGTGCTGGGGCTGGTCCCGCAGGAGATCGCGCTTCGCTACCTGGTGTGGGAGCAGGGGATCCGCACGGCTGGGCTGATCACGATCGCGGAGCGCCTCGAGTGCGACGCCGTATTGCTGCCCAAACGGCGTGATCGCCGCCAACGGACACTCCAGCGCGCAGGGCTGACGGTGCTGGTTGATCCGCGGCAGACACGGATTCAGGTTTGGCGGGTGCCCCGCAGGCAGACGGCGGCGGCATCGGCGCTGCCAGCCGTCAGCCGGTGACGCTGGTTTTGATTGCGTACACGCTGCGGCGGATCGGGACGGTTGGTTCGGGGATTTGTCCGATGTGTTGGATCAGTTCGATCCATTGCTGCGGTTTGAGGATTGAGCGGACTT
>Ga0302314_10017304_pt1 | contig 12100 bp, 11 predicted proteins | sample III_Palsa_N2_3_FD_200533 | JGI IMG/M metagenome (GOLD analysis project Ga0302314, IMG submission 200533) | Peat permafrost microbial communities from Stordalen Mire near Abisko, Sweden - III_Palsa_N2_3 | ecosystem: Environmental > Terrestrial > Soil > Palsa > Peat permafrost | place: Sweden...
GCCCGGAAGGGCAGATCACCGAGGCCGGCCTGCGCAACAACATCAACGTCGGCATCGGCTACGTCGAGGCCTGGCTCAACGGCAACGGCTGCGTGCCGCTGCACAACCTGATGGAGGATGCGGCCACCGCCGAGATCTCCCGCACCCAGGTATGGCAGTGGCTCAAGCATGGCGCCAGCCTGGCCGATGGCCGCAAGGTGAGCCGCGAACTGGTGCTGCGCATCATCGACCAGGAACTGGCTGCCTACCGCGAGCAGCTTGGCGAGGAGCGCTTCTACGAGGGCCGCTTCGCCGAGGCCGCCGGCATTTTTGCCCGCATGAGCACCGCCACCGACTGCGTCGAGTTCCTGACCCTGCCGGCGTACGAGTATCTGGACTAAGGGTGGGGAGTGGCTGCGGGAACGGAAAATGCTGGTGAAATGCCGTTTCCCCATCTCCCCAGGTGTTTTTGAGTTTTTGACCATCGGGCTAAAGGCCCAAGAGGAACGCTGCAATGAGCCGTGACGAGCAAATCAAAGCCCTCGAGAAGGACTGGGCCACCAACCCCCGCTGGAAGAACGTGAAGCGCGGTTACACCGCCGCCGACGTCGTTCGCCTGCGCGGCTCCCTCCAGGTCGAACACACGCTGGCCCGCGCCGGCGCCGAGAAGCTGTGGAAGCTGGTCAACACCGAGCCGTACGTCAACTGTCTCGGCGCCCTCACCGGCGGCCAGGCGATGCAGCAGGTCAAGGCCGGCATCAAGGCCATCTATCTGTCAGGCTGGCAGGTTGCCGCCGACAACAACAGCTACATGTCCATGTACCCGGACCAGTCGCTGTATCCGGTGGACTCGGTGCCGAAGGTGGTGGAGCGCATCAACGCCAGCTTCAAGCGCGCCGACGAGATCCAGTGGGCCAAGAACATCGGCCCCGGCGACAAGGGCTATGTCGATTACTTCGCGCCGGTCGTGGCCGACGCCGAAGCCGGCTTCGGCGGCGTGCTCAACGCCTATGAGCTGATGAAGGCGATGATCCGCGCCGGCGCCGGCGGCGTGCACTTCGAGGACCAGCTGGCATCGGTCAAGAAATGCGGCCACATGGGCGGCAAGGTGCTGGTGCCGACCACCGAGGCGGTGCAGAAGCTGATCGCCGCGCGCATGGCCGCCGACGTCTACGGCGTGCCGACCGTGATCCTGGCCCGTACCGATGCCGAAGCCGCTGACCTGCTGACCAGCGACTACGACGCCAACGACAAGCCGTTCATCACCGGCGAGCGCACCAGCGAAGGCTTCTACAAGACCAAGAAGGGTCTGGAGCAGGCCATCAGCCGCGGCATCGCCTACGCGCCCTACGCCGACATGGTGTGGTGCGAGACCGGCACGCCGGATCTGGAGTTCGCCCGCAAGTTCGCCGAAGCGGTGCAGAAAGCCGTTCCGGGCACCATGCTGGCCTACAACTGCTCGCCCTCCTTCAACTGGAAGAAGAACCTGGACGATGCCACCATCGCCAAGTTCCAGCGCGAGCTGGGCGCGATGGGCTACAAGTACCAGTTCATCACCCTCGCTGGCATCCACTCCATGTGGTACAACATGTTCGACCTGGCGCAGGACTACGCCAAGCGCGGCATGACGGCCTACGTGGAAAAGGTGCAGGAGCCGGAGTTCGCCGCGCGCGACCGCGGTTACACCTTCGTCTCGCATCAGCAGGAAGTGGGCACCGGCTACTTCGACGACGTCACCACCGTGATCCAGGGCGGCGCCTCCAGCGTCACCGCGCTGACCGGCTCGACCGAAGAAGAGCAGTTCCACTAAGCAACACCGCGGGCCCGGCACAGCGCCGGGCCTGAACGGAAAGCTGCAACAGTAGGGGATGCCCGCAAGGGCATCCCCTTTTTGTTTGCGCTTGGCGGATCGAATCGTTGTCGGGGTGGCCGGTCCCCGCACGAAAGTCTCCGCATCACCTGTGTATCTGTGTCCCCGGTCACAGCTCCCACAGCGCTTACCCCCTATCTGCGCCAGCCCATTGTGAACTGCGTCTAGCTCGGCGCAGTCGCGCAGGACTAGCGTTACTGGTGTGGCTGGGAGCGGCGCAGCGGATCTTTCCGCACCGTCTCCAGCCCCAAGGCGGTTTCATTCGATTTGAAAACCGGAAGTGTTTTGCAAACTTGTGGTACGGAGGATTCATGAGCAAGCAGGCAAGCAGGGTACATCTGCAGTTCCGCCCCGAAGTCAGCAAGGACGAAATCCATGCGGCCATCGACAGTGTGCTGGGCCGCTACGGCTGCCCCACATGCGGTCTGCGCGGCATCGATCTGCAGTTGTACGGCGGCGATCCGGCGGCCAGCGAGATCGCCAAGCTGAAAGGCGTGACGGGTGTGGTGACCAGCGGCGCCGCCTAGGCCGATGCCGGACATGGCAAGACAGTCGGCAGGGTAATGCACCATGCTTCTTGCCACCACCATCGAGGGGTACGACGCGGAGCTGGTCGAGCGCGTCGTACCCCTGGTGGACATGATCGAAATCAGTCCCGATCGCTGGGTGCGCGAACAGGATGGTGTGGCGTCGATACCGCGGTCCGCGCTGGACTTCATTGCGGGCCTGGCCCGGCAAGCGCCCCTGGTGGTGCATGGCGTGGGCCTGTCCATCGGCAGTTACGACCACTGGTCGCAGGCTTATATCGGGCTGCTCGACCAGCTGTTCGAAGCGGTGCCGATCCGCTGGCACAGCGAGCATCTCGGCTATGCCGAAGTCGAGGGGGAGCCGCTGGGCACCATGGTGGAGTTGCCGCGCAGCCGCGAGGCCCTGCGGCTGGTATCGCAGCGAGTGAGCGCGATCCAGCGGCGCTACGGCGTGCCGTTCCTGCTGGAGAACGTGGCGCGTGCCTTGCCCGATGACGGCACGGAACAATTCAGCCCGGCGGGATTCGTCAACGAGATCGTGGCGGATACCGGCTGCGGCCTGCTGCTTGATGTCTACAACCTCGAGTGCGACCGGCACAACATCGGCCTGAACATCGCCGACTTCCTGGATGAGCTCGATCTGCGCGCGGTGCGCGAGATCCATATCGCCGGCGGCACGCTGTACAAGGGCTTCCGCCTCGACATCCATTCGCGGCTGGTGGAGGACAGCACCATCGCCCTGGCGCGTGAGGCCATGTCGCGTTGTCCCGCCGCGGAAGTGGTGGTTTTCGAAATTCTCGACGAAGCCGTCGCCGTGCTGGGCGCGCGCGCCGTGGCGGCCGAGCTGGTGCGTCTGCGCGGCAGGCTCGGCCTTGTCTGACCTGGCGCAGCGGCAAAGAGCCCTGCTCGCCGTGCTCAAGGGGCGCGGTGCTCAGGCGGGGCCAGACTCCGCCTACGCGCGGCAATTGCAGGCGTCGCCGCATGCCGCGATGCTGCGGGAAATTATCTGCTGGTGGCGCCAGTTCCTGCTCAGCCGCGATTGCCGCTTCACCGCCGCGCTGCTGAAGCGGCGCGGCGACTTCGCGGCGAAGCTGGAGGATTTCGTGCGCGCTACGCCGGGGTCCGTGCTGATCGAGCAACAGGCCGACAACTTCCTCGGCTACACCGCCGGGGATACCGACCCGCTGGTGGCGGCGATGGCCAGAACCGAGCTTGCCCTGATGCGCTCGCGGCGCCAGCCCGGCTACCGCGCCGCGGTGATGTGGCAACACGATCCCGCACCGGTCTTTGCCTTCGTGCTGCGCGGGCTTTCATTCGAGGACGCGGCGATCGCCGGGATGTTCCGCTTCGTGGCGGATGCGGCAGCGCCGGGAGGCATGCAGTGGTTCGAATGCTATCCGGAGGTGCCGCCGGAACTGCCTGCCGGCAGCTCCGCGCCAATTTCGGAAAATCGTGCAAGTAATTGATATTGATTGAATAAGTGCCAGTGCGGCAGGAGTGGACCAGCGCGGCAGGAGCAAGCGGCTCGCTTGTGATGGCGACTGCACCGCTATATGGTGTGTCGCAAACAACATAAGGGGGAGAGCCATGTTGCGTAATATTCTGCTCGGCCTTGTTTTAGTGGTCGCGGTGTTTTTCGCCATCGGCCTGGTACTGCCGGACACCGTGCATGTGGAGCGCAGCATAAAGATCAATGCGCCGCAGTCGCAGGTGTTTGCCCTGGTCAACGGCTTCCGCCAGTTCGATAAATGGTCTCCCTGGGCGGACAAGGATCCGCAGGCGAAGGTGCAGCTCAGTGGCCCCGTTTACGGCGTCGGCGCGCACTATGAATGGGCCGGCAACAAGGCGGTCGGCAGCGGCACCCAGGAAATTGTTGCCAGTACCGCATATAGCCAGGTCAAGACCCGATTGACCTTCGCCGGTTTCAAGCAGGCGAGCATGGCGAGTTTCGATCTTGAACCCGACGAGGCGCTGACGCGGGTCAGCTGGGGGCTGGATATCAAGCTCGGCGGCAATCCCATCGGTCACTATTTCGGCCTGTTGATGAACCGGCAGATCGGACCGGACTACGAGCGCGGCCTGGCCCGGCTCAAGGCCCTGGCCGAGGGTGGGGACAAGACCGATTTGTCGGCGCTGAAGGTGGACCTGGTGGACGGCAAGGCGCAGGCCTATGCCTACCTGTCCGGCTCCAGCAGCACCGACACCGACGCCATCGCCAAGGCTCTGGCAGCTGCCTACGCCAAGGTCGGCGCGTTCATGCAGGCCAGCGGCCTGAAGCCGGCGGGGGCGCCGATCTCGGTGACCCGACGCTGGGATGCGCAGGCCAAGATCTATGAGTTCGATGCCGGCATTCCGGTGGACAGCGCCGACGCGCAGGCGCCGGCCACGCTGCAGGGCAAGCCGAACGAGGTGAAGATCGCGCAGACCTATGCCGGCGCGGCGCTCAAGGTCGAGCATCACGGCTCCTACAAGGAGATGGGCAAGACCTATGAGTTGATCGATGCGTTCAAGAAGGCCTATGCCTTGCAGGACAACGGGCTGTCGTGGGAGCAATACGTCAGCGATCCGGGCAAGACGCCGGAAGCCCAGTTGCTCACCGATATCTATGTGCCGGTGAAATGAGTGAGGCCGCGGCTATGCCGCTGTGAGGAGTGAGGTCGCTCGCTACGCTCGCTGTGAGGAGATAAGCTTTTCTCCTCACGTCTCACAGTCCGCGCAGCGGACGACCTCACTCCTCACGCTTAGATGAACCAGCCGTCCCAACCCTTCGACCCCCGCACTTTCCTGTCCCAGCTGACCACGCAGCCGGGCGTCTACCGCATGTACGACGCCGCCGACGAGCTGCTCTACGTCGGCAAGGCGCGCAACCTGCGCAAGCGCGTCGGCAGCTATTTCCTGCGCGCCAGCGGCAACCCGCGCATCGAAAGCATGGTGGGGCAGATCCAGCGCATCGAAGTCACCCTGACCCACACAGAGGATGAGGCGTTGCTGCTGGAAGCGGCGCTGATCAAGGAACAGACGCCGCGCTACAACGTCTCGCTGCGCGACGACAAGAGTTTCCCCTATGTGCGCATCACCGCGCACGAGTACCCGCGCATCGCTTTCTACCGCGGCGCCAAGACCGGGCCGGATCAGTACTTCGGGCCTTATCCCAGCGCCGGCTCGGTGCGGGAAACCCTGCAGACCCTGCAGAAGCTGTTCCTGCTGCGGCCCTGCAACGATACGTTTTTCTCCAACCGCCGCCGGCCCTGCCTGCAGCACCAGATCAAGCGCTGCTCGGCGCCCTGCGTGAAGCTGATTTCCGGGGAGGACTATGCCCACGACGTGGCCAAGGCGGTGCGCCTGCTGGAAGGGCGGGGCGACGAGCTGGCGCGCGAGCTGGGCGTGGAGATGGAGCAGGCGGCCGGCCAGCTGGAATTCGAGCTGGCGGCGCGCCTGCGCGACCAGATCGCCGCGCTGAACCGGGTGCGCGAGCATCGCGCTATCACCGGCGGCGCCGAGCAGCTCGACGTGATCGTCGCCGCGCCGCATACCTCCGGCAGCTGCGTGGTGGTGGTGTCGGTGCGCGACGGCATCAATCTCGGCCACGGCAGTTTTTTCCCGCGGCATCCGCCGGGCATCGCCATGGACGAGCTGCTGGGAGGATTCATCGCCCAGTACTACCTGGAGCGGCCGCCGCCGCCCGAGCTGCTGGTGAGCGAGCTGCCGGAGGACGCCGAATGGCTCGAAGCCACGCTGTCCGCCAAGGCCGGGCGCAAGGTGCGCATTGCCCGGCCCGAGCGCGGCGCCAAGCAGCGCCTGCTGGAGATGGCCGCGGGCACTGCGCTGCAGGCCCTGTCGACGCGCATGATGGAGGCCGCCAGCATGGATCAGCGCCTGCTCGAATTGCAGCAGGCGCTGGACCTGGAGCAGCCGCCGCGCCGCATGGAGTGCTTCGACATCAGCCACACCATGGGCGAGAAGGCGGTGGCGTCTTGCGTGGTGTTCAACGAGGAAGGGCCGCTCAAGGCGGCCTACCGCAAATTCAATATCGAAGGCATCACCCCGGGCGACGACTATGCCGCCATCAAGCAGGCGGTGGCGCGGCGCTATGCGCGCATCAAGGGTGGGGAGGTGCAGTCTCCCGACGTGCTGTTCATCGACGGCGGCAAGGGCCAGCTCGGCGCCGCGATGGAAGCCCTCGGTGAGCTGGGCATCGAAAACCTGCGGGTCGTCGCCATCGCCAAGGGGCCGACGCGCCGGCCGGGCCTGGAGCAGCTGATCCTGCCGGAGCAGGAGCAGCCGCTGGTGCTGGCCCCCGATTCGCCGGCCCTGCACCTGATCCAGCGTATCCGCGACGAGGCGCACCGCTTCGCCATCACCGGCCACCGCGCGCGCCGCGAGAAAGCGCGCCTGACTTCCGGCCTGGAAGTGATCGAGGGCCTGGGGCCGGCCCGCCGCCGCGCCCTGCTCAAGACCCTCGGCGGGCTGCCCCAGGTGAAGCGGGCCGGCATCGACGAACTGGCAAAAGTGGAAGGGATCAGCCGCACCCTGGCGGAACGCATCTACGCCCATTTCCATTGAAAAAGCAGTTGCCAGTGACCAGTTTCCAGTTTCCGGAAAAGGGCAGGGCAAAGTTGTCCGGAAGGACCCTGCTCAAGAAAAACTGGAAACTGGCAACTGGAAACCGGAAACTGTAGCCATGCGGCTGAATACACCCACCATCCTGACTCTGGGCCGCGTCGCCGTGATTCCCGTGGTGCTGGGCCTGTTTTATGTGGATTGGCCGCCGGCCCGTCACGTCGCCGCGCTGCTGTTCATGGCGGCTGCCTTCACCGACTGGCTCGACGGCTACCTGGCGCGCCGGTGGAACCAGACCAGCGGCTTCGGCGCCTTCCTCGACCCGGTGGCGGACAAGCTGCTGGTGGCGGTGGCCCTGGTGATGCTGCTGCGCGACGATCCGCGCAGCGTCATGGGGGTGCTGGTGGCGGTCATCATCGGCCGCGAAATCACCATTTCCGCCCTGCGCGAGTGGCTGGCCGAGCTGGGCCAGCGCGGGCGGGTGGCGGTAAGCATGCTGGGCAAGCTGAAAACCGTATTCCAGATGACCGCCATCAGCATGATGCTGTGGCAGACCCCGCTGGGGCCGATCCCGCTTTACGACATCGGCTACCTGCTGCTGTTCCTGGCTTCGGCCCTCACCATATGGTCCATGATCGTCTATCTGCAGGCCGCCTGGCCGATCATGCGGGATAGCTAAAAGGGCTTGCCTGAGCCGCCGCCGATCCTTACAATACGCAACTCGCAAGCGGGAATAGCTCAGTTGGTAGAGCGCAACCTTGCCAAGGTTGAGGTCGCGAGTTCGAATCTCGTTTCCCGCTCCAATGATTGATCTGGAAAAACCTCGTTCCCGACGAGGTTTTTTCGTATTAGCGCTCAAATTTCAGTTTTTCGGCCTTGCTTTCCTGGAATTCGGCCGCAGAAACCGTGCTGGAGTAAAATTCCAGCGTCGCATCGGCTCGATGGCAGAGTGGTTATGCAGGGGACTGCAAATCCCCGTACGTCGGTTCAATTCCGGCTCGAGCCTCCATTAGCAGCTTGCTGAAAAACCCGGCCCGGAATGTGCTGGAATGTTGAAACGATAGCGAGAACGGACAACAGCATGCGCGGAGCCGAAGACCCTCAGAAAGCGATGTTCAGCTACGTGTCTGTGGAAAGCCGGGTACCGCCGAAACATCCGCTGCGCGCGGTGCGCGTGCTGGCGGACGCTGCGCTGGAAAGCATGGGTGTGGCGTTGACGGCGATGTACTCGCACACTGGGCGTCCCTCGATACCACCAGAGCGGCTGATGCGGGCGCTGCTGCTGCAGATCTTCTATTCGATCCGCAGCGAGCGGCTGCTGATGGAACAGCTCGACTACAACCTGCTGTTCCGGTGGTTCGTTGGGCTGGAGGTTGATGATGTGGTGTGGGACGCCTCCACCTTTGCCAAGAACCGCGACCGGCTGGTCGATCACGACGTAGGCAAGCAGCTGCTGAGCGCAGTGGTACGGCAGGCGCGGGACAATGGCTTGGTTTCCGACGAGCACTTCAGCGTAGACGGCACGCTGATCCAAGCGTGGGCCTCGATGAAGAGCTTTCAGCCCAAGGACGATCCCAAGCCGCCAAGCCCGGGCTCCAATGCCGAAGTCGATTTCCGAGGGCAAAAGCGGAGCAACGACACCCACGAATCCAAGACTGATCCGGAGTGCCGGCTGTTCAAGAAAGCCAAGGGCCAGGAATCCAGGCTGTCTTATCTGGGCCATGCCCTGATGGAGAACCGCAGCGGCCTGGCCATCGACGGCTGCGTCACGCAAGCCAGCGGCACGGCTGAGCGCGACGCGGCGATGCAGATGATCGACGCTGTGAAGACCGACGGACCGATCACCCTGGGTGCGGACAAGGGCTACGACGCCGCCGAGTTTGTCGAGCGCCTGGGGCAGGCCCGCGTCGTCCCGCACATCGCGCAGAACTGCACGAACCGCCGTTCCGCAGTACCCGACCGGATCGCTCGCACACCGGCCTACGCCGTCAGCCAACTGGCCCGTAAGCGCATCGAGGAGATCTTCGGCTGGGCCAAGCAGATTGGCGGGATGGCGCAGACCAAGTTTCGTGGTCGTGCCCGGGTCGACTGGCGCTTCACCATGACGCTGGCGGCGTACAACCTCATGCGTCTTCCAAAGCTGGTCGCCAACTTAGACAGGATAGGTCCGTCTGCTGTGCAGTAAAGAGGTAGACAATGAGCAAAAAAGTAGCAACGCGGGACTCCTGCACGAAAAATCGCCGTCCACAATTCGAAATTTCGAAATTAGCGAACTCACGCGAGCAATTTTTCAGGAGTTTTTCAGCATGCTGCTAGATCTTCCGGACCTCCCCGCAAGCGTCCGTCATAATCAAGAAATTCAAGAAATCTTCACTGTGCAGATGGTGGTCGTCCTGCGCCGCTGGGGTGTTCGAATGTTCAAGGTGGGAATTGCCTCATGAGTCGGAAACCGGCGAACCAATACGATGCACTCATCGTGGGAGCCGGGTTCGCCGGCTCGGTTTGCGCAGAACGGCTCGCCAGCGCCGGCAAGCGCGTGCTGCTGATCGACCGGCGCCGCCACATCGGCGGCAACGCCTATGACGAGCCCGATGGCCATGGCGTGCTGATCCACCTTTACGGTCCGCACATCTTCCACACCAACGCCAAGCGCATCTTCGAGTACCTGTCGCGCTTCACCGACTGGCGCTTCTACGAGCATCGAGTCCGCGCCGAGGTGGACTCCCGGTTGTATCCCATGCCGATCAACCAGACCACGATCAACCGGCTGTACGGCCTGGATCTGGACGAGGCGGGAGTCGCCGACTACCTGGAAAAGGTGCGCGAACCGCGCCAGGTCATCCGCACCAGCGAAGATGTCGTTCTCAATAGTGTCGGCAGCGATCTGTGCGAGAAATTCTTCCGCGGATACACCCGGAAGCAATGGGGCATCGACCTGTCCGAGCTTGCCGCCGGCGTTGCCGCGCGCATTCCGACACGCACCAGCGACGATGACCGCTACTTCACCGACAGTTTCCAGTTCATGCCGGCGGGCGGCTATGCGGCGATGTTCCGGCGCATGCTCGATCATCCTCTCATCGATCTGCGGCTGAACACCGACTATGCCGACATTCGCGGCCAGATCGATGTCGCCCGGACGATTTATACCGGCCCGATCGACGCCTTCTACGACTACCGCTTCGGCAAGCTACCCTATCGCTCGCTGCAGTTTGAGCACAGCCACCTTGCCGACCGGGCCCAGTACCAAGAAGTCGGCACGATCAACTACCCCAACAACCATCTGTTTACCCGCATCACGGAGTTCAAGCATCTGACCGGGCAGGCGTGCCAGGGCACTTCAATCGTGCGCGAGTATCCGACGGCCGATGGTGACCCTTACTATCCGATTCCGCGGCCGGAAAACGAAGCGCTGTTCAAGCGTTACCGCGAACTGGCAAACAACGAGACTGCGGTAAGCTTCGTCGGCCGGCTCGCCGAATACCGCTACTACAATATGGACCAGGTGGTCGGTGCGGCACTCAAGGCCGCGAGCGGGATACTTGAGGGATCCGCTAGTGCGTGAAGCCGTGGCCGCCGCGGCCGTAAACTGCATTTGCCGGCCGCTACGAGTGACGGCGGAGGCTTTTTATTTCATATACTTGGCTGCGGGTTCATTGAGACCTGATCTTCTCCAATCTCCCTGACGCCCCAGCGGTGATTTCTACGCCGGCCCGAATGGCGAAATCGGTAGACGCATGGGACTTAAAATCCCCCGGCCGCAAGGCCATCCCGGTTCGAGTCCGGGTTCGGGCACCAAGCTGTTTTTCCTCGGGAATTCGACTTTACTCCGCTGCCGGAGTGCGCTTGCTGATAGGCGCATCGGACTAAAAGTCCCCTGCGTTTATAAATCGCTCGTTCCTTCAACGGCTTGTGAAGCTCGATCTTCAAATAGGTCTTACACATTTTTATCACGTTCTGCTAAACAGTCTTCAGCTGTGGTGGCTACGCTCCCTTCGGAGCGCTAACGCCAACGTGCCGCCCGTTCGGGCAGCACTCCACTGGCGTTGTCGGTCCCGATGACGCGAATCGTCTCCTAGCAGGAATTCGCCGTGATGTCCGATGCAGCCACAAAGCGGCGGTCGACCCGAATTCTGTCGGAGCCCGGAACGTGCCAAAACGAGACGATGGGACCTCGTGCAAAATGAATGGCCGTGGCGGGCTCGGTCATTCACGCGGCCGCAATCGGCGCCAGAGCGGCCGCTGCCCAGCGACTGGTTTCGGGCCCCTCAACGCCGATCCTGGAAGCTCAATGTGGGACGGCTTCGTGCCAAGTGCGTTTGCCCGAGGTTTTAATTCCCTCTTCCTAAGGCATCTCGGGAAGTCCGCGATAGCGCGACCTCGAGATACTTGTGTCAGTTGTGAAGGCACATCCCCCATGCCAGCGTCGCGGACATGGGACCGGGCGCGCTCAGCCAGGGGCGGACACACTTGCGTCACGCTTCCTTGGAGAACTCGGCCGCAGCAGGTAGATACCAATGGCCAGAAGGGTCACAAAGGGAATATCAGTGAGAAACTTTGACCAGTAACGGTGCAGGTCGCTGAGCGCCTCGATTACCATGATGGCGCCATGCAGCAGATTGGCCCAGACAGTGAAATCGAGAAACGAGGCGTAGCCCTGAGGATCCCTAGCAGCCAGAAACAGGAATACCGCCCACACGATGTAGATAATGAACAGCATCGGCGGGACATAGCACAGACCGCGCGATCCGCCGCAAATGACACCGTTCCAGATGGTCCAGTTCATTAGCCCGCCTTCAGCCAGCATCGATGACTGCAGCACGATGCCTAGGCACAAAGGAACGAAGATCGCCAGAGACAGGGCTCCGTACACGCGAAGAAAGAACCTCAGAGCCTTCAGCTTGTCCTGTTCATTCATGATGGAATCCTTCGGTGGACTGTCTGGTGTTGTGGGAATCCTTCGTAATGCTCTGCGACAGGCCGAAGGACTCGAATAAACGGTACGCAAGCGGCTGCATGAACAGGGTGAGCCCGGTGATTGACCCTGCCTGAATCTCCAGCAGCTGGATCGAATGGGGCCGCCAGGAGCCGGGGGACTGCCGGCTGTAGGCGGCGAACGCCGGCTGACGGTTGGCCGCCGTCGGCAGCAGGCGGAAGCCCTCGTAGT
>Ga0302314_10017306_pt1 | contig 12099 bp, 9 predicted proteins | sample III_Palsa_N2_3_FD_200533 | JGI IMG/M metagenome (GOLD analysis project Ga0302314, IMG submission 200533) | Peat permafrost microbial communities from Stordalen Mire near Abisko, Sweden - III_Palsa_N2_3 | ecosystem: Environmental > Terrestrial > Soil > Palsa > Peat permafrost | place: Sweden...
CTGGGCGGGAAATCGGATTTCCACCTCCCAGGCGGTCAAATACTGGATCGCCCAGCTCCTCGGGGCCTTGCTCGCAGGCATCGCCGCCAGCCTCCTATTTGGCGGCGTGGCCCTGCTTAAAGCAACCCCAACCCTAAACGTCTCCTGGCTCCAGGGCTTTTCCCTCGAAGCCATCACGACGTTTTTCCTGGTCTTTGTCGCCTTCGGCACTGCCATCGATCCGAATCCCCGCACTCCCAAGCTCGGGGGCTTCGCGATCGGCCTGACCATGACGCTCGGCATTCTCGCCACCGGTCCCCTGACCGGCGGCGCGATGAATCCCGCCCGCGTCTTCGGCCCGGCCCTCGCATCGGGATCGCTGCTGTCGGCGGCCGCCATTCAAGAGCATCTTGTCTATTGGTGCGGACCGTTGGTGGGTGGGGGAGCGGCGGGATTGCTCTATGGGCGCTACCTGACGCCGGAGGGGTGATCCCCGACCGGCTAGAGCCAAGCCAGCAGGCCTTCATCGCAACCACACCAAAATAGATGAGTTCAGATTATTCCCCCCGTTCCGGCGGCTCCCGCCGTCCCCGTCGCCGTGGCGGCCGCTCCGGCGGCTCCAATGGCAATGGCCGTCCCCGTACCGAAGGCGGCCAGCGCCAGGATTCCAAGGCTCCCGCTCCCAAGGGCTTTTGGGACAAGGTGAAGGGCCTCTTCGGCATCGGCAAGAAGCAGCCCGTCCGCACCGCCGACCGCGGTCCCCGCTCCGAACATCCCACCGTCCGCCGCGCCGAGGAGCAGCGCTCTGGCGGCCGCAATGAACGCCAGGACCGGCCCGCCCGGGCTGAACGTTCCGAGCGCCAGGATCGTCCTGAGCGCAATGATCGTGGTGAGCGCTCCGAAAAGCCCTCCCGCAAGGAAGCGCCCAAGCCCGAGCTCGAAGCGCCGAATCCCGACGCCGTGGTGATTCCCCGCCTCTATGTCGGCAACCTGGCCTACGAGACCGCCGAGAGCGATCTCTTCGACCTCTTCTCGAAGGTCGGCAGCGTCAAGAACGTCGAGCTGGTGATCGACCGCCGCTCGAACCGCTCGAAGGGCTTCGGCTTCGTCGAGATGGCCGAGCTGGAGACCGCGAAGAAGGCGGTGATGGAGATCCATCGCTCCGAGTTCATGGGCCGCCAGATCATCGTCAGCGGCGCCAAGTCGGAGCGCCGCGAGATTCCGACCTCCCCCGAGGTTCCGCCGATCGAATAAGGCGAAAGCGCTTCACAAAAAAGGCCACGCACAATGCGTGGCCTTTTTTGTGCCGGGATCGGCCGATGCCCGGCGAATCTTATTCGCCGCTCTGGCTGAGGAATGCCGGAGCGCTCGTCTTGGTCTTGCGGACCCAGGTGCCGAGCCAATCGTTGAAGAGCGCCTGCTGGCGGGCCTCCAGGACCTGCTTGTTGGCGGTGGGGCGGACTCCCGCCGCCAGGGTGGCTTCGGCGGGGCTCCGCTTTTCCAGGTAGGGGATCAGGCCGCCCTGGGTGGCGGGGGCGAAGTCGCCGACTTCGCCGGGCTGGAGCGAGATCGCGGCGGGCACCAAGGCCGAGGCGTCCGGCAGGGTGGCGGAGGCCTGCATCGGGATGAAGGGGGGGAGGCTCTCGACGGTCACTTTGAGATGATCGGCGGCGGCGGCATCCTGGGCGGCGGTGGCGAACGGCTTGCCCGCGGCGACGGCGTCGCGGATTTCCTTGGCCAGCGCCACGCCCTTTTCCTCGAGTTGGCGGAGGGCGCCGTTCTCGCGGAGATTCTTCTCGATCAGCGGGGAGACCTGGGCCAGCGGCAGCGGGGCGCTCGGGTCGACTTTGACCAGGTTCAAGACGTAGTAGCCGTGATCGGTCTCGATGGCGTCACTCACGGGAACATCGGAGGTCAGGTCAAAGGCGGCGTGATTGAAAGCGGGGCTGGGAGGAACCGCTGCCGGGGCCTCGGTGAGGGCGAAAGGAGCGGTGACGCCGGACTGCAGATTCTGCTGGGCGGCGAGGGCGGCGAAGGCCTGGGGATCGTCCTTCTTGTCGAGGGCGGCGATGGCGAAATCCTGCGCGGCCTGCCCGAGCTTCTGCTTGGCGGCGGCCTTGTCCTTGGCGGGGAGCTTCTCGTCGGCCGGGCTCAGGAGGAAGGTGGCGTAGCCGACGGTGCGACGCTCCGGGGTGCGATAGGCGGGATTGGAACCGTCGTCCTGGTATTCCTTGGCGATATCGGCGGGGGTCACCGCGATCTGGGATTCGAAATCGGCGGGATCGAGGCGGACGACGCTCATCTTGGCCGAGCCAAGGCGGAGATCGATCATGTGGTCGACCTCGGCGGAGGTTACCTGCGCGGGGGAGACGATGGCGTGGATGACTTTCTGCTCCATGAGCTTGTCCCGGACGATCTGCTCGAAGCGATCTTCGCCGACGCTGCGGGGCACGAGGAAATTTTTGACGAAGGCCTCGTAGGCGGCGGGATCGTACTGACCGTCCTTGCTGAAGGCGGACTGGATCTCGGCCACCACTTCCTGATCGCTGACGACGGAGTGGAATTGCCGTCCCGCCGCCAGCACCAGGAGGCGCTGCCAGGTGATCTGGTTGACGGCGTCGCTGGTCTCCTTGCCCGGAGGGAGGGAGCCTCCCCGGGTGATCGTCAGGTCGAGGATGGTCGCCTGCTGGGCGATGCGGAAGTCGTCGATATTGACCGCTTTCCCGTCGATTCGCCCCAGGGTGCCGTTGCGCAGGGACTGGAGGCTGGAGACGTTGTAGAAGACGATGAACGAAAGGCTGATGAGAGCCAAGAGGATCGCCATCAAAATCGGGGACTGGCTGCGGATCAGTTTAATCATACCGGGGAGTTGTTGACGGTTGCAGATTTACGCGCGGGCTCAAGCCTAAACTGGGAAGGCCGCCACGGGGCCGCGCAAGGAAATGGGAAGCGGGCTATAGAGGGATTTTCTATTTTTATTGCGAATTCCTTGTTGGAGCGGGGCGGGATGACGGACGGGAGCCGAGGCGGGCGTAAGATAAGGCATCAACCTGCCACGATAGCCCGGAACGGCGGGCCTGTCGTGGATGGGGGGAATGGGGCGGTTTGATTGGCTTTGGAGCGGGGCTCCGGGTAAAAGGATCGTCTCCGCCCCATGCGTCTCCGTTTTTCTTTTCTCCTGGCGATTGGCTTGCCGCTGATTTGCGCCGCTTCCGCCTCGGCCGGCGATCTCGCGGGCCCGGATCTCGGCACCATGGTGGCCCATTCCGGGCCGATGGCCTGGATCTGCCTCTTCCTCGCCGCGCTGGTGGCGGCGCTGGTCGCCGAGGGGTTTCTCAAGTTCCGCTACGCCGCGCTGATTCCTTCCGCCCATTACTTCCGGCTGCAGGAATTGCTCGCCGCCGGGGAATACGGGGAGGCGCGGCGCTTTTGCCGGACCCATCGCTCTTTCCTCTGCGCGATGGCGGGCGCCGGACTGGAGCGGATGGAACGGGGCAAGCCGGGGGTGAAGCTTTTCCTGGAGGAGACCTCGGCCCGGCAGGAAGCCTTGATGCGGGGCCCGCTCGACGCGCTCTCGGCGATCGGGGTGCTGGCGCCGATGATCGGCCTCACCGGGACGGTGCTCGGGATGGGCGGCGCCTTCGTCACTCTCTCGCGGACCGGCACCGGCGACTTCGCCTCGCTGGCGACGGCGATCGGCCAGGTGCTCTATTCGACGGCGGGCGGCCTGCTGGTGGCGGTGCCCGCCTTCTTCTTCCATTCCTATTTCAAGGACCGGTCCCAGCGGGCGCTGCTGCTGGCGAATGCGACGCTTCTCCATTTATTCGACCCACTGCCGCTCTCCCATACCCGGGCCGTCGGGCGCGGAACGCGGATGCGGCGGCTGGAGGAAGAGCCGGAATTCGGCCTGCAGATCGCGCCGCTGCTCGATCTCCTCTTCGTCCTGCTCCTTTTCTTCATGATCCTGGCGGGCGGCCCCCGCGCGGAACGGGAGCTTCCACTCGCCGCCGAGCGCGCGGGCGCCGTCAATGCCACCGGCGCGGCCACTCCTTCTCTCCGGATCGACATCGACGCTTCCGGCCAGGTTTTCTGGAATCATCTCCCGGTCGGCACGCCGCGCGATGCGGCGCTGGGCGAACTTCGCGAGCGGCTGCGCCAACTGCCGAGCGAGACCCTGCTGGTGATCGCGCCCCAAGCCCGTAGCCGGCAAGAACGGATCATCGCGGTGCTCGATGCCTGCAAGGCCGCAGGCGGTTCCGCACGGCGAATCGTCTTTGCGCCGCCCGATGGCGGGTCGTAAAGTTATTCACAATTGCGTCAATACTTTTTCTTGACTTTTTATTTTTGGATGACAAAAGCGCCAATTCCCTGAACAGGCCGCGTACGGCAACGTATAACCAAGCGCGATTAATGGATTTTCGAAAATTTCAAATTCGTAAAATAAATCTTGCAGTCTCAGAGAGAACTCCCTTTATTACTAGGTATGCCTACTAAGAAACCTGCCAAGAAAGTCGTCAAGAAAGCCGCCGTCAAGGCCAAGCCCGCTCCCGCCAAGAAGAAAGTCGCGAAGAAGAAGTAACGAATTCAGGCGAATGCCTGAGCTCGTTAATCTTCTAAGTGTTTCTTCGCGGTAACACCGCGTGGCTTGGATTGTCCGGATTCCGGATGACCTTCTTATGCCAAACGTTCCCCTTCGGGGGAACGTTTGGCACTTTTTTTGGACGTAAGCCGTCCTGAAAATATTGCTTTAAAAAGGAAAGCGCCTCCGCGAAGCGTGCGCGAGGCTCTCCTTTCGTGGTCGCCTCGACCACCATCGGGAATGCCTGCGCGATAGCGCACGTAGTTCTCAGGGGTAACTAACTTGCATGGCCGGGAGGCAAATCTAAGGGGGGCATGGCCCCCTTACATCGTACAAGGGTACCCCGTGTATCCCGGCCCGCCCGTAATCAGCACGTTCGATCTTCCCCCGATTCACGCCATCTAAAACCCAGGAGACCGCTCTCCCGCGCTTCTCGCGTCCGCGTGGTATCATCCACTCGGACTCGGCGAGAATCCCCTTCCCTTTCCCCCAGAGCAAAGTCATAGAGGTGCGCCCCGGCTGGAGTTTCGGGAGGAACGGTGTCTTTTGCGGGGCGCGCCTGATTCCGATCTTTTCCCAGGGTAGGGCCTTCGGCCTAACCCTGGGCTATAGGAGGAAACCCCGTTGGGGTTTTCGGAGTGGGTTTTTAACCCATATCTGTCCTAAAACCTTTCTATGGTTGAACCGAAGCCCATGCGTCCCCATCTCCTCGCGATCTTCGATAATGACGGGACGATCTGCGACACGCAGGAAGTCGAAGGCCGGTGCTATTCCATGGCCATCGAGCGCGTGACCGGCAGATCGCTGGCGACGCTGGACTGGACGGCTTACGAAGAGCCGACAAGCAGCGCCATTGTCCGCGAACTCCTGGCCAATGATCCTCTCGCGCTGGAGAAGGAAGAAGCGATCAAGCGCGAGTTCGTCCAACTGCTGGAAGAGGAACGTCCGAAGTTTCCCGGCGACTTCTCGCCTCTGCCCGGAGCGGTGTCCTTCATCAAGCGGCTGCGGGAAGAAGCTATTTGCTCCGTCGCCATCGCCACCGGTTGTTTTGATACCAGCGCCAACTATAAGCTCCGCTGCTGCGGTTTGGCGCTCTCCGATTTTCCGCATGCCACCTCCAGCGATACTCCACGGAGGAGGGATATTCTCTTGCTCGCGGCGAGTCGGGCGGGATTCGGGATTTCCTCCGCCGTCTATTTCGGCGACGCGCCGTGGGATGTGCGAGCCAGCCGCGCGCTGGGACTACGGATGATCGGCATAGGGCGCCGGACCGAGCAATTGCGAAGTCTCGGGGTGCGGCATGTCTTTCGCGACTACTCCGATCCCGATTCGATCATCCAGGCCCTGTGCGCTCCGGATGGCCCGGAATGAGCAGGACAATGGATCGACAGCAATCCACCAACGACACAGCTTCCCCCTTGTATCCCGGTCCGCACCATGCCTGCCACATTCGATCTTCTCCTGATACGCGCTATCTGAATGCCTGCGCGATAGCGCACGTCGTTCTCAGGGGAAACTAATTCGCATGGCCGGGAGGCAAACCCAGGAGACCGCTCTCCTGCGCTTCTCGCGTCCGCGTGGTAGAAAAAACCCGGACACGGCGTGGGGCCGAATGTAATAATGTGTAGACCTGACACGAATGGCGCCCGCGATTCCAACGGCCAAAAACAGCGCCGCCTTGAGCTTGAAAGCTGCGATCAGGCCGAGGAACGAATCTGAATCTGAGGTCTTGCCCATGTGGCGGCAGACTGTGGTCCAGACCGAGTGATGTCGATGGCCTTCACCGACGATCGAAAGGTCGGACGTCAGAACTGCACCCGCACCGAGACGTCGAAGGAGTGGTCTTGGTATTGGCCGTTGGCCTCGCCGGAATAGGAGAGGTTGGCGGTGACGGCGTCGGTGAGGGTGGCTTGGAGACCGGCGCCGAAGGTGGCGCTGTCATGGCCGATGCTTTGGCCCTGGGTGGTGAAGACGTCGCCCGCGCCGGAGGCGAAGCGGGCGCTGACCGCATCGGCGGCGTCGAGGAATTCATGGGCCCAGCCGGCCTGGACGTAGGGGTTCCAGGCCACTCCCTTCCATTGGAAGGCGTGGGCCACGGTGCCGCCCAGGTTGCTGCGGAAGGAATCGGCATTCTGCTCGTCGACCGTCAGAGGCGCCAGGCTTCCGCTCTCCGTATAATCGCCGATATTTAGATGGAGGTAATCGAACCCGAAGGTGGGGGTGAGGGTCCACGCTCCGGCCTGGAAGTCGTGGCCGTATTTGAGGCTGGTGTCGAATTCGGTGCCGTTGCTGTGGCTGTCGGCCATGCCGCCGATCGTATCCCGGGCCGATTCGTACCAGTGGTAGGCGCCGCCGAGGGTGCCATCGATCCAATCGCCGGTCTTGTCCTTCCAGGTGGCGTAGGGGCCGAAGCGGATGCTGTTGGCGACGACGTTGGAGCCGGAGTTATCGAAATCGGTCTTGTTCCAATCGTAGCCGGCGGCGAAGCCGAGGGCGAGGGCGGGGGTGACCCGGTAATCGGAGCCGAGGGTGAAGCCCGCCCCGTGGTAGCTGGAATCGGGGGAGAGGCTGCCGCCGTTGATGTCGCCGAAGTCGCCGTCGGCGGCGGCAAAGAAGCCCCAGCGGTTGTCGGGAGCGGGGGTGAAGGCTTTGACGTTGGTGGGGAGATCGGTTCCGGCAATCAACGAGGCGGCGGGGATGTTTTGGTCGATGAGGTTGAACTGGGAGAGGGAGAGGCCGTTCGAGCCGGAGCGGACGGCGGAGAGGCGGTTTTCGAGGGTGCCGAAGTTGGCGCGGCTGACGTTGAGGGAGGTCATGGCGACGGCGGTCTGCTGGATGGGGCTGATCTCGGTGAAGGCGGCGGGGAGGCTGGTTCCGGGGAGGGCATTCAGGGCGGAGATGAGGGCGCTTTCGCGGGGGTCGCCGACGACGCTGTTGAGGAGGTTGGCGACGGCGAGCTGGTTGGGGTTTTGGGCGAAGGGGAGGAACGACTGCTGTATCGCCGTCACATCGACGCTGACGGTGCCGCCCGCGCCGGTGATGGTGGCGAGGCTGAAGGTGAGGGCGTTGTTCAGGTTGTTGGTGACGGTCTGGTCGGCGAAGCTGCCGATGAGGGTGCCCGCCTGGATGAGGGTGACGGTGTCCCCGTTGAGGAGACCGCCACCGAGGGTGAGGGAGAGGTTGCCGCCGAGGGAGAGGGTGCCGGTGGAGACGATCTCGTCGTGGGAGGTGGCGCTGTTCACCCGCAGAATGGTGGTGCTGCCCGTTTGGAGGGCGAGCTCGGAGAAGGTGAGGGTGCCGAGTGCCGAGGCGGAGCCTGCGGCGAGGGTGCCGCCCGAGGTGACGGTGGTGGCGCCGAGGGAGCCGGACCCGCGCAGGGTGCCGCCATTGTTCACGACGAAGTTAGAGGCGAGGGCCATGGAGCCATCGACCTCGAGGGTGCCCGCATTGATGGCGGCGCCGCCGAGGAAGGTATTACCGCCGGAAAGAACCAGGGTGCCGGTCCCTTCTTTTATAAGGCCACCATTGCCGATGATTTGGCCGGAGAAGGTGCTGGTGCCCGCCGTATCGACGATGAGGCTGTTGTTCCCCAGCGTGACCTCGCCGGCGCCGGAAAGGGCGCCGATGGTCTGGGTGAGGGAACTGGAGTTCGTGATGTCGAAGGTGGCACCCGAGACCACGTTCACCGCCCCGTTGGAGAGGAGGCTGCCGGAGCCGGAGAGGGCGAGGGTGCCCGCATAGATGACGGTGCCGCCGCCGTAGGTATTGGCGTTCGTCAGGGTGAGGGTGCCGGTCCCGAACTTGGTCAGGCTGCTGGAGCCGGAGATGAGGCCGGAGAGGGTGCCGTTGTTGCCGTTGGTATCGATGATGCCGTCGTTGGACAGGATGATACCGTTGGCGAGGGAGAGGGAGGAGGCTCCGAATTGGAGGGTAGTGTCGGGACCGTTCAAAGTCAGGGTGCCGGTGCCGAGGGCCGAGTTGTTTTGGACCTGGATCGTCCCCGTGTTGAGGATGGTGCCGCCGGTGTAGGTGTTCGCCCCGCTGAGGATCAGGGTGCCGGCCCCTTGCTTGGTCAGGCTGCCGCCGCTGCCGCCGTTGATACCGCCATCGGTGATCGTGCCGGAAAAAGTGGTGCTATCGCTGGTGTCGATGATGAGGGTCCGCGCGCCCAGGGCGACGGTGCCGCTGCCGGAAAGGTCCCCGATGGTGACATTCGTCGTCAACTCGGAGATGTCGAAGGTCGCGCCCGCCCCCACGCTCACCGACCCGCTGGAAGAGAGGCTGCCCCCGCCCGCCAGGGCCAGGGTGCCTCCGGTGATGGTGGTACCCCCGGTGTAGGTGTCGGCATCACTCAGAATGAGGGTGCCGCTACCCTCCTTCGTCAGGCCGCCCGGTCCGCCGATGACGCCGTTGAGGATGCCATTGTTTCCATTGGTATCGATGGTGCCGGAGGTGGTGAGGGTGATGGCGTTGGCGACGGTGTAGAAGCCTCCGAATTGGAGGGTGGTGCCGGTGCCGTCGAAGGTCAGGGTGCCGGTGCCGAGGGCGGCGGCGTTGCCGATCTGGATCGTGCCCGCGCTGAGGACGGTGCCGCCGCTGTAGGTGTTCGCGTTGCTCAGGACCAGGGTGCCGGTGCCGGTTTTGGTGAAGCCATTGCCAGGAGTGCCGCCCTGGTCGTTGAGGATGCCCGAAAGGGTGGCGGAGTCAGTCCCATCGACCGCGATGAAGTTGGCGGAGGGGGAGGCGTCAAAATGGAGAGCTTGCGCGTAATTTACGCTGTTTCCCAGGGCGAAGGTGCCTCCGCTTTGCAACAGGTAGCTCCCTCCGTTAAAACTCCCCCCCGCGGCGATGGTGAAGGTCGCTCCAAAAAGGATGAGGTCTCCCGTCAGCGAGCCCCCAGAGCTGACGGTCAAAGAACCGGCATCAAGAGTAATAGCGCCGGCAGAAGCAGAATCCCCGTTGTCGACGGTGATGGCGACGCCGGAGATATTGATGGTGACGCTATCTCCATTGACCGCCATCGGCGTTCCGTTCGGACTCCAGATGGTCGGGGTATTCCAATCCCCGCTTGTCAGACCGTAATAGGATGTCTGCGCCCTGCCGACCTCCGCCGCGAAGGCCCAACCCAGAAAGGCCACGCCGATCCCGGCGGCTCGGAGGACTGAGGCACGGCGGGGAAGGCGCTGGCTGCGGGGTGTCGGCGTTGCGAAGTTCGCGGAGAGGGGCATGGGGTGTGAGTGTTTATGCTTATAAATAGCTCCGTATATGCCCTAAGGCCTGTTTTCTGTCCAGTGCCCTAAGAGCCCGTGAAAAAAGTCCTGTACAAGCGGATATGATTGGTGACGGATCTATTGGTGTCAGGTCTGAATGGCGTTAAGATAAGGCCATTTTAGGATGAACTTGGGGAAAAACTCGATTCGATGATCCCCATTGCTTTTCTCGGCTTTTCCCTCGGAGAGTCGTCACTTTTAAGGGCTGTTTGCAACCCGTTGATTTCTAGGCAGGTTTCCTTAACTTAACGCCATTCAGACCTGACACCTATGTGGATCACCAGTTTTGTAAAATGAGCGAAACAAGAATTAGAGAAATCACCTCTGAAATTGATCAATTAGCCCTACAAATATTGGGTCCCCTAAGAAGTTCCAAAAAGCTCGATGTGGCTTCATTTGAAAGGCTCAAGGAGTTGATTGTCGAGTTGACACCGCTGTTGAAAGATCAAGATAGCGTTCCGCGAATTCTTACCGGCAACCTCTGGTTTATTTTCACATCAATTCTGACGGAGGCCGAATACGCAAAGAATCGCCAAGAATTAGAGCTAGCTGCCTGGGGGTTGCAGGACAAATTGCGCAGGTTATTGGGCCCTGTATTCTGAGAATAGTGGCAATCAACAACAGGCATAATGCCGACTGGGCGCGACACTCGGTTCCATCGCGACTCCTTGCTACTTCACGGCCCGCCTGAAGAGGGACGACTTTCGCTTCCTTTTCTTTTAGCCCGGTCCCTGTCAAAGCTCTGTTCATAGGGCGCGCGCAAACCCATTTCGACGGTACTCACCTTCCGCGCGATGCCGGGAGGTCGCCGCCACGGGGGAAAGAAATCCCGGGAAGTGGCCATCACCCCGTGAACCCCAACTAGACTACGAAACAATCAAGGAGCGTGCGGTCGCCATTGGGAGAAAGAGACGGCGCTCGGAAAGAGGGCGGAATCCAAACCGGGTGTAAAACTGCACCGCCCCCTCATCCTTGGCGTCAACTGCGATCAACGCCCCGGCAATTTCATTGCTTTGGCGGACACATCGTTGAATTGCATCCATGAGAAGAAGTTTGCCCGTACCTTTAAAGGATAGGTCGCGGGCAAGCCTTCCAATCAAGAAGGCGGGAACGCTGGGGTAGCGGGGAATCCTCTTTTGAAAATCCGGGGGGAGACCATCCAAATTGACGCTCGTTGTGCAAAGAGTGTAGTAACCTGCGATCTTGGAGGAGAGAGGTGTTTCCACCATGATCCAAAGGCGTGCCGCATCGCGGTCGTCGTCTTGGCGGGCTCGCTCGCGCAGGTAACGGTTGAGGATTTCCACCCCACAGTCAAAATCTGCCCGTTCATGGTGGGCAGCGTACCGCTCAAACAGATAAGCGGTCACGCCGCAACGGCTTGCTTGTAGGCGTGGAAGGCGTTGATGAGAACCTGATTCGGCGCGGGAGGATGCACCAACGCTTCAGCGACGACCAAGCTTTCCTCCCGGTTGAGCTGGATACCGAGCGGCTTGATGGAGTGGCCGCTCTTTTTCAGGAACCGGCCAGCGCGACTTGCAACCTTCTTGGCGAAATGGCTGGATTTCTTCAACCTCGCTCCAGCAATACGATGGGTTCTTTTCTTCGATACCGTCGCCATGATTAGACCATGCTCCGAGTTCATTCGTTTTTCAACCTTCAAAAATAGAAGCCTCGGCCTAGGCGTCAGGCCTACAGATTACACATTGCTTAAAATGGTTCCTCGTTATTTTCAGTGGAATGAGGGTAAGAAGATAGAGGGGACCTTGAGCTTGGCGGCGCCGAAGTAATCCCCTTCCCTTTGCCCCCAGGGCAAGTCATGGAGGGGCGCCCTGGCCTGCCTTTTGTGGCGAGAGGAATCAATCGCGGGGCGATTTTCTTTGGGGCGGTATACCGGGGGTGTCGGCTGCGTTGCCCCCCGGCCATGCAAGTTAGTTACCCCTGGGAACTATGTGCGCTCACGCGCAGGCATTCAACCCCCGGCTAATCTCTGCGACCCCGCCAGGGTCGAAGAGGGTGCCGAATCAATTTGAAAAGGCTCTGATCGCTGGCACCCCTCCAGGGTGCTCGGATTCAAGAGAGCCTGATGCATAGATCCGCATCAGGTTGGGAAGGAGGTTTAACTTCTACACGTCAAGGTTCCGCACGTTGAGCGCGTTGTCCTCGATGAAGCGGCGGCGGGGTTCGACTTCGTCGCCCATCAGCTTGGTGAAGATGTCTTCGGCCTCGAAGGCGTCGGCGACTTCGACGCGGAGGAGTTTGCGGCGGACGGGG
>Ga0302314_10017308_pt1 | contig 12098 bp, 12 predicted proteins | sample III_Palsa_N2_3_FD_200533 | JGI IMG/M metagenome (GOLD analysis project Ga0302314, IMG submission 200533) | Peat permafrost microbial communities from Stordalen Mire near Abisko, Sweden - III_Palsa_N2_3 | ecosystem: Environmental > Terrestrial > Soil > Palsa > Peat permafrost | place: Sweden...
GCTGGCGCTGGGCATTCTGACCTGCGTGCGCAAGGCGTTCGATTTGATCGAACAGCATCATGGCGATCGCCACACTATGGCGGCGCTGTTGCTGGAGAGCGAGCCGGGCGTCTACGACATGATCTGCGCGGCCGACACGATCGGCGTGTTCCAGATCGAAAGCCGCGCGCAGAAGAGCATGCTGCCGCGGCTCAAGCCGCGGAAATTCTACGATCTGGTGATCGAGGTTGCGATCGTGCGGCCCGGACCGATCCAGGGCGACATGGTGCATCCCTATCTGCGCCGGCGCGACGGCAAGGAGCAGGTGAGCTACCCCAGCGAGGCGCTGCGGGGGGTGCTGGAAAAGACCCTGGGCGTGCCGCTGTTCCAGGAACAGGCCATGCGCATCGCGATGGTCGCGGCGGGCTTCAGCGGGGGCGAGGCCGATGCGCTCCGGCGCGCCATGGCGACCTTCAAACACACCGGCACAATCGGCAATTTCGAGGCGCGTATGGTCGAAGGCATGGTCGAGCGCGGCTATGACCGGGATTTCGCCCTGCGCTGCTTCAAGCAGATCGAGGGCTTCGGCAATTACGGCTTTCCCGAAAGCCATGCCGCCAGCTTCGCGCTGCTGGTCTATGTCTCGTCCTGGATCAAATGGCGCCATCCGGACGTGTTTGCCTGTGCGCTGCTGAACAGCCAGCCGATGGGTTTCTATGCCCCGGCCCAGATCGTGCGCGACGCGCGCGACCATCGGGTCGAGGTGCGGGAGATCGACGTCAATCATAGCGATTGGGACTGCACGCTCGAACCCGGCGGCGCGCGCAAGCCGCTGCGCCTGGGCTTCCGCCTGATCAAGGGCATGGCCGAGGCGGAGGCGGAGAAGCTGATGGCGGCCCGGGCCAACGGACGCTTCGAGACACCGGAGCAACTGGCTCGCCGCGCGGGCCTCGGCCGTCACGCGCTCGAGTGTCTGGCCCGGGCCGACGCCTTCCGCTCGATGGGGCTGGACCGGCGCGCCGCACTCTGGGCGATCAAGGGCATCGAGACCGATCGGTTGCCGCTGTTCGCGGCGCTCGACGGGGCGCTGGCGACCGAGGCGCCGGTGATTCTGCCGGCGATGCAGCCGGGCGAGCATGTCGTGGCCGACTATGCGGCGATCAGCCTGTCGCTGAAGCGCCATCCGGTCGCCTTTCTGCGCGAGCGTCTGGCGGCGCGCGGGATTTTGCCGACCGAGGCGCTGGCCCGAGCCCGGGATGGCCGGCGCGTCACGGTCGCGGGCCTGGTGCTGGTGCGTCAGCGCCCGGGCACGGCCAAGGGCACGATCTTCCTGACCATCGAGGACGAGACGGGCGTTGCCAACATCATCGTCTGGCCGGATCAGTTCGAGACATACCGGCGCATCGTCATGGGCGGCTCTCTGGTTGCCGTGCAAGGCCGGCTGCAGCGCGAGGGCATCGTGATGCATATCGTGGCCGAGCATCTGATCGACCTCAGCGCGGAGTTGGGACAGCTCGACCAGGACAGCAGGCTCGATGTGCCCCATGCCCGCGCCGACGAGATATTGCGGCCCGGCGAGGATCAGCGCGAGCTGAAGATCCGATCGAGGGATTTTCACTAAGTATTTGATATAAAATGTTTATTCGGCTCTCCTGCGAGGATGCATCAGGTCTCTCCGGAACCGAACCCACGGACGCCTGTTTAGAGGAGAGGCATGGGCCGCAGCCCAGTCCAGCAATGGGAGTTCCAGTCCATGAACAAGTTGATGATGACTGTTGGTTCGTTGGCGCTGATGGCGATTACCAGCCCCGTCTTGGCCCAGTCGACCAGCAATGGTCCGGCGACATCCGCGCCGACCACGAGCGCGCCCGCCATGCCCGACGCCACGCCGGGCCCGGACGTGACCGCGCCGAACAATTCCTCGATCAACGCGCCGCAGGATACAGCGCCGATGTCGTCCAAGGGCAGCACCTCGGTGGTGGCGCCGGCGTCGCAGCCGAGCGACAGCATGAGCAAGGATGACGGCAGCCAGAGGCCGATGAAGATGTCGCATAAGATGAATCATGCGAAGCATATGGACACGACCAAGACGTCGGGCAGCAAGAGTACCGACCACGATGCCGAGCAGCTCAATCAACAGGAGCTGGGCAAGCTTCAGTAGCCTTCAATTGGCGCTGAGGTCCTTCATGGAGCGGAGCGGGTTCGAGAGCCCGCTCCGTTTTTTATGCGCCGCTTTTGACGCATCCGCCGGAGCATGACACCCTGCCGTCGTTTCGGGCGGGAGGGATTTCATGGCGACACGGGATGATGCGATCGAACAGGCGGCCGGTCGGTTCGACGACGGCTCTTTCCTGGAGGCTCTGGCCCGACGGGTGGCGATTCCGACCGAGAGTCAGGAAGCGCGCGGCGCGCCGCATCTGGCCGATTATCTGGTCCGCGAGATCAGGCCGACCTTCGAGACGCTGGGCGGCCAATTCCATATCTACGACAATCCCACGGCCGGCGGCCCGCCGATCGGCGTCGGCGTGATCGACGAGGATCCGTCGCTGCCGACCGTGCTGGTCTATGGCCATGGTGACACGGTGCGCGGCATGGACGGCCAATGGGCCGGGGGACGCGATCCCTGGAAACTGGACCGGGTCGGCGATCGGATCTACGGCCGCGGCGTCGCCGACAACAAGGGCCAGCACTCGGTCAATCTCGCGGCACTCCAGACCGTGCGCGATGCGCGCGGCCGGCTGGGGTTCAATCTGCGTTTCCTGTTGGAGATGGCGGAGGAGGTCGGCTCGACGGGGCTGCGCGAATTCTGCGAAAGCCATCGCGATCTGCTGTCGGCCGATCTGCTGATCGCGTCGGACGGGCCCCGGCTGGAAACCCACCGACCGACCGTGTTCATGGGCGCGCGCGGCGCGCTGAACTTCGATTTATCGATCGATCTGCGCGCCGGCGGCCATCATTCCGGCAATTGGGGCGGGCTGTTGGCCAACCCGGCGATCATCCTGATGCATGCGATTTCGACGCTGGTCGGGCCGACCGGCGCCATCCAGGTGCCGGAACTGAAGCCGGCCGCAATTCCGAATTCGGTCCGGGCGTGCCTCGGCGGCCTGTCGGTCGACGGCGGGCCCGACGCGCCCGCGATCGATCCCGGCTGGGGCGAGCCGAACCTGACCTCGGCCGAAAAAGTCTTCGCCTGGAATACGTTCGAAGTGCTGGCGCTGAAGGCCGGCAATCCCGATGCCCCGGTCAATGCCATCCCGCCCAGCGCCAGGGCGCATTGCCAGATCCGCTTCACGGTCGATCGCGATCCGGACACCTTCCTGCCGGCGATCCGGAAATATCTGGTCACGGCGGGGTTTCCCCAGGTCGTGGTGACGCCGGCCGAAAAGGGCTATTTCAACGCGACCCGGCTTGACCCGGACCATCCGGCGGCGCAATGGGCGATCGCCTCGGTCGCGCGCACCGCCGGCCAGGCGCCGGCCGTGCTGCCCAACCTGGGCGGCTCGCTGCCGAACGATCTGTTCGCGCAGTTGCTCGGCATGCCGACGATCTGGGTGCCGCACTCCTATGCCGGCTGCAGCCAGCATGCCCCGGACGAGCATGGCTTGGCGCCGATCCTGCGCGAGGGCCTGCGGGTCATGACCGGCCTGTTCTGGGACCTGGGCGAGGCGCCGCCCAAGCTATGATCCAGATCACGCGCAGCATCTTTCTGGACGAGCGCGAGCTGGAAGAAAGCTTCGTCCGCGCGTCGGGGCCCGGCGGTCAGAACGTCAACAAGGTTTCGACCGCGGTCGAATTGCGCTGGAACGTCGCCCTGTCGCCGGCCTTGAGCGAGCCGGTCCGGGCGCGCCTGATGAAGCTCGCCGGCCGGCGCCTGACGCTCGACGGCGTGCTGATCATCCAGGCCGACCAGTTCCGCTCGCAGGACCGCAATCGCGCCGATGCGCTCGATCGGCTGATCCGGCTGGTGCGCGAGGCCGCCATCGTGCCGATCCCGCGCCGCCCGACCCGGCCGACGCTCGGCAGCAAGAAGCGGCGCCTGGAATCCAAGGGCAAGCGCGGCGATCTGAAGAAGCTGCGCTCGACCAAGGACGATGACTAGCAGGTAGGCGCGCTGCGCTCTTGTAGACCTTGGCTACCCCGCGCCAGCAACGCTAGACCGACAGTTTGGTGCTGGGTTTCGCCGCCGAGGGCTTGGAATAGAGCGCGGCCAGAAAGGCGTTGTTCTCGCCGATCTGCTCGCCATTGTCGTATTTGCTGGAGGTCGCCGTGACGTTCAGCGCTTCCTGGCTGGTCGAGACCGATTGCAGGTTCCCCTTGTCGGCAGATGCGGATTTGGCCGCATCGGCACCGGTCTCGGCCGGTACCGGCTTTGCCGATTGCAGCAGTTGCAGCACGTTGGTGAGCGCGGTAATGAACGGCGAGAGGCGCGGATGCAGCCCCGTGCTGCCGGTCAGCGCCGGTGCCGTCTTGGCCGCGTCGCCAAGTGCGGTAGTCGGGGCCGTTCCATCTGCGGCCGCGATGGCAGTGGGTGTATCGACCGCATCGAACAGATCCGCCACCGTCGAACGGATGCCATCCAACGCCTGCTCGGCGGATTGTCCGACTGCGGCCGCCTCACCGACATCCTGAGAGCGCAACCGGCCCTGGATCGACGTCGATGAGAACTCGGCGCTGCCGGATCCATCGTCGAGCGTAACCGACAGGGTCGACTGGTTGGATGTGAAGCGGCTGGTGCTTGCGCTTTCCTGCAGCACGCTGCCGGCAGCGCTCTCGACGTCCTGGCCGCCCGCACCGAAGAAGCTGGGCGGGCCCACGGTAGCCAATGCCTGGGCGATGTCGTCGCTATGCTGGGCCGAGGCACTCTCCTCACTGTCGACATCATGTTCGTGCAGATCGACGCCGAGGTTGCCGGTGCCCGTATCGAGGGAAATGTCGATGTCGTCCGCGGTCTGAAAATCGTAGCTGTATTGACCCGCCTCTGGATCGTCGCCCAGCGGGGAGGCGCCGCCGGAGATCTCCGTTTGGTCGCCGCGATGCTGCAGCGAGAGCGTGATCGATTTCGAGGTGCCGTCGATGGAGTCGGCCAGGGATTGGGCGCCGGTGGCGGCCTCGTCGCTGGTGAAGTTTTTCGACAGCAGCAGTTGCGTGACGGTGTTGATCAGGTTCGTCTTGCCGTCGCTGGTCAGGTTGAGCGCGCCGGTCGTCGGATCGGTCGTTGTATCGGCCTGCAGCGCCTTGGCCAATTGCAGGGTCAGGTCGCCGACCGTGCTCTGCGCCTTGACGCCCGAGAGATTGCTGGACAGCGAGACGCCGGCGCTGCCCTCGGTATCGGTGATGGCGAGGCCTTCATATTGCAGGGCGACCACGCCGCCCTGGCCGGCACCGGTGGCGTTCGTCAGGTTCGCAGTCTCCTCCGCGCTGGTCGCTTGATCGTTAACGAGTTCGGTCGTCGAGCCGTCGCCGGCAGCACCTTCGCCGCCCAATTCCGGCACAGCGACACCCGCGGCCGGCACGCCGCCGCCGGCATAGGTCACGGTCGAAGCCGTGGCGCTGCCTGCGGCGGAGTCCTGCTCGTCGTCCTGATACTGGTGCAGGACCGAGCCGTCGCTCTGGTAGGTCGCCAGCCGATCGGACAGCAGGCTGTCGAGTGTGACCGTATCGACGATCGGGGCGCTAGACGGGCCGGAAGTGTCGCCGGTGCCCGAGGCCGGGGCTTCCGCCGTCAAGGCGGGCAAGGGTAGTGGGGATTGTTGTCCCTCGGATGCGGCCGCGGAAATGCTGAGTGACATCGCGCAATCCTTTAAGGCTGGCTCCCGGCGTCGGATTTTCCGACAGGGATAGACACCCCCACCCTAGCGGCCGAGGTCTTAACAAACGGTATATTCCAAAAGATTTTCAACTTAACCGTACAGAGGCGCCAGATGCCCCCGGGACTTGCGGGTCGCCGAATGCTGCGATCACGGCCCAGGCCGGCACACCGCCGTCGTCGTGATGGCCGCCTCGATAACGTCGGTCGCTGAGTCGGCCAAGCGGCCCAACAATGCAGTGGATCCGCTGGCGATCCTGACCGGTTGGAGCGAGCGCCATCACACCCAAATCAAGGGCGCGCGGAACCGGTTCGATCGTTATTCGCGGTGATAGGGATGGCCGGCCAGGATGGTTTGGGCGCGGTAGAGCTGTTCGGCGACCAGCGCGCGCACCAGCATGTGCGGCCAAGTCTGCTTGCCGAGCGAGAGGACCAGATCGGCGCGGGTGCGCGCCGCCTCACCATGGCCGTCGGCGCCGCCGATCAGCAGGACCAGGTCGGCGACGCCCTGGTCGCGCCATTGGCCGATGCGTTCGGCGAAAGCAGGGCTGGTGAAGTCCCGGCCGCGCTCATCCAGCAGCAGCACGGTCGCCCCCTTGGGCACGGCCGCCAGCAGCAGCTCCGCCTCGCGCGCCTTCAACTGGGCCGAGGGCAGCGGCCGCTTTTCCTCGACCTCGATCAAGGCGAGCGGCGGGGTCAGACGCTGGGCATAGTCCAGAAACAGATCGCGGGCGGGACCCGGCTTGGCGCGGCCGACCGCGATCAGGGTCGCGCGCACGGGCGGCCGGATCAGGCCTGCTGGGCGACTTGCAGCAGCTCGGTCGGGCCGCTCCACATCTTCTCGAGCTTGTAGAACTCGCGCACTTCCGGACGGAAGATATGGACGATGACGTCGCCGGCATCGAGCAGCACCCAGTCGCCCTGCGTCTTGCCTTCGATCGAGACGCGCCCCATGCCCATGTCCTTGAGCTTGCTCGCGACCTGTTCGGCCAAAGCGGTCACTTGGCGGGTCGATCGGCCCGACGCCACGACCATATAGTCGGCGATCGAGGATTTGCCGCGCAGATCGAGGGTGACGATTTCCTCGGCCTTGCCGTCATCGAGCGTCGAGACGATGACATCCAGCAGGGACGGTTCGACGATGGCAGCGGGCTCGACTGCCGTGGGCTTCTTAGCGATAATCTATCCCCTCAGGATATCTTGTTATGCTCGTTCCGCACCCGCGGCGCGAAGACCGATCGGCGCCGTCGCACCCGGATGGCCGTCGCCGAAAGCGGGTCCAGCCGCGTGGCGAAAAACACCCAGGCCGGCGGCGGTGCCGTTGCCAGGCGCCGAGCCGAACCGGGAAACATCCGATGGCGTGCGAAACGGCGCGCGGCCAAACTGCCGAGCGCGGAAAGAGAATACGCCGGACGGGCAAAAATCGCAATGGGAGCGAGCTGGAAGATCCGGGTCCAACGCTCCCATCGGCCGATCTGCTTCAAGTTGTCGGCGCCCATCAGCCAGACAAAATGTGTGGCCGGAAAGCGTTTCTTCAGCGCGGATATAGTATCGGCCGTGTAACGGCTGCCGAGCGAGGCCTCGATATCCGTAACCCGGATATGCGAATGTTGCGCGACGGCGGCGGCTTGCGCGAGCCTTTCGGCCAGTGGCGCCATGCCCTCGACCGGCTTCAGCGGGTTCTGCGGCGAGACCAGCCACCAGATTTCGTCCAGATCCAGATGCTTCAGCGCCAGATTGCTGATGTGCAGATGGCCGCGGTGAGCCGGGTTGAACGAGCCGCCCAGCAGGCCGACCTTGCGCGCCCGGCGGTCGCCCAGACTGGGCGCCAGCGGCAAGGTGCCGGCGGCGCGCCGCCGGGTCGGATGGGGAGTGTTCAGGGTCTGATCTGCCCGGTGCCGCGCACGCGATATTTGTAGCTGGTCAGCTCGGCGACGCCGACCGGCCCGCGCGCATGCAGCTTGCCGGTCGAGATGCCGATCTCGGCGCCCATGCCGAACTCGCCGCCGTCGGCGAACTGGGTCGAGGCATTATGGATGACGATGGCGCTGTCGACCCGGGTCAGGAACCGCTCGGCCGCGGCCTCATCCTCGGTCACGATCGCTTCGGTGTGCTGCGAGCCATGGGTCCGGATATGGGCGATCGCCTCGTCGATGCCGTCGATGATGCGGACCGACAGGATCGGCGCCAGATATTCGGTCGACCAATCCTCGATTGTCGCGGGCTTCACCCGCGCGTCGAGCGCCTGGGTCGCGGCATCGCCGCGGATCTCGCAACCGGCGGCGATCAGATCCTGCAGCATCGGCACCAGATGGCTGGTCGCGACCGGGCGATCGACCAGCAGGGTCTCGGCCGAGCCGCAGACGCCGGTGCGGCGCAGCTTGGCGTTCAGGATGATGGCGCGTGCCTTGACGAGGTCGGCCGCCCGGTCGACATAGACATGGCAGATGCCGTCCAGATGCTTCAGTACCGGGATGCGGGACTCGGCCGCGACGCGTTCGATCAGCGACTTGCCGCCGCGCGGGATGATCACGTCGATATAGCGGTCGAGCGTCAGCAGGATGCCGACCGCGGCGCGGTCCTGGGTCGGTACGCGCTGGATCGCGTCGATCGGCAGGCCTGCAGCATCCAGCCCCGTCGCGAGGGCCGCCAGGATCGCGGCCGAGGACTGGGCGCTCTCGCTGCCGCCGCGCAGGATCGCGGCATTGCCGGCCTTCAGGCATAGCGCCGCCGCGTCGGCGGTCACGTTCGGCCGGCTTTCGTAGATGATGCCGATCACGCCCAGGGGCACGCGCACTTTCTCGATGCGCAGGCCGTTGGGCCGGGTGACGACCGACTCGATGGTGCCGACCGGGTCGGGCAATGCCGCGACCGCCTCCAACCCCACCGCCATCGCCTCGATGCGACCCGGGTTCAGCGTCAGCCGGTCGATCATCGCGGCGGTCATGTCGCGCCCGGTCGCCGTCTCCAGATCGCGCTGGTTCGCGGCGAGGATCTTGGCCGCATCGGCGCGAAGCGCGGATGCTGCGACCAGCAGGGCCTGGTTCTTGGCGGCGGTCGGGGTATTGGCGAGTTGGTCGGCGGCGCCGCGTGCGCGCCGGCCTAGCGCGTCCATCTGCGCCGCGAGGCTTTCGTCGGCCGTGCCGGCCAAGCTTACCGCCATGTCTGAACCCTGCCTATTGCCGTCATTCCCGCGAAAGCGGGAATCCAGCCCTTACGCGCGGTAGCGCGGAAACGGAAACCCATATCGCGGCAGACGCCGCTCTCGCTGGATTCCCGCCTACGCGGGAATGACGGAAGAAACTGTGGCACCATCGATCAACCCACGACCAGATCGTCGCGATGGATGATCTCGTCCCGGCCACGGTAGCCGAGCAGAGTCTCGATTTCACCGCTTTTATGGCCCTGCAGCCGGGCGACGTCGCCGCTGGCATAGGCCGTGAGGCCGCGCGCGACGATCTGCCCGTCCTGGCCACGCACCAGGATCGCGTCGCCGCGCTCGAACGCGCCTTCGACCGCGACGACGCCGGCCGGCAACAGGCTGCGGCCGGATTTGAGCGCGGCGATCGCGCCCAGATCGACCACAACCGTGCCGGACGGGGCGACGCTGCCGGCGATCCAGCGCTTGCGCGCGGTCAGCGGCTCGGCCGAGGGCAGGAACCAGGAAGCGCGCGCGCCGGCCTCGATCGCGGCCAGCGGATGATCGACATGGCCCTGGGCGATGACCATGCGGCAGCCGGCGGCCATGGCGATGCGGGCGGCGGCCAGCTTGGTCACCATGCCGCCCGAACTCATGCCGGGCAGGGGCGGGCCGGCCATCGCCTCGATCTCCGGCGTCAGTTCGGTGATTTCCGGCAGATGCCGCGCGGTCGAATCGGTGCGCGGGTTGGCGGTATAAAGCCCGTCGATGTCGGACAACAGCACCAGCGTATCGGCCGAAATCATCTGGGCGACGCGGGCCGCGAGCCGGTCATTGTCGCCGAAGCGGATTTCCGAGGTGGTGACCGTGTCGTTTTCGTTGATGACCGGCACGACTCCGAACGCCAGCAGCTGGTTGATCGTCGCCCGCGCGTTCAAATGGCGGCGTCGTGCCTCGGTATCTTCGCGCGTCAGCAAAATTTGTCCGACCGAAATGCCGTGGCGGGCGAGGGTTTCCTGGTAAAGCTGGGCCAGACGGATCTGTCCGACGGCGGCGGCGGCCTGCTTTTCCTCGAGTCGCACCGGGCGATGGGCCAGGCCCAAGCCGGTATAACCGACCGCGATCGCGCCCGAAGTGACGATCAGAACCTCCTGGCCGCGCGCCCGGCAGGCGGCGACATCGTCGGCCAGCGCGTCGAGCCAGGCCCGGCGGATCTCCAACGTTTCGGAATCGACCAGCAACGCCGAGCCGATCTTGACGATCAACCGTCCCGATTGCGAGAGGGTCAACCGTCGCGATGGCGCGAGGCGGGGCGGGGTCGACATCGGGCGGAGCCGGCTAGAGCGTGTCGAACTTGGCGCGCGACGCCAGTTCCTTCGCCTCGCGCTTTGCCGTCATTTCCGCGCGCAGCGCATGCAGCACGGGCGGCACGCCGGCGCCGGTCGCCCCCGACAGCACATAGACCGGCCGCTTGGACGAGCGTTTCAGCTTGGCGACCTTGGCCTTCAACTCGTCCTCGGGGATCGCGTCGGCCTTGTTGAGGCCGATGACCTCGGGCTTGTCGATCAGCCCGCCGCCATATTCCTTCAACTCTTTGCGGATCAGCTTATAGGCGCCGAGGATATCCTCCTCGGTGCCGTCGATCAGATGCAGGATGACCGCGCAGCGCTCGACATGGCCGAGGAAGCGATGGCCCAGGCCGGCGCCGTCGCTGGCGCCCTCGATCAGGCCGGGCAGATCGGCCAGCACGAATTCCTCGTCGCCGACGCCGACGACGCCCAGTTGCGGCTTCAGCGTGGTGAAGGGATAATCGGCGATCTTGGGCTTGGCGCGCGAGGTCGCGGCCAGGAAGGTCGACTTGCCGGCATTGGGTAATCCGACCAGGCCGGCGTCGGCGATCAGCTTCAGGCGCAGCCAGATCCAGCGCTCCTGGCCGGGCCAGCCCAGGTCGCGTCGGGTCGGGGCCTGGTTGGTCGAGGTCTTGAAATGATGATTACCGAAGCCGCCGTCGCCGCCGCGCAGGAACACGATGCGCTGGCCGGCCTCGGTGAAATCCAAGAGGACGGTTTCCTTGTCCTCGTCCATTACCTGCGTGCCGACCGGGACCTTGAGCACGATATTCGTGCCGCCATGGCCGGTCTTCAGCTTGCCGGCGCCGGGGCGGCCGTCCTGGGCCCGGAAATGCTGCATGTAGCGATAGTCGATCAGCGTATTGAGGTTGTCGACGACCTCGAACACGATATCGCCGCCGCGGCCGCCGTCGCCGCCGTCGGGCCCGCCAAACTCGATGAATTTCTCGCGCCGGAAGCTCGCCGTGCCGGCCCCGCCGTCACCGCTCTTCAGGTAGATCTTGCATTGATCGAGAAATTTCATGACCCAGAGCGTCTTTCAGACAGCGGCAGCGTTTAGACAAAGAAAAAGGGGAATGGTGACCCATTCCCCTTCGAAACCGACCTTCCCGAGAGGAAGGGGAGTATTACTCGGCGGCTTCGGCCACCGCTTCTGGCTCGACCGTGATGTAGGTACGATCCAGACGGCCGTGCAGGAACTTGACCGCGCCATCGACGAGTGCGAACAGCGTGTGATCGCGGCCCATGCCGACGCCAGCGCCGGCATAGAACTTCGTGCCGCGCTGGCGAACCAGGATGTTGCCGGCGATGACGGCCTGGCCGCCCGACTTCTTCAGACCGAGGCGACGACCGGCTGAGTCGCGGCCGTTGCGGGATGAACCGCCAGCTTTCTTATGTGCCATAGAACCTTACTCCTGGGCTGCAGCGGCGGGCGCTGCCTTGGCCTCGGGCGCCTTCGCTGCCGTGGCCGTCACGATATCGGTGATCCGCAGCACCGTCAGATGCTGACGATGGCCGTTCTTGCGGCGATAGTTGTGGCGCCGCTTCTTCTTGAAGATGATCACCTTGTCGTCGCGCATCTGCTCCAGCACGGTGGCGGTGACGGACACGCCCGACAACTCGGGGGTACCGGACGTGACGCCGGCATCGTCGCCGACCATGAGCACGTCCTCCAGGGTGATCGAGGAACCGGCCTCAGCGACCAGCTTCTCCACCTTGATGACGTCGTTCTCGGCGACCTTGTACTGCTTGCCGCCGGTGCGGATGACTGCGAACATGTTTGGTCTTCTTCGACTGAATTTACATGACGGGCCAAAGCCTGCCC
>Ga0302314_10017309_pt1 | contig 12098 bp, 11 predicted proteins | sample III_Palsa_N2_3_FD_200533 | JGI IMG/M metagenome (GOLD analysis project Ga0302314, IMG submission 200533) | Peat permafrost microbial communities from Stordalen Mire near Abisko, Sweden - III_Palsa_N2_3 | ecosystem: Environmental > Terrestrial > Soil > Palsa > Peat permafrost | place: Sweden...
CAGGGTGTGAGGCGGCTGCACGATCGTGGCGACGATGGCCGTCCAGCGCTCCGTCGCGGTGAGGACGCCCTGGCGATAGATCTGCTCGGTCCACTTCACCTGGAACGAGGTGTCGGACGCCCGCACCACGCTGGTGATCTCCACCGAGATGCTCCGGTCGCCGATCGACTTGAACGGATCACCGGCGCGGGCGTAGTCGCTGAGGAAGACCGCCGCCCGATCGGTGACGAAGTCGTAGGCTTCGAGCCAGTTTCGACGGACCAGCACCGGGTCGGTCGGCAGAGCGCGGACGTCGGTGACGAAGCGTCCAAGGAACCAGCTGATCTGGGCGTCGGTCGGCTGATAGGTCCGGTCGGCCGGGCCGACCCCCTGGACTTCGCCAAGCTTGTCGACCTCCACGACGAAGGGTTTGACGCGCGACTGGGCCGCGATCCAGACGAGGCCGGCGATAAGGAAGGCCTGGAGCCCGAGGCCTCCGAGCGCCGCCAGCCGCCAATTTCGGGCCTGGACGCGAGCGGCGCCGATGCGGTCGTCCCACATCTGGCCGGCGCGCTGGTAGGGGGTCTCGGCTTCCGGCGTGCGGCCGTAGCGCTGCAGGGTTCGGGTGAAGGGCATGGCGGTCAGTCCTCTTGGTCGAGATCGGGATTGGCGGGGGCGCCGGGGCTGTCGCCGTCCTTGACGGCGTCGGTGGTGGTGCGGCGAAGCTCACGGGCGCGCTGCTCGCTCTGGAGGCGCTTGGCCCACGCCGGCGTGTCTGCGGCGCCGCTGGAGGAATCGGCCCCGCCAGTCTCCGAGGCGCTGTTCGAGGAAGAGGCTGTTGCGGAGGTCGGCGGTGCGACGGCCGCGCCACCGCTCGTGGGTCCGGCGGGCGCCGGGCCGCTCGGGCCGGATGGCGGCGAGCTTGGCGCCGGTCCTGGTGGACCGCTTCCGGCCGCACCGGCCGCGCCGCCCGGGGCTGCTCCCGCCGACCCCATGGAGGATCCGGCGCGCACGGCGCTGAGGCTGCCAGCCGCGCCAAGGGCGCCAACCCCCGCCGCGACCGCCCCGCCGGCCAACATGGCCCCGCCCGCGACCGCGCCAGCCGTGCCGATGGCCGCGCCGGCGCCGAGCTGCGGCGCGCCCGAGACCAGGCCGGTGGCGATCGATGGACCGAAGATGCCAAGCCCCAGAAAGGTGAGGGCGGCCAGCACTAGGGACATGGCGCTGGCGATGGTCGGCTGTTGGCCTTGGGCGGCGCTGGTGAAGGTGGAGAACAGTGTCGAGCCGATGCCGACGATGATGGCCAGCACCATCACCTTCACGCCGCTGGAGATGACGTTGCCGAGCACCCGCTCGGCGAGGAAGCTGGTCTTGTTCCAGAAAGCGAAGGGCACCAGCGTGAACCCGGCCAGGCAGGTCAGCTTGAACTCGAGAACAGTGATGAACAGTTGGATCGCCAGGATGAAGAAGGCGATGATTACCAGGAACCAAGCGATCAGTAGCACCACGATGGTGATGAAGTTGGTGAAGAAGCTGGTGACCCCCAGCATCGACCCCGCCTGCTGAAGCAGGGGCCATGCGGCGCTGAACCCTGTGCCCGCGAGCTTGCCGGGCTGCATCAGATCGCTCGCCGACAGGCCCGCGCCCGTTGCGTCCAAGCCGAGCTTGGAGAAGGAGTTGAAGATCAGGGTGGCGAGGGTGGAGAAGTTGTTGAGGATGTAGGCGAAGGCCCCGATGTAGAGCACCTTCTTGATCAATCGGAGCAGGACATCGCCGTCCCGGTCCACCGCCCACCACAGGGCGGCCAAGGTGACGTCGATCCCGATCAGGATCGAGGAAAGCCCGACCACATCCCCGTTCAAAAGACCAAAGCCGCTGTCCAGATAGCGGACGAAGGTCTGCATGAACTGATCGATGATATTGAGGTTGTTCACGATCGCCTCCCGGCATCGCCTTTGGTGTTGCTAGGGCTATTGCGGGGTGTAGGCGGTGCTGGAGCCGAGGAAGGTCGTGAACGCCGCCTGGCTTTCCGCCTCGCCTTGGACCGCGCCCGCGCCGTTGACCGCCTGAGCGCGGCCTTGGGCGGCCAGCAGGGTCTGCAGTTGGAGCTGCTGCTTGATCACCAGGGCCAGGAGCTGGTTGGTGGCCTGGGTGACCTGCAGGTTGCCCGTCGCGCCTTGAGATGCGCCGACCAACTGGGTCAGCTTGGTGGTGTCGGTCTGCACCGTCTGGGCGATCTGGGACTGCACCAGCATGGTCTGGCGATAAGCGTTCTGGGCGTTGCGCCAGCGCGACTGGGCGTCGGTGAGAAGCTGGGACAGGCCCACGACGCCCGAGCCGTAGGTCTGCGGATACTGCGTGCTGTAACTGGCCTGAACTGCGTTGACGCTGAAGGCGACGCCGGAGGCTTGGTTCATCAGCGTGCCGATCTGCTGGAGATCGTTGGCGATGGCGCCGAGCGACGAGAAATTCAGGTTGCTGAGGTTCTTCCCCATGTTCTGAATCATCGTCGCCTGGTTCTGCAGCGAGACGATCTGGTTGTTAATCTGCTGCAGGGTGTGGGCTGCGGTCAGCACGTTCTGGGCGAGGTTGTGAGCGTCGATGACCGCGAACTGGGCCGCTGCGGGCTCGGGCGCGGCGAGGGGGAGGACAAGGACACAGGCGGCGGCGAGCGCCGCGCCAAAGCGGCGACAGGTCATGACGAGACTCCAGGATGGGGTTGGAAGCGGTTGAGGATTTCGGCCGCCCAGGCGAGGTCGGCGGATCGCAGGAAGCCAGTCGCAAAGCCTTGCGGTCCGTGCTCGGCCAAGACGCGGTCGATCCGCTGCTGGTCGGCTGGAGAGGATGCGCCGCAGAGGGCCAGCGTGATGGGGCCGAGACCCAGCTCGAACAGGCGATTGCCGCGCTGCGATTGCAGGTAGTAGTGGCGCTTGGGGGTGGCCCGCGCGACCAACTCGATCTGGCGCTCGTTTAGGCCGAACCGCTCATAGGCGGCTCGGCCCTGAGGTTCGATCGCCCGATCGTTGGGCAGGAAGATCCGTTGGGGGCAGGACTCGATGATCGCCGGCGCGATGGCGCTGTCGGCGATGTCCGCCAGCGACTGGGTGGCGAACACCACCGCGACGTTGCGCTTGCGCAGGACCTTCAGCCATTCCCGGATACGAGCGGCGAACAGCGGATTGTCGAGATACTTCCAGGCCTCGTCCAAGATCAGCAGCGTCGGCGCACCGGTGAACTGCTCGTCCAAACGGTGGAACAGATAGGTCAGCACCGGCAGCACGGCGCCGCCCTCGTTCATCAGATGCTCGGTCTCGAAGCACTGGATCTGGGAAAGGGCGAGATGGTCCTCGGCGGCGTCCAGCAGCCGCCCGAACGGGCCGTCCAGGGTGTAGGGCTGGAGCGCCGCCTTCAGGGCATTGGACTGGAGCAAGACCGATAGGCCGGTGAGCGTTCGTTCGTTGGCGGGCGCCGAGGCAAGACTGCTCAGCGCCGACCAGACCGTCTCCTTGACCTCGGGCGTGACCGCCACCGTCTCGTGGGCCAGGAGACCGGCGATCCACTCGGCGGCCCAGCTTCGCTCCGCTGGATCGTCCACATTGCGGAGGGGCTGGAAGGCCAGGGCCGTGTCGGACCCCAGCGCATGGTGCACGCCGCCCATGGCCAGCACCGCCGCCCGGGCCGAGTACCCTTTGTCGAAAAGGTAGACCTGCGCGCCGGGATAGCGCCGAAACGACATGGCCAGCAAAGCCAGGAACACCGACTTGCCGGCGCCTGTGGGACCGACGATCAGCATGTGCCCGACGTCGCCGACGTGGGTCGAGAGCCGAAACGGCGTCGAGCCGCTGGTCTCGGCGTGAAACAGCGCCGGGCCGCCCAGGTGCTCGTTCCCCGCCGGCCCGGCCCAGACTGAGGAGAGCGGTGTCAGGTGCGCAAGGTTCAGGGTGTGGATGATGGGACGGCGGACGTTGGCGTAAGGATGGCCTGGAAGAGATCCGAGCCAGGCTTCCACCGCGTTGACCCCCTCGCGGATCAGGGTGAAGCCCGCCCCGGTGATAATCCGCTCGATCGCCCGCCGCTTTTCCTCGGCACGGGTCCGATCGACGTCCATGACGGTGATGGTGGTGGTGAGATAGCCGAAGGCGACGTGGTCGCCGCCGAGCGCCTGCAAGGCCAGGTCGGCGTCGACCACCTTGTTGTCGGCGTCAGAGTCCAGCAGCTGGACCGGCTGGTTGTAGACGACCTCGCGCAACATGGCGGAGATCGATTTGCGCTTATTGAACCACTGCCGTCGAAGGCCGGTGAGGGTTTTGTTGGCTTCGGTCTTGTCCAGCGCGATGAAGCGGCTGGACCAGCGATAGCCGAAGTCCAGATGGTTCAGGGCGTCGAGAATCCCCGGATGGGTGAGGCTCGGGAAGCCCAGCACAGTGACGGTGCGTAGATGCTGGTCGCCCAGCATCGGCTCGATGCCGCCTGACAGCGGCGTGTCGGCCAAGATGGCGTCGAGATAGATTGGCTTCTGCGGCGCCGCCACGCGATGGCGACGAGTCGAGATCGCAGCGTGCAGATGGGTCAGAGTCTCCTCGTCGCTGAGCCCCGCGACTTCCGGCATAAACCCAGAGAGCAAATCACGAACCCGGTCGGTCTCGGCGACGAAGCCCTCGAGCTCCCGCCGCCAGTCCCGGCCCGTCTGCGGCTCTGAACGCTCCAGGAGCGCCTGTTCCGCCCGCGCGGTCTGATCGGCCGGCGGCAAGTATTGGAGCGTCAGGTGATAGACGCTTTCGAAGTGCGGGCGACGCCGACCGTTTAAGGGCGACTCAGCTCCGGTCTCGAACGCAGCGCGGCGTTCTTCGTCCACCAGCCACGAGGCGGGATCGGGGAAGTGGGACTTGGGATAGTCCGGCGCCTCGAACCGTTCGGCTTCGAAGTAAAGCGCCCAGCCCGAGCCAAAGCGGCGCAGCACATTGTTGAGCCGGGCGGACGCGCCGACCAGCTCGGCCTCGGTGGCGCTTTCCAGGTCGGGCCCGCGAAACCGTAGCGTCCGCTGGAAGCTGCCGTCCTTGTTGAGGACGACGCCTGGGGCGACGAGAGCGGCCCAGGGGAGATGATCGGCCAGACGGTCGGTGGTCTGGCGATATTCGGCAAGGTTCAGCATGTGAGAAATCCCCGTTGGCGCAGGTGCCGTGCGATCACCGCGGCGAAGTCCGGGTCGCGCTTGGCGGCGAAGACGGCGAGCGAGTGGCCGGCGACCCAGAACAGGATGCCGGCGATCCACATCTGCAGGCCGAGCCCCAGTGCGGCGGCGAGCGTGCCGTTGACGATGGCGATCCCACGGGGCGCGCCGCCGAGCAGGATCGGCTCGGTCAGCGCGCGATGAAGGGGGACCTCGAACCCTTCGATGTGGCCGCTCATGCGACCAGCGCTCCGCCGCCGAAGGAAAAGAAGGTCAAAAAGAAGGAGGAGGCGGCGAAGGCGATCGAGAGCCCGAAGACGATCTGGATCAGCTTGCGGAAGCCGCCCGAGGTCTCGCCGAACGCCAAGGTCAGGCCGGTTGAGATGATGATCAGCACCGCAACGATCTTGGCGACGGGGCCCTGGACGCTGTCGAGGATCTGCTGGAGCGGCTGCTCCCAGGGCATGTTGGAGCCGGCGGCGAAGGCGCGCGCCGGCAGGAGCAGGGCGCTGAGCGCGGCCAGTCGGAGGGTCTTGGTCAGAGCCGCTGAACCGAAGCGGCAGGTGTTCAAGGCGGGAGTCATGGCGTTTCCTTTCAGAGGGAGGGGCGGGGGGCTGAGCCCAAATCGGCGACGGCGTAGTCGCCATGGACGTCGAGGCCGGTGACCTCGGCGATGGTCTCGATGCGGCGGGCGGTGCCGCGGCCTCGAATGAAGACGAGCAGGTCGACCGCCTCGGCGATCAGCCGGCGCGGGACGGTGACCACGGCCTCCTGGATCAGCTGTTCCAGCCGATAGAGGGCGGCGCGGGCGGAGTTGGCGTGAAGGGTCGAGATCCCGCCGGGATGGCCGGTGTTCCAGGCCTTGAGCATGTCGAGCGCCTCGGCGCCGCGGACCTCGCCGACAATGATCCGGTCGGGCCGCAGACGCAGTGTCGAGCGGACCAGATCGGCCAGCGACACCACGCCGGGGCGGGTCCGAAGGCCCACGCAGTCGGGGGCCGCGCACTGAAGCTCGCGTGTGTCCTCGAGAAGGATGACGCGCTCGTCCAGGCCGGCCATCTCCGCAAGGAGGGCGTTGGCCAGCGTGGTTTTGCCGGAACTGGTGCCCCCGACCACGAGGATATTGCGGCGGTCGATCACCGCCTGGCGCAGGACCTCGGCCTGACTCGAGAGCAGGATCCGGTCCGCGACGTAGTCGGACAGGGTGTAGATGCGGGCGGCGGGCTTACGGATCGTGAAGCAGGGCCCTAGTGCGACGGGTGGGAGCAGGCCCTCGAAGCGCTCGCCGGCGACGCCGTCGACGCGGGGCGGAAGCTCGGCGCTGATGATCGGGGCGCCGGCGTGAACCTCGGTGCGGACGTGGGAGGCCACCAGACGGATGATCCGCTCGACCTCGGCCGGTTCGAGCCGAACGCCGGTGTCGCTGCAGCCTTCGCCGAGGCGGTCGAGACGCAGCGCCCCATCGGGGTTGACCATCACTTCGACGACGGTCGGATCGGTCAGCGCGGCGGCGATCGCCTTGCCCATGGCCGTGCGCAGCATGCTCCGGCGGCGATCCACGGACTCAGGATGGAGCTGGCTCATGCGCCGCCCCCGGGTTCGGAGGCGTCGGCGCGGCGGTTTTCGAATTCCGCGCTGAGGGTCCGGCCGCTGCCGATGCGACGGCCGACCTGTTCGATGAAGGCTTGGTAGCGATCCTGCGCCAGCGCGCGGGCGGCGGCGTGGTCTGGCTCCGGCAGGGGCGCGGTGACCGTGAATTGGTAACGGACGAAGAGGGCGAAGCTCTCCAACAGGATCTGCTGGTCGCGCTCCATGCGGTCCAAGTGTCGAGAGACCCGGTCCATGCGGACCTTGACCAGGTCGTCGAGCTCCCGTGCACCGCGTCGGGCGAGGTAGCTGCGCAGCGCGTCGGCGACGATGGCGGACTTGGAGGAGCCGGGCTTGGCGCCAAGGGCATCGAGCTTGGCGGTCAGATCCTCGTCCAGATAGAGGTGATGGCGGGGTTTCATGGCGGCCTCCTCAGAAGTCCGGGAGGAGGTCGTGGTCGGGGCGATGCGGGCCCTCGCCTTCGTTCATGGCGTGGGCGGTGGCGACGACGCCCAGCCGCCTCAGGCGATCCATCACCCGCTTATCCGCCCCGACGTCGCTGTCGTCGTCCGGTAGACCGAGGGCGGTCTCGTCTCCGATCAAGGGATGGGCGATCTCCTCTTCGGCGAGACCCGGATGGCGCTGCTGTTGGACGCCCCCTTCGTCTTCCTCGGAGACGCTGGCCTCCTCGTCGTTGGCCGCGGCCAGATGGATGTGGAGGCCCCGAACTTGGCTGCCCCAGTCGTCAGGACGGGGTGGGGGACGGTCGCGATAGCCGTCCGCCGCCAGCGTCGGCGCCGGTGCGATGCGGGTCGTGAAATTGCGATCCTCGTAGTAGCGGAGCTTCTTGGCGCGGATGGGCGCCAGCCCCGACAGCAGCACGAGTTCATCGGCAGCTGGCAGCTGCATCACCTCGCCAGGCGTCAGGAGCGGGCGGGCGGTCTCCTGGCGGCTGACCATGACGTGGCCGAGCCAGGGCGAGAGCCTGTGGCCGGCATAGTTGCGCATGGCGCGCAGCTCTGTGGCCGTGCCCAAAGCATCGGAGATCCGTTTGGCGGTGCGTTCGTCGTTGGACGAGAACGCGATGCGGACATGGCAGTTGTCCAGGATCGCGTTGTTCTCGCCATAGGCCTTGGAGATCTGGTTCAGCGACTGCGCGATCAGGTAGGCGCGAATGCCGTACCCGGCCATGAAGGCCAGCGCGGTCTCGAAGAAGTCGAGCCGGCCGAGCGTTGGAAACTCGTCGAGCATCATCAGGAGCTGATGCTTGCGGGCCTTGCCGGGATCACCCTCCAGCCGCTCGGTCAGCCGGCGGCCGATCTGGTTCAACACCAGGCGGACGAGAGGCTTGGTTCGCGAGATGTCGGACGGCGGAATGACCAGATAGAGCGAGACCGGGCGATCGCCGTCGACGAGATCGGTGATCCGCCAATCGCAAGCCGAGGTGGTCGCCGCCACCGTCGGGTCGCGGTAGAGGCCCAGGAACGACATGGCGGTGGAGAGCACGCCGGACCGCTCGTTCTCGGACTTGTTGAGCACTTCGCGGGCGGCGGAGGCCACGACCGGATGGACTTGGGGGCGGTCTGGCGTGCCCAGATGGTTGGTCGCCATCATCCGCCGGAGCGTGGCGGCGAAGCTCTGGCGCGGGTCACTCAGGAAGGTGACGACGCGGGCCAGCGTCTTCTCTTCCTCGGCATAGAGGACATGGAGAATGGCGCCGACCAGCAGGGCATGGCTGGTCTTCTCCCAATGGGAGCGACGTTCCAGCGCCCCTTCAGGGTCGACCAGAATGTCGGCGATGTTTTGGACGTCGCGGACCTCCTCGGGGCCTTTGCGCACCTCTAGGAGAGGATTGTAGCGGGCCGAGCGCGGGTCGGTTGGGTTGAACAGCAGGCAATAGGAGAACCTGGCCCGCCACCCGGCCGTCAGCTGCCAGTTCTCGCCCTTGATATCGTGGATGACGGCGGAGCCGGTCCAGGAGAGGAGGGTAGGGATGACCAGACCCACGCCTTTGCCGGAGCGGGTCGGCGCGAACGCCATGACGTGTTCGGGGCCGTCATGGCGCAGGTACTGGCGCCCCAGGCGGCCGAGGAACACGCCGGCGGGGCGCAACAGTCCAGCCTGCTCGATCTCCCGAGCGCTCGCCCAGCGCGATGAGCCGTAAGTGGTGACGTTGTGGGACTGACGAGCGCGCCAGAGCGAGCCGATGATCGCGGTAGCGCAGCCAAGGACGCCGCTGGTGGCGGCGATGGCGCCGGCCCGGTTGAAGACCGCCGGCGCATAGGCGTCGAAGAAATACCACCAGACGAACAGTTTCCAGGGCCTGTAAACGGGCAGACCGAGGAGGGCGAACCACGGCGCGCCGAGCGCGGCTTGGAAGCTCAACTTGGCGGCGCACCATTCGGTGGCGAACCACACGCCGAACAGAGCGGTCGCGAGCACCACAAAAATCTGGCCGATGAGGAGTTTGGTCGGGGTCATCTTGGATGTCTCCGCCGGAGCGCAGACGAGCGCGCTGGCTGTGAGACAGGAGTCGGCCAAGACGCTGAAAACGGAAATAGCCTTTAATTACGACCGCTTAGGTTTATATGGGCTCTACTGGCCGCGGGGCGATTTGAGCCTAGGAGGGCACACGTCCGCAGCTTTTCCGCCTGGCCGCGCCCAGGCGGAAAAGCTCGTTAAAGACCCTCTCTGGATTTGGCGCTCATCTCGTCGATTCCGGCGGTAGCCCTCAAACGGAAGGCCCGAGCGCCTTCCGGCGGCAGCTTGGCGCCCAATAGCCGTCATCGGCCTTCTGCCAGAAAGACGACATCCAGTGGACCTGAAGGTAGGTCCTCGGCTCCGGCCTAATGTCCAAGCTGGGGTGAACCGGACTCGCCACCGCAGCCGGATAGCGGACGTGGCGGAGGGCGATTTCGGGAGCCACGCTCATACGTGCTGGCGACCCATAGCGGAAGAAGTGGCGGCATGGACCGGCTATCTCCGCCGTCAATTCTCGGCCTAGTTCGACGCTGGCTTGTTTCCAGACGCCCGCGCCGCGTCCACCACCTCCTGAAACGCCCTGACCACGGCGTCCGGACGGGCGGCGTAGATCCAGTGGCCGGACCCTTCGACGATCCGGTGCTCGCCGCGCGTGGAGTCGCGCGCCTCGTCCTCGTGCGCGCCCGTCCAAACCGCATAGAGGCGAGCCTGATCGTCGTCGCTCCGAGCGGCGGAGAAACGATCCTCGCCACCTCGCGACAGGATGATGAGCGGGATCGAGCCGAGCTTGCGACGCGCGGTCTCGACCTCGTCGGACGAGCGGCCGTCCGCGTTGTCCGATTGGGAGATCCAGGTCTCGAAACGGGAGGGCTGGGCCGAAATCTGCAGCAACAGCTGCTTCTGTTCGGCGGGCCACTGCGGAGGGAACGCGTCCACGCAGGGGTCGGTCTCGCCCGGCGCGATCTCTCCGGCGACGATCTGGCCCGCCCGGGCCTTCGCGAGGCAGGCGCGGTTGAACGCCAGCTGCTTGTCGCGCACGGCCTTCGGCGTTCCCATCCTGTCGGTGGTATGCTCAATTCCCGGATCGATCAGCAGGAGGCCCGAGACCATCTGGGGATGCTCGTAGGCGAACAGCCGCAGCTCGAGGCCACCGAGCGAATGGCCAACTAGGATGAACGGCCCCTGCATATGGGACGACTTCAGCGCCTGATAGAGGTCGGAGGCGGTTGCCGCCGCGTCGCGCGGCATGGGGCCGGGGTCGCTGAATCCTAAGCCCGCGCGGTCGACCGAACAGGTCCGCGTAATTTTCGACAACTTCTGCTGCGGCCAGCGCCAGTCGAGAGTCCAGTCGTCGAGGCCTCCGAGCAAGATCGCCGTCGGCGCGCCGTCGCCCATGCACACCATGTTGAAGCGCCGCCCGTCAGGAAGCCGCACGATGGTCTGAGGATGGATGTAGGGCTCGAATGGCGGCGGATTTTCAGTTTGAGGCGCGGCTGCGCCGCAAATGCTGATCCAGACCAAGGCCGCAACACCAAGCTGGCGCAATCGAGCGTCCATGCGTCCCCCCAAGTTCCGCATAATTGTACTCGCGCAACTGCGGCGGCATTGCGTTTGCGCGCGCGGGGGCTCGGCGGGTTATGGTCCCAAACCCGAACTTCAGCTCACCACCCCAGGAGGGGCATAAGGCCCACAGCGTCAGCGCCCATGGCGATGACGGCCGCTCCTAGGATGACCCAAGCGACCTCGATCTTGGTGGCCAGCAGCAGGACCAGGGCGACTGCGGCGATGCAGATCGTGACGGTATCAGTCAGCGCCTCGCGGCCGAGCGGAATGGCGGCCGCCAGCAGCAACCCAGCGCTGGCGATCACCACGGTCTGCAGCACCGAGCGCACTCGTGGATGCTCGATCCGGCGTCCAGCAAAGTGGACAGTAGGGATGATCAGCAGCGCAGGCGTGATCATGGCCAGCCAGCCGGCGATCGCGCCCGGCAGCCCAGCAGCGAAGTAGCCAGCGCTGACCACCCATAAACCTACCGGCCCGGGGGTGCTGCGGGTGATCACCACAGCCTCATTGAGCTGCTGGGCCGTGAGGACGTGGCGATGGGTGACGAGCGAGTCCTGGATCACTGGGAGAGACGCCAGACCCGCGAACGCGGTGGCGGTGCCCTTGAGCAGGATCAGGTAGAGTTCGATGAAGCTCAAGCGCGCGCCGTGGGCAGGAACAGGCCGACAGCGACCGCCAGAAGCAAGACCTCGATGGGCGATAGCCCGACGGCGACGTCGAGCAGGAAGGCTGCGCCGGCGATGACGGCCACCCGCAGACTGGTTCCTGGGCGAACGTAGGGATGGGCGATCGTCCAGCAGGTTTTAACCGTCACCGCGACTGCAGCCGCCACGGCCCCGTGGATGGCCGCCTGGGCCCAGCTGATGTGCTGCCAGAGGCTGAAGAGCGCGGTGGCCAGCACCACTATGGCGGCGCACGGGATCGAGCCCGCCAGCAGCGCCACTATGGCGCCGGAGAAGCCGCGGGTGATCCAGCCGACTCCGGTGCAGAACGCCAGCAGGTTGGTCCCAGGTGTGAGCCTGGCCAGGGCGAAGCAGACCGTGAAGTCGTCCTCGCCGATCCACTTCCGCCGGTTGAGGATTTCACGACGGAGGACCGCGATCGTCGCGCTACCACCCCCTAGGGTGATGTTGCCGTAGCGGACGAAGATATCGGCCAGCCGGAACAGGCTTGGTCGTGCGGCGGCGAGCTCTGTCATGGGCGGATTGTACGATCCGTCCGCGACGGCCGCCAGAAGGCCTCTACGTGGAGGTGCCGCGCTAGCTCGCGGGCCAGAAGGTGTCCTCCGACGAGATCGCGCTCATTGCTGCCGTGGGCC
>Ga0302314_10017310_pt1 | contig 12097 bp, 14 predicted proteins | sample III_Palsa_N2_3_FD_200533 | JGI IMG/M metagenome (GOLD analysis project Ga0302314, IMG submission 200533) | Peat permafrost microbial communities from Stordalen Mire near Abisko, Sweden - III_Palsa_N2_3 | ecosystem: Environmental > Terrestrial > Soil > Palsa > Peat permafrost | place: Sweden...
CCTACGACTACACCGTGCTGGCCGGCACCCAGGGCGCCTACAACCACCACAAGATGGACCGGGTGATCGAGCTGGCCGAGCGCTGGATGCTACCGACCGTGTTCTTCTGCGAGGGCGGCGGCGGGCGGCCGGGCGACACCGAGGGCGGCGGCGGTGGCGGCACGCGCGGGTTCGAGGCGTGGGGCCGGATGAGCGCGCTCGCGCCCACCGTCGGCATCACCTCCGGCCGCTGCTTCGCCGGCAACGCCTCGGTGCTGGGCTGCTGCGACGTGATCATCGCCACCAAGGGCTCGAACATCGGCATGGGCGGCCCGGCGATGATCGAGGGCGGCGGCCTTGGCGTCTTCCGGCCGGAGGACATCGGCCCGGTGGAGGTGCAGGAGCCGAACGGCGTCATCGACATCCTGGTCGAGGACGAGGCGGCGGCCGTGGCGACCACCCGGCAGTATCTCTCCTATTTCCAGGGACCCGTCAGCGAGTGGGCGTGCGCCGACCAGCGCCATCTGCGCCGGATCATCCCGGAGAACCGCCTGCGGGTCTACGACATCCGCGAGCTGGTCGGCACGCTCGCCGACGCCGGCTCGGTGCTGGAAATCCGGCCCAAGTTCGGGACCACCATGGTCACCGCCCTGATCCGCGTCGAGGGCCGGCCGATGGGCGTGATCGCCAACAACCCCAAGGTTCTCGGCGGCGCGATCGACAGCGACGGCTCCGACAAGGCCGCGCGCTTCATGCAGATCTGCGAGGCCTACGACATCCCGATCCTCTCGCTCTCGGACACGCCAGGCATGATGGTCGGGCCGGAGGTCGAGAAGACCGCGCTGGTGCGGCACTGCTCGCGCCTGTTCATCATCGGCGCGAACCTCACCGTGCCGCTGCTCAGCGTGTTCCTGCGCAAGAGCTATGGCCTCGGCGCCCTGGCCATGACCGGCGGCAGCTACCAGAAGTCGGCCTTCGCAGTGGCCTGGCCCACCGGCGAGTTCGGCGGCATGGGGCTGGAGGGCTCGGTGAAGCTGGGCTACCGCAACGAACTGGCCGCCATCGCCGACCCCGCCGAGCGCCGCGCCAAGTTCGACCAGATGGTCGCCCAGGCCTACGAGGCCGGCAAGGCGCTGAACCGCGCCACCAGCTTCTTCATCGACGACGTGATCGATCCCGCCGACACCCGCCGCTGGATCATGGGCGCGCTGAAGAGCCTGCCGCCGGTCCCGAAGCGCACCCAGAAGAAGCTCCGCTGGATCGATGCCTGGTGAGCCGGCCCGGGCCGGTCGGCGGCCCAGGACTCGGCGACTGTCATGAAACTGTGAAGGCCCTCCCCTAGCGTTGGATCGTGGGCCCTGGGGCCGTGGGGACCGATCATGACCGATATGGCAATGCCAGCCGCCGCCGAACCGAGACCTGGCGCGCCCAAACTGGACGAGAAACCGCACGCGGCGACGCGGATCGTGTTCCTCTTGGCGCTGATCGCGGGCATCGGCTACTGCGTCTACGGCCTGCGCAGCGACATCGCCGGCGTCGGCGAAGTGGTCCACCTCGGCGTCTTCACCCTGCTCGGGATCGCGCTCACCATCGCGCTCGGCTTCGAGTTCGTGAACGGCTTCCACGACACCGCCAACGCCGTGGCGACGGTGATCTACACCCACAGCCTCAACCCGGTCGTGGCCGTGGTCTGGTCGGGCTTCTTCAACTTCCTGGGGGTGATCACCTCGAGCGGCGCGGTGGCCTACACCATCATCACCCTGCTGCCGGTCGAGCTGATTCTGCAGGTCGGCAACCAGGCCGGCTACGCGATGATCTTTGCCCTGTTGCTGGCGGCGATCATCTGGAACCTCGGCACCTGGTGGGTCGGGATCCCCAACTCCTCGTCGCACGCCCTGATCGGCTCGATCATGGGCGTGGGCCTCGCCAATCAGCTGATGGCCCCGGCGGGCAACGCCACGTCCGGCGTCGACTGGAACCAGGCGATCAACGTGTTCCAGGCGCTGCTGTTCAGTCCGCTGATCGGCTTCGTCGGCGCGGCCGGTCTGCTGCTGTTGATGAAGTTCGCGATCCGCGCTCCGGCGCTCTACCAGGAGCCCAAGACGGACGCGCCGCCGCCCGCCTGGATCCGCGGTCTGCTGATCCTCACCTGCACCGGCGTCTCCTTCGGCCACGGCGGCAACGACGGGCAGAAGGGCATGGGCCTGATCATGCTGATCCTGATCGGCGCCGCGCCAACGGCCTATGCGCTGAACCGCACCATGCCGGACAGCGCGATGCCGGCCTTCGTCTCCGGCGCCCAGGCCGCGCAGGCCGCGCTGGCCAAGCTCGCAGGCGCCCTGCCCGCCCCCACGATCGAGGCCGCCCGCACCACGGTCGGCGACGCCCTGCGCACCCGCAAGGTCGATGCGCCGCCGGTCTACGCGGCGCTCAGCGTGATTTCGGGCGACATCTCGCAGCAGGTCGCCCACTACCGGACGCTGAAGCTGGTCCCGGCCTCCGAGACGCCGAACCTGCGCAATGAAATGTACCTGGTCGGCGACGCCCTGCGGCTGATCGGCAAGGGTAAGACCAACCTCGACAAGCCGACTTCGGCCACGCTGAAATCGTTCCAGGGCACGCTCGAGAGCGGCACCCGCTTCATCCCGACCTGGGTCAAAGTCGGGGTCGCTATCGCGCTCGGCCTTGGCACCATGGTCGGCTGGAAGCGGATCGTGGTCACGGTCGGTGAGCGGATCGGCAAGACCCACCTCACCTACGCCCAGGGCGCGGCGGCCGAGATCGTCGCGGCCAGCACCATCCTGGCGGCGCAGTATTACGCCTTGCCGGTCTCGACGACGCATATCCTCTCCAGCGGCGTCGCCGGCACGATGGCGGCCAACGGTTCGGGCCTCCAGGGCGGCACGCTGCGCAACATCGCCCTGGCCTGGGTGATGACCTTGCCCGCCGCCATCCTGCTCGCCGGCGGTCTCTACTGGCTGCTGCGCATGGTGTTCGGCGGCTAGGAGCACTTCCCCTTTCGTCGCCCCAGCCAAGCGGCGGAGCCGCCACGAGCCGGGGCCGCTTGAGGCATGATCAGTACCAAAAAGTATCGAAGCCGTTTGACTCGAACAAATCATGAACATACGGATTGCGCATCCCTACGGAGGTGCGCTTTCGCCCAGCTGAGGCGCGATTTTACGAGGCGATCAGCATGCAAGATTCGCGCGACAAATATGGGTTCGAAATAGGCGGCTCTGGAGTCTCCGCCAGCAAGCACCTCGAAACCTATGTCGTCGAGACGCGTCTGTTACGGATCGTACTGCATGAAGGGATCGTGGAGTTCGACCGTAACGATCGAGTTCGCGATGATGGAGATCACCGGCTCCGAGGGCGACCCGCAACTTTACCAGTGCGGCTACAGCGGATCGGTCCCGATGAACCCCCGTTAGTCCGAAACGAAGACGTCCGCCGAGCGGCCTGCCCGGCGGACGTCGGCGCGGAACTCGGCCCAGCTAGTGCTGGACGCGTTGATCCGGGGTGATGCCGTTCGGCAGGCCGCCGCCGGGCCTGACCGGTGTGACGCCGATCGGGCGCACGCCAATCGGCCGGCCGATCGGACGAATGCCGATCGGATGCCCGATGATGCCGAGAGGTCCGCAGCGGCGGCGAGGCCACCTGTGGCAGCACCGGTAGCCGCGGTGGCAGGGATGGTAGATGATCCCGTGGATCCCGTGGGGGCCCGGCGGGATGCCGTTGACCACCACCGCCCCGGAGGCCGGAAGCTGCAGGGCCGCGACGCTGACGGCCATCGCGGCCGCAAGCCATAGTTTTTTCATGGGTTTCCTCCCCCGTTCGGGTCGAACGCCTCATGGCGTGCGCCAACTATGCCCCACTAAAGCTTCGACCACAACGCGAACATCTACTAGACTCGCCTCGTTCAACCGGAGCGGGGCGATGGGCGTCTTCGAGCAAACCCTGCGGTGGCGGCGGTGGAAAAGCCGGGCGACTGGCGCGTGGATCGCGGCGGTGCTGGCGCTCCAGTTCGCCGCGCTGGTGGTGTTCTGGCCGGCCCGCGCCGCCGCGCCGCAGCCGTCTGTCACGGCGCCGTTCACCGACGCCAGCTTCCAGGCCCTGCTGGCGCATGACCCCATGACCGGACAGCCGGTCGACACCGTTCAGGCGCTGCTGCCGCTGCTGCCGCGCGCGCTGCGGACGAACTTCACCCTGGTCTACGACAGCCGCAGTCCGTTCAAGGACCAGATCACCCCGGCCTCGCCGCGGGTGATCCTGTTCAGCGACGATGCGCGCTTCGTCCTCACGTTCATCGGCGACCCGGCGGCGCCTGGCCATGACCTGCTCGAGACCATGAGCTTCGATGACGCTGCCGCCGAGTTCAAGCTCAGCGCCTACGTCCTGCCGGCGGCCCGCCGCGCCGGCTGGAGTCCGTCGGCGGAGGCGGCGAACTGCGCCGGCTGCCACGGCGCCGACGCGCGGCCGATCTACGATTCCTATCCGCTTTGGCCGGGCTTCTACGGCTCGGTGCTCGACACCTTCTTCCGCGACAAGATCGGCCAGGCCGAGCTGAAGAAGTACCGCGCCTTCCTGGCCGGCCCGGCCAAGACCGGCGTCTACCGCGCGCTGGTGTTCCGCCCCGGCAGCCCGACGTCGCCCTATCTCGACCCGAGCCGGGCGCGCAAACATTCTGTGGAGGTCAGCCCGAAGGCCTTCCCCTTCCTGCCCAACACCCGCCTCGGCATGGCGCTGACCGAGCTCAACCGCGTCCGCATCTACCGCAAGCTGGCCGCCGCCCCCGGCTTCGCGGCGCACGAGAAGGACATTCTGGCTGAGTTGCTGGAGTGCCCTGAAGCGCCGCGGCCCAGCCGCGAGCGGGTGCGCGCCATCCAGACCGCGCTGGACGCCGAAAACGGCGCCCGGCTGAAGCGGCTCGGCGGCCAGCCGAACGATCCTGCGATCAGCATCTTCGGCATGGAGGAACTGAAGTTCGTCCACGCCCTGGCCGAGATCGACGACGTCGCCGCCCGCGCCGGCGCCGATCGCACCGACTGGTCGATGGCGCTGGAGCCGAAGTCCGCCGCCTACTTCGACGGCATCCTCAGCGGCATGGTCGGCCAGCGCAGCTACTATCTGAAGGAAGACCTGATCTACGAGCTGCTGGCCCACCTCGACCTGCGCGAGCCGGCGTTCATCCGCTACAGCGCCGAATACAGCGCCTTCGCCGACCAGGGCTATCCGTTCGGCAACCGCCCCTATCTGGACCTGGCGATCAAGGGCTGCGCGCTGCTGACCGGCGTGCGCGGCGGCCGGGCGGCGTAGAGCGTGCGCGACCCGAGCTGAACAGGCGCCCGCGGCCCGCGGCCCGGTGGCCGCGACTTCGCTTGACAAAATCGCGGCGGCAATCGAGTGCCGTCGCGGCGCTAGGCCCGGCGGTTCCGATTTCCTCCCGCACGAGCCTGCCGGTTGGGCGATTTGTATGTCGGATTCAGTCTCTGCGCGGCCGGACTCGAGTCCGGTTCCCGGCCGTCGCGCCGCGTTGAAGGACCGCACACGGCGCAGGGTCATGGCGGCCGCAAAGCACCTGTTCTCGACCTTCGGCTACGAGCAGACGACCATGCGCCAGATCGCCGCCGAGTGCGGGCTGTCGACGGGCGCTGTGTTCGCCAACTTCTCGGGCAAGTCCGAACTCTTCCTTGCGCTCGTCGTCGAGGATCGCGCCGCCGCCTACGAGGTAGCCGGCGAGACGCTGCGCGAACGCCTCGAGGACCCCGCCGCCCAGATCGAAGACGTGCTGAAGTCGGTGTTCGTAAGAGCCTACCGAAGTCGGGCCGCGAACGTCCCTTTCGTCCAGGTCGCCATGAGCGCGGCCTGGTCGACCGAGTTGGGCCCTCACATCCGCAACGTGCTCGCGCAATGGCCGCTCAGCGACCACATTTCGCAGGCGCTGGCCGCCGCGGTCGACCGCGGCCAGATCTCTGCCGACGCAAACATCGCCCTTCTCAGTCAGATGCTGTGGGACGCCGCGTTGGGCATGATCCCTCACGCGGTGTTCGACGGCTGGCCCGCCGAACAACTCGCCGAGCGGCTCAGAGAAAAGGTTCGCGCGATCCTGGCCGGCTCGCGCCTGTAGGCGGCACTGGCCCGGCCTTGGCCGTTCGACCGAGGCCGGTAGCGAGCCGATCCCTGCGTAGGCGCTTGCCCTGCCACTTGCGGGTGGCCGCCTAGCCCCTTATCAGGTCAGCCCAGCAGGTGAGGTGGCCGAGCGGCTGAAGGCACTGGTTTGCTAAATCAGCGTGGGTTAACCCCCACCGTGGGTTCGAATCCCACCCTCACCGCCAGCTATTCAGTAAAATCAAGGACTTAGACGAATAATCCGGCTGTACCCACGCGGACGCCACCACATGCCAGACCCGACCTCAGCCTTCATCGCTGCGCTGCAATCGATCTTCGATCGCGGCAAGCTGATGGTCGGCGGCCTCACCGTGGCGGCGGGGTGCGCCTTTCTGCTTTTCGGCCACGCCGCGATTCGCGACGTCCCAGTTCCGATCGGACCCGAGTTGCCGTTGCTTTGGGCGGGCGTGGCCCTGGGTACGCCACTCTTCGTTTTCAGTGCGGCGGGGTTCGGCTGGCAAAGCGTCGCGCAATTCGTTGCTGCCAGCAACGAGAAGGCCAGGACCACCGGCCTTCACCTCACGCCGAGAGTTGACCAGTGCACCTGGCTGCAGAATGCGGCCTTGGGCCAGACGGAGTTCTTCATCGAGCTCCAGGCCTTCAACCGCGGCACGCGTACCCTACGAGTGGTCTCGGCGATCTTGAAGTCTCCCCGAGCGTCGGTGGACGACTATCGCCTGCGTGCCGCCTTGGTCCAAGATCCATTCGCGACACGGGGCGCGTGGAGCGCCAATCATGTCATCCATCGGGGCGACACTCGGTCAGTAAAGGTGACGCTGATAGTCGGAAAATTGGTCGGCAGGGCGGGAAAGCCGCTCGACGCGACCGTGGTATTGGAATCTCAAGACGGCGCGCGCCACCGGCTTAAGGCTAGATTGAAGTGGACACCGCCCTTGCCACCCGCCCCGGGTCCGCAGGGGAGAGACCCTGCGGCCGTATATGGCTACCGCGGCGGAGCTTGACCGGCTCATCCCGGTTGAGTTCTGATTTCGTTCATGTTCCGCCTGGCCCACCACGTCACCCCGACAATCAGCGTTGGCGAGGTGTTGGAGAAGCGCTGGACGCTGATTCTCCACTGCGACGGCTGCGGCCGGCGCAACTACCGCGTCCCTCACGATGCCCTGGACAAGCTGCCGCTAGCGGCGACGATGGAGCAGATCGCCGAGCGCACGCGTTGCTCGGCCTGCGGCGGTGACTCGGGGGAGTTGTCGACGGTGAACTGGCGTTCTGGGGACTGACTGACGATGGCCGAGCAAATCGTGACGTTGAAGCTGACGAAGCCGGAAGCGCTCGCCCTGGCGAACGCGGCCGACACCGGCCTGCGGGTGATCGAGGCGCTGAACCTGGTGAAGAACCTCGGGCTCACCGAGTCGGCCGTGAACAAGCTGCGAGCCGCTGCGCGGTGACGCCTGGAACGACCTAGCCGCGGCACGCGCTACCAGGACGCGGCCGCCCCTCCGATTCTGCCCCCCAGCTCGCGGGGCGTCGCTTTGGCCCCGGTGGGTCGCATATCCCGCCGGGGCCTTTTACCTTAGAGCCCCAGCCGCACCTCGGCGCTGGGAACGCCCCATTCCTCCATCGCCTCTACAAGCTCCGGCAGAGAGAGGCTGAAGGGGAACGGATCCGCGCCGTCGACGACGCAGTTGCCGCCGTAGCCGTGGAACGTGAGTATGTAGCCTCCGAAGGCAGGGCTCTCCGGAGTGCGGCAGCGGGATTTGTGAATCCGCAGATCGTGCTTGGCGGCGATCCGGCGGAGACTAGATTCGAGGCGAGATTCGGTCGTGTTGGCGTGCGACATCGCAAGCTCCTCTTTGAGAGTTGGAGCCGGACGCGCCCCCTGATCTCGCTCGGGCCTCCCGGTAGCTTGCGTCGCCGCGCCTCGGCCCGAAGGCCGCGCGCGCCGTCTGCGATCAGGTCGACGGCGCGACTGGTGTCGGTAGACGGGCACCGGCGAAAAGGCCCCCGGAGGGGCAGGATGAGCGTGGCCCGTCTACCGACATCTGGATAGGGCACTGATTCTCGGATCCACCGGAAGGGGCGAATTCGCGGTCAATCGCCTGCGCCGACCAGATGAGGAGCGGCCCGCTGGCGGGGTCTTGGATCAGGATTTCGCCAGCGGCTCTTTCGAGCCACCGACGATATTCCGTGCTCTTGATGGCGCGGCCGTTCACGTATCGCCACAGCCTGTTCGCTGAAGGCGGATAGGGTAGGCTCAGATGGATCATGCGTTGCCCCTGTCGAATACGGGCCGGTCAAGCACTTGCTCGCGGAACCACTCGCGCACGTCGGGCGGCGCCCGGTTCCATGCGGCCATGATCGCCGCCCGGTGGCGCTCAGTGGCCTCGAAGTCATTCAGCGGCTCGTCGGCCATCCGCACCGTCGAGCGGTTGTGGCGGCGCTCCAGGCGGCGAGAGGCGATCTCCGACACCTTGGCCGGCTGTTCGGCCTTGGGCGTGCGCGCCAGCTCGTCTAGGACCACGCCCTTGTCGAGGTCGGTCCCGGTGACGCTGTCCATCACCTCGGGGGCGATGTTGTTGGCGCGGGCGAGGTCGCGCCGGACGGTGCGTTCGTCTACGCCAAGCGCCACGGCCGTCTGCGCGGCGTAGCTATCAACGGACAATTTGTCCGTTGATCGGCGGTCGCCGCCCTGGCCCGGCGCCGCGACCATCCCCCGCCGCACCATGATCGCTTCGCGTCTGACGTGGTGGTTCGCGCGCTGAGCGTCGGTCAGCTCAGCTCGGACGAAGTTCTCGTCGATCTCCCAAAGCTCGGCGAGGTCCGGGTCTTCAGGGAGGATGTAGCAATCAGCACTATCGCGGCCGAGCTGCCGGAGCGCTTCAAGTCGGTGCGCTCCGGCGACGTCGCCATAGCGCGCGATCATGGTCAAACTGGCGATGTCAGCTTCGCCGCGCGACTTGTATTCCCGCACGTTGTCGACCTTGTAGCCGCCCTTCGCCTTCTTCATCGCGAAGGCGAAGTGATAGCGGCGCGGGCGTTCCTTCATCCGCCGATCTAAGGCCACGGCCAGGGTTGTGTCGACCGAGCGCGGCAGACCCATGGTAAGCTGAGCCGCAATTGAAGACGCTTTAGAGCGGGGTGGCGATGGTCTCCACGAACAAGATGCGGCGCGCCTGGGTAGTCACCATAGGGGGGACCAAGGGGCCGACAGAGGTCGTAGCTCTCATCTCGGCCCGGCGTAGCGACAAGCACGTGAAAGAGCGGATTGAATGGCTCAACGCGCTGCTACACGGTGGTCCCTCGACGCACTTCTATGCCGCGAAATACAACAATCCAGAGGGCTTTTCCGAAGCCCAATACAATCGCACGAACACGGGCGTGCGCGTTAGCGACATGCTCTACTGCGGCTACAACCCTTTCATCATTGCGCAGCTCGCCACCGACGTTCAACTCGTCGAAGTGGAGGGTCACGCCTCGGTTCTACGCTGGACCAGCCCGCGCAAAATCCGGTGCGATCCCGACGACCCGCCGAGGGTGGTCGAAATCGTCCCCGGTGTGCCGTGCGAAGCGCCGATGCATCTGCCCATGCGGCTGACCAGGCTCGGGGATGATCTGAGTGGGCTGCCATATGGCCGGTGACAAGCTAATCGGAGCGGTCCGCTGGGCCGGGCTGGCGATTATCCTATCGGCCAGCGCCGCAGCGGCTGGCCCTCAAGCGCCGTCTCCGGCCAACGAGGCCCCAGCGTCCGCCGCAGCCCCGTCCAATGCCTCAGCCCAATCGCCAGCCGCGGCAGCATCCCCTACTCCCGCGAGTGACGAGGGTGGGCCTTTCGATCACCTCAAAGCAACCGACATCGCCGTCGCGTTCCTGACGCTCGGCCTGCTGATCGTCGCAGGTATCCAGGCGGGGATCTACTTCCGGCAGGCGAAGATCATGGCCGACGCGCTTCGCGCCACAGCCGAGGCGAACAACGCGGCCTCACGCTCAGCCAAGATCGCCGAGGATGCTCTGAATCACGCTCAGCTGGTCAGCGAAACCGAGTTGCGCGCCTACGTCCACGTGGGGGCGCTGGTGACCAAGTTTGACGACGAAGGATTGCCCGTCGAAGTCCAGACTGAGATCAGGAACTATGGCCGCACCCCGGCCCTCAATGTGACTTTCTGGCAGGGCACGGGGGTCTACGACATCGGCTTGTCGACCGCTGCCGATGCGCCGATGCACGCGTTCCACGAGCCACAGGGATCGATCCCCCTCTCACGATCTGTCCTGCCGCCCAATGGGCCGTCCGTGATGGTGAGCCCAGTCGGCCCGATACTCGCGCACGCTGTTCCGAGATGGCAGTCGGGCCAGGCGGCTGCCTATGCTTGGGGCGAGATTGTCTATGACGATTGCTTCGGGCAGCGCCACTTCACGGCCTTCAGGTACTTCACCAGCGCGGGCCATTCGGCGGCCGGAGCAATGTCGGCTTGCTCAAGCGGCAACATCGCTAGGTGACTTCCCTGCCGCTGCCGCTGCTGCCGCCGTTGGAACGAGACGCGCGCGCACCCATTTTGGTAAGGAAAGAAAGGCACTATTTCATCACGCCAGATCGGGGTAAAAGCCGGTCAGACCAAGGAGGGTCAGGTGAGCGCCGTACGAAAGACCGTGCACGATACCACGGTTGCCAAGCATCCCGTGCGTCCGCGCGCGGGTGGCCCGAGCATCGCGGCCATGCATGCGGCGATTGCCAAGCGCTACCCGAAGGTGCTCGCTGAGCTTGCGAAGTGAGCCGCGCTGGCTGACGCCAGACGAGGTCATCGAACTAAACCAAATCGTAGTCGCAGAAACCGGTGAGCCGTTCGACGTGCTCATGCCGGGGTCTGTCGAAGGTGCGGTAGATCGCCCGAGAAACTATTGGCTCTACGACGAGCAGGACGCCGTCTCGCTGGCGGTGACGCTGCTCTTTGCCATCGCGGACGGCCACTGTTTCGAGCAGGGAAACAAGCGCACCGGCTATGAGGCGGCGCTGATGTTCCTCATCCGCAACGGCTACATGTACGACGGTCCAGACGAGGAAGTGTTCGCCCGCTTCATCACAGACGTGGTCGCCCACAAGCGGACTATCGGGGATTTCGAGGAGGCTTTCCGACCGTACATCGTCGCCCTCCCGATTGAGGACGATGAGACGGAGTGGGACGTGCCGTACTGACGCACCCTAGAGAGCCGGTGGCCGGCAACCCTTGCTGCGGCTTGACCTAGAGCCTAGGTTCTTGCGGCGGGGTTGAGAGCATATCCCTTTCGATCTCCCCCGCCGGAACGGCCCTATGTCACAGCTAGACGAGCAACTGGCCCCCATCGGGGGATTGCAGGCGTTCACCTTCCACGCCGGCCAGGTGATGCACAATCCAACGGCGGCGACCTTCGTCGTCACGCCGGAGCGCCTGTCGTACATCAGCCCGCAATGGCTGGTGCGCGAAGACCTTCTTGAGCTTCTGACGCTGGGCGCGCTGGAGACGGTGCGGGCGGAGGCCCGGCGCGACCCCCGCGTTCGCTTTCAGTGGGTGAGCTAGTCCTTCGCCGGCGGCTTCACTGAGGTGCCGGCACGCCGGGGAACATGCGCTCGACGGTGCCGGACGTGTCGTTGCGCCGAAGGTTCTTCAGGTCGTCGAGCTTGCGCCGCCAGTTGGGGCCCGGCTCGACAAACCGGGAGGCCGAGTGAGTTCCACGACGCCACCGCGACGCCGGGAAGGACGTCGGTGCGCCAGCCGCGCTCCACGAGGAGCCCGACGGCGGGCGGAGCGATCCGAGCCCGCCACCCGGCCGCCCGAAGAGAAGGCCCCGGCCAAGGACTGGGACCGGGGCCTTCTTGTCGGCCGCGTCGGATTGCGGGGGCAACTCCCGGCCGACGGGACTACGTGCTCCGCTGACGTTGCCGGGTTATTCCCGCCGAGTGACGCCAGCGAAACCGGAGGCGTCAGCCATCAGGCCGCTTCCAGCCAGCGGACGGCGTCA
>Ga0302314_10017311_pt1 | contig 12097 bp, 10 predicted proteins | sample III_Palsa_N2_3_FD_200533 | JGI IMG/M metagenome (GOLD analysis project Ga0302314, IMG submission 200533) | Peat permafrost microbial communities from Stordalen Mire near Abisko, Sweden - III_Palsa_N2_3 | ecosystem: Environmental > Terrestrial > Soil > Palsa > Peat permafrost | place: Sweden...
GACCGCATTGGCACTGGGCTTGGCTCAACGCTTGCAGACAGGCCGGTGGTCGTCCGCGATGCCCTCGATCATTGACGCCGCCGAGCGCGACAAGGAGGTCGCTGAGTTTCAGTCGCGCACTCATGCTGGTATGATGTCGGGGTTCAGCGCGATTGCCGCGCGGGCACAAGCGCGCGGCGAGCTGGGCCCGAATTTCGATGTATCCGACCTTACGGCGGCGATCGCCGGGCCGCTCTTTTATCGCCGGTGGTTTTCGCGGCAAGAGCTTGATGACGCTTTTGTTCGTGGCGTCGTCGAAAGGGCCCTCGGCTGGAGCAAATAGTCCAACATTCCAGCGGCCACGGCTAGATCCAGCTTGAACCTTGGCTTGTGGTTGGTCGCGAAACCGGGCCAGGAATCCTCAATCGGGCGACATCCGTCAGGTCCACGAGCAAGGCGACTATCACACCGCCTTGGGCGGCTCCAAGTCGGCGCGCTTGGTCTTCACCACTTCCTGCAGCAGATCGGAAAGCCCATTGGTGCCGTGGGTGTCGATATGCTTGAAGAAGTCCCGGCGCATGCGGGGCTCCCACGAGCGGCGCAGATGGCCGGCGGTGTCGTTGACCGCCTGTTCGCGGTCGGGCATGGCCGAAAAGAACATGCCGATCTGGTTGGCCATATTGATCAGTTTTTCCGAATTCATTTTTGCTCTTCCTGCAACAGGCGCCAGTCGCGGCTATAGGCGACCGACGAGCCCGGTCGGACGAATCCGACCAGGGTGAGATTCCAATCCTCGGCCCGTCCAATGGCGAAGGCGGTGGGGGCGGAGACGGCGGCCAGCAATCCGACGCCGGCGGAGACGCTCTTCTGCACCATCTCGTAGCTGGCCCGGCTGGTGACGAGAAAAGCGCCCTGGGCGAAATCGGCACGGGCCATGGCCAGTGCCCCGATCAACTTGTCCAGCGCGTTGTGACGTCCGACATCTTCCCGCAAGGCGTGGATCTTGCCCGCGCCGTCGAACCAGGCCGCGGCATGGGTGGCGCCGGTCTCGCGCTGCAGGACCTGCCAGCCCCCCATCTCGCCCGCCGCGCGCTGGATCGCTTCGGGGGTGAAGCGGGTGGTCGCAGTCACGGGGGGCAGCGGGCGCACCACCTGGTCGAGGCTCTCGGCGCCGCACAGGCCGCAGCCGGTGCGTCCCGCCATCGAGCGTCGGCGATCCTTCAGCGTCTCGAACCGTTCCGAGGCGATGGTCATCCGCACCACGACGCCCTTGTCCGTGATCTCGGTCTCGATGTCGCGCAGGTCCCGCGGGCTCTCGATGATCCCCTCGGTCAGGCTGAAGCCGAGGGCGAAATCGTCGAGATCGCCCGGGCTGGCCAGCATCACCGTGTGGGAGACGCCGTTATAGGACAGCGCCACCGGCACTTCGACCGCGACCCGATCGGTCGCGGCTTCGGTGATTGGCGTTCCTTGGCCGGCCTTCCACCGGCTTACCCGGACTTGTTCACTCGCCGGCGGGAAGGCTGTGGCGTCGGGCGAGAAGCTGATTCTGTTCATCGGTAAACGCCTGGAACTGTTCCTGCCATTCGGACGGGCGGTTGACGCGGGCCACCTGTACGGCGGTGACCTTATATTCCGGACAATTGGTTGCCCAGTCGGAGTTCTCGGTGGTCACCACGTTGGCGCCCGATTCCGGAAAATGGAAGGTGGTGTAGACAACGCCCGGCTGTACCCGCTCGGTGATCACGGCGGGCAGGGCCGTTGTGCCGGCCCGGCTTTCGATGCTGACGAGGTCGCCCTCGCGGATGCCGCGATCCTCGGCGTCCTGCGGATGGATCTCCAGCAGATCGGCGGCATGGAAGCGCGAATTCTCGGTGCGCCGGGTCTGCGCGCCGACATTGTACTGGCTCAAGATACGCCCGGTGGTTAGCAGCAGCGGGAAGCGCCGCGTCACCTTCTCGTCGGTCGGGACATATTGGGTGATCATGAACCGGCCCTTGCCGCGCACGAAATGGTCGACATGCATGGTCGGCGTGCCGTCGGGGGCCTCCTCGTTGCAGGGCCACTGAATGCTGCCCAACTCGTCCAGGCGTTGATAGGACACGCCATGGAAGGTCGGGGTCAGGCGGGCGATCTCGTCCATGATCTCGGACGGATGGCTGTAATTCATCGGATAGCCGAGCGCCTGCGCCAGTTTCTGCGTCACTTCCCAGTCCGCATAGCCGCACAAGGGCGCCATCACCTTGCGGACGGGCGAAATGCGCCGCTCGGCATTGGTGAAGGTGCCGTCCTTCTCCAGGAACGAGGCGCCGGGCAGGAAGACATGGGCGAATTTCGCCGTCTCGTTCAGGAACAGGTCCTGGACGACGATGCATTCCATCGATTCCAGCGCGTGGGTGACGTGTTTGACGTTGGGGTCGGACTGGGCGACGTCCTCGCCCTGCACGTAGAGACCCTTGAAGGTACCCTCGATGGCGGCGTCGAACATGTTGGGAATGCGCAGGCCCGGCTCGGAATCGAGCTGGACGTTCCAGGCATCCTCGAACAAGGCGCGGGTGATGCTATCCGAGACATGGCGATAGCCCGGCAGTTCATGCGGGAAGGAGCCCATGTCGCACGAGCCCTGCACATTGTTCTGACCGCGCAGCGGGTTCACGCCGACGCCTTCCCGGCCGACATTGCCGGTGGCCATGGCCAGATTGGCGATGGCGATCACCGAAGTCGAGCCCTGCGAATGCTCGGTCACGCCGAGCCCATAATAGATCGCCCCATTGCCGCCGGTGGCGTAAAGGCGGGCGGCGCCGCGCATCTCTTCGGCCGGCACGCCTGAGAATTCCGCCATGGCTTCTGGCGAGTTCTCCGGCTTGGCAGCCCAGTCGCACCAATCCTTGAACGCCTTTTCCTCGCAGCGCTCGGCGACATAGTCCTTGTTCATCAGCCCTTCGGTGACGATGACATGGGCCAGGGCGGAGAGCACCGCGACATTGGTGCCGGGGCGCAGCTTGAGGTGATAGGACGCCTTGATATGCGGGCCGTCGACGATGTCCGTCGTGCGCGGATCGATAACGATCAATTTCGCGCCTTCCCGCATGCGGCGCTTCAGCCGCGAGCCGAACACCGGATGCCCATCGGTCGGATTGGCGCCGATCACCAGGATCACGTCGGTCTTCTCGATCGATTTGAATTCCTGGGTGCCGGCCGATTCGCCGAGGGTCTGTTTGAGGCCGTAGCCGGTCGGGGAATGGCAGACGCGGGCGCAGGTATCGACATTATTGTTGCCGAAGGCGGCGCGCACCAGCTTCTGCACCAGATAGCCTTCCTCATTGGTGCAGCGGGAAGACACCAGGCCGCCGATCGAGTCGCGGCCATATTTCTCCTGGATGCGGCGGAATTCCTTGGCGGTGTAGTCGAAGGCCTCCTCCCAGCTGACCACCTGCCAGGGATCAGTGATCTTGGCGCGGATCATCGGCGTGGTCAGGCGGTCGCCATGGGTGGCATAGCCCCACGCGAAGCGGCCCTTGACGCAGGCATGGCCCTCATTAGCGCGCCCGGTCTTGGCCGGGGTCATGCGCACCACCTGGTCGCCCTTGACCTCGGCGACGAAGCTGCAGCCGACGCCGCAATAGGCGCAGGTCGTGGTGACGCCGTGATCGGCCTGGCCGGCCTCGATCACCGATTTTTCCGACAAGGTGGCGGTCGGGCAGGCATTGACGCAGGCGCCGCAGGAGACGCATTCCGAGCCCATGAACTCTTCGTTCTGGCTGGGCGACACCTTCGAGGCGAACCCTCTGCTATCGATGGTCAAGGCGAAGGTGCCCTGGATCTCCTCGCAAGCCCTGACGCAGCGATTGCAGACGATGCATTTGCCGGGATCGAAGGTGAAATAGGGATTGCTCTCATCCTTCACGGCGGTGTCGAAATGATTGACGCCGTCATAGCCGTAGCGCACTTCGCGCAAGCCCACCACGCCGGCCATGTCCTGTAATTCGCAGTCCCCATTGGCCGTGCAGGTCAGGCAGTCGAGCGGATGGTCCGAGATGTAGAGCTCCATCACCCCCTTGCGCAGCTTGGCCAGGCGCGGGGTCTGGGTATGCACCTTCATGCCCGCTTCGACCGGGGTGGTGCAGGAGGCCGGCGTGCCGCGCTTGCCGTCGATCTCGACCAGACACAGACGGCAGGAGCCGAACGGATCGAGGCTGTCGGTGGCGCACAATTTGGGCACCTGGATGCCGGCCTCGGCGGCGGCGCGCATGATCATGGTGCCGGCGGGAACGGTGACGTCGACGCCATCGATCTCCAGCCGGACGGATTCCGTGGCCCCGGAAGCGGGGGTGCCGAAATCGGTACCGTTGAAGCGGCTCATCGGACGGGCTCCTTTGAAAAATCCTCGGCGAAATGGTCGAGCGCCGAGAGAACGGGGTTGGGGGTCATGCCCCCCATGGCGCAGAGGGATCCGCTGACCATCACGTCGCAGAGATCCCTCAGCAGGGCAGTGTTGGTGTCGCGTTTCTCGCCGGCGACGATACGGTCGATCACCTCGACGCCGCGGGTCGAACCGATGCGGCAGGGCGTGCATTTGCCGCACGATTCGACGACGCAGAATTCCATGGCGTAGCGGGCCATCTTGGCCATGTCGACGGTATCGTCGAAGACGACGATGCCGCCATGTCCGACCGTGCCGCCGGCCTTGGCGAATTCCTCGTAATCGAGCGGCGCGTCGAACTTGCTTTCCGGCAAGTAAGTGCCGAGCGGACCACCCACCTGCACAGCGCGGATCGGTCTGCCGGAGAGCGTGCCGCCGCCATAATCATATAGGAGTTCGCGGAGCGTAATGCCAAAAGCCTTCTCGACCAATCCGCCTTGCTTGATGTTGCCCGCCAGTTGGAAGGGCAGAGTGCCGCGCGAGCGGCCCATGCCGTAATCCTGATAGGCCTGGGCGCCGTGGGCCAGGATGAAGGGCACGCTGGCGAAGGTGATCACATTGTTGATCACGGTGGGCTGGTCGAACAGGCCATGGATCGCCGGCAGCGGCGGCTTGGCGCGCACGATGCCGCGGCGGCCCTCCAGGCTTTCCAGCAGGGCGGTCTCCTCGCCGCACACATAAGAACCGGCGCCCTTCCTCACTTCGAGATGGAAGGTGCGCTTCGAGCCGAGAATGTCCTCGCCCAGGAAACCGTCGGTTTCGGCCAGGCGAATGGCCAATTGCAGGCTTTGCATCGCATGGGGATATTCGGAGCGGCAATAGATGTAGCCCCGCGTGGCGCCGACCGCGAGGCCGGCGATGGTCATGCCCTCGATCAGCATCAAGGGGTCGCCCTCCATCACCATGCGGTCGGAGAAGGTCCCGCTGTCGCCCTCGTCGGCGTTGCAGACGATGTATTTCTGCTTCGCCTCGACGCCGGCGACCGTGCGCCATTTGATCCCCGTCGGAAAGGCGGCGCCGCCGCGGCCGCGCAGGCCGGAGGCGAACACCGTCTCGACGATCTCGGACGGCTTTTGCGCCAATGCGGCCTTCAGCCCGGCGAAGCCGCCATGGGCCTGGTAATCCTCGACCGACAGCGGGTCGGTCAGGCCGATGCGGGCGAAGGTCAGCCGTTCCTGGCGCTTGAAATAGTCGATCTGTTCGGTCAGGCCTAAACCCAGCGCATGTTTGCCGCCGGTCAGGAAGCCGGCCTCGAACAGACCGGCCACATCCTCGGGCATCACCGGGCCAAAGGCGATGCGGCCTTTCTCGGTGACCACCTCGACCAGCGGTTCCAGCCACAGCATGCCGCGCGAGCCGTTGCGCACCACGCGGATCCGCGCGCCGCGCCTGGCCGCTTCGGCCATCAAGGCGGCGACGACGCGGTCCGCGCCCAAGGCCAGGGCGGCGGAATCGCGGGAAACATAAAGCGTGGTGGTCATTTGGCGCCTCCGCGCAGGCCCTTGACCAGGGCGTCGAAGCGGGCCGGGGTCACCTTGGCGTGAATTTCGTCATCGATCAGCAGCGAGGGGCCGATGGCGCATTGACCTAAACAATAGGCCGGCTCCAGCGTGACCGCATTGTCGCTGGTGGTTTCATGAAAGTCGCAGCCCAGGCTCTTCTTGGCGTGCTCGACCAGCGCGTCGGCGCCGACCGCCTGGCAGGCCTCGGCGCGGCAGACATGGACCACATGCCGCCCGACCGGATGCCGGCGGAAATGATGATAGAAGGTGAGGGTGCCATGCACCTCGGCACGCGACAGATTGAGCGCCTTGGCGACGAGCGGAACCGAATCCTCAGGCACGTAGCCGAAGCGATCCTGCAGCGCGTGCAGGATCGGCAACAGGGCTCCCGGCATCCCCTGCAAGGGGGTGACGATCGCCGAAATTTCCTCATCTTCGATAATGACAGTCATCTTCTTCTACCTAGGGGCCGGGGCGCGGGTGCGCCCCGGCCGTTTCTTTTCAGAACAAAGCGGCGGCTTTCGCCAGCGCGATATAGAGGCCGATGCCGAACGGGATGCCCACCGCCAGCCAGGCCAGGATGCCGCCGGGTCCGATCCTGCCGCGGGCGGCGAGGTCGGCGCCGACGGCGGCGTGCTGTTCGCGCTGCAGGGCGCGTTCTCGTTGCACCTGCTCGTCGGTCATATGGTGCTTGTCATGGACCGGCTTGACGAAGGCGTTGCAGACCAGGCCGCCGGCCAGCAGCACGGCCATCACATAGAGGGTGATGTCGTACACCTGGGCGCTCGCCACGCCGTGATCGAGTTCGAACTGCCGCAGTCCGGCGATCAGGGCCGGGCCGACGACGCCCGCCACCGACCAGGCGGTGATCAGCCGGCCGTGGATGGCGCCGACCATCTGGGTGCCGAAAATGTCGGCCAGATAAGCGGGCACGGTGGCGAAGCCGCCGCCATACATGGACAGGATGATGCAGATGGATGCCACGAACAGGGTGGGGATGCCGAGATGGCCCCAGGTCGGCAGCAGCCCGTAAACGGCGATGCCGATCACGAAGATGCTGAAATACATGGTCTTGCGGCCGATCTTGTCGGATAGGGACGCCCAGAAGATGCGGCCCAGGCAGTTGAACAGGCTGATCAGGCCGACCAGCCCGGCCGCCGAGGCGGCGATCGCCGCTTTATGCTCGGGAGTCAGCGCCGTTCCGGCCTCCAGGCCGAGCAGCTTGGTGCCGAACACTTCCTGCAGCATCGGGCTGGCCATCGAGATCACCGCGATGCCGGCGGTCACGTTGAGGCAGAGAACGCCCCAGATCGCCCAGAATTGCGGGGTTTTCCAGGCCTCGTTGAGATGGACGTGGCGCTGGGTGATCATGGTCTTGCCGCTGTTGGTGGGGGCGGTCCAGCCTTCCGGCTTCCAGCCGGCGGGCGCCACGCGAAACCCAAAAGCTCCGGCCGCCATGAACAGGAAATAGATCAGCCCCATCGCCATCAAGGTCTGCGAGACGCCCGGGCCGCCCGGACCGCCGAACGATTTCATCAGCCACACCGCCAACGGCGCGCCGATCATCGCGCCGCCGCCATAGCCCATGATGGCGAAGCCGGTGGCCAGGCCGCGGCGGTCGGGGAACCATTTGATCAGGGTCGAGACCGGCGTGATATAGCCGATGCCCTGTCCGACCCCGCACAGCACGGCGCACAGATAGACCAGCCACAGCTGATGGGCCGACACGGCGCCGCCGAGCAGCACCAATCCGCCGCCCCAGCAGGTGGCCGACACCAACCCCGCCTTGCGTGGACCGGCATGTTCGAGCCAGCCGCCCCAGATGGCGGCGGAAATGCCGAGGAAAGCGATGAAGATCTCGAAGACATGGGTGATCGAGGGGACAGTCCAGTTGCAAGACGAGGTCGTCAATTCCGACAGGAAGCTCTGCTGGGCGCAAACCGCGGCGTCGGTGCCGGTCAGCAGGTGGCTCATCGGCAGCCAGAACACCGAGAAGCCGTAAGCCATGCCGATACAGAGATGGATCGCCAGGGCCGCCGGGGGCACCAGCCAGCGATTGAAGCTCGGTTTGGCGATCGTGCGTTCCCGAGACAGAAATCCGACCGTGGATACGGTCGCCGTAAGAGTTTCACCCATGTCTCTTCTCTCCCAGATAGTTTCTTTATTTTGGCGTCTTAAAGACTTATTGTGCTGCGCAACATAGGCAGCAATGTCTTGGCGGCCGGCGCAACCCGCGAATATCCGGCTTTATTGCCAAGCGATTTACCCTAGGACTTAGGGCGTAAAAAGAATATCGAGAAAAACCGAAGGGCTATTCGTCTTTCCCTGACAGGGCGCGCAAATCGCGCGCTTCCTCCCGCAATGCCGTCACCATCGGCGCCTGCGGTTCGCGGGCCAGGGTGATCAGTCCGGTCGCCCAGGCGACGGTGGGGTTTTCGAGATCGAGTGCGCGGATTCCGGCCGGGGCGCCGATCAGGTCGAACACGGCGCGCGGGACGATGCCGCTCCACGGACCGGCGCAGATCTGGCCCAGCATGCCGAGCAGCGAATTGGTCTCGAGCTTGGGGAGGACCGGCCGGCCCAACTCGGCGAACACCTTGTCGATGATCTTGCGGTTCTGCATGTCGGGCGTCAGCAGGCAGAGCGGCAGGGTCGCCGCCTCCGCCCACCCGACCGAGATCCGATCGGGGAAATAGTCGGCGCCGGTGAGCAGCACATGGCCTTCGACCCACATCGGCTGGAAGGCCAGATCGGTATCCTCGCCGGATTCGCTGTAGACGATGCCGGCGTCGAGCTCGAAGGAGCGCAGATCCTGGAGGATGGCGGCCGTGGTCATCGAGCGTACCAGGATGGTGGTTTGCGGATGACGTCTAGCAAAGGAGGCGGTCAGTTCGGCGACACGGGTCAGCGCCGTGGGAATGACGCCGATTCTCAGCTGGCCGGTCAATCCACCCTGCAGATTGGCCAGATCCTGGCGCAGCGCCTCGGCCTGGGCGGCCACGCGCTGGGCGTAATCGAGTACCCGCTGGCCTTCGGGGGTGAGGCCGGTGAAATGCTGGCCACGCTCGACCACGGCGACGCCGAGCTCGGCCTCGAGATCGCGGATCGCCGCCGACAGGGTCGAGGTCGAGACATGGCAGGCGGCGGCGGCCCGGCCGAAATGCTTCTCTTTGGCCAGGGCGATCAGATAGAGATATTTCCGCGCGATCATCGGGGAATTCTTCGCCTTCTCCTTATCACCGCGCAAGCGCATTATCCCGCTGGACGGATAATCTATAGATGGTATACCGCACCATCTTATTCCCAATAGGACCCGGCAGGAGCATGGCTGGACATTCACAATTCAAGAACATCATGCATCGCAAGGGCGCCCAGGACGCCAAGCGCGGCAAGGTGTTCACCAAGATCATCCGCGAATTGACGATTTCGGCGAAAATGGGGCTGCCCGATCCCGCCGCCAATCCGCGGCTGCGCGCCGCCATCCAGGCCGCGCGCGACGCCAATATGCCGAAAGACACCGTCGATCGCGCGATTAAGCGCGGCGCCGGCGGCGCCGACGGCGATAATTACGAAGAAGTGCGCTATGAGGGCTATGGCCCCGGCTCGGTCGCGATCATCATCGAAGCGCTGACCGACAACCGCAACCGCACGGCCTCGGAAATCCGCACGGCCTTTTCGAAGAATGGCGGAAATCTGGGCGAGACCAACTCCGTCAGCTTCATGTTCGCGCGTGTCGGTGCGATCCGCTACCCGGCCGCCGCGGCTTCCGCCGACGCCATGTTCGAAGCTGGCCTCGAGGCTGGCGCCGACAATGTCGAGTCGGATGAAAACGGTCATGACGTGACCTGCGCGCCCGACACTCTCAACATTGTGCGTGAGGCGCTGGAAGCCAGGTTCGGCGCCTCGGCCAGCGCCCGTCTCGATTGGCGGCCGCAGGTTTTGGCGCCGGTGACCGATGAGCAGACGGCGCAGACGCTTCTGAAATTGCTTGACGTGCTGGAGGACGATGACGACGTCCAGCGCGTCCATGCCAATTTCGACATCTCGCAAGAGCTGATGGAAAAACTGTCGGCTTAACAAGGGGCTGAGTGACGATGCGGCTGCTGGGGCTCGATCCCGGATTGCGGATAACCGGTTGGGGCGTGCTCGAGCAGCAGGGCAACCGGTTGATCTGGGTGGCCGACGGCGCCGTCACGTCCGACGAAAAGCTGAGCCTGGCCGAGCGCCTGGCTCAGCTTCACCGCGGTATCGCCGAGGTGATCGCCCGCTTTTCCCCCGACGAGATCGCCGTCGAGGAAGTCTTCGTCAATATCAACCCCGCCTCGACCCTTAAGCTCGGTCAGGCGCGGGGTGCCGTGTTGACCGCCGCCGGTCTGACGGGCCTTCCCGTCGCGGAATATGCGACCCGGCTGGTCAAGAAATCGCTGGTGGGCGCGGGGGCCGCCGACAAGAACCAGATCGGCATGATGGTGCGCCGGCTTCTGCCCCCCTGCGAAATCGCCACGGAAGACGCCGCCGATGCTCTGGCCGTGGCGATCTGTCACGCTCATCACCGCGGTCATGCGGCGATGCTTTCGAAGCTTGCCGGAGCACGCTGATGATCGCGCGACTTAAAGGCCTGGTCGATCAGATCGGCGAGGATTGGGCGGTGATCGATGTCGGCGGCGTCGGCTATCTGGTCTATTGCTCGTCGCGCACCCTGTCGCGCCTGCCGCGGGTCGGCGAGGCGGTGGCCCTGTTCGTCGAGACCCATGTCCGCGAGGACCATATCAATCTGTTCGGCTTCTTCGAAGAGGAGGAGCGCGCCTGGTTCCGCCTGCTGCAGACCGTGCAGGGGGTGGGCAGCAAGGTGGCGCTGGCCATCCTGTCGACCTTGACCGCCAACGATCTGGCCAATGCGATTGCCAGTGGCGACAAGGCCATGCTGAGCCGGCCCTCGGGCGTTGGTCCCAAGCTGGCGGTGCGCCTGGCGACCGAGCTCAAGGACAAGGTGGCGGGCATCGCGGCGCCCGGCTCCTTCGCGCCGGCCATGGCGGCGGCGAGTGGCGGCGGCGGGTTCGAGGATGCCATCTCGGCGCTGGTCAATCTCGGTTATCGCCGCGCCGAGGCGCAGATGGCGGTGGTCAAGGCTTCCGCGGCCCTGGGCGAGGGCGCGGCGGTGCCGGCCCTGATCCGTGTGGGCTTGCAGGAACTCGGTAAAGAGACGGCGCGATGACGGACCGTCTGATCAGTGGCGAAAACACTCCCGCTGACGCCTCCGCCGATCCCAGCTTGCGTCCCAAGGCGCTCGGCGATTTCGTCGGCCAGGCCGATGTGCGCGCCAATCTCGAAGTGTTCATCGCGGCCGCCCGTTCGCGCGGCGAGGCGATGGATCACACCCTGTTTTTCGGTCCGCCGGGTCTCGGCAAGACGACGCTGGCGCAGATCGTCGCCAAGGAACTCGGCGTCGGTTTCCGCGCCACCTCCGGTCCTATCATCGCCAAGGCCGGCGATCTGGCAGCGCTCTTGACCAATCTCGAGCCGCGCGATGTGCTTTTTATCGACGAGATTCATCGCCTTAATCCCGCCATAGAGGAAGTGCTCTATCCCGCTATGGAGGACTTTCAGCTGGATCTGATCATCGGCGAGGGGCCCGCGGCGCGTTCCGTGCGCATCGATCTGGCTCCCTTCACATTGGTTGGCGCGACCACCCGCTCGGGCTTGTTGACCACGCCCTTGCGGGAACGCTTCGGCATTCCGCTGCGCATGAATTTCTACACCCCGGCCGAACTCGAGCTGATCGTCCGTCGTGGCGCGCGCCTGCTCGGCTGCGCGATGACCGACGACGGCGCCGCCGAGATCGCCCGTCGCGCCAGAGGGACGCCGCGCGTGGCGGGGCGTCTGTTGCGGCGGGTGCGCGACTTCGCCGCCGTGGCCGGCACCCTGCCGGTGACCGCCGAGGTGGCGGACGCCGCGCTGAACCGTCTGGGCGTCGACCAGATGGGCCTCGACGGCATGGACCGGCGCTATCTGACCTGCATCGCCGACAATTACGGCGGCGGCCCGGTCGGCGTGGAAACCCTGGCTGCGGCCCTGTCCGAACAGCGCGACACGATCGAGGAAGTGATCGAGCCCTATCTGCTCCAGCAAGGCCTCCTGCAGCGCACGCCGCGCGGCCGCATGCTGGCGGCGGCGGGCTATCGCCATATCGGCC
>Ga0302314_10017312_pt1 | contig 12097 bp, 10 predicted proteins | sample III_Palsa_N2_3_FD_200533 | JGI IMG/M metagenome (GOLD analysis project Ga0302314, IMG submission 200533) | Peat permafrost microbial communities from Stordalen Mire near Abisko, Sweden - III_Palsa_N2_3 | ecosystem: Environmental > Terrestrial > Soil > Palsa > Peat permafrost | place: Sweden...
AGAGCGACATGCCGGCGAAGGCGTAAGAGCCGCTCCTCGGGTTTCTGGATAGGCGCCCGAGCAACGCCACCGAGTCGAGGCCGATTCCGAGGTAGCGCCGGAAGCCGGCCGCATTCCGAAACCGGTCTCGGTAGCGGATGGCCGCCGGGATGACCAGGGCCGCGCCCAGCAACGGGCCGACCGCCCAGGACCAGACGAAGTCGAGCGGCGGCGGGTCGGTCCGGCCGGCCGCCAGCAGGTAGATGGCGGCCGCGCAGCAGCCGACGGCGAGCGGCGTGTGCTCGAGGGCATCCAGGCCCGTCAGCCGGACGTCGGCCTCGCGTTTGTCCATCCCGGAGGCCAGCATCGCGTAGCGGTCGATGGCGCTGCCGCCGCGTCCGATGAAGCCGCCGAACCCGGCCAATACGACCGCCCGGCGCTGGCGCCGGGTCAGCGAACCGCCCGCGCCAGGGCTCCCGACGAGACCGCGCCAGGCCAGCAGGTAGCCGGCGAACGCGGCCGCCACCCCGCCGAGGCTGGCCAAGACCCAGGGCCACTGCACGCCGGCCAGGGTGTGCCGCATCTCGTCATACCCGGGAATCGCGGACAGGCCCGTCGCCGCGCCGACGTAGAGCAGGACGGCCAGCGCGGTCAGCGCGAGCAACTGCCCCGCCCGGGAAGACGGGGCGAGCCGCCAGCGTCGCATCGTCATTGCGCTCCGTCCGGGTTCGGCCGAGTGTGCGGCCTGGACGGCCGCTACCCGCCGGCAGCCAATTAACCCGCGCCCGGCCGGCCCGTGACCCGGAAGGTCAACAGCGCTGCCGCTCAGAGGACGGCGACGGCCTGCCGTATCTGGGTGGCCGTGGCGTCTCCCAGGCGTTCCATCGCCGCTTTGACGACCGGTTCGCCCAGTTTGGCCAGCCCGCGCAGCTCGATGCTGGCCTGATAAGTGATTTCGCTGCCGTTCGGGGACGCGTCCCTGACGGTGATGTCGTCGGTCGAGGCCGCGGTCTTGTTGCTGCCGATGAGCGTGATGTGGCCCGGCTGCAGCGCCTCGAGCCGGTAGTCAAGGACGGTCTCTCGGCCCAGGAATTTCGAGACGTTGCGCCAGGTGGATCCGACCTGAACGGGCCCGGTGTCCTGACGCTCGCATGACTGGGTGCCGGGATCCCAGTCCACGGCGTTGCTGAAATCGGCGAGGTAGCCGACCACCACGTCGACGGGTTTGTCCACGATGAAGGTGCGGGTCACGCGTACCACAGATGACTCCCTTAAGGCACTGATGCGAGCGTGGGCGGGCCGTCCCTGCCCGAGGGTGGTCGGGCAGGGACGGGGTCTCCCGGGTTTAAATCTATGCATAATGCATAGGTTAAACTTAACACAGGTTTTATATCTGTGGCCGCCCGGGCAGGGATCCGGGTGACCGGAAGGAGCAGGGCGTGGCGGAGAACCTGAAGAAAGGCGACAAGGTCCGCTGGGACTCGCACGGCGGCGAGGCGGTCGGCGCGGTGGAAAAGAAGATCACCGAGGACACCACGGCCGCCGGGCGCACGGTCCGCGCCTCCAGCAACGACCCCCAGTACCTCGTCAAGAGCGACAAGAGCGGCGGCGAAGCCGTCCATAAGCCGGGTGCCTTGAAGAAAGACAAGAAGAAGGACTAGCTTCGTCCACCCGCGACCGCCGGTAAGCAGCAGCTTTCTGCCGCTGTTGCCGACACGAACGCGGCGGCGGCCGGCGGCCGGCGTGAACGCCGGATTCCCGGGTAACGGGGGAGAGCTCTGCAACGGTTACCCCGAAGGGATGCGTGGATCGCGCGATGAGGATCAAGCCCGGCCGTTCGTATCCGCTGGGAGCTACGTACGACGGTTCCGGCACCAACTTCTCGCTGTTCTCGGAGGTAGCGCAGCGGGTCGAGCTGGCGCTGATCGCGGAGGACGGGTCGCAGGAGTGCGTCGACCTGACCGAGATGGACGGGTTCGTATGGCACGGCTATCTGCCGGGAGTCGGTCCCGGCCAGCGCTACGGCTTCCGGGTTCACGGGCCCTACGAGCCCGATCAGGGGAACCGGTGCAACCCGGCCAAGCTGCTCCTTGACCCGTACGCCAAGGCGATCGACGGCCAGATCGACGGCGACGAGTCCCTGTTCGGCTACCGCTTCGACGATCATGACGCGCCGAACGACGCCATGGACAGCCTCGGCCACACGATGGTGTCAGTGGTGACGGACGGGGCCTTTGACTGGGGCGACGACCGCGCCCCGGACCTGGCCTACCACCACACCGTCATCTACGAGGCGCACGTCAAGGGCCTCACCCAGACGCACCCGGGCGTGCCGGACGAGATCCGCGGTACCTACGCCGCCATCGGCCACCCGGTTATCGTCGACTACCTCAAGTGGCTCGGGGTCACCGCGATCGAGCTCATGCCGGTCCACCAGTTCGTCCAGGACCCGCACCTGATCGAGCGCGGTCTGTCGAACTACTGGGGTTACAACACCATCGGCTTTTTCGCCCCGCACAACGCCTACTCCTCCGCCGGCAGCCGCGGGCAGCAGGTAACCGAGTTCAAGGCGATGGTCAAGTCGCTGCACGCGGCCGGCATCGAGGTCATCCTCGACGTGGTCTACAACCACACCGCCGAGGGCAACGAGCTAGGCCCGACGCTCTCGTTCAAGGGCATCGACAACGCCTCCTACTACCGGCTCGTCGACGATGACCCGGCGCACTACTTCGACACCACCGGCACCGGCAACAGCCTGCTGATGCGGCACCCGCACGTGCTTCAGCTGATCATGGACTCGCTGCGCTACTGGGTCGAGGACATGCACGTCGACGGGTTCCGGTTCGACCTCGCCGCCACCCTGGCCCGCCAGTTCCACGAAGTCGACAAGCTGTCGGTGTTCTTCGACCTGGTCCAGCAGGACCCGGTGATCAGCCAGGTCAAGCTCATCGCCGAGCCCTGGGACATCGGCGAGGGGGGCTACCAGGTCGGCAACTTCCCGCCCCTGTGGACGGAGTGGAACGGCCGCTACCGAGACGCGATCCGCGACTACTGGCGCGGCTCCGGGGCCACCCTGCCCGAGTTCGCCTCCCGTTTCGCCGGCTCCGCCGATCTCTATCAGAGCGACCGGCGCCGCCCGCTGGCCAGCATCAACTTCGTCACCGCCCACGACGGCTTCACCCTGCGCGACCTCGTCTCCTATAACGACAAGCACAACGACGCCAACGGCGAGGACGGCCAGGACGGCTCGAACGACAACCAGTCCTGGAACTGCGGGGCAGAAGGGGAGACCGAGGACCCGGAGATCCTCGCGCTGCGCGCCCGCCAGCAGCGCAACCTGCTGACCACGCTGCTGCTCTCCCAGGGCGTGCCGATGATCGCGCACGGCGACGAACTCGGCCGCACCCAGCAGGGCAACAACAACGTCTACTGCCAGGACAACGAGCTGTCCTGGATGGACTGGCATCTTGACCAGCCCCGGCAGGATCTTCTCGACTTCACCCGGCAGCTAGTGCAGCTGCGCCGCGACCATCCGGTGCTGCGCCGCCGGCGGTTCTTCCGGGGCGACGCACCGGACGGCAGCCTGGGCGACCTGGCCTGGTTCCTGCCGGACGGAAACCGGATGCAGGACAGCGACTGGGACTGGGAGGAGGCCCGTTCGGTCGGCGTGTTCCTCAACGGCCAGGCCATCACCGAACCAGATCAAGAAGGCGACCCGGTCACCGATGACTCCTTCCTGATCCTGTTCAACGGCCACCACGAGCCGGTCGAGTTCCGGCTGCCCGGTACCGACGCGGGCGAGAAGTGGCATGTCGCCGTCGACACCTTCGCCGGCGGGGAGACCAGGCCCGAGCTGCACGCCGAAGACAGCGTGCACATCGAGGCCCGCAGCACCCTCGTGCTGATCCGCCAGTAACCGCCCGGGCTCGCTGGATCACTGCGATCAACTGGACGTGAGCTGCCCGGGAAGCCAGGCTCCGACGAAGATCCCGATGAGAGCGACCGCGATAGCGAACGAGAACGCCAGGGCGACTCCAGGGCCGTGCCCTATTCGGGAAGTGCCGGCCACGATGGCCCCGGCCACCCCGGTGCCGATGGCCTGACCGAGCACGTCGCACAGCTGCAGAGCCGAAGTCGCCCGGCCCTCCTCGCCCGCTGCGGCGAGATCGAGCGTGGCCACCGACAGCGGAGCGTAGGCAGTGCCGATCCCGGCGCCGGCCAACGCCCAGGCGACAATCGCCAGCGCGGGCGGCACCGACGGAAGGAGCACCACGCACATTGCGCCGAGGCCGAGGGCGACCAGGCACATGCCGGGCCGCACGAGGCGGCGCGGACCCCACCGGGCGATGCAGCGGGCCTGCACCCACGATCCGGCCGTCCACGTCAGGGTCGACGCCGTCAGGGCAAGAGCCGCCAGCGCAGTCGGGGCGTGCCGGACGGTGACGATCGCATAGGGGACATACGCGTCGCCGGCGAAGAAGCAGCACGTCAGCAGCGACCGGCTGAGGATTGTGGCCGCCAGCCCCGGACGGGCGGAGAGGTACCGGGGAGGCGTCAGCCGGCGCATCGAGACAGCGAGCAGGGCGCCGCCGGCGATACCGCCCGCAGCGGCCGCGACCGCGACGCCGGAACTGAGCGCCGCCAGCGCGGTGCCGGCGCCGGCCACCACGCCAAGCACGGCCAGGTACGGCACCGCCGCCGTTCCCGGATTCGCGGGTGTGGGGACGCGTCGCAGGGCCCGCACCACCAGCACCCCGGCCGCGGCCACCAGCGGCAGCAGGCCCAGGAATACCCAGCGCCAGCCAACCGCCGCCGCTACCAGGGCGGCGATGCCCGGCCCGATCAGGCCGGGCACCACCCAGGCGGTGGAAAGGACGGCGAACATTCTCGGCCGGGATTCCTCGGCGTAGCACCGGGAGATCGCCACGTAGGCAACCGCGGGCACGACCCCCGCGCCGAGGCCCTGCACCGCCCTGCCCGCGACGAGAACCAGCATGGTCGGCGCCGTCCCGCCGATGATCAGGCCGAGGGCGAACAGGGCCAGGCCGGCCAGCATCAGACGCCCGAGCGGCACACGGTCGGCCAGCGTCCCGGCTATCACGATCCCGATGAGGCTTGCCAACAGGAAAGCGCTGAACACCCAGCCGTAGAGACGGAGATCTCCCAGGTGGCGGCCGACCACCGGCAAGATAGTAGCGACGGCGAGCGCCTCGAACGCGACGAAAGTGACCGCGAGCACGAGACCGACCGTCAGCGTGCGGTAGGCCGGCGTCCATATCCCGCCTGCCGGGCTGGTCGTCGCCGTTGAGATTCTGTCCGCATCCGTGCTCATTAGAGCGAGCGTAGAGTCTCAACCGCTGTTGAGGTCAATCGCGGCCGGCGACCCGGCCGGTGGCGCCGTTAGCTCCGGCTGCTAGCCGGGCAGGGGACCGCGGCCTTGAACTCCGGGTGGGCACCGGGGGTGGGGTCGGTGAACCGGCAGCCGAACAGCGGTGACGCGACCGCCCGGGGGTCGAGGATGTTGTCGCCGGCAGGCCGCTTTCCGGTGTTGATCCACGAAACCAGGGCGGAAAACGCGGACGACAGCTCGTTGGTCGTGTAACCGCAGTGCGTGACCTCGCGGATGGCCCGGTCCACGAACAGGCCGCCCTCGCCGTGCGCCACCATCATGGCGTCGTACTGCTGATCCATCGCGAGCGGAACGAACAGGTCTCCGATCCCGTGGACCGACAACACCGGGATGCCCGGGTCGCCGTGGATCACCGGCAGCTCCGCCGGCGACAGGGCGTCGGCCGAGGACGTGGCCGTGACCGGTACCCGCAGCACCGCGCGGTTGAGCGCGATCTCCTGCGGGAGGTCGAACAGGGCCTGGTCGCTGAACGTGTAGAACGTGCGCTGGTTGCCCGCCACGCTCCCGTTGGCGAACCCGAGGGTGCCGCCGTTGGTCCCGGGGTAGACGCCGAACAGGAACGGGACCTGGGTGAGGGGAGCGAACCCGAAGCTGTCCCAGTAGTCGATGGCGCTGGCGAAACCAGGCCGGCTACCGCCGGAGAGCTGCTCGACGGTGTCGGCCCACAGCGTCCCGGTCTTGGTCAGGTTGGTCGTGAATGTCTGGCCGTCGGTGGCCGGGTCAGGGGTGATCCCGAGGGCGGGCAGCTCGGTCTCCACGGTGGACTGGTACACGGGCGAGTACGCCTCGCCGGCCGCCAGCGTCGTCGGGTAGCTGATCGTCGTCCCCGTGAGGCCCGCAGCGGTGACGTTGGCGCCCAGGTAGTAGTCGAACAGGTTGTTGCCCGCCAGCACCCCGCAGACGGGCATGGCGCCCGCGAAGTCGCCCTTGTAGGCCTCAATCTCGGCCGTGGTGACCTCGCCGCCCATCGACTCGCCGCTCATAATCGTCTGCCGGGCGTGCAGCCCGGTAATCGACGGAAACGCCACGAGCAGGTCGTGGGTGTCCACGACGCCGTCGCCGGGATCGTATCCGTTCGTCGCATAGCTCGACGCGGCCCAGGCGAACCCGTTATCGACGAAGTACTGGCGAAGCTGGGGATCATCGATCCACACCTCGTCGCCGGTCCCACGATAACCATGGGCGTACATCACGAGCGTGCCGTTCCAGTTCGGCGGTACCTCGACTCGGTAGGCGCTGCCATCGCTGGCGATGCCTGTCCAGACCTGGGACAACTGGCCGCTGCTGTTGGCGATCGGGCTGAACGGCCCGGTGTAGGCCGCGCCGTTGAACTCGCACGTCGGGTCGGCGATCTGAACGCCGGGGACCACGGTGCTGGCCGTGGTGACGCAACTGCCGGCGCTGAACGCCGACCCGGCGGCCCGGGCCGACCCTGACCAGCAGGCCAGCGACCCGAGGACCAGGAGGCTACCGGTGACGAGCGCGACGATGAGGCGGCGTGGGTGAGAGCGAGCCGGCATTGGCATTCCTCCCGGGACGGCGGTGGGCTACCCGTAGCTTCCTCTCGTGTTCCACTGGCATCAAGACCCCCGTAACCATAAGTTTCCAGCGGCTGGGGGCGCCGTGCCCGCCAGCGGGGAGGTGTCGAGGTACCTGACCTCGTACGCCCGCTCGGCGAACTTCCAGCCCTCCGCCGTTCGCTGGTAGCGGTCGTGGTAGACCGCGTAGTTCAGTCCTTGGCGTCCGTCGAGGGTGCGCGCGAGTTCTTGGATATAGGCGCGGCCGGTCGCGGTGTCGCCGTCGAGCACGATCGTGCCGGGGTGCGTGGTCTGCACGAAGAAGTCCCACTGGCTCTGCAGCCGCTCGCCCCCGGCCCGGATCTCCTCCCGGCCGACCATCTCGGCCGGGATGTTGGGCATCCGCAGGGCGCCGTCCGCTGTGAACAGCGACGCCAGGCGCGGCCGGTCGCGCATCATCGCCGCGTCGGAGAACTCGCCCCGCAGCGCCTCGATCTCGACTCGGTCGGCGATGGCCTGAAAGTCGTTCATCGGAGTCCCCTCACCTCTCGTTGTGGTCCTCACCAGTACGACAGCGCAGCCCCCCGGAATGTCAGCGAGCCCCCACCCGTTGCACCGCGTCGGCCCCGGCCCGCAGCCCGGCGGCGACAGCGGCGTCGAGATCCTCGCCCCGGGCGAGCGCGGCCGCGAGCGCGCCGGCGAACGCGTCACCGGCCCCGGTGGTATCGACGACTTCGGCCACGGGCAAGGCCGGAAGCAGCCGTGCGGTGGCGCCGTCGGCCACGGCCGCTCCGGCCGCGCCGGCCGTGACGACGGCGGACCTCGGACCCAACCGCAGCAGCTCACGCGCCGCCTCAAGGAGGTGACCGCCGAGGTCGTCGGTTTGCAGCAAGAACGCGGCCTCGTGCTCGTTGACCAGCACCGGATCCAGGCCGGAGAGCAGCTCACCGGGGACCGGCCGCGCGGGCGCCAGCGTCACCACCGAGCGCATGCCCTTCTCGGCGGCGAGCCTTACCGCGGTCATCACGCCGTCAAGCGGGATCTCCAGCAAGGACAGCAGCACGCGGGCGGGCGGGAGGCCCGACCACGCCGCCTCGACGGCGCCCGCGTCGATGAACCGGTTGGCGCCGGGGTCGAGCACGATGGTGTTTTCCCCGTCGGGGGTGACGGTGATGTAGGCGGTGCCGGTGGCCACGCCGTCCACGGCTCGCACCGACTCGGTGTTCACGCCGCGGCGGCGCAGGTCCTCGGTCATACGGGCCCCGGCGGGGTCGTCACCGACGGCGGCCAGCATCGAGACGTCGGCCCCGGCGGCTGCGGCCGCGACCGCCTGGTTCGCTCCCTTGCCGCCCGGGCGGCGCTCGACGCGCCGGGCGGTCACGGTCTCGCCCGGGCGTATGCGCTGGCCAAGCTGGAGAATCACGTCCTCGTTGACGGAGCCGACAACGACCACGGCGCGGGGATCACCTGAGCTCATGCACCGCATGATGGCACAGCCGGATGCGGCGCCGCCCTGCCGTGCGGCCCCGCACGATCCAGTTCGGAAACCTGGCGGCCAACGGGCATGATCTGGCGTTCGACCGGTGGCCGGCCGGACCGCCCGGCGGCGACAGTGGACGTATGCGCAAAGATCCCCGTTCGGCGAACGGGTAAGAAAGGACAGGCAGCCCAGTGGCAACTTTCGTTCTGATTCCCGGCGGCTGGCGTGGCGGATGGGCCTGCGAGCCGGTTTCCGCCAGGCTTCGCCGCCTCGGGCATACGGTGCACGCTCTTACCCTGCCGGGCCTGGGCGACGACGGCGCCGGCGCCGACGCCGGCAGCATCAATCTCGACGCCCACATCGCCCACGTCGTGCAGGCGGTGACCGCTGTCGGCCCGGCGGCCGGCCGGGGGCCAGTCGTCCTGTGCGGGCACAGTTACGCGGGCATGGTCATCACGGCCGCAGCCGATCGCGCCGCCGATCAGGTGCACAGGCTGGTCTATCTCGATGCCTTTGTCCCCGACGACGGGCAGAGCTGGTGGGACCTGGCGAACGACCACTACCGCTCGCTGGTGATCGCGGGCGCACGCCAGGACGGCCTGACGGCCGCCCCGCCGACCGGCTCCGATATCAGGGAGAGACCGCAGCCGCTCGGGACGTTCTTGCAGGCGGTCTCGCTCACCGGGGCCCACCGGCGGATACCGCGCCGCACACTGGTCTTCGCCGCACGCTGGCCCGCCACGCCGTTCCGCCCGCAATACGAGAAACTGCGGCATGATCCGCAGTGGGAGACCCGCGAACTGGCCACCGGGCATGACGTCATGAGGGAGGCGCCGGACGACGTCGTCGCCGTGCTCACCAGCTAGCCCGCACCGCCCTCGCGACGTTTCCCGTTCGTTAATGCGCTCGTTGGTCATGGGACATCCTGCGGCAGTCTAGAATTCTGTTACTGTCTCGATAGGCGAGGCTTTTGGACGCTCGCTTTCGAAAGAGTTCACCCATGGTCAGCACCGTCGCCGTACGTCCTCTGCGCCCGATCGCGCCCGTCCATCCCGAAACGGCGGCTGACCTGCAGGCGCTGCACGACCGGCTGGTCACGGCGGGGCTCTCGGTCTGGCTGGTCCGCCACCCGTGGGGGGTAGCCGTTGCTATCGCCAGCCCCGACCCTGTCGCTGCCAACGCCGATGCCGGGTTCACGCGCGTGCTGGCCGAGCTGCGCGGCGACGGCTTCGACTGGGCGGAGGCCGCACCGGGGATTGTCGGCGTTGGCAGAAGCAGCGACACCAGCAGGTGGGTGGAGCTCGAGCAGTGGCATATCGGCGCGCACACCGTCAGCTGCGCACGAGCCAACGCGCTGACCCGTGAGCAGTTCGACGTGACCGACGTGGAGCCGGTCACGATGGAACTGTTCGGTCGGCAGTGGCACACGCTGGCCGGGATGTTCGACGCGCACGCTGATGACGTCGGCCACGACATCGACGTGGTGTTCTCCTGGGTAGACGGGACCGACCCGGCGTTCTTGTCCAGCCGGGCGGGTCGGCTGGACCGAGCCAGGCTGGGCGTCGGCGACGACGCTGATGCGCGGACTCGCCAGATCGACGAACTCCGCTACGCCTTGCGCTCGGTGGACCAGAACGCACCCTGGGTGCGGCGGATCTTTATCGCCACCGATACGCGGCTACCGGGCTGGCTGATAGCCGATCACCCGAAGATCACCGTCGTGCGCGCGTCCGAGCACTTCTCCGACCCGGCCGCCCTGCCGACGTTCAACTCACACGCGGTGGAAAGCCAGCTGCACCACATCGACGGGCTGGCCGAGCACTTCCTCTACTGCAACGACGATATGTTCTTCGGCCGCCCGGTGCCGGCGTCGGTGTTCTTCACCCCGGCCGGGATCAGCCGGTTCATCGAATCGCCGATCAGAATCGGCGGCGGGGCAGTCAGCCCCGGCCGCAGCGGTCACGAGAACGCCGCCCGCAACAACCGCCGCTTGCTCGCCGAGCGGTTCGGGTACCTGATCACCCGCCACCTGGCGCATTCGCCAGCCCCGCTGCGGCGCAGCGTGCTCGCCGAACTCGAGGGCGCGTTCCCTGACGAGTTCGCCGCCACCGCGGCCAGCCGGTTCCGGTCGGCAACCGACATCTCGGTGACGAACTCGCTCTATCACTACTACGCGCTGCTGACCGGCCGAGCCGTGCCGCACGAGTCAGTACGCGCCTGCTACATCGACACGACCAGCCACGACGGGCTGAGGTCACTGGCCGCTCTGTCGACCCGGCGGGATGCGGACTTCTTCTGCCTCAACGACGGCAGCGAACCGGAAGTCGACGAAACCTACCGCGCCGCGACCGTATCGAGCTTCCTGGCCGGATATTTCCCGGACTCGGCGCCGTGGGAGCTGGAGTGGGCCGCCCAGCGCGGCGAACCGGATGATGTGTCGCGCCGCGCGGCGTAGCCGCCACGTGCTCAGCGCCGTTCGCGAGCGCCGGAGACCGCGCGGTCGAGTTGGCACGGAGCCTGCGGTGCATCCGGGATCACGATCCCGGCCCGTTCAAGCCGCGCCCGCGCCTGCCGCGCGGTGACCGCCTCGCCGGCGGTCGGGCCGCTCTCGACCGGCACGACGGAGTGCATGACCGTCTCCGGGTAGACATGCACCAGGCTGAACGCCTGCGCGGCGTCCTGGCCACGGGTGCCGGCCTGCTCGAACGCCAGGTCCTGGGTGTAGCAGGTCGACGAGGCGACCGAGACCGGGATGCCGGCGAAGGTGCCGAACGACGAGTAGTGCAGGTGACCGGCCAGAATGGCACGCACGTCGGTGCCTTCGAGCACGCTGGCGAGCCGGTGCTGCTCGACCAGTTCGACGGCGACGGCGAGGTCAGCCACGGTCGGCAACGGCGGGTGATGCATGGCGAGAATGGTCCCGAACGGCGCGGGAACGTCAAGCACCCGGCCCAGCCACGCCAGCTGCGCGTCGCTCACCTCGCCGTGGTGATAGCCAGGCACGCTGGTGTCCAGCGCCACGATCCGCAGGCCTTCAACCATGAATACCCGGTCCAGAGTCCCCCCGGAGGGAGGCTCGCCGAGCAGATGCTGTCGCAGCGCCGTGCGGTCGTCGTGGTTTCCCATGACCCAGACGACCTCACACCCGAGCCGTGCTGCCAGCGGCTCGACCATCGTCCGGAGCTTGCGGTAAGCGGCCGGCTCACCCGCATCGACGAGGTCGCCGGTGAACACCAGCGCCGACGGGATGATGCGGGCCGCCTCGATGCGATCAAGGAGCCGCTGCAACCGGGTGTCAGCGTCGACCGCGCCGTACAGCCGCTCCTGGCCGGCGATCAGGTGAGTGTCGGAGAGGTGGAGCAGGACATGATCCGGCCGCGGATATTCCGCGGCCCTCAGCGTCGGCACCGGACGGTGACCTCCTCGGCGCGCTGCGCCGTTCGTCGCCAGGCAGAAAGTGTGCGGCAACCAAGCTACCCGCAGCCCCCGCCGCCCCCGTCCGATGGAGGCGTGGCTCGGCGAATCGCTTCCGCCCACCGGGCAGGTCGCGTGGCTTCGCGTCGAAGGTCAGCTCACCCGGTCGCGGACCGTCCGCGCCAGCGGCGACGGCGCGGTCGCACGATTGGTCAGCTGTCGGTGATGGTGAAGCCGTCGAGGGTGGTGTAGGTGCCGGACAGTTTGGTGACGACGATGGTGTGGTTGCCGGGAGCC
>Ga0302314_10017313_pt1 | contig 12097 bp, 8 predicted proteins | sample III_Palsa_N2_3_FD_200533 | JGI IMG/M metagenome (GOLD analysis project Ga0302314, IMG submission 200533) | Peat permafrost microbial communities from Stordalen Mire near Abisko, Sweden - III_Palsa_N2_3 | ecosystem: Environmental > Terrestrial > Soil > Palsa > Peat permafrost | place: Sweden...
TGGAGGTGCTCGCAGCGACCGGCCTCGAGGATGTCGAAGGCGGAAGCTTTAGGCTTCGGCACACGTTCGCTCTGCGACAGCTGCGCAAGGGCAAGAAGCCGGAGGAGGTGGCCAAGTGGCTGGGCGTCACCGACCCCTCCGTCATGGCCCGATACCAGCGCGTCATAGTCGCGCCCATTGACGTGGCCTGAACGTCTTGCCTCCTGGATCTTGAGGGAGACCCGCCCGCCAATGCTTGATGCCCTCGGGCCTGCCCTAAAGGGCTGTCGGCTTTGCGGCCGGAGCAGTCGTACGGGCAGATCGGGGTGCTACCAGCCAGGCGCTGCACGAGGTCGGCCAGGCGCGGAGTTCGAAGTCTGCTCCCGGAGCGCTGCGGTCATGAGCGGTCGAATTGGGCTGCAGACGATCATCCCGAAGCGCTCTTGAGTGCGTCCGCGTGCCATCGCGCCTTGCGCGCCGGGCGAACGACCGCTTGCAGGCGGTGCGACCGGCTGGACCCGACCCCTATGCGTAGGTCTCAACTATGCGTAGTTGCCCGGCGCCGGATGGCCGTTGACGAGTCACGACGCGGCTCGCGCGCGTCCGATGCAATGAGCATCTATACATAGTCCTCGCGCCCAGGTGCACTCGCGGCTCCACAACCTGGAGACTGCAATGCGCACCAAGCTTCGTTCTCGATCCGATCTTTCCGGCCGTTCCCGCGGCTGCGCTCAACTGGAGCGACACACACAGGTGTACCGCGATTACCTTGTCGATCGCGGCAATGCCGCCGGCTACGTACGCAGTTGCGTGGCTGCGGTGGTGCACCTGTCGATGTGGATGCGGCAGTCCAACAAGCGCCTGGCCGATGTCGGCGAGGACCTCGTTGCCGAGTTCCTCGAGCATCATCTTCCTGGCTGCCGCTGCGCGACGAACGCGCGTCACCCAACCACCGTGCGCGCCGCACTGCGCCACCTGCTGGTCGTTCTGCGCGCCGCCAAGGCCATCGCGCCCGTGCCCCTGGACACGACAGCGGTGGGCCAGGAACTGCGCCTCTACGACCAGTACATGGAGCAGGTGCGGGGGCTTGCCCTGAAGACCCGGGAGGGTGCGCTGCGCTTGGTCGAAGCGTTGCTGCGCGAGCACTTCGGCGACGACGCCATTCGGTTCGAGGTCATCACGGCCGATCAAGTGCGGCGGTTCTTCGCCACGCAGGCCAAGAACTACAAGACGCCGTCGAGCCTGGGCGCCGTGGTCTCGTCCCTGCGCGGCTACTTCCGCTGGCGCGCTTCGCTGGGCGACCGTACCCATGCGCTGGTTGGTGCGCTGGCGTATCCGGCGAACTGGCAACTGGCGTCGTTGCCCAAGTCGCTGGAGCCGGCAGAGGTCGAACAACTCGAGGCTGCTCTCGGCCAGAGCGGCCCGTCGATGCTGCGCGCCGACGCGATGGTGCGCTGCGCGCTCGATCTGGGCCTGCGAAGCGGCGAGGTCGCGCGCCTGGGTCTGGACGACATCGACTGGGAAGCCGCAACCATCACACTGCGCCGGACCAAGGGCCGGCGTGAAGACGTGATGCCATTGCCTGAAGCAACTGGGCGGGCCATCGCCGCCTACTTGCGCAACGAGCGACCCAAGACCCAGCACCGGATGGTCTTCGCCCGGCACATGACGCCGCGGGAACAGCCGATCGGGACGGACCTCGTGCGCAAGACCATCCGCCAGGCCTATGCGCGCGCCGGGCTGCCGCATACGCGTTCGCACATGTTGCGTCACACGATGGCCAGCCGTCTGCTGGCCGGTGGCTCCTCGCTCAAGGAGGTGGCCGACGTGCTGCGGCACCGCTCGCTGAACACGACGCTGATCTACGCCAAGCTCGACAGCAGCCGCCTCGTCGAAGTGGCATTGCCTTGGCCCGGAACCTCCGCTGCCGCGACGGGGAGGACATCATGACGATCGGCCTGACCGCGCTCGTGGAGCGCTACCTCACGGAACGCCGCACTCTGGGCTTCCAACTGCGCTCGAGCGCTTACAGCCTGCGCAGCTTGGCCGAGTACATCCGCCGCACGCGCCATCGCGGACCTCTGACACTGGAGGTCATGACCCAGTGGGCACGTCTGGACACCCATGCCAGTGTCGATCCCCGAACGTGGGCCAGGCGGTTGAAGAACTTGCGCTCCTTCGCGCGCTGGATGCAGCAGTTCGAGCCGGCCACCGAAGTGCCCGACGACACGATCTTCGGACGGTTGCCCGAGCGCCAGGCACCACACATCTACAGCCAAGACGAAGTGCGGCAGTTGCTGGCCGCCGCGCGCGAACTCGGCCCCAGTCCCGGCCTGCGCGGCCTGGTCTACGAGACGCTGTTCGGCTTGATCGCCAGTTGCGGTCTGCGCCTGTGAGCATGATCACCGTCTGCCATGGCATTCGCAGCGGATTTGATCGCGCAGGGCCATGGACTGTGTAGATCTCCCTCGGCGACCGTGATCACACGGCCGCTGTGGGAGAGTCTCTTTTCGACCAAGATCAGAGACCGTTTCAGTGTGCCATGCCCTGCTGTCCGACCCGAAGTTCCTCGAGCTGTTGCTTTGCATCGACCATGAGCTGGCGGCGCAGACGCGCGCCGAGGGCTGTCGATGTGGGGGCGCGCTGCATCGCGCCGACTACCCGCGCAAGCCGCGTGGATGCCCGCGCGAAGTGCGCTCCGAGCACTCGTCGCGCCTGAGCTTTTGCTGCTCGACCTGCCGCGGTCGATCGACGCCGACCTCGGTGCGCTTCCTGGGGCGGCGCGTCTATCTTGGCTTGGCGGTCGTGCTGGTGTCGGCACGCTCGAGCGCACTCGCGTCGGCGGCCGCGCGGCTGGATCAGGCGCTGGGCGTCGCACGCCGTACGGTAGCGCGCTGGCGAGTCTGGTGGCGCGAGCGGTTCCCGAAGACGCCGCTGTGGCGGGCGGCGGGTGCGCGGTTCATGCCGCCGGTGCCCGAGGAGCAGCTTCCAGGCGAACTGGTCGAACGCTTCGCGGGGCCGGCGCACGAGGCGCTGACGCGGCTGCTCGTCTGGCTCAGCCCGGTGACGGTGCGTGCCGGCGAGCCCGTCGTGATCGAGTTGAACGAGGCTTGCTGAGTTCACGCAGAGGATGCACGTAGCCGGGCAGGACGAGGCTGCCTAACCTCGACTTCAGTCGAGCCGCACCGCCGGTGTGGTCGCCACTGGAGTCTTGCATTGACCATCTCCGATCCCCCTGAACGCGATCGATGGGCGCGCCTGCGCTTCTCGATCATCGGCCCGCTGTTGGCTGCGCCGCCCGCGCCCCGGCAGTTGGGCGCCGCCTTCCTCGCGTTGGCAGCCAAGGTCTGGCGCCATCCCGTCACTGGCCTGGACGTGCGCTTCGGCGCCTCGACGCTGGAGCAGTGGTACTACAAGGCCCGACGCGCAGCCGATCCGGTGACCGCGCTGCGGGATCGCCCGCGCGCCAACGAAGGCTGCTTCCCGAGCCTGACGCCAGTGGCGGTCGCTGCGCTGACGAGCCAGTACCGCGAGCATCCCGGCTGGACGGCGCAACTGCACCTGGACAACCTGCGTGTTACCTGCGGCGACTCGCCTGTGGCCTCGTATACGACGCTGCGGCGCTACCTGCGGGCCCAGGGCATGCATCGTCAGGCTGCGCCGAAACGCGCAACCGAAGGCGCCGTCGCGGCGCGCGATCGACTTGAGCAGCTCGAGGTGCGAAGCTACGAGGTCGAGCACGTCGCGGCACTGTGGCACTTGGACTTCCACCACGCCTCGCGCAAGGTGCTCACGCGCACCGGCGCTTGGGTCAAGCCCATGTTGCTCGGCGTCATCGACGACCGCTCGCGTTTGGTGTGTCACCTGCAGTGGTACCTCGACGAGACGGCGCAGAGCCTGGTGCACGGGCTATCGCAGGCGTTCATGAAGCGCGGTCTGCCGCGCGCGCTCATGACCGACAACGGCGCGGCCATGCTCAGCGAGGAGGTCACGAGCGGCCTGGCCACGCTGGGCGTCGTGCACCAGACGACGCTGCCCTACAGCCCGTACCAGAACGCCAAGCAGGAGTCGTTCTGGGGCCGCATCGAGGGCCGGCTGATGGCCATGCTCGAGGGCGAGCAGGCCTTGACGCTGGAGCTGCTCAACGAGGCGACCCAGGCCTGGGTCGAACAGGAATACCACCGTACGGTGCACACCGAGCTCAAGGTCACGCCGTTGGCGCGCTACCTGGCCGGACCGTCGGTGGCGCGCAAGTGCCCCGACTCGGGCGTGCTGCGCGATGCGTTCCGCATCGAGGTCGAGCGCCGGGCGCGTCGTGCCGACGGCACCATCAGCCTGGGCGGAGCCCGCTTCGAGATCCCCGCCCGGCTGCGCCACCTGAGCGACGTGCATGTGCGCTACGCGCGCTGGGACTTCAGCCGCGTCGACCTGATCGATCCCCGCACAGGCGCCGTGCTGTGCCCGATCAAGCCACTGGACAAGGCCGCCAACGCGGACGGCAAGCGCCGGCGGCTCGACCCTGCGGGCAAGGACCTCTCGGCGCTGCCGCCCACCGGCATGGCGCCGCTGCTGCGCGAGTTGCTCGCCGAGTACGCCGCCACCGGCCAGCCGCCAACGTACCTGCCCTTGGCCGAGCCGGCCGTCACCACGACCGCCATCACGACCACGACCTCCATCCTGAGCGAGAGCGAACCCGAATGAACCAAAAACTCCTGGCCCTGTACGGGCTGAAGTGGAACCCCTTCTCGCCGGAGTTGCCCGTCGAGGCGATCTACGTGCCTGCGAAGTTGGAGAACTTCTGCTGGCGCGTCGAGCATGCCCAGATCCGCGAGGGCGGCTTCGCGATGATCCACGGCGACCCGGGCACGGGCAAGAGCATCGCGTTGCGTCTGCTGGCCGATCGCCTGGCCAAGATGGCCGACGTGATCGTTGGGGCCATCACCCATCCGCAGAGCAACCTGGCCGACCTGTACCGCGAGCTCGGCGACGTCTTCGCGGTGCCCTTGAAGCCTCACAACCGTTGGGGCGGCTTCAAGTCGTTGCGGGACCGCTGGCTGGCGCACATGGAGTCGACGCGTCGGCGCGCAGTACTGCTCGTCGACGAGGCGCAGGAGATGAGCCCGGCCGCGCTGTGCGAGCTTCGGCTGCTCGCCAGCGCCTGCTTCGACTCGCAACCACTGCTGTGCGTGGTGCTCGCCGGCGACGCCCGCTTGATCGAAAAGCTGCGCCGGGAGGATCTGATCCCACTTGGCAGCCGCATCCGCACCCGACTGGCCACTGAACACGCTAGCCGCGACGAACTCCTCGAGAGCCTGAACCACCTGCTCGCCGGCGCCGGCAACGCCAGCCTCATGACGCCGACGCTGCGTCAAACTCTGTGCGATCACGCCGCCGGCAACTACCGCATCCTCACGACCATGGCGGCGGAACTACTGGCCGCAGCAGCGCAGCGCGAGTTGCCCCAGCTCGACGAAAAGCTCTACCTCGAAGTCTTCGCGCAGCCTGAGACGCCCACGCCTCGTCGGAGCGCAGTGCGCCGTTGATCGCCATGACCACCGCTGACATCCCGATGCCTCGGCTCAGCGACGATGCCGTCGTGCAGATCCACGACTTCATCGCGCACTTCCTCGATCTGTTCGAGGCGCGATACGGCGACCAGATCCATCGCTACTACGAAGTGCGATCGGCGCACGACATGGTCGGCCCTGAGCCGCCCGCCAGCATCGACGACCCACCGTTCTGAAGTCGTGCTTGGTCACGCGCAGAGCGCCGCCAGCCTCCCGGCTGCCGGCGCTCTTGTTCGTGGTCGGCCTGGCCATCGCCGAACTCGATCGCAACAACCCCGGTCACCGAGATCATGCTGATGATCACGTTCGGCGAGGCCGCTCCGTCCATAGCCGAACGTGATCATAGAAACATGGAATTGCCTGCTCACACTCACGCCTGTCCGAGGCGCTGTCGCTGAACGTCGGCGACGTGGACCTCAGGCGCGGCGTGCTGACGATCCGACGCACGAAGTTCGCCAAGTCGCGCCAGGTGCCGCTGCATCCGAGCACGGCGAAGGCCTTCGGCCAATACCGCTGGACGCGTGACGTGGCGGGCGTCTCATGCGACGACGATGCGCCGTTCTTCATCGGCACACGAGGTCGCCTGTTCGGCAAGCCGATCAGCGGACACCAGGTGGAGCGCGTCTTCGCCACGCTGCGCAACGACCTCGGGTGGGTCAACCGCGGGACGCACCATGCGCCGCGCATCCATGACCTGAGGCACACCTTCGTGGTCAGGCGCATCCTGCTGTGGCAGCAGCAGGGCATCGACGTGGACGAGGCGATGCTGTCGCTGTCGACCTACGTCGGGCACGCGATGGTGACCAACACCTACTGGTACTTGCAGGCGGTGCCAGAGTTGATGGCAGTGGCCGCTCAGCGCTTCGAGTCCTGCATGCCGGAGTTCAGCCGTGGGTGACGCGCGCCCCAACCGCAAGGATGCTCCACCAAGCTTCCCGACGCTGGTGCAGCAGTTCTTCACCGAGTACCTGGTCGCGCAGCGCGCGCTCAGCCCACGAACGGTGGCCTGCTACCGCGACGCGATGACGTTGTTCCTCGGGTACGCGACACAGCACTTGGGCAAGCCGCCAGTGGCCATGCAACTCGTGGACATCACGCCCGAGTTGATCCTGAAGTTCCTGGCCCACTTGGAGCAGGAGCGGCACAACTCGGTGCGCAGCCGCAACCTGCGGCTCACGGCATTGCGGGCGTTCATGAAGTTCGCCGGTCGACGCGACGTGACGGCGCTGCACGCCGTCGAGCGCGCGATGGCCGTGCCGATGAAGCGCTTCGAGCGGCCGCTGCTGGGTCATCTGACGCGGCCCGAGATGATCGCCGTGCTGGGGCAGCCGAGCTGCGAATGGACTTCGCAGCGCGACCATCTGCTGCTGAGCCTGCTGTACAACACCGGCGCGCGCGTGTCCGAGATCGTCGGAGTGCGCGTCGTCGACGTGGTGCTCGATGGTGCGGCCTGCGTGCACTTGCACGGCAAGGGCCGCAAAGATCGGTCGGTACCACTGTGGAAGTCCACCGCGTCGGCCATCCGCGCTTGGTTGCACGCCAACCCGCAACTGCACGGTTCGGCCGCATTGTTGCCCAACCGATCGGGCCATCCGATGACCCGCTGCAACGTGGCGCAGCGACTGGCGCTGGCGGTGGAACGGGCCTCGGTAGATCAACCGAGCCTCAATACCAAGCGCGTCTCACCGCACACCTTGAGGCACACGACCGCCATGCATCTCCTGCAAAGCGGCGTGCCGTTCAACGTGATTGCGCTGTGGCTCGGCCACGAGAGCACGAACACGACGCACCGCTACGTCGAGGCCAACCTGGAAATGAAGGAGAAGGCGCTCGCCCGGCTCGAGGCGCCCGACATCAAGCTCAAGCGCTTCCGCGCCAGCGACGACTTGATGAAGTTCCTGCAGGCCCTGTAACTATGCAAAGCGCCGCGACCTCGGCCACGGCTGTCGACATAGTCGATGGCGGTGCCGGTCGCGGCGGATCTACGCATAGTTGAGGTCTACGCATAGGGGTCGCTATGCAAAGCTTTGCATAGCGACCCACAACGGACGCTCGACTCTCCAATCGGGTTGCCCGAAACCGGTCTTTGGAGCCGTGCGCTCGGGGGCGGCTGTCGCATACGGCTACCCGTGGTCGTCGCCGTGGCCTGCGGGGGTCGGATCGTCGCAGTGACGCTGCTCTAGGTACAAAGACTGCACTATCCCGTGGACTTCTGGGGTGTATAGGACGCTGTATCGGAACTCCGGAGCCGGCAAGCCGGCGAGTGACTGGACAATGGGTGCATGAAAGCCCATCCTGTTCGACTCCGATCGCTGCGTTTCCGTCTTGCCGCGCTGACGGCGGCCACCCTCGCGCTGATGGCCTCCGCGCCGTCCATCGCCGCGAGCGCGACCTCCGCGCTACGAGCGGCCTCCGCCCCTGAACATTCGGCCGTCCGGGTGACCGCCGGGGTGCGGTCGGGCGAAGGCTGGCGGTACGCGCCGCCGCCGGCCTGGGTGGAAGTACATGCGGCTGCAAAGGAGACCCCGGGCGCGCCCGGGCATCTCGCCGCGCGTGGGGGCTGGCACGCGCTGCTGGTCGACGAGCAGGCGGCGATCGATCGCAACGAGGACTCGGGGCGGTATCTCATGTGGCGGACGTTGATCACCGATGCGAGCGGCCTGAGCTCCGCCGGCCGCGTCGAGGTGTCCTTCGATCCGTCGTACCAAAAGGTACTGCTCCACGCGTTCGCGGTGTGGCGCGACGGCCGCCGGCTCGACCGCCTGGCCGACGCGCGAATCGAGTTGCTCCGCCGCGAGGCGGGACTGGAGAACGAATCGATCGATGGCCGCAAGACATTGCTGGTCGTACTCAACGACGTGCGCGTGGGCGACGTCGTCGAAATCTCGTACAGCGTCGTGGGGCAGAACCCGGTCCACGGCTCGTCGCACGACGGCTCGCTAGACACGGCGTTCGACATGCCGGTCGACAAGCTCTTCGCCTCCGTGACGAGTCGCTCGACGCGGCGCCTGCACGTGCAGGCCGTGCGGACCGACGGCATTCCGGCGATCCGCGACGAAGGCGGCGTCCAGCACTGGCAGCTGGAGCGTCATGATGTGGCCGCGATCCAACCGGAGGATGGTACGCCGTCCGACTACGCCGTCTATTCGCGGGTAGACTATTCGGACGACGCCGACTGGCACGAGGTCGCCGATTGGGGCATGAAACTGTTCAAGGTCGACGCCACACTCGGCCCGGACCTCGAGCATCGGCTCGACGCCTGGCGCGCAAGCGGTCTGAAGGGCCAGGCGCTGGTCTCGGCGGCCTTGAGTCTGGTACAGGAGGACGTGCGCTACTTCAGCGCGAGCCTGGGCGAGAATTCGCACCGGCCGAAGGTGCCTGCGCGCACCTGGGCGGACCGGGCCGGTGACTGCAAGGACAAGACCGCGTTGCTGGTGGCCATCTTGCAGCGGCTGGGCTTCGATGCGAAGCCCGCACTGGTCTCGTCGAGCGCGCGCAATTCGCTGCACGACGCGCTGCCGGGCCACGACGTTTTCGACCACGCCATCGTCCGGCTGCAGCTCGATGGGCACACCTGGTGGCTCGACGGCACGATGACCAGCCAGTCGACGCGCCTCGACACACGCTGGGCACCGTCCATCTACTGGGCTCTGGTTGTTGCACCCGAGACGCAGGCGCTGGAGGCGGTGCCCCCACCTTCGATCAACGAGGCGCTCGTCGCCTACGACCACGTCTGGGACACGAGCGACCTGTCCAAGCCGGCACACCTTCAGTTGACCGTGACGACGTGCGGCGGCGCAGCCGAGGGCTATCGCAGCACGATCGCATCGGGCCACCTGGCGGAACTGGTCGACGCCATCACTGGTCACTATCGCACCCGCTTCCAAGGCTATCACCAACTGGGCGAAGCGGTCGTTCAGGACGATCGCGCTGAAAATCGACTGAGCGTGCGCATCGAGGGCGAGGTGGGAATGCTGGGGGACCTGAGCGAAGGCGCGCTGGCCATCGAGATTTTCCCGCTGCGGATCGTGGACTCGCTGGCGACGCCCGACCAGTTGCAGCGCTCCATGCCGTGGGCTTATGAGCCGCCTGAAACGATGTCGGAGCGGATCCGTCTGATCCTGCCCCAACCTCCGCATCTTGAAACTCCGCTGCACCGCGAAGTTTCCGATCCGCACTTCTCGCTCACGTTGTCGTCGTCAGAGTCCGGCCATGAACGCATCCTCGATTGGCATTTCCAACGGCGCGACGACGTCATTCTGCCTGCCGATCTGGCCCATTTCCGCGATCGCATCACGAAGGCGCGCAACGAGAACGACATCCTGCTCACGGAGCCTTTGGTCGCGAACGATCGGGTCGTCGCCAAGACCAAAGAGGATGGCCAGAAGATGGACAAAGATCCTCGCGTATCGCGCAACGACGAACTCTCACAGCAGGCCGCACGGGCCTATGCGCGGCGTGTGCGCGACGATCTGGTGTTGGCGGCCAGCGGCACGACATCGCAGATCGGCCGCCGCATCCTGATCGATCGGGCGCTCCAGGACACGCTGCTGGGTGAGGACGACGCCGCTGAAACCGACCTCGGCCAGGTTGCCGCCGACGCGTTCACCGAACCGAGCGCGCAGTACACGCGCGGGCTGGTGCTGTTCACCTCCGGCCACTTCGCGGATGCCGAGAAGGCGTTTCGCGCCGGCGTCGACGTGACGAACCCCGTTGTAGGCCCGGCCCGGCGCTGGGTCGGCATCGCCGCCTACTACGACGGCCGACTGGCCGAAGCCGTTCGTAGCCTGCGCGAGGCCTCGCAGGACGAGTCGGGTGACGAGCTCACTATCACATTGGCGTGGCTGTTCCTGGCCGCGCAACACCAGGACCAACACGGCGAGGCGGCGATCGCGCCGTTTCTTTCCGGCGCAAATGTCGAGGACGGCGCGTGGTCGACGAAGTTGCTGAACGCGATGCGCGACTTCGTCGAAGCCACCGCCAAAGGCGGGGCGACGGCGGCCGACTGGGACAGCTCGCCACCCACGAAGGCTTTGCTGGCGACGATCAAGAACGAACCCGGCAAGCAGCGCGAGCGGACCGTCCAGATGATGTACTTCCTTTCCCAGCTCGACACGGAACCGGGCGATCGCGGCGCGGTCGTGGCCATGCTCCAGCTCGAGGGAAGGATCCGTGCGACATCGATGCCCGAGGACATCTACGCACGCACTGAACTGCGTCGAGTCGGCGTGAAGGCGCCCGCCGACCTCGTCGACTCGGCGCGCAAGGCGGCCGCCGTAGGAGACCGCCTTGGGGCCGTCAAGATCTTGCAGCGCGCGGTCGCGGCCGCGCCCGACGACACGGATGCGCTGCTGATGCTGGGCCGGCTGGAGACCGACCAGCTCAACTGCGAGGGCCTTGACCCTCTCACGCGCGCGGCATCGCTGCGGCCGGACGATCCGGTCATCGGAATCGAGTTCGTACGCGTGTTGGCGCCCTGCGGCACGCGTGCCCGAGCCGTGGAGATGGAGGTGTTGGCCCGTTGGCTGGCTGATCCTCGTACGCCGCCGGCGGCGCGTGCCGAGGGCCTCGCGCTGCGCTCGATGATGAGGGTCGACGAGGACGACGACGCTCAGTTTGCCAGCTCCGAAGACGACGCGAAGACGGCGCTGGGCATGGACGCCGGACTGCCCCTCGCATCGGAGGCGATGTTCCATGTTCACCGTCACCGGCATGAGTACCAGAAGGCTCTGGAAGACGCGGAACGGATGAAGACGGCGGGCGCGCCACCCCAACAGGTCGCCCTGTATCGCGGCATGGCGTTGGCGGATCTGCAGCGCGATGACGAGGCAGAGGCAGAGTTGACAAGCTCCCTCGCCGTCGAACCGGACAATTGGATCGCGCTAGAGTCGCGCGCGGAGGTGCGGCTGCGCCGTCACGACGCCGACGGCGCGGTGCAGGACTCGCTTGAATGGACTCGGATCCGACCCGAGCGGCACGAATCCTGGGAGTCGCTGAAGAACGCGCAGATGGCTGCCAAACACTCTGCACTGGCACGCGACGCACTCGATCACGATATTGCGCTGCATCCAGGTCAGGCCGCACTCTGGGCCGACCGCGCAAAGTTTGATGTCGAACTCGGCGATCACGACACGGCGCTGGCCGACGACGACAAGGCGCTTGCGATCGACAGGTCCGACACGCTCACTTGGCTTCACCGCGCGCACGAGTTGCTTCGACTGGACCGACGCGATGAAGCGGTACGTTCTTGTCTAACGGCTCTTGACCTGTACAACGTGCCGTTCAACCGCTCCAACTGCGCGGTGGTCGAATGGCAAGCGGGTGATCATGCGCGTGCCATCGCGACGCTCGAGACCTTGTTGACGCATCGCGAGGAAATGGAAGCGGCCGGACAGATTTACTGGTTTGACGACGTCGGCAAAGCTTTGATCGTAAGCGGTCAACGAGCCACGTCCTTGGCGGCGAGGGCATGACGTGAGAGTCTACGTACCCACGTACTACATGGGCACATGATGTCAGAAGGTCTTGCGGATCTTGGACGGCGCTTGGTC
>Ga0302314_10017315_pt1 | contig 12096 bp, 10 predicted proteins | sample III_Palsa_N2_3_FD_200533 | JGI IMG/M metagenome (GOLD analysis project Ga0302314, IMG submission 200533) | Peat permafrost microbial communities from Stordalen Mire near Abisko, Sweden - III_Palsa_N2_3 | ecosystem: Environmental > Terrestrial > Soil > Palsa > Peat permafrost | place: Sweden...
GCTCGACCGGGGCCGATGCCTCGCCGGCTCCGCTGCATGTGACCTCGGTCCTCGTCGCCTCGATCCGCGCCATGTCCAATGCGCTGGATACGCTGGGCTTCCCCGAAGAGGACGACCGGGTCGTCGATCAGGACGGCCGGCTGGGCTTCGTCACCTGCTCGCATGAAGCCGATTGCGACGACATGTTCGCGCTCATCGCCGAACTGTCATCGGCCGGCGAGACCTGGGAGATCCAGTTCCAGACCGACCTCGCCCCCGAGAAGCTGCTGTCGCTGACTTTGAGCCGCCATCGCGCGATCGTGGCGCACGAGCAGGAACTGCCGGCCGAGCAGGCCGATGCCGCAACCAAAGGCCCGCAGCTGCCGATCTATGATCTGGACGACGGCGTCGGCCAGGTGCAGTTCCAGCGCGCCGTGCGCGGCGCCAAGCCGTCGGAGATCTTTGCCGAGATCGTCGCCGGCCCCGACGGCCGCGCCCGCGCCCGCATCGTCCAGCGCGCGCCGCGCCGGGTGCTGGCCGAGGCGGCGGCGGCCGACGAGCCCGCGCTGCGCGCAGCACTCCGCGAGGCGATTCCGAAGCTGATGTTCACGGTCGGCCGACGCGGACCGGCTTGACGGGTCGAAAAAACGACCGCATCCCGCGCCATTGACGCGGGATGCGGTCGGCGTATGCTTTTGCGGTCGGGTTGCGGTTCTCCAGCGACCGGCGGCCGGATCGTCCTTGAAGATCCTTCGCGAAGCGATCCAGACGCGGCCCACCCGCGACCCCTCGAACGAACCGGTTCGGGAGGAAGTCGCATGACCATCCAAAACCCCGTCGAGTGGGGCATTTCGACAGTGAGGCAGGCGGCGGCGATCGTCAGCAACGCCAGCCATGCCGTCTATCATCCGAAAGAAGATCTGAACGCGCTCGCCCCGGACGTGCGCCACATCACGGCGGACGATCTCTGGGCCTCGATCGTCCAGGGTTTCGCCGATTTCCGGGCCTATCGCACCGACGTGGTGTTCCTGTCGCTGATCTATCCGCTGATCGGCATCGCGCTGGCCCAGGCCGCCTTCGGCCATGACCTGGTGCCGTTGCTGTTCCCGCTGGCCGCAGGCTTCGCGCTGATCGGACCGTTCGCCGGCATCGGTTTGTACGAATTGAGCCGCAAGCGCGAGCAGGGTGCGCCGGTCAGCTGGTCCGATGCGCTGGGCGCCTTCCGTTCGCCGTCCTGGGGTGCCATCGCAGCACTCGGCTGCATGCTGATCGCCCTCTATGTCGCCTGGCTGGTCGCGGCCGAGACGATCTATATGGTGACGCTCGGGCCGGAACCGCCGGTCTCGGTCGAGGCGTTCGCGCAGGCGGCGCTCACCACCGGCGCCGGCTGGACCATGATCGGCGCCGGCATCGCGGTCGGGTTCCTGTTCGCGGTCGTGGCGCTCGCCATGGGCGCCATCGCCTTCCCGCTGCTGCTCGACCGGCATGTCGGCGTCGATACCGCGATCTGGACCTCGGTCCGCTGCGTGCTGACCAACCCCTGGCCGATGGCGCTCTGGGGCATGATGGTGACCGGCGGGCTGGTGCTGGGCTCGATCCCGGCCTTTGTCGGCCTGATCGTGGTCATGCCGGTCCTGGGCCACGCGACCTGGCACCTCTACCGCAAGCTCGTGCCGCATTGACTTAAATCGTCATTCCCGCGCAGGCGGGAATCCAGGGCAAGCGATGGATTCCTGCGACTCTGGATTCCCGCCTGCGCGGGAATGACGGGATTTATTGATAGGCGCCGCCCCCGCCCCATTCGCACTGGGCGGCAAGGCTCATCCGACCCTGACCGTCCGATTGCGTCCCGCGCCCAGGCCGGCGCTGAGGCAGAGGGCGGCCAGGATCAGGAACAGGATCTGCACCGCGTCCCAGCTGCCGGTCCGGTCCTTGATCACGCCGACCAGGAACGGGCCCATGGCGGCCAGCGTATAGCCGACGCTCTGGGCCATCCCGGAAAGCGCGGCGGCCGCTTCGGGCGTCGGGCTCCTGAGCACGATCAGCATCAGGGCCACGGCGAAGACCGAGCCCTGGCCCAAACCCAGGATCACCGCCCAGAGCCATAAGGTCGAGAGCGGGGCCGCGACCGCGCCCATCAGCCCGACGATGACCAGGCCCACGGTCAGGCAGACCAGCCAGCGCTGGTCCGGGCCCTTGTTGGTCAGCATCGGGGCGACCATGGCGCTGCCGACCTGGAGCAGGGCCGAGACCGAGACGACGAAGCCGCTCTGCACGACCGACAGGCCGCGGTCCTGCAGGATCGGGGCAAGCCAGCCGAACACGCAATAGGACATCGAGCTTTGCAGGCCCATGAAGAACGTGACCTGCCAGGCGAGCGGCTGACGCCACAGCCCGCGCACCGGCGGGCGAACGGCGGCGACGGAGGCGCGCCGGGCGCGCACCAGCTGCGGCGACCAGACCAGCGCCGCGATCAGCGCCGGCGCCGCCCAGATGGCGAGCGCCGGGCGCCATTCGCCAGGCACGCCAAGACCGGTCAGCCATTGTTGGGCAGGGGCGGTCAGGCCGGCGGCGGCGGCGGCACCGAAGCACAGCGCCATGGTATAGGCGCCGGTCGCCAGCCCCATGCGGTGCGGGAAGTCGCGCTTGACCAGCCCCGGCAGCAGCACGCCGATGATGCCGATCGAGGCCCCCGCGACGATCGCACCCAGGAACAGGAGCGGCGCACCGCCCAGGCTGCGCAGCGCCGTGCCGAACGCCAGCAGGATCATGAGCGCGAACACGGTGGGCTCGATGCCGAAGCGGCGGGCGAGGCGCGGGGCGAGCGGGCCGAACAGGCCCAGGCACAAGACCGGCGCTGTGGTCAGCAGCCCGCCATAGGCGGTCGAGAGCGCCAACTGCGCGCGGATCTCGCCCAGCAGCGGCGCCACGCCCGAGAGTGCGGGGCGCAGGTTGAGCCCGACCAGCACCAGGCCGGCCAGCATCACGATCGATTGAATTCGGGTGAGACCCGGGGCCGGCGGCGGCGCCACGGTCGGGGTCGGCATCGGCTGCTCGAGCGCACTCATCGGGGCCCGCGTCCTCCCAGGGTTTGGCCGATCATGGGATGAAGCCCCGCAACCGTCGAGTGCGGAGCCCGCATGGCTGGGGTCGCGTTCGGTAGGAGCCTAATTTAACCAAGTCAACGGCTTGGCAAAACAGACCCAATCCGCTCAGCGGGCGATGACCCGGCGGTCGCCGCCGGGGGCCAAAGCAGATGACAGGCGTCAAGTTTGGCGATGAGCTTCAAGGCGACGATCGCGTTGCCCGCGGCATTTAAATGCCCTGAATCCGCATAGAGCTGCTCGGGATGACCGGCGAAACTTTCGGTACTGAGATCGCTGAAACAGGTTTTCCCATCGATGGTTTCGCGCTGCCCGAGTTCGGCAAGCCGGGGCCGGACCGCCTCGTAAAATGTTCTGCGCTCCAGCCGCTGAGCGTCCGTAAGGCCGTCCGCGATCTTTTGTTCTGCGGGGGTATAGGGCTTTCGGTCGATGGTCATGACCGGTTGCAGGATCGACGCGAACCGGAAGCCGGCTTGCCGAGCCAGAAACAACATCCGCTCGCGATTTTGCCGGTAAAGATCGGCCGCTGCGACCGAAGGCGCCGGGTCGAAATCCGGATGGTCCCGGTGTTTTGCCGCGACACCGGCTACGACCCGCTTCATGACAAAGCCCAGGCCCTTATGGATGATATAGAACGTCGCGAACCCGTCGCCATCGGCAAGAGCATGGCCGGACGCCACCGCCGCGAAATCCTCCAAGGCGCCTGAAACGGTGAACGCCCGGTTCACGCGGTGGGCGTTGTCCGCCTGGGAAGCCGGCCGATAATAGCGGGTTTCGGCATTGCCGGCGATGGCGCTCGGCAAAACCTCGGAATCGTTCCAGCCGTCATAGACCACCACGAGGTCGGGTTGGAGTGGCAGGACATCGGCCAGCAAATGCAGATATTCCTGGTCGGACGCATAGTTCGACACGCCCGCATTGACGACTTCGATCCGATCGAAGCCCGGGTGGGGTGCATTCTCGAAGCGCTGTTCAAGCCCGACCCGCAATTTCGAGGGAAGACTGTCGAACGGCGAGTTGACGCCGTTGCCCTCGACGGTCGAACCGCCGAGGACGACCAGACGGAAAACACCGACGGGCTTGGGGATAGCGTAGGGGCGCAGGGCAGCGGTACCCGGCTCGACCGGTGGAAATCCCTGGGGATTGGTCATGAACCAGAACGACGGCAGCACCCATCCGCTCCATGGTGGCGGTCTGGTGGTGAGAAATCCGGGCACCAGCCGCTGTCCCAGCAGGCCATCGGCCTGGAAGCGGTCCATATATTCGGCGTCCGACGGCCCGCGGATCGACACGATCTGGCGAGCGTCCGGATCAAGCACCCGCCGTGGATGAAACAAGCGGGTGACGAAGAAGCCCTCCGGCGGCGCGAACCCGGCCATCGTCAGGCCGAGCGCGGCGAGGCTGTCGAGCACGAGCCAAATCGCGACCAGGACGGTGATCAGGATCAGCGCGTTCGAGCGGCGCTGCTTCAGCCAGGCCTCGATCCTGTTTTCCGGCTCGGACAACTGCTGCGCCGCCATCATCAATCCAGCGCGAACATGTTCTTATAGTCCAGCATCAGCGCCGGGTCCTGCTGCGACTTCTCCAGGCGGCAATTCTCGACATAGAGTTCGTCGATTTCGCTGCCCATGAAGCAGCGGTAGGCATCCTCGGGCGTCATGACGATCGGCTCGCCGCGGACATTGAAGCTGGTATTCACGACGATCGGGCAGCCTGTCTTCGCTTTGAACCGGCCGATCAGCGCGTGATAGCGCGCGTTGGTGTCGCTGTGGACCGTCTGGATTCTGGCCGAATAGTCGATATGGGTGACCGCCGGGATGCTGGACCGCGGCACGTTCAGCTTGTCGATGCCGAACAGGGCCTGCTCTTCCTCGGTCATCGGGCGCCGCAACGCCTCGCACACCGGGGCGACCAGCAGCATATACGGGCTGTCCGTATCGCACTCGAACCAGTCGGCCAGGTCTTCGCGCAGGATGGACGGCGCGAAGGGGCGGAAGGACTCGCGGAATTTCACCTTCAAATTCAGCGTCTTCTGCATGGTTGGCGAGCGGGGATCGCCCAGGATCGACCGATTTCCGAGCGCACGGGGGCCGAATTCCATCCGGCCCTGCATCCAGCCGATCGCCTTGCCCATGGCCAGCGCGTCCGCGGCCGTTTCCAGCAACTCGTCATCGGGGAGTGCTGTATAGACGGCACCGCAGGCGCCGAGCCGCTTCTCGACCTCGGTTGTGGAATAGGCGGGGCCGAGATAAGCGCCGTGCATACGGTCGGTCTCGCGCACTTCGCGGGCGACACCGCCCACCATATGCTGCGCCAACAATGCCGCGCCGAGGGCACCGCCCGCGTCGCCCGCGGCCGGCTGGATCCATAGGCCATCGAAAGCGCCTTGCCGCAGAATATGCCCATTGGCGACGCAGTTGAGCGCGACGCCACCGGCGAGACACAGGTTTTGCGCTCCGGTCTCGGCCGCGATGGAGGCTGCCAGCCGCAGCATGATGTCTTCGGTCACCGCCTGGATCGAGGCGGCGATATCCATGTGAAACGGGGTCAGCGACTGCTCGGGCTCCCGGGTCGGATGCTCGAACAGGGCCTCGAACCGTTTGTTGGTCATGGTCAGGCCGGTGCAATAGTCGAAGTAGGACTGTTCCACGCGGAAGGTGCCGTCAGGCTTCACATCGACCAGCCTGTCGAGGATCAGGTCCTTGAATCGCGGCACACCGTAGGGCGCGAGGCCCATCAGCTTGTATTCGCCGGAATTGACCCGGAAGCCGGCGTAGTAGGTGAAGGCCGAATACAGCAGCCCCAAGGAATGCGGGAAGTGGAGTTCCCGCTCGATCTTGAGGTCGGTGCCGTTGCCGAGCGAGACGGAGGTGGTCGTCCACTCCCCGACGCCATCCATGGTCAGCACGGCGGCCTGCTGGAAAGGCGAGGGATAAAATGCCGACGCCGCGTGCGACAGGTGATGTTCGGCGAACATCAGCTTCTTCACGTCGAAGGCGGGATCGATCGCCAGCAACGCCTTTCTCAAGCCATTCTTCTGGAAGAGTTTTTCCTTGAGCCAGACCGGCATCGCCTTGCGGAACGAGTTGAACCCATTCGGCGCGAACGTCGTGTATGTTTCCAGCAGCCGCTCGAACTTCAGGAACGGCTTCTCATAGAAGACGACCTGGTCGATATCGCAGAGGCGGAGATCTGTCGCGTCCAGGCAATAGCGAATGGCCTGTTCCGGAAAACCCGGATCGTGCTTCCGTCGGGTAAAACGCTCTTCCTGGGCCGCGGCCATGATCTCGCCGTCGACCACCAATGCTGCCGCGCTGTCGTGGTAAAACGCCGAGATCCCGAGCGTCTTCATTTTCAAAACAGCGTGTAGATGAAGGGCGCCAGCGCGGAGCCTTGGCTAAGGACGATCAACCCGCCGAAGAACACCAATAAAATGACGACCGGATACAGCCAGAATTTTTTCCTCAATCGCATGAATTGAAAAAACTCAATCACGATGGACATCGGATCTTCCTCAGAACTGGTGCTTCAGAGAGTCGCCGTCGGTCGTTGTCGGTCGTTTAATCCAATAGGTTTTTTCAGCTGGCGCCGGGCCCAGCTGCAGGCCGGGCGTGCCGAACCGTCGACGTGCGAAGGCGATCGGGGTCAGCAAGACGAAAAACAAGATCGCCATGACCACCGGGATGACCACGGCGCCCAACAGGAAGCCGACACGGAACCAGAGCAGGTTCATGCGGCGGAGCGCTTTAGGGGCCGTCAGTGCGACTAGGCCGAAGGCGGCTGCCAAGCCCAAGCTCCAAAGCCGGGGCTGGCCCTCATGCAGCAATGGCAGGATGCCGATGACGCCGAAGACGCCCGCGAATACGAGCCCGAACGAGCGATCGGAGCCGGGAGTGATCGCGCGCATGGTGAAATCTTCGTGGAATGACTGCGCCATTCTAGTCCATCTGTGTAGTGCCTTAAAGCAGGCGCCCCGGAACCGTCCCCGTGGCATATTTACGGCAAAGTGATCGCTTTGGTTCCTCGCCGGGAACTCGGTCGCGACGCCGACTCACCAGATCCATCCGAACCGTGCAAATGGGGCCGGCTGCCCGCGGGGATGCCTGTGTCAAAGATGGGATACGCGCGAAATCATGTGCGGTTTCCGCCTTAGCGGCGTTGCTCCGTTGCAGCGCAGCAAAGGTGAGTCACATGGAATACGAAGGACGGGATGTTGGCGTCGGCGCCGTTCATCGGCCGACGGTCTTGATCGTCGATGATGAATGCGAACTCCGGAACATGCTGGGCTTCGGGTTGCGCGAGCGCGGCTATAATGTGGTCGAGGCCAACAGCGTCTATGCGGCAAAACAGCTAATTCGGGAAAACGACGGGGTCGAAGTCGTCATTTGCGATGTCCGCATGCCGGGCGGTCCCGACGGGACCGAGCTTGCCGTCTGGCTGTATCGGTTCCTGCCTGAGACCATTCTGATTCTGACCTCCGGCTATTTCGATCGCGCCGAGGCCGAGCCCGGTCCGCTGGTCTACGGCTATCGTCTGCCCAAGCCGTTCCGCCCCTCCGAAGCGGCCAGCCTGATCGAGCGATGCCTCGAAAAGAAAGCGCAGGATCTTGCCAGGACTGTCCGGCCGCCGCCCGACGGATGGTCCTGATGGCAAGGCAAAGCCCTCTGAACCGTTCCCGGCCCATCGGCGTTAACCATAATGGCGGCGGCTCTTACCGCACGCCTTTCGTCTGGAGGGACCGGCAGCATGGCTTGGCGACTGATGTGGCACCCACTGCCATCCCAGCGGGACCCGCTCGCGAGCGGACCCGTATCGCTCCTGTCCGATGAAGTCGAGACCGAAGACGAGGCGCGCGTCCTGGTTCAAAAGCTCAGGGACGAAGGCTTCAAGGGCATCAGCGTCACGGCGGCGGGCGTCGTGAAAATCATGACCGGGTCGGAGCTGCAGCGATGGCTGGACCGAGCCCAGGCGGGGAGCGCGCAATGATGTCATGGAAGGTCTATTCGTCTGGGCTGCCCGCACAATCCGACGGCGGCGGCCTAATCGAACTCGGTTGCGAAAGCGCCGAGACCGAGAATGACGCGCGGCTATGCGCCATGCGGCTTTATCAAAGTGGCGCAGGCCGGATCTCGGTGCGGCGGCCCGACAGTCCTGTGCTGATCGTCGGTGCGGCGCTCGAGGAATGGCTGACCGATCGGCTTTCCGGCACAGTGCGGGGGTAGAAGGAGAAAGCCGGCGAGCCTAGCCCGCCGGTCTCATCCGCAAATGCGGCGCTAAAGTGCCTTGCCCAGGGGATTGGCGGTCGGGAACGCGGCAGCCCGCGTGGGATTGTCGATCTGATAGCTCTTGCCGCCGGTACGGGTGTCGAAGTTGGCGTTGCCCGACCAGGTGACATTGACGGTCGCCGTCCCGGCATGGCCGTCGAGCACAGCGGTATTGTACTTCCGTTCGTCGGTCGCAACACTCGTGGCGGCAGCCTGATTGCTCGTCCAGCTGTTGTTGCTGCCGAACGCGTTCGACAATTCGCCGCGCCAGGTGCCGGCGATCGCCAGGTCCTGATTGTTGTCATAGGCGACGTTGCCGGTGACGGTCACGTTGTCCGTATAGAATAGATGGATGCCGCGCGCGCCGTTGCCGTGGGCCGTATTGTCCTCCACCAGCGACTTATAGGGATAAGCGGCGTCGCCGGACTGGGTATTCTGGAAGTCGTCGAGGATGATGCCATTGCCGTCGGTGTGCGCACCGGCGACATAGGTTTCCGCATTGTCGTAGGAAACATTGCCCTTGATGATGATGTGATAGGTGGCACTCGTGTCGGCACTGGTCGCGGTGAAGCTGACGGCACGCGGTTCGTAGATCGAGATGCCCGACATATGGCCGCCGTTGAAATGAGCATTGCCGTAGGTCGTATTGCCGACGATCCAATACCAATCCTTATAAATGGCGCCGACCCCTTCGCCGCCGCAGTCATGCACCAGATTGTTCAGCGCCTGGAAGTGATGGCCATAGCCCGCAAGCCCGCTGCCGTAGGTAAAGGGAGTACTGACAAGACCCGCGTTGCCGCCATCGATCTCGAAGCCGTCGACGATCAGATAGTTGGCCTGTGCAGCCATGACATCCTGGATGCCGGTTGCGGCCGCCTGGATTTTTGCACCGTGCTGCGTGGTCGATCGATAGACGACATACCCGGTCGTCGTGTTGGCGCTGCCGCCGTGATTCAGATAGATCGTATTGGTGACGAGATAGGTGCCGGGCGCGACATTGACGCAATCGCCGGCACGAAGCAGGTCGCTGTCATTGGCGTGCTGAAGCGTTCGCCACGGAGTGGAAGCGGTCGTCCCGCCGGCGGTATCGGAGCCGTTCTGCGCGACGTACCAGTTGCGCGCGCAACTGTAGCTCGCGGCCGGTGCCGCGGCGGCGGCGGCGGCAGTGCCGAAGATCGTCACGGTGACCGTGCTGCAACTGACCGAGCCTGCCGTGTCGGTCAGGCAATAGCTGAAGGCGTCCGATCCACTCGCACCTTTTGCCAGTGACGCATAGTAGGAGCCGGGAGCGTAGGTGACCGTCGTGTCGTTCAACTCGGTGACCGTGCCATGGGTGCCGGACGTCGACAGCGAGAGAATCCTGGCGCTCTGGCCCGACGGAATCGTTGCGTGGGTGGTCAATGGTACCGATACCGACTGGTCGGCCAACACCGCCGGTGCCTGCGTGGCGGCAGCCAACGAGGTGGCTGATGCCCGTTCTGAGAAAATGAGCGCCATCAGCAGGGTGGCGGCGGCAAATGAGGTTCTCTTTCGTGTCGTGAAGGTGCCCGGCATGCTGAAGTATTCCTTTCGCAATGAAAAAGACAAGCGTGATAGGTACCGCAATTATTGCAGCATTATTTCGATTTCGGCGAATGATAGGCGGATGTTAGTTTGAATTTTGTTATTTAAATGTGCGGCGGACGCCGATATTGGCAGTTTAGACTGCCGCCGTGAGTTGCCGTTTAGGCAGGCAGACCATAAATAATCTTGCGACAGATACCTGTGGCAAATTTTGGATTTTCGGGAACCTTTGCGCAACATGCCGATTCGTCAGTGCGATCGACCGTCTCCGAAGGGAATGAGGCATTGGAGATCGCGCAGGATCGGATCGCGAGATTTCAGGCGTCCCACGGAAGTGGCGCGTGCCGGCAAGCGTTGGCGGAACCGCGTGCGGTTCGGCGTCGACGCGACGCTTCTGGATGTCCCCCAGTCCCTGGCGGTGATGTTTGCAACATTCGATTGCCCGCTGATCAGATCGCCGACGCAATTTCCCATCCAGGCAATTTGCGCTGTTCATCCCGGTCGTGACGGCCGGTGATTTCGCTGCTCTTCGGCTGCGCTGACTGAGCCAGGCAAGGGGGCGCGCGTTTGGCCTCGTTTAAACAAGCGCGCCAATGTTCGGTCGCGCTTGATCGAGATTCGATGAAAATCGATGCCCCGTTCTTTTGGCGAATACCGAAGGACGGGTAGGTCGGGTTCTTCGCCTTGACGATCGAAATAATAAATCGAGCGGTTTTTTCGATAAATACGAGACATTCTCCAGCCAATAACGCTGGTACACAGGAGAGACGCAGCAATCCAGAGCAATAATGCGGTGATCACTGCCTGCCTCCCTCATTCGAACTCATAGGGGTTAATGCCATAGGGTGCGGCAATAGCCAACGTGGCAATTTTGTGTCCAAGTAATTATCAAGTTTAACTTTAAGATCTGGAGTGCGGCAAAGCCAGCCCATCCCGATTCCGAGTGCAAAGTCAAAATAACTTCACTCTGCCCCTTCATCTCCCATAGAGGAACTTTCGGTTTGTCATAGTGTTTGTTCACGTTGGACAGCTTGTCCCGCGGTAGCCCGGGAGTGAGCTGGTTCACTAGTTGCTTCGTGCGATTTATGGTTAATAGCTGTTGCGTTAATAAACGATCGCCGGTGCGCGGATTGCGCGATCACCAGGGCCGGCAGGCAGCACTTTCACATTCCCGTTTGGCGAAAAGAACGTTCAAGCGCTTTTCTCGAATGAGGAATTGAATCATGTCCATCACGGCGCAAAGCCCGACAACGGACGAAGTTGTTGTTCCTGACGTCGCCAACGATGCACAGCCGTATTATTCCGCACCGCCGAGTTTTGAGCGGCGCTGGTTTTCTCGGGAGATTATTGAAGTCGGCGCCGGGGCGCTGCGCTTCATCGATATCATCGAGGTGATCCTCGCCTCGTTCGTTTCGTTCTTTCTGTTTCGCCCCCAGCTCCCGGTCAGCCTGGAGGTCGATCACCTGAAATACACGGTGGTGGGCGCCCTGCTGCTGCCGTTCGTGATGCATTGGTGCGGTGTCTACCAAACCCGCAATGTGATGTCGCGTCTGCGGATCGCGCGGACGGTCATCCGGGGCAGCGTGGCGTTTGCAGTGGTGATGCTGCTGATCGGCGTTGGCACGAATACACTCGACGAGGGAACCCTGGTTTGGGGCGGCCTGTGGCTTGGCGGCAGCTCTCTGCTCTTGCTCGTGACCCGCCTCGGGTTGGCGCGCGCCATCAACGCGATGATTCGGCGCGGCCGCCTCCGCGACATCGTCGCCGTGGTCGGCGGGGGACCGTTGGCGGATCGGCTGATCGGCCATCTCACCACGCTCCATACGCGCAGCTCGGATCGTTGCCCGGTCGAGGTCATCGGGATTTTCGACGATCGCAGCGAACGTCTCCCGCCCGGTTGCCGTGCAGCTTCGGGCGGCCTGGACGACCTCATCACCCTCGGCAAGGAAGGTGTCATCGACCGGATTGTCATCACGCTGCCCTGGTCGGCGGAGGAGCGACTGGTCGAAATTCGCAATAAACTCCAAGCGCTCGCGATCGATATTTCGCTCTGCCCCGACGGTATTGCGTTCTCGTCGCCGGCGCGCCAGGAAGCGGAATTCGGTGAGTTGCCGTTGTTGTCGCTGGCACAGCGCCCGCTGCGCCAATGGGATGCGGTGACCAAGCGGATCGAGGATATCGTTCTC
>Ga0302314_10017318_pt1 | contig 12093 bp, 7 predicted proteins | sample III_Palsa_N2_3_FD_200533 | JGI IMG/M metagenome (GOLD analysis project Ga0302314, IMG submission 200533) | Peat permafrost microbial communities from Stordalen Mire near Abisko, Sweden - III_Palsa_N2_3 | ecosystem: Environmental > Terrestrial > Soil > Palsa > Peat permafrost | place: Sweden...
GGAGAGTAGGACGCCGCCGAACAACCTTTACCTGTAGGCCCCCTGACCATGCGTCAGGGGGCCTACAGGCATTTCCGGAGTCAGCGGAACTGAATCAGAGTTCCGGGGCCGAGGCGGTGAGGATCGGTTGGAAGAATCCCGTCTGCTCCGGGCTGTGCCGGACCGGGTCCAGGAAACCCGCCGCCGTGACCAGGTCGCTGAGTTGAGCGGGACTGAGCGCCCAGGAGGTGGCTCGGCGGACCCGGACTCGCCAGTTGTCGTCGCCGTCCGGGCCCAGGAGCAGCTGCACGTGCTCCAGGTCGTAGCGCTCCCCGTCCTGGTGCCAGTTCCACAGTTGGAAGCTGATGGTGCGGCCGGTCTCGGATTGGGTGACCTGGGGGACGGTCGCGGGTCGCTGGTCCGCGCGCACCTGCTCGTAGTCGCGCATGCCGATGACCAGCAGCCCGCCCGCCCGCAGGCTGCGGCGCAGGGCGCGCAGGGCGGTGTCGATCTCGGCGGGGGTGAGCAGGTGAGCCATGGAGTTGTCGGCGCACAGGACGACGTCGAAGGCCCCGGCCGGGACCGGTGGTCGACGCATGTCGCCTGCGCCCGCGGGCAGCGGCAGTCCCCGGGCGTCCGCCTCGCGGGCGGCTCGGGCCGCCGCCGCCGGGCTGAGGTCGGTGCCGAGCACCCGGTGGCCCAGGGACGCCAGACCGAGCGCCTGAGTGCCAATGCCGCAGGCGCAGTCCCCCACCCGTTGGCTGCCGGGGCCGAGCTGTTCCTGGATCAGTCGGTCGAGAGCGATCCCCTGCCGCTCCACCGACGCGTTCCAGTCCGGGTAGAGAAGGTGGTAGTCGCCGGCGAGCTCGTCGTAGAAGCGACGGGCGGAGTGGGGAGGCATGGCCGCAGGCTAGTGCTCGGGGGCTCGGGGCGACCAACGGATTAGTGCCCAGAGGATCGTTCCACTGAGGCACCAGCCGGCCACGACGTCCAGCAGCCAGTGGTAGTCGCACCAGATCAGGCAGACGCCGACGCCCACGCAGAGCACTGGGGTGAGCGTGTGGAGGAGGCGTCGCAGCCGGGCTGAGGCGCAGCCGAGGGCGAGCAGCCAGGCGGCGGTGCCGAGGCAGACGCTGGCGGTGCTGGTGTGGCCGGAGGGGAACCAGCCCCAGTCACCCCGGCCGACCGGCTGGCCCTCCGGTCCGGGGCGCCCGACCAGGATCTTGCCGGGGATGACGGTGGCGAACAGCGCGGCCCCGGCCAGGGCGGCGGCGAGGACCGGTCGCCAGGAGCGGGCGCGGACGGCGGCGGTCAGGGTCGCGGCGACCAGCAGTGGGATGGCCACCGGCGAGCTGCCGAGGTCGGTCCACCAGTTGGCGAGGTGGTTCAGCCAGGGGTAGGGGTTGTCGGCGACCAGGTGCAGGGTGGTGCGGCGGGTCCAGCGGTCGACGGCGAGCAGCGGGCCGTGGGTGACCACCTGCTCGGTGAGCAGGGCGAGGATCAGCAGCAGTACGACCGGCAGCCAGACCGACTCCAGGACGCGGAGAAGCCACCCCGGAGCAGGGGGGAGAGCCCCGGGGTGGCTGTGGTGATCGCCGGTCCGCTCTGCCCGGGGGGTGTGGGCGCGGCGAACGGTCGATCGGCTGAGGGGATGCGGACCTGGGCCCGCTGTGGTGTCCTCGGCTGGGTGTCGCCGGTGAGGGTCGGTCACCGGCTGGCGCTGCTTCTCCATCTGTCATGACAGTACGTCACTGGGAGGGGGAGGATGCTCCGCCTCACCCACCCGCCATCAGGTCCGCACACCTTCTTCACTCCCCGGGGTGAAGCCGGGGTGAAGTCGGCGGGGAGCCGGAGCGCGGCCGGAGCGTGCGCGGGGCCTGACGGCGGGCCCTGACGGCGGGTGGTGTGCGCAGGTCAGAGCGCCGCGAAGACGCTCTCCAGGATGTCCAGGCCCTCGGCGAGCAGGTGGTCGGGCATGACCAGCGGCGGCAGGAAGCGCAGCACGTTGCCGTAGGTTCCGGCGGTGAGCACCAGCAGGCCCTGGGCGTGGCAGGCCTTGGCGACGGCGGCGGTGACCTCGGGGTTCGGGTCCTTGCTGCCGGGCTTCACCAGCTCGATGGCGATCATCGCGCCGCGTCCGCGAACGTCGCCGATGACGTCGGACTTCTCCTGCATGGCCCGCAGTCGGGGCAGCATGGTGGCGCCGATGGCCTGGGCCTTGGCGTTGAGGTCCAGCTCCTTCATCGTCTCGATGGAGCCGAGGGCGGCGGAGCAGGCGACCGGGTTGCCGCCGTAGGTGCCGCCGAGGCCGCCGGAGTGGGCGGCGTCCATGATCTCGGCGCGGCCGGTGACGGCGGCCAGCGGCAGGCCGCCGGCGATGCCCTTGGCGGTGGTGATCAGGTCGGGGACGATGCCCTCGTCCTCGCAGGCGAACCACTGGCCGGTGCGGCAGAAGCCGGTCTGGATCTCGTCCGCGACGAAGACGATGCCGTTGGCCCGGGCGTACTCGACGATCGCCGGGAGGAAGCCCTTGGCGGGCTCGATGAAGCCGCCCTCGCCCTGGATCGGCTCGATCACGATGGCGGCCACGTTCTCCGCCCCGATCTGCTTGTTGATCATGTCGATGACCTGGGCGGCGGCCTCGGTGGCCGCGTTCTCCGCGCCGGTCAGCCAGCGGTACGGGTACGCCACCGGAACGCGGTACACCTCGGGCGCGAACGGGCCGAAGCCCTGCTTGTACGGCATGTTCTTGGACGTCATGCCCATGGTGAGGTTGGTACGGCCGTGATAGCCGTGGTCGAAGACCACGACGGCGGTGCGCTTGGTGTACGCGCGGGCGATCTTGACGGCGTTCTCGACAGCCTCCGCGCCGGAGTTGAAGAGCGCGGTGCGCTTGTCGTGGTCGCCCGGGGTGAGCTCGTTGAGCTGCTCGGCGACGGCGACGTAGCCCTCGTACGGGGTGACCATGAAACAGGTGTGGGTGAAGGCGGCGAGCTGCGCCGCCGCGCGGTCCACGACCGCCTGCGCGCTGTTGCCGACGTTGGTGACGGCGATTCCGGCCCCGAAGTCGATCAGCGAGTTCCCGTCGACGTCCTCGACGACGCCGCCACCCGCGCGGGTGATGTACACCGGCAGGGTGGTGCCGACGCCCGCCGCGACCGCGGCCAGCTTGCGCGCCTGGAGCTCCTGCGACTTCGGGCCGGGGATGGCGGTGACGAGGCGGCGCTCCTGGGGGAGCGACGGGCCGCCGGGCAGCTGCCCGGCGCTGGACGGAGCAGCGCTCATGAGGTGTCTCCCAGGGAAAGAGGACTGGAGGGGTGGGCTGGTACTGGCAGGCTACGACGGCCGGGAGGGGGTCGCATACGCCGAAGGGGAGTGGAGCGGAGCCGGAGTTGTCCGGGAGGGACAGCGCTGGGCGGCGCGGGTGGCTTGTCCGTAGATCGGCGCTCGGCAGCGAGCCTCTGCTCAGGGGGTGGCGCACTGCACTAGATTGAGAGCTTTCGACGGGTGGGCGCGCGCGAGGAAGCGGGAGCGGGATGTCACTGGATGGCGCGCGGGGGCGGCAGGTCGGACAGACGGGGGATCCGGGGTCGCATCCCCGGCTGCTGAAGGAGCCGACGGGGGATGCCGCGCCGGGGGTGCGCCCGCGTCCTGGGGGAGCGGCCCGGCCGGGGGCCGAACCGGCCGGCTTCGACCTGGTGGGCTGGTTGGCGGCGGCGCGGCACACCGGGACGCCGGGGGTCTACGGTCTCGGCCCGGCGCCGCGTGCCAGGCAGGAGCAGGAGGACGCGGCGAGCACCGTCCCGGCCTGGAAGCTGCTGCTGCGGGCACTGCTGAACCTGCTGGTCGCCTGGGAGGTCTTCTACTACCTCGGCAGCCTGGTCACCGCCGAGCTCCACAGCGTGCTCCGGCCGTACGTGGGCGACGGCTTCGGTCTGACGCTCACCACCTGGCTGGTCGACCTCGCCGAGATCGCGCTGCTGGTCAAGGTCTTCGGCGGGATGGGCCGTTGGGCGCTGGTCTGGCGGCGGTACGGGCTGCCGCCGGTGCGGGCGGCCGTGCGGCGACTGGCCGGGGCCGCCGAGGGGCGGGTGGCGATCCCCGCGCAGGGCGCGGCACAGGCGGCCCCGGTGGACCCCTGGCGGGAGTTCCGGCCGCTGGTACACCCGCAGGACCTGGCGCTGGTGGAGCGGGAGACCGCGCGGGGCCTGGTCGCCGACATCGACCACCAGCGGCTGAACCGGGCGCTGGAGTGCGTCCGTGACCGCCCGGACCGGCTGACCGCGCTGCTGGACGCGGTCCGCGACCACGGCGCGGCCGCCTGTGCGCACCCCTCCGGCGCGCGGGACCTGGCCGGGCGCGGCGCGCGGCACGATCTGCTGCTGCGTCAGGTCCGGCTCGGCCGGGCCGAGGACGTGCCGAAGAACCCGGCCGAGTACCGGGGCACCGAGCTGGCCCTGGACCCGGTGCTGCTGGGTACCTCGCTGCTCGCGGTCGGTCCGGCCGGGACCGGCAAGACCGCGCGGCTGGCCCGCCCGGTGGCCGAGGCGCTGTGCCTTCAGGCACTGGCCGGGACGGCGGTGGCGGTGGTGGTCGGCGGTGACGCGGCCGACCTGGGCCCGGACTCCTGGTACGACGTGGTGATCGCGCCGGGTTCCGCGCGCTCCCGCTACGGCCTGGACCTCTACGGCGGCGCGCGGTCCGCCGACGCCGCCGCCGCGCAGCTCGCCGACGCGCTGCTGCCGGACGAGCTGGCGTCCCGTACCGATGCCGCCCGGCAGGCGTTGCAACAGGTGGTCGGGCCGTTCCAGGCGGCGCACGGACGCCCGCCCGGGGTGCGCGAGCTGTCGCTGCTGCTCCGCGGCGAACCGCTGGCCTGGGACGGGTTGCAGCAGGCGCTGCACGCCGCCGGGGTGCTTGAGGAGTACCGGCACGAGCTGGCGCAGCGGGAGCGGACCCGGGGCCGGAGCGACGATCCCGGGGTGCTGCTGGCGGACCGGCTGGCGCTGCTGGACCGGCCGGTCTTCGCGGGCTGCTTCAACCCGTCGGCGAGTGCCGGTCCGGCGACGGTGCCGGACGGCCTGCCGCTGTTCGCGATGCACGCGCTGGACCATCCGCTGCGGGTGCGGCTGCGGCTGCCCGAGCACAGCCATCCGGAGGCGGCCCGGATCCTGGCCCGGCTGGCGGTCAGCCAGTTCCTGCACGCGGCCGGCGTCCGGCAGGACCGTTCGCTGTTCGCCGGGCTGATCGTGGACGACGCCTCCGGGGTGATCGACGCGCACACCGTGCGCGGGCTACAGCGGCTGCGCGGGGCCCACGCCGGGGCGGTGCTGCTGCTGCGCACCCTCGCGGACCTGCCGGAGGCGCTGCGGGCCCCGCTGTTCGGGGCGGTCGGCGGACGGATGGCGTTCCCGGGGATCGCGCCCTGGGACGGCGCGCTGTTCGCCGAGACCTGGGGCACGGTCTGGGTCGACGAGAGGGACGTGACCCGGGCCCCGGACACCTCCGGCGGGTTCCTGAAGCGGACCTGGCGCAGCGCGCGGGCGGTGCTGGACGGGGAGCGGGCGCAGACCGAGAGCGTCACCACCCGCAGGGTGGAACGCCCTCGCTGGTCCCCCTCGGACCTGGCGCAGCTGCTGCCCGGCGGCCACGCGGTGCTGTCGCTGACGGCGGTGGACGGCACGCCGGTCCCACCGCTGCTGGTCGACCTGCGCGGCTGAGGCCCGGCCGGTCGGCGGGCACTGCGACGGTACGGCAGAATCGGAGATGGCCGTTGTCCTCAGCGGCCAGGAAGCAAGGCCGGTACGCCTAGAGCGAGTACGCCCAGGGCGAGGCCGGTAAGCAAGCCGCCCGCAGCGTCGCGGGCAGCGTCCCGCCGTCGAAGGTGACATGTCTCCCAAGAGCCCAGCAGCCGCCCCCGCCACCTCCGTCACCCTGAGCTCCCTGGTTGCCGTGCCCGGGCTGCACCTGACCGTGCTGGCCGGTGAGCAGCAGTTGGGACGGCCGGTCCGTTGGGTGCACACCAGCGAGTTGGACGACCCGGCGCCCTATCTGGAGGGCGGCGAGCTGCTGCTGACCACCGGGCTGAAGCTCGGCCGGGGCAAGGACAGGCTGCGGCGGTACGTGCACCGATTGGCCGACGCCGGGGTGGCCGGCCTGGGCTTCGGCATCGGCCTGACCTACGGGGAGGTCCCGGCGGCGCTGGTGGAGGCGGCGGCGGAGCGGGAGCTGCCGCTGTTGCAGGTGCCGCAGCCGACGCCGTTCATCGCCATCAGCAAGGCCGTCACCGCCGCGCTCGCGGCTGAGCAGTACCAGGCGGTCACCACCAGCTTCGAGGCGCAGGAGGAGCTGACCCGGGCGGCCCTCGGCAAGGACGGCACCGCGGCCCTGATCGGACGCCTGGCCGCGCGGCTGGGCGGCTGGGCGGCGCTGTACGACGCCTCCGGCGCGGTGGTGGTCGCCGCGCCGGACTGGGCGGCGCGCCGGGCCGGGCGGTTGCGGCCGGAGGTGGACCGGCTGCGCAGCCGTCCCGCGCCGACCAGCGCCGCGTTGCAGGGCGGCGGACGGGACGGTTCGGGCCCGGACCGGGCAGGAGCGGACAGTGCCGGGGCGGACGGGGCGGGGGCCGGCGACTTCGTGGTGCTCCAGTCGCTGGGGGCGGACCGGCGGGCCCGGGGGTTCCTGGCAGTCGGCACCGAGGACCGGCTCACGCCCGGTGAGCGCTATGTGCTGAACGCCGCGGTCGCGCTGCTGACACTGACTCTGGAGCGCTCGCGCGACCTGCGCCGGGCCGAGGAGCGGATGCGGACGGCGCTGCTGCGACTGGTCCTGGCCGGGGAGACCGGGGTCGCCCGTCAGGTCGCCGGGGCGCTGCTCGGCGGCCTGCCGGAGGGGACGGTACGGGTGCTGGTGGCCGAGGGCGAGGGGTTGTCGGGGCTGGGCGACCTGGCCGAGCAGTCCGCCGTCCGGGCCGGTGAGCCGTTGCTGCTGGCGTCCGAGGGCGACCGGCTGGTGCTGCTCGCCGTCGACGGCGGGGCGGTGCACACCGACTGCGTCGCGGCGGTCCAGCAGCTGGAGCCGGTCAGTCTGGGGATCTCCGGACCGGCCGGTCTGGAAGCCGCCGGGGCCGCCTACGCGCAGGCCGAGCGGGCGCTGGCGGTGGCGCTGCGGAGCGGACGCCGCAGCGTCGACCACGACGAGGTGGGCACCGGCTCGCTGCTGCCGCTGCTGGCCAACGAGGCGGTGCTGGCGTTCTCGGACGGCCTGCTGCGACCGCTGCGCGAGCACGACCTGACCGCGCGCGGCGACCTGGAGGCGAGCCTGTACGCCTGGCTGTCGCACCACGGGCAGTGGGACGCCGCCGCCGCCGACCTGGGGGTGCACCGGCACACCCTGCGCTACCGGATGCGCCGGGTGGAGGAGCTGCTCGGCCGGTCGCTGGACGACGCCGACGTGCGGATGGAGCTGTGGCTGGCGCTGCGGGCCCGCAGCGACCGCTGACGCACCGCACCGCTGACGCACCGTACCGCTGACGTGCTGGGGGCCGGGTGGCCGACCGGCCAGTCCGTAGTGCCGCATCCGGCCACTTGTACGCATGGGACAGCTTCCACCGACGCTCGCGCGTCCTACCGTGGAGGAAGACATTCCCCACCCGGCCGACTCCCGGTCCGGGGCGCAGCAGAAAGGCCGGTGACCTCGGTGACCAGCACCTACGCATTCTGGCTGGCGGGTCAGCAGGAGCATGGCACGGAGTCCTTCGAGGTCCGCCACCCCTGGGACGACAGCCTGGTCGCGACCGTCAGCGTGCCCACCGACGCGCAGGTCGAGGCGGCCGTGGCCGCCGCGCACGCGGTGCGGGACGAGTTCGCCGCCACCCCGGCGTATGTCCGCGCCGCCGCGCTGGACCACGTCGCCCAGCGGCTGACCGAGCGCACCGAGGAACTGGCCCGGCTGATCACCGCCGAGAACGGCAAGCCGGTCAAGTGGGCGCGCGGCGAGGTCGGCCGCGCCGCCTCGGTGTTCCGCTGGGCGGCCGAGGAGGCCCGGCGGTTCAACAGCGGCGAGGGCCAGCGGCTGGACACCGACGCGGGCGGCACCGGGCGGCTCGCGCTGACCCGTCGCTTCACCCGGGGTGCGGTGCTCGGCATCGCGCCGTTCAACTTCCCGCTGAACCTGGTCGCGCACAAGGTCGCCCCGGCCATCGCGGTCGGCGCTCCGATCATCCTCAAGCCCGCCCCGGCCACCCCGCTGTCCGCGCTGGTGCTCGGCGAGATCCTGGCCGAGACCGAGCTGCCGGCCGGGTCCTGGAGCGTGCTGACGGTCGCCAACGAGAAGATGCCGGCCCTGGTCCAGGACCCGCGGCTGCCGGTGATCTCGTTCACCGGTTCGGACACCGTGGGTTACCAGATCCTGGACTCGGTGCCGCGCAAGCACGTCACCCTGGAGCTCGGCGGCAACGCCGCCGCGGTGGTCCTGGCCGACTGGTCCAGCGAGGCGGACCTGGAGTGGGCCGCGACCCGGATCGCGACCTTCGCCAACTACCAGGGCGGCCAGTCCTGCATCTCGGTGCAGCGGGTGATCGCCGACACCGCCGTCTACGACCAGCTGGTCGAGAAGGTCGTCGCCAAGGTCGGCGAGCAGGTCACCGGCAACCCGGCGGACGACGCCGTGGACGTGGGCCCGCTGGTGAACGAGGCCGCCGCCAAGCGGGTCGAGTCCTGGGTGGACGAGGCCGTGGCGGCCGGCGCCCGGCTGCTCGTGGGCGGCAAGCGCGAGGGCGCGGCCTATGCGCCGACCGTGCTCGCCGAGGTCCCGGCCGGGGTCAAGCTGGACACCGAGGAGGTCTTCGGACCGGTGCTGACGCTGCGCCGGGTCGACGGCGCGGACGAGGCGTTCGCGGCCGTCAACGACTCCAAGTTCGGCCTCCAGGCCGGGGTGTTCACGCACGACGTGCAGGCGGCGTTCCGGGCGCACCGGGAGCTGGAGGTCGGCGGCGTGATCATCGGCGACGCGCCCTCCTACCGCGCCGACCAGATGCCGTACGGCGGGGTCAAGGACTCCGGAGTGGGCCGGGAGGGCGTCGCCTTCGCAATGGCCGACTACACCTACGAGCGGGTGCTGGTGCTGACCGGGCTGGCGCTGTAGCGGGACCTGAACGCCTGGGTGCCTGGGTCCCTGGGAACAGTGGGGGGTTGGCCGGGCCCCCGCCCCGGGGTCGTTTCGCGCGGCTCTGCTGCTGAACGCCTTTGCTGGAGACGGGTTCCGCGGCCGATCGGTACTATGCCGACCGACGCGCGAGATGCAGCTTGAACCCGGGGGAACGACAAGCATCGCGGATTGTTCCCCCCTGTTCTGTCCAAGGAGAACAGGCACCCAGTGAGCTACCCGCCTTACGGCCAGGAACCGCGGCACCCACAGGGCCAACCGCCGCAGCAGCCGCAGCCGGGCTACGGCACGCCACAGCAGCAACCCCCTCACGGCACGCCACCGCAGAACCCGTACGGCACGCCGCCGCGGCAGGGCTATCCGCCGCAGCAGCCGCAGCAGCCCCGGCCGCAGAACCCGTACGCGAACCCGCAGCAGCAGCAGAACCCGTACGGACAGCCGCCGCAGCCGAGTTACCCGCAGCAGGGCTATCCGCCGCAGCCACCGGCCAACCCCTATGGCCAGAACCCGCACCCGCAGCCCCCGCGCCCGCAGAACCCGTACGCCGGCCCGCCGGTCCCGCCGCCGGGACCACCGCCGCCGCCCCATGGCGGTGGCGGTGGTAATGGCGGCAACGGCGGTGGCGGCGGCTACCAGGGCGGTGGCGGGCCCGGGCCTGGCAGGCCTCGGCGGCGGCGGACCGGCCGGTACCTGACGGTTGGCGTGGTGCTGGCGGTGCTGGTGGGCGGCGGCGCGATAGCCGTGGCCCACGAGAGGAAGGGCTCGACCGGCGGCGGAGGCGGCGGGGTCACCACCACCACGACCACCATCGCGGGCGGCGACTCCTGGTCCCGGCCGAGCTGGGCGACGGCCGCGAACGACCAGGGCCCGGCCGACCCGAACACCGTGGTCACCGGCACCGTCTACTTCGCCAAGGCGTCCCCGCAGAGCCTGGACGAGTACGCGACCGCGGTCGGCACCCCTGGATCGGCGGACTATCACAAGTTCCTGACCGTGGCCCAGTACCAGGCGAAGTTCGTCAACCGCACCAACGCCGGTCCGGCGGTGGTGCAGTGGGTCCAGCAGAACGGCATGACGATCCTGTCCCAGGACAGCGAGTCGGTGACGGTGCGCACCACCGTCGCCAAGGTCAACTCGGTGCTGAAGATCCGGATCGACCGGTTCAAGCACGACGGGCGGGTGGACCTGTCCACCACCTCGCAGCCGCAGTACCCGGCCGACATCGGCGAGTACATCTCCAGCGTCACCGGTCTGACCACCAGCAGCCCGGTCACCCCGTCGATCAGCTCGGACAGTGTGCGCAAGGTCCGCGGCGACGCCGCCGCGCTCCAAACGATGCTGGGCGGTGGGAGCAGCTTCGCGGCGGACGGCACGGCCGAGCCGGACAGCGGCGGCCAGCTCCAGTGCAGCCAGTACTACGGGCAGAACCTGGCCACCGGCTATCCGCCCGGCCCCGGCGCGGACACCACCCCGCCGACCGCCGCCTGCGGCTACAACCCCGACCAGCTGCGCAGCGCCTACGGCGTCGAGGCCAGCGGGTTGACCGGCCAGGGCGTGACCATCGCGGTGGTCGACGCCTTCGCCTCGCCGACGATCACCTCGGACCTGGCTGAGTACGACAAACAGACCGGGTTGCCGCCGCTGCAACTGAGCCAGGTGATACCCAAGCACTTCGACTCGGACAGCACCGCGAGCGACGCCCAGGGCTGGTACGGCGAGGAGACCCTGGACATTGAGGCGCTGCACACCATGGCGCCCGACGCGAAGATCGTCTACTACGCCGCCCAGTCGGACAGCGCCGCCGACCTGGACGCGCCGTTGCAGGCCATCGTGGAGAGCCACTCCGCCGATCTGGTCACCTGCTCCTGGGGAATCCTGGAGGACGTCGGCGACAAGGCGGACTTCCAGGCCGAGACGCAGATCTTTGAGCAGGGCGCGGCCGAGGGCATCAGCTTCAACTTCTCCACCGGCGACGACGGCGACTTCACCGTGGGACCGGACGCCACCGGGACGCCCACCGTCAACGAACCGGCCGACAACCCCTTCGCCACCGCCGTCGGCGGCACCACCCTGGGCGTCGGCGCGCAGGGCCAGTACGAGTGGGAGACCGGCTGGGGCGACGAGGCGTACCAGCTGAACGGCCAGACCTGGGACAGCACCGGCGGCAAGTTCGAGGGCGCGGGCGGTGGCGGGGCGAGCGCGGTGTTCGCCGAACCGCCCTACCAGAAGGGCGTGGTCCCGCAGTCGCTGGCGACCCGGTCCGGTGCCGCCACGGCCGCCCGGGTACTGCCCGACGTCGCCATGCTGGCCTCCTCGAACACGCCGTTCCTGGTCGGCGAGAGCTCCGGCACGGTCACCTCGGTGCCCAGTGCGGACGGGCAGGGCGTGGTCTACCAGGAGTCGGGGGCGACCTACGGCATTGAGCAGATCGGCGGCACCAGCCTGGCCAGCCCGCTGTTCACCGGCATGGAGGCGCTGGCGGTGCAGGCGTCCGGGACGCCGCTGGGCTTCGCCGACCCGGTGCTCTACCAGCTCTACGGGACCTCGCAGTTCCACGACGTCCTGCCCTCGCCGCCGGGCCTGGGCCACGAGCCCGAGCAGGTCGCCGGGGACTCGGCCGGCGACCCGATCCTGCTGGTGGGCGACGAGGACACCTCGCTGCGGACGACCAAGGGGTATGACGACACCACCGGCCTGGGCAGTCCCGCGCCCGGGTTCCTGACCTGGTTCAAGAACCATCCGGACGGCGACTGACCGGCGGACGCCGCCGCCCCGGTGGGCCGGGGCGGCGGCGTTGTCGGCCGAGCAGGCCACAATGGTCTGCATGGACTCTCTCGCCGACCCGCACCTGCGGTTCGAACCCGTCGTCAGCGACCCCACCGGCCCGCGCGAGCTGGTGATCCTCGGTTCCACCGGCTCCATCGGGACCCAGGCCATCGATGTCGTGCT
>Ga0302314_10017319_pt1 | contig 12093 bp, 12 predicted proteins | sample III_Palsa_N2_3_FD_200533 | JGI IMG/M metagenome (GOLD analysis project Ga0302314, IMG submission 200533) | Peat permafrost microbial communities from Stordalen Mire near Abisko, Sweden - III_Palsa_N2_3 | ecosystem: Environmental > Terrestrial > Soil > Palsa > Peat permafrost | place: Sweden...
GGCGACGACGTGATTCCGGTCGGCGATGATTGCGCCGCGATCCCCGACGGCGACGGCTATCTGCTGTTCGCGATCGAAGGTTTCATGAACGAGTTCGTCGCCGGCGACCCCTGGTTCGCGGGCTGGTGCGGCGCGATGGTCAATATCTCCGACATCGCCGCGATGGGCGGCCGGCCGATCGCGGTGGTCAACGCGATCTGGGCCGACGGCGAAGCCAACGCAGCACCGGTGCTGGCCGGGCTGAAGGACGCGGCGAAGGCCTTTGCGGTTCCAGTGGTCGGCGGCCACACCAATATCAGGACCGATCGCGGCCAGTTGTCGGTGGCGATCCTCGGTCGCGCCAACAAGCTCCTGACCAGCTTCGATGCCGAGCCCGGCGATAGCCTGATCGCGGCGATTGATTTGCGCGGCCGCTACCGCGAGCCGTTCTCGAACTGGGAAGCCGCGACCGATGCGCCGCATGCACGCCTGCGCGGCGATATCGAGCTGCTGCCGCTGATCGCCGAAGCCGGCCTTTCGCGCGCCGCCAAGGATATCAGCCAGGGTGGCATCGTCGGCACCGCCGCGATGCTGGCCGAATGCTCCGGCGTCGCCATTGATATCGACGTCAACGCCATTCCAAGACCTGCCGACGTTGCGCTGGGACGCTGGCTTTTGACCTTCCCGAGTTTTGGTTATCTGTTGTCGGTAAAGCCGTGGAATGTGGCCGAGACCATCTCGCGCTTCGCGGCGCGGGGCATTGCGGCCGCCGCGATCGGCGCGGTTTCGCGTGGCAGCCGCGTCACCATCGGCGATGGCGCATCGTCCGAGACGATTTGGGATTTCGCCGAGAGGCCGCTGATCGGCGCAGGTGGCCGCGCCAGGGTCGCGATGGGGGCGGTCGCATGATCCCAGGCCCTGCTCAAAGTCCTACTGAAAGCCCCGCGCCCTTGCGAATTGCCATGCTGGCGCATTCGACCAACCCGCGCGGCGGGGTGGTGCATGCGATCGAGCTTGCCGACAGCCTGACGCGATTGGGGCATCAGGCGGTGGTTCATGCGCCGGACGCCAGCGGCAAGGGGTTTTTTCGCGCGCCGCTGTTGCCGGCGGTCGCGGTGATGGCGTCGGCCGCGGCCAAGGATGTCGCCGACATGGTGCGGGGGCGGATCGCCGACTACCTCCGGCATTTTGAAATCCTCGACAATCGCGGGTTCGATATTTTTCACGCGCAGGACGCTATATCGGGCAATGCGCTCGCGACCCTGAAGCAGCGCGGGCTGATCGGCCGGTTCGCGCGCACGGTCCATCATATCGATCATTTCAGCGATCCGCGGCTTGCCGAATGGCAGACGCGTTCGATCGTGGAGGCCGACGAATTATTCGTGGTCAGCGAGCTCTGGCAGAAGCATATCCTGTCGGCGTTCGGCCGAGACTCCATCGTGATCGGAAACGGCGTCGACACCACGCGCTTCAGCGGCGCGGCGCGCGCCATCGACCAGGAGGTGCGCGCCAAATACGGCATCAACGGCAGTCACGTGTTGCTTTCGGTCGGCGGCATCGAGGAGCGCAAGAACAGCATCCGGATTCTCGAAGCGTTTGCGCAGGTGCTGACTATCCACCGCGATGCGCAACTGGTGATCGTCGGTGGCGCCTCGCTGCTCGACCATGGGCTCTACCGAAAGCAGTTCGCAGCGCAGCTTTCCGCCAACGGGATTCTCGATCGCGCGGTGCGCTGTCTCGGCCCAGTGCCGGATGCGGAGATGCCGTCGCTGTATAGGTTGGCGGATGCGCTGGTGTTTCCATCGGTCAAGGAAGGCTTTGGTCTCGCCGTTCTGGAAGCGATGGCGAGCGGCACGCCGGTGGTGACGTCGCGGATCGAGCCATTCACCGAATATTTGCACGAGAGCGATGCGGTGTGGTGCGATCCGATCAATGTCGGCTCGATCGCCAATGCGATGGCGATGGTGCTGACCGAGCCGCTGCGGTCGCGGCTTAAGCAGCGCGGCGTCCTGGTCGCGCGCCAGCACGACTGGAGCAACACTGCACGGGCGCATCTGCCCGGATATCAACGGCTGACGGAGTTGCAGCATGCCTGAGATGCTGTTCCACATTCGCTGGCCCGATGGCGCGAACGAGCAATGCTATTCGCCGTCGCTGGTGATCAAGGATCACCTCGCGGTCGGCGCCAGCTACGACGTCGCCGATTTCATGCAGCGCTGCCGCATTGCGCTGACCATCGCCAGCGATCGGGTGCGGGAAAAATACGGCTTTGCCTGCTCGCGGGCGATGGGGCAGCTCGCGCGGCTGGAAGTCGCCGCCGAACGTTTCCGTGCAACGCCCCGGGATACTGCGACCGATGTCGTGACCGGCCTTGTGACCGTCACGTCTTTTCAAGAATAACATAGGAGAGTGCCATGACCTCGTCCTCCAGTCCGGACAAAAACCTGCCCTCGCATATCAGCGTCGTCGTGATCGGCGGCGGCCAGGCCGGCCTTGCCATGAGCTATCAGCTCACGCAAAGCGGCATCGAACATGTGGTCCTGGAGAAGAACCAGATCGCGCATTCCTGGAAGACCCAGCGTTGGGATGCGTTCTGTCTGGTGACCCCGAACTGGCAATGCCAGTTGCCCGGCTATCCCTACCAGGGCTCGGATCCCAAGGGTTTCATGCTGCGCGATGAGATCGTCGGCTATGTCGAAGGCTATGCCAGGCATTTTTCGGCGCCGGTGAAGGAAGGTGTTGCCGTCACCCGCCTCCGGCAAGAGGCGAGCGGCGGCTTTGCGCTCGAGACCAGCGCCGGCCCCCTATCAGCGGATGCGGTGGTGCTCGCGGTCAGCGGCTATCATTTGCCGAAGATACCGCAGATGTCGGACCGTCTGGACCGTTCGGTGAGCCAACTGCATTCCTCGGCCTATCGAAATCCGGAACAGTTACCGCCTGGCGAGGTGATGGTGGTCGGCACCGGCCAGTCCGGCTGCCAGATCGCCGAAGACCTGCATCTCGCCGGGCGCAAGGTGCATCTGGTGGTCGGCAGCGCGCCGCGCTGTCCGCGGGTCTATCGCGGCCGCGAGGCGGTCGAATGGCTCGACGACCTCGGCCAGTATGATCTGCCGGTCGATCAGCACAAACTAAAGGAGAATGTGCGCAAGAATGCCAACCATTATCTGACCGGGCGCGACGGCGGTCGCGACATCGACCTGCGCAAGTTCGCGCTGGAGGGCATGTCGCTCTATGGGCGGCTGAAGGATATCCAGCACGGCCAGCTGCAATTCGGCGACGATCTCGTGGCCAATCTCGACAACGCCGATCGCGTCTATAACGGGATCTGCGGCCTGATCGATGAGCACATCGCGCGCAACGCGATCGAGGCGCCGTTGCAGCCGCATTATCAGCCGGTCTGGCAACCCGAGGCGCCCGCAGCGACGCTCGATCCGGTCGCGGCCGGCATCAGCACGGTGATCTGGACCACCGGGTTCCGGTCGGACTGGTCGTGGATCGAGTTGCCGATCTTCGACGGCGCCGGTTATCCGACCCACCGGCGCGGCGTCACCTCCATGGAGGGCGTGTATGTGTTGGGGCTGCCCTGGCTTTATACGTGGGGTTCGGGACGTTTCGTCGGCGTCGGCCGTGACTCGGACTTCATCGCCAAGCACATCGTCGCAGGCTCCGAGAAGGCCTCCGACCAATCGGTCGCGGCGTAACGCCGACAGGCGACATGTTTCGCGCGAAATTTACCGGTTTGGACCGACATTCCGGGTTTCCACGCCACCGCTGATCGACCATAACGGTCGATCAAGGCCCGACGATCAATAACGGGCCAATGGTGGAGAACCGCATGTCTGTTCAGTTTGTACCGTACCTTGCCGGCTTTGCGATGATGGCGGCGATGATGGCCGCTGGTCCCGCCAGCGCCGATGCCCTGAAGGATGAAATCGCGGCCACCGGCAAACTGCGGGTCGCGATCGCGATCAGCCCGGCCGGCGGCGCGTTCTGGTCGACCAAGACCGAGCAGGGCGGCTATGCCGGCGTGCCGGTCGATCTCGGCAAGGTGATGGCGGCGCAGCTTGGCGTGCCCGTCGAATATGTCGCTTACCAGAACTCAGGCCAGATCACCGACTCCGCCGGAAAAGGCAATTGGGATGTGACGTTCCTGCCGAAGGATCCGGAACGCGAGACCAAGATGTCGTTCGGGCCGATCTACGAGGTCGCGGACGCCACCTACATCGTCAAGGCCGGCTCGCCGGTGACGAATTTTGCGATGCTCGACCAGCCCGGCATCAAGGTCGCCGCGGTCAACAACACCACGACCATGCGCGGCGCGGTGGCGCATCTGAAGAACGCCAAGGTCACGGGTTACCAGACCTATGACGAGATCTTCGGCCTGCTCGGAAGCGGCGAGGTCGATGCGTTCGCGCTGTCGCGCGACCAGCTCAACGCGATGGCGAAGAAAATTCCGGGCACCCGCGTGCTTGATGAGACCTTCAAGCAGACCGTTACCGCCGTGGCAGTACCCCTGAACCATCCGCAATCGCTGGCGTTCGCGGCCAAGTTCATGACGGACGCCACGACCGACGGCACCTTGCGCAAGGCCTATGACAGTAACGGGTTAAAGGACACGCCGATCCGGACCCAGACCAAGTAGGACATCAGCCGCCCGCATTCGGGGATGGCATTGGCCGTCCCCGCATCTGATTTCGGCGTCATCCTGAGGAGCGGCCACTTTGCCGCGTCTCGAAGGATGATGTTCAGCTCGGTGCTTGCGGCCATCCTTCGAGGCTCGCAAGAGCTCGCACCTCAGGATGACGTCCGTGATTGTTTCATAGGCTCATCTGCCGAGGCGGGCGCGCGGCGCAACGGCATTTTCCTCGGCACCGCTTGCCGATAAATTACACAAAGCAACGCGCGTTGCTCTTCCTGAAAATGGCAGGCTTGGCCGGAAAGCGCGGCGCAATTTCGAGCCTCAGCTTGAGCTAATATATTGTACCATATCGGCTTTTTGCTGATCGGCGCACCGCCAGGAGGACATCAAGAGCCTGTGTAAGGCTCGACGCTCCAACTGGCCCAAAATTCGCTTACCTCCATCCTGAGGCCTGTGCGCATGGGCGAGCGAGTCCGGCGCGCCTCAGCTTGGAGGATGCGATGAACGTGCATGCTGCGGTCGATCCCAAATGGTCTGGCCTGACCAGTCCGAACGGCAAGCCCCTCCATTTGAACACGCAGGATTTCCTCGTCATCGATCGCGATCGGGATGCCACGTACGAGGCGACCTATCGCCCGCAGGCGCTGTATAACCGCGCGCAAGAAGGTTTCCACGCCAACAACGAAACCTTCCTGCTGCATGAAGTCGCGACAAATCTACCAATTTACCTTCCCGATACCGGCCCCACCGATTTCCACCTGCATCTTCCACCGGGCGGTTTCCAGCTCGTGCTGGTGACGTCAGGCATGTTCACCTTCGATTACGACGGACGCTTCTATTATGTCGGGCCGGGCGCGGTGATGCTGCAAAGTGCGATCGTGCATCGCCAGCTGTTTTACACCTGGTCCGGTCTGTCCACCGAGGAGAACCTGAAGACGCCGCAGACGGTGGTGCCGGATCCGATTTCCATGGGCTACTCGGGAAAATTCCTCGAAGCCTTCGTAACCGATCCGACGACCTTTCCGAACCCGACCATTGTCGGTCCGGATCAGATCAACGAAGCCGAAACGCCGCGTGTCGCATGGAGCCATCCTTTGCATGATCGCCCGGCCGAGGCGGGCTTTTGGCTGCAAGATCCGCTGGCGCTGGATGCGCTGTTCAAGCCGCTGACGGACGGCGCCATCAAATCGGCCACGCCGGTTTACGTGCGCGATATCGGCATCGAGATTCCGAGCGGGCGTCTGGTGACCGGCCACATCATTGCGACCGATCCGCGCGGCCAGTCGCTGCTGCCGAAGAGCACGTCGGCAACGGCGGACGCAGCCTCTTTCGCCAAAGGCGAGGTGGTTATTTATCGTGTCATTCGCGGCACCGCGGAATTTAAGGATAATGCGGGCAAGACTTTTGAACTCGCGACCGGCGACGTGGTGACGGCCGGCAAGAACGCGACGCAGCTCGTGGGCTTAGGCGAAAATACCCAGGTCCTTCGGCTCGGCCTTCTGAAGGGCCTGGAGAATCTCCGCAGCTGGACGCCGACGCAGCGTGACGAGATCGACGGCTTGGCCGGCAAGATCATTACGCAAAAGGACGTTCGTCCGCTGCGCACCGAAGGCAAGCCGGTCGGGTATTTGTACGCGTAAGCGCTGACCGAGCCCCTGATGGCTAAAGCGAGATGAGTTTTGTTTGAATCGGTCGGCGGACGAGTTCCGTAACCTCGCCCCGCTTGCGGGGAGAGGTCGAAATTCGCAAAGCGAATTTCGGGTGAGCGGGCCTATCCGCGAGTCAGAACGCGATGCAAGAGCCCCTCACCCCAACCCTCTCCCCGTAAGAGCGGGGCGAGGGAGAAGAGCTACCATCGTGATGGTCTAACCTCATCTCATCCCGCTCTGCCCCGAACGCTTAATTAGTTGCGCTGGCCGGGATCGGGTCCATGCCGCTATTGACGATGGTATCGTGCGCCGCCGGCGAGGTGAGGAATTTGATCAGGGCTTTGCCGGCGTCGGGTTCTTTCGACACGCTGGCGATGCCGGCCGAGAACACCGTGATCTTCTGCAAATCGGCCGGCAGCGGCCCGATGATATCGATGCCGGCGACCGGCTTCAGCTCGCTGATCTGTTGCAGGCCGATCTCGGCGTCACCCTTGGCGACGATCTCGCCGACCGGCGTGGCCGGGATCTGTCTGGCTTTGCCTTTCATGGCGTCGGTGATGCCGAGCTTGGCGAACATTTCGGTCGAGACGTAGACGCCGCTGGCGCTGTCGGAATAGGCGATGGTTTTGGCCGCGAGCAGCGCCTGCTTGACCGCGTCGGCCGAGCTGATGTCGGGCTTCGTCGCGCCCGACTTCACCGCAATGCCGATCGGCGATTTCACCAGATCGACCTTGCTGCCGGCCATCACCTTGCCCTGCTTGACGAGGTCATCGAGCGCATAGCCCACCATGATCAGGACATCGGCGGGTTCGCCACGGTCGAGCCGCACCGGAATGGCGTTGACGGTGGTGCCCATCGACGGGCCGTACGCGATCAGCACCTTGTTGCCGGTCGCGCGCTCGAACTCCGGCGCCAGCGCCTTGAACGCCGCCGTCAATCCGCCCGAGATCATCACCCGGACCTCGGCGGCGCTGGCTGCGCCCGAGAGTAGCAGCGCGGTCGTGAAGCCGAGCGCGAGCGCGCGGAAAAGGGTGCGTTTTGAAGTCATGATATTCCTCCCGGGGACGACTCTTGATTGGTCGTGCTTCAACTGATGTTACCGTGCGCGGAGAGGTTAGCCTAGATCAATTGGAGACAGGCCGCTCCTCCACGTCATTGCGAGGAGCGAAGCGACAAAGCAATCCAGGAAGACAAGCAAGGCTGGATTGCTTCGTCGCAAGTGCTCCTCGCAATGACGTCGAGAGGTTTGCGCGTCAGCTCACGAATTGACGTGCACGAAATCCCGCAGCAGCGGGTAGATTTCGTTGTTCCAGCGCTTGCCGGAGAACACGCCGTAATGGCCGACGCCGGCCTGCATGTGGTGCACCTTGCGATAGGCGCGCACGCCGGTGCAGAGGTCTTGCGCGGCGAGGGTCTGGCCGATCGAGCAGATGTCGTCCTTTTCGCCTTCGACCGTCATCAGGCCCATGCGCTTGATCGAGGCCGGGTTCACCGGCCGGCCGCGCCAGGTCAGCTTGCCCTGCGGCAACAGATGCTCCTGGAACACGTCGCGAATGGTCTCGATGTAAAAATCCGCCGGCAGATCCATCACCGCGAAATATTCGTCGTAGAAGGTCTTGATGGTGTCGGCCTTCTCTTTCTCGCCCTTGGCCAGATGATCGGCGAGATCGACGTGCTGCTTGATGTGGCGCTCGAGGTTCATCGACACGAAGGCGGTGAGCTGGATGAAGCCGGGATAGACCTGCCGGAACGCGCCCTTGCATTGCAGCGGCACGTAGTTGATCAAATTCTTCTCGAACCACTCGATCGGTTTGCTCTTGGCGAAGTCGTTGACCTTGGTCGGCTGAATCCGTGTATCGATCGGCCCTGCCATCAGGGTCAGCGTCGCCGGCCGCGCCGGATGATCGTCCTCCGACATGATCGCGGCCGCCGCGAGCGCGGACACCGACGGCTGGCAGATCGCCACCATATGCGCGCGCGGGCCTATTTTATCGAGGAAAGTGATGAGGTGCTCGGTATATTCGTCGAGGCCGAACTTGCCCTGGTCGAGCGGGATGTCGCGCGGATTGTGCCAGTCGGTGATGTAGACGTCGTGATCCTGCAGCAGCGTTTTCAACGTGCCGCGCAACAGCGTCGCGAAATGGCCGGACATCGGCGCCACCAGCAGCATGCGCGGCTGTTCCGGCGCGCCCTGTTTCTTGAAGTGCAGCAGCGAACCGAACGGCGTGGCGTAAGTAACTTCCTCGGTCACCTCGAGCTCGCGATTTCCCACCATCACGCTGCCGATGCCGTAAGCCGGTCGCGCATAGGTTAAACTGGTCCGCGAGATCAGCTCCAGCGCCGCGGCGAGCCTCCCGAACAGTTTGTCCGAGACACCTTCCGGGACGAGATTGAGATATCTCAGTGCCGATGCGGCTCCCGCCCGCCATGGCGCAGTCATGTCCATGTGGTTCTGATAGGCCTGATACATCATCGACATCATCCAGACTCGCCCCACGCCGCTCTGTTGCTATGCAATATCGAAGCCAGCCGGGAGTCAATCAGCCCTACAAATTGGCAGGTCCGCACAAACTGGCACGTCGCTTGCTGCTTGGAATGCGCGAAGCATAAACATTGGGCAGTCGGCCCAGCGGGCGTTCAGGCGCGTAAGGGGAAAGCCATATGGCGAAAGCGACACTAACGATCAGCAGCAAGAACTATTCGTCCTGGTCGCTGCGTGGCTGGCTGCTGACCAAATTCTCCGGGCTGGAATTCGACGAAGTGGTTACCGCGCCGGACGATGCTTCGGCGCGGGCCGAAATCCTGCTGCTGTCGTCCTCGATCCTGGTGCCGTGCCTGCGGCACGAGGGCGCCACCGTCTGGGATACGCTGGCGATCGGCGAATATCTCAACGAGGTGATGCCGGACGCCAAATTGCTACCGGCCGACCGGGTTTTGCGGGCGCATTGCCGCTCGATCTGCGGCGAAATCCATTCCGGCTTTACGACGCTACGGGCTTCGCTGCCGGTCAATCTGAAAGGACATTTCCCCAACTTCAAGATCTGGTCACGGGCGCAGGCCGATATCGACCGGGTCTGCACCATCTGGCGCGAGTGCCTGGCCAAATCCGGCGGACCGTTCCTGTTTGGTGAGCGCTCCATGGCGGACGCGATGTATGCGCCGGTGGTGACCCGCTTCATGACCTACGACGTGAAGCTCGATCCGCAACTGGCGGCCTATGCCGGCACCATCATGGCGATGCCCGAGATGCATGAATGGGTCGAGGCCGCCAAGGCCGAGCCTGCCGAAATCGAAGAGCTCGAGGTCGAATATTAGGCAATCGGTGCCACCGCTGCCTGTTTGCCGGGCTTAGGCTTGCGGGCAGGTATGGCTCAATTTGATGCCGAAACGCTGCCGGAGAATGCGCGATGTCATCGCCGGAGGAATTAACGTTTGTGCTTGGCCGCAGGCTGCTCCTGATCGTGGCCCTGCTGGATGTGGTGCGCCGGATGCGGGCGACGCCGATATCTAGCCGTGAACATCCGGGTACGGAGGTATCAGGCTGATTCGGGCGCGGTTCGTTCTGCCCGCGTTCCGAATCCTAACCGGCTCTCAAAATGCCGGCCGCCGCCGTTGCATTATGGAACAATGGCCGCATTCGAGGCTGTTCTCCCGCTTTAAAGCGCCGGATTGGCGGCACGGGGGAGGCGCCAGCCGACCACGGTCGCCTCGACAGCGCCTCCGGATTCGTTATTGCGCCACTCGCCATCGACGAAACGGCAGGCGAACGGCAGCTGATAGGTGCCGCTGTGGTCTTCGCACAGTACCTGCACCGGCTGATCCGGCGGCGGATCGCCCTGTCCATTGAACTCTGCGAGACGCCGTTCGCGCGTAGCCATTCTGCTTCTCTCCATCACGGCCGAAGGCCGGTATTTTCATGACGGCCGCCTGCCGGTATTTCGCGCCAGGCGCGGATCAGTCCCGACCTCACCGCGTGAATGAGGTTTCCGTGTGATATCCAGATGGTATCCTGGGCATCCCGCATTCCGCTCGCAACAAATTGACGAGCCCGTTTTCGAAAGAGGCTTCCGATGATTGGCCGGATCGTTATCGCGCTGGCGGTGCTCGCGCCGTGCCTGCTGCTGTCGGCGAAGATTCGCGCGCAGGATGTTCCCGGCATCGAGATATGTACCGTCGAAAAGACCATGGAACGGCGCACCTCCTGCCTGCAGAGCAATGTCGATTTCCTGCAAAAGACCATCACCAAACTTGCCGCCGATCACCAGCAGAAGCTCGATGCCGCCAACCGCCAGATCGAAACCCTGAAGCTGAGTGTGGCCGGCTTGCAAAAGATCGTCGACGATGTGCAAGCCGCGCAGAAGAAGGCTGCGGAGGATTTGAAGAAGAAAGCCGACGCGCCGGTGCCGAAGGATGCGCCGGCCGGGAAGTAAACTGTTGTCATGGCCGGGGGGGGGCGGGCGTCGGAAGGCTACCCCCCGCCGTGTGAATAGGTGCAGCAGCAACGGCACCGTCATCCTGAGGTGCGCGCCATCTTCGGCGCGCCTCGAAGGATGGTGTTCAGCGTCGTGCTAGCGGCCATCCTTCGAGGCGCGCAAGGGCGCGCATCTCAGGATGACGCTTCGTCGAGTGTCGACTTAGCCCTCTAGCTATTCTTCTCGCCCGACATCACGGGTCCGAACAATTCCCAGCTCTCGCCCTTGAAGCGCATCATCTGCAATTGCTCGAGTGGGGCAAAATCGGTCGGGCTGGTCTTGATTTTGGTACCCGGCAGATAGACGCCGAGCTCGAAGTTGAGATTGGCCGCCTGCTTCATGACGTTTTCGCGGGTGAGGTTATCGCCGCATTGCCTCAGCACCTGTTCGAGGCCCCTCGCCACGCCGTAGCCGAAGGTGGTGGAAGCGTCCGTCTGATCGCCTTCGGGATACCATTTGGTCATGAAGGCGCGCCATTCGTTCATGGCGGGATCGTTCTTCCATGTTGAATCCTGGGGGTCTTTCAAATAGGACGCGCTCAGGACGCCCTGACCGGCCGGAAAGCCGGCGGGCTTCATCACGCCGCCGACCGAAGCCGACACGTTGGTGACGAATTGCACCGGGTGCCAGTCGAGCTCGGCGACCTTCTTGATCGCCTGGGCGGCGAATTTCGGCGTTGCGATGTTGATGAAGATGTCGGGGTTGGCGCCCTTGATCTGCACCACCTGCGAGTCGACCGTCGGCGAACTTGTTTCATAGGAGCTTTCGACCACGATCAGCTTGCTGGCCTGATCGCCAAAGCCTTCGTGCAATCCGGTGACGTAGTCCTTGCCGAAATCATCGTTCTGGTAGAGCACGCCGATGGTCTTGCCGGGGTAATTCTGCAGGATGTATTTGGCGTAGATGCGCGCCTCGACCTGGTAGCTCGGCTGCCAGCCCATGGTCCACGGAAAGTTCTTCGGGTCATTCCATTTGGCGGCGCCGGTCGAGACGAACAGCTGCGGCACCTTCTTGGCGTTCATGTATTTGTGGATCGCGGTGTTGCCCGGCGTGCCCAGTGGATTGAAGATCAGGAGCACCTCGTCGTCCTCGACCAGCTTGCGGGCCTGCTCGACGGTTTTCGGCGGGCTGTAGCCGTCATCATAGGAGATGAAGTTGATCTTGCGGCCGTTGATGCCGCCTTCGGAATTGATCTTGTTGAAATAGGCCGCCTCGGTCTTGCCGATGGTGGCATAGGCCGATGCCGGGCCCGAATAGGGCATGATGTTGCCGACCTTGATCTCGGTGTCGGTGGCGCCCGGATCATATCTCTTCTGCGCGTTGGCGGCGCCCGCCACGGCGACCGCGAGCAGTC
>Ga0302314_10017320_pt1 | contig 12093 bp, 9 predicted proteins | sample III_Palsa_N2_3_FD_200533 | JGI IMG/M metagenome (GOLD analysis project Ga0302314, IMG submission 200533) | Peat permafrost microbial communities from Stordalen Mire near Abisko, Sweden - III_Palsa_N2_3 | ecosystem: Environmental > Terrestrial > Soil > Palsa > Peat permafrost | place: Sweden...
AACCGTGTACAGCCGCCTCCACGCAAGCGCCGCGCCGCCTATGAGCCGTCCAGAACCGATGAGCAGGTCCCGATGATCCCCTTCGTCCGCGACATCAAATTCGAATACGGCCAGGTCGATCAGATCTCGCCGCTGATCCGCCGTGTGGTCGCCAACAACCCCGGTCCCTTCACCTTCACCGGCACGGGGACCTATATCGTTGGCCATGGCGAGGTTGCGGTGATCGACCCCGGTCCAGCGATGGGCGAGCATCTGACGGCGCTGTTGGCGGCGACGACCGGCGAGACGGTCACCACCATCGTCACCACCCACACCCACCTGGACCACTCGCCCCTGTCTCGGGCGCTGGCGGAGAAGACCGGCGCCGTCATCTATGGCCGGGCCTCGCCGGAGCTGGGCGCGGCCGGCGTGCGGGTCGAGGAGGATGACGACGGCCTGTTCCGTCCCGACGTCGCCATCGCCGACGGCCAGCGGCTGGAGGGGCCGGGCTGGACCCTGGAAGCCATCGCCACCCCCGGCCACGCCTCCAACCATGTCTGCTACGCCCTGCCCCAGGAGAAGGCCCTGTTCTCCGGCGATCATGTGATGGGCTGGTCGACCACGGTGATCAGCCAGCCGGATGGCGACATGACCGACTACTACGCCAGCCTGGACAAGGTCGCGGCGCGCAACTTCGACATCCTGTGGCCCACGCATGGGCCGCCGATCACCGAGGTCGCGCCGTTTCTCGTGGCCTACAAGGCTCATCGGCTGGACCGTGAGCGCCAGATTCGCGAACAGATCGCCGCCGGCCATGACACGATCAAAGAAATGGTGCCGATCATGTATGCGGCCGTCGATCCCCGGTTGCACCCGGCCGCCGCGGGATCGGTTTATTCACACCTGATCCATATGGTAGGAGAGGGAATTGTTGTCTGTGACGGCCCGCCGCGCGGCGACAGCCGTTATCGACTGGCTTGACGCGGACGTGGGGGCCCTCAAGCCGAGCGTAGTCGGGGATTTGATATGAGCAGCCGGTCTCGACGCCATTCGCCAACGCGGCAGATTGAACGCCTTTACCGTCGCCACCGCCCGATGATCGTCACACTCATCGCCGGCACGGTGGCCGTCCTCGGCGCCCTGTTCATCTTCACGCGCATCCACGCCGGCTGACGCGCCGGCCGGGTCCTTAGTTCGAGGCCGTGCGCACGTTCTGCCAGCTGGCCGGGGCGTTGGTGGCGACAGCGATGGCCGCGTCCACGCGCGAGGCGACGCTCTCGCCGTGGTGCGGCGTAAACGCCAGGCCCAGGCCGGTGATCGCCGCGATCAGCGTGCCGACGATCCAGACCGGCGTCTTTGCCGGCGCCAGAGGCCGGACCGTCGCCGCGGGGGCCGGTGCGACTTGCGCCGGCTTGGCCGCCGCTATCGCCGCGCTGGCGGTCGGTAGCGCATAGCCGTCGAAGCCCTGGCGGATCAGCTTCTTGTCGATCTTGCCGGTGGCGCCGAGGGGGATGTCGTCCACGAACACCACATCGTCCGGCATCCACCACTTGGCGATCTTGCCGTCCAGGAAGGCGAGATACTCTTCCCGCGTCGCCGTCTCACCGGGCTTCAGCTTGACCAGCAGCAGCGGGCGCTCGTCCCACTTGGGGTGCGCCACGCCGATCACCGCGGCCAACGCCGACTTCGGATAGCTGGCGGCGATGTTCTCGATCTCGATCGAGCTGATCCACTCGCCGCCGGACTTGATCACGTCCTTGGCGCGGTCGGTGATCTGCATGTAGCCATTCTCGTCCAGGGTGGCCACGTCGCCAGTGTCGAAGAAGCCCTCGGAATCGAGGATGTCGCCGCCGTCGCCCCTGAAATACTGGCCGACCACGAACGGGCCCTTCACCTTCAGCCTGCCGAAGGTCGCGCCGTCATGCGGCAGACGCCGGTTCTCGTCGTCGGTCAGCTTCAGCTCGATCCCCATCGGCGGGCGGCCCTGCTTCAGCTTGAACTTCAGCTGCTCCTCGTCCGACATGGCCGCGATCCGGTAGTTGGGCGTGCCTTGGGTGCCCAGCGGCGAGGTCTCGGTCATGCCCCAGGCGTGGGTCACGTCGACGCCGAAGTCGTCGCGGAAGCCGCGCACGATGCTCTCGGGCACGGCGGAACCGCCGATCACCACCCGCTTGAGCGTCGTCAGCTTCAGCTTCTCCGATTGCAGATACTGCAGCAGCCCCTGCCAGACCGTCGGCACGGCGGCGGAGAAGGTCACGCCTTCGGACTCCAGCAACTCATAGATCGACGCGCCGTCCATCTTCTGGCCCGGCATCACCAGCTTGGCGCCCACGGCGGGGGCGGAGAAGGCGATGCCCCAGGCGTTGGCATGGTACATCGGCACCACCGGCAGCACCGTATCCAGCGCTGATAAGGCCATGACGTCCTTCTGCAGGCTGACCAGGGTATGCAGGAAGTTGGAGCGATGCGAGTAGAGCACCCCCTTCGGATTGCCGGTCGTGCCCGAGGTGTAGCAGAGCCCGCAGGCCTGGTTCTCGTCGAAGCCGCCCCAGGTGAAATCGGCCGAAACCTGATCGATCAGGGTCTCATAGCAGAGGGCGCCAGGCAGGTTGACGGAGGCCATATGGTCTTCGTCGGTCATGATGACGATGTGCTGGACCGTCGTCATCTTCGACCGGTGCTCCGCCAGGATATTGGCGAAGGTTAAATCAACAAAGATGAGTTTATCTTCGGCGTGGTTGATGATGTAGCAGAGCTGCTCGGCGAACAGGCGCGGGTTCAGGGTGTGGCAGACCGCGCCCATGCCCATGACGCCATACCAGGTTTCAATATGGCGGCCGGTGTTCCAGGCCATGGTCCCGACCCGATCGCCCGGCTGGACCCCCAGGGCCAGGAGGGCGTTGGAGACGCGACGCGCGCGTTCGTGGATCTGCGCATAGGTGGTGCGGACAATCGGCCCCTCGACGGAGCGCGAAACCACCTCGCGATCACCATGCCAGTTGGCGGCGTGATCCAGAATGCGGTCGACCGTCAGCGGCCAGTTTTGCATCAGACCCAGCATGCGCGTTTCCTCACGTTTCGTAACTAGCGGTCACTTTATGAGCCGCCGGCCCCTGCGGCAACCGGGCGGGCCGCACCGGCCTGATCGGCGTTCATATTCCGCGCATTGCGGTGAGAGTCCGAGCGCTGATCCGGGTTGTGATTAAATTCCGCGCGATCCTCACTCAGCTTAGAATGAGATATTGGACCGGCTTACGGAAACAGCCGGCTCGTCTCCCAACGCCCGCCCACCTCCGCCCGCGAAAACACCAGCCGCTCGTGCAGCCTGAACGGCCGGTCGCGCCAGAACTCCATGGCCTGCGGGATCACCCGATAGCCGGTCCAGTGCGGCGGGCGCGGCACCTTGCCCAGGCCGAACTTCAGGCCGTATTCGGCGATGCGGCCCTCCAGAGCCAATCGGCTCTGCATCGGCGAGGATTGGTCCGAAGCCCAGGCGCCGATCTGGCTGGCGCGGGCTCGGCTCGCGAAATAGGCGTCCGCTTCCGCCTCGCTCACCGGCTCGACCGGCCCGCGCACCCGCACCTGCCGGCGCAGGGACTTCCAGTGGAACAGCAGCGCCGCCTTGGGCTGGCCCGCCAGCTGCCGGCCCTTGGCGCTGGTGGTGTTGGTGTAGAAGGTGAAGCCCCGCGCATCGACATCCTTCAGCAGCACCATCCGCACGTCGGGCAGGCCGTCGTCGTCCACCGTGGCGACCGCCATGGCGTTGGGATCGTTGGGCTCGCCGGCCTTGGCCGCCTCCAGCCATTCGCCGAACAGGGCGATCGGGTCGACGCTCTCCGGTAGCGGCGGCTCGTCCGCGGCGCGGGCGTAATAGTCTTCCTGGCTAGGCGAGGGCGGGATCAACGGCTTGGTCATGAGAGCTATATAGCGCGGCTGGGTTTCACCGCATCCACGATCAGCGACACGAAATGACCTGCGGACCCTTCCTCCTCACCCCCGAGCGAAGCGAAGAGGGGGTGAGGGCAGCCGCTTAACCCCGTTCCCCAGGCCTTGTGCCTGGGGCCCATTGGGTCCGAACCGATCGTATGACGCGCAGACAGCCGCGCCGCAGCGAACCTCGAACCCGTCATGCTCAATGGACCCCAGGCACAAGGCCTGGGGAACGGCGGTTCTCGATACCAGACTGACGCGCAGGCAAAATTCATAAGCGCAACCCTTCCCCTTTATGGGGGAAGGAACCCATCCCCAAGCGCAGCTTGGGAGGATGGGGGCGGTCCCGTCTCTCGCGGCGCCGTCTCTTTCGCCGCCAACCCCGCGCCCTGCAATCCGCGCACCGCCAGCACGCACTCGCCCGACCCGCCGCGCTCGATCGACACATAGGGCGAGCCCACAACCCCGGCCCTGGCTTCTTCCTTGGCCCAGTCCTCCCGGGCGAAGCCCTCCCAGTCGGGCTCCAGCTCCAGAGCCTTGCACAGCCGCTTCACCGTCTCGCTGATCGGACGATCGCCATAGGCTGCGTACTCGGCGCCTTCCTCGAGCAACTCGGCGACCTCAATATCCAGCGCACCCGCCGCCTCAAGGTCCTCGCGGTGGCAGCTGAAGGTGACCTGCTCCATCGCCTCGACGACCAGCGCCTCGCGCGCCAGCCGGGGGCCATGAACCCGCTGAAATTCCGCCTTCTCGTCCGCCGCGGCCTTGGCCGCCTCAGCCTCCGCGCGCTTCAGCGCCCGCGCCCGGCGGGCGTCCTCCAGCCCGGCGGCGCGGTCGCGCAGGGCCGTCTCCAGCCGGTCTTCCAGCAGCGCATTCTGCCGGATCGAGCGGCTGACCTTGCCATAGGCCTGGGCCAGGTCACTGACCGCCGCGACTAGCTTAAGGTCCAGCCCCTCGTCCTCGGCCTGATCCTTCACCATCCGAGCGGCCTTCAGCGCCAGCGCCTCGACCAGCTCCAGCAGCACCAGCCCGACCTCGCCGGCCCGAGCCACCCCCCGCACCCGCGCCTCCGTCCGCCCAATCCCCTCATCGAGGGGCTCGGCGTCCAGATCGGCGATGTCCGTGACGGCGTTCATCAGGAGAACAAATAGGGAACATATGGCGTGATGTCAAGTGTGGCAACCCTAATCGCTGTCCCGGCGACGAGCCGGAACGATCGAGATCGCCCTTAGCGAAGGCGATATTATCTTTTGCAAACACGGTCGAAGGGGTTATAGTGCGTTTATAAGGAGTTAGGTCATGGCCAGCGCACTTTCCGCCCCCCACCTTCACAGCGAAGAAGCCGCCATCGAGTACGTCGAGGCGCGGGTTTGGCCGAACGGCCCCTTCTGCCCGCATTGCGGCTGCACGGGCCGGATCACGGTCGTCAAGGCGAACGCCGCCAAGCGCATCCGCCTGGGCCTGAAGCGCTGCGGGGATTGCAAGAAGCAGTTCACCGTCAAGGTCGGGACCGTCTTTGAGCAATCGCATGTCCCGCTGAACCTCTGGCTCCAGGCGATGGCGCTGATCTGCGCCAGCAAGAAGGGGATCAGCTCTAACCAGCTTCATCGGACCTTGGGCGTGACCCTCAAGACGGCGTGGTTCATGAGCCACCGTATCCGCGAAGCGATGCGCTCGGGCGACCTTGCGCCGTTCGGCGGCGGCGGCGGAGCCGTCGAGGTGGATGAGACCTTTATCGGTCGCAAGAAAGGCGCGGCGGTCAAGCACGGCTACGAACACAAGATGAAGGTGCTGTCCCTGATCGACCGCGACACGGGCCAGAAGCGCTCCGTGGTGATCGACACTGTCACGACCGCTGAAATCGCCGAATTGGTCCGCGACAACGTCGCTCGCGAAGCCCAACTCATGACCGACGAAGCGCGCCACTACGTGAAGGTTGGACGCGAGTTCGCCAGCCACGGTGTGGTCCGCCATATGGATGGCGAGTACGTCCGCTACGAGGAACCGCTGATCACCACCAACACCATCGAAGGCAGCTTCTCGATCTTCAAGCGCGGCATGAAGGGCGTCTATCAGCATTGCGGGGAGCAACACCTTCACCGCTATCTGGCCGAGTTCGACTTCCGGTACACCAACCGCGTCCGCACTGGCGTTGACGACGCCCAGCGCGCCGATCTCGCCTTGACCGGCGCCGTCGGCAAGCGCCTGACCTATAGGACAGTTGGTGGCTGGCGTGCGAACCCCGGCGGTGAAGCCCGCGCCTAAGAGCCGCTGGCGAACCAAGCCGCATCGACGGAGAAAACGGTTGTCCAAAGCCCCCAAGCCCAAGCCTGACGACCCGGCGCAGTCAGCCCGTTTCATCGAAGCTGCAAAGGCTCTCGAAGTTGATGAAACGGGCGAAGCGTTCGACAAGGCGTTCAAGAGGATCGTGCCGGAGAAGCGGACGCCGACCCAGAGCGATGGCCGACCCAAATAGCACCCCAGGCAAGCCGTTCCAGCTTCGCCCAGGCTTTCGCTATTGGGCCGTCGCCTGCCGCACCTGTGGCTCGCCGATCCCTCTTGGAATTGCGCCGCCGGATGTGACGCATCCGACTATTCATGTGACAGACACTCGTCTGAAGCTTTCCTGTGTAAGTGAGGGTTGCTTGATAGCGGACAGCTATGTACCAGCCGAAATCGTTTCATTCCTTTGGCCCGGATCGAAACAAGGTCAATAGTTTCACCCTCCTTAGCGTCCGCGAGGCGCTTCTGATTGAGCTCAGATATTATCATGTCAAGTCGCCGCGCTATCGCTTCGCCTTCATATTGAAACATACGCTTGTCGCTGGCGTTTATTTCCTTTGCGCCTCGATAGAGATCGTCCAGTTTTTGCTTAGTCCAGTAGATTTTCTCAATCGGGACGGTTTCAAATACATCTTTCAGAAATTCGTCCGGGCTCTCGCGGCTGTCGATCCGGTGATAAACGCGGCGCAATGACCAAGCGAGGATGTCAGCCGCCTGAAGCGGTGGATAATCGTGATCGCTAACGTGGATTGGGCGGTTTCCCACGCGCGACCTGAACTCATCCGGCAACATATCTCGCACTTCTGAGAATATCGATTGCAGATGGTCGCTCTCTTCATTTTGCTCGTCAAATATAAAGTCCATCGGCTCGTTAAAGCCGTTAGCAATTTGCCACTGAAGGCACGAGACTATTATTGAGTGGTACATAAAGAAATAAGGACGATCTAAGCGCTTCCCTACTCGACCTCGGAAAACGGATTGATAGTCTTTGTGCGCCACGGTGACGGTTACGCCGGCCAAAACATTTCTACCGATTATCGGTAGGAGCTTCGGCAATCGGCGGACTTCGCCGTTCCACATGGCCTCAGTCATGTGGAAAGCATCGATGCGCGGCTCTTCATCGAGAGCCGCTCGCCATTCATCGTTGAAGGTAGCCCATTGCTCAGCGCGAGCGATGTAGCCGGCCATGACGAAAACGGGCTCATCGCCCTTTCCGCTTTCGTCTACGAACACCTTGAGGACCAAGAGGAGCCTCCGCCGGGCCGCTTCGGACGGGAGGCCGCAAAGGTGCGGCGCTACTTCCCAAATGCGAGTATGGCTCATGCTAAGCCTCGACTCGCCGTGTTTGCAAAAGATAATATCGCCTTAGCGAACGGTAGATTTTCCGAACCGGCGCTCCGGAGGAGACCCGTCAGTCATCGGGCATCGTGACGACGATCTTGCCCTTGGCGCGGCCAGTTTCCAGCTTGGCCATCGCTTCGGCGATCTGGTCGAAGGGGTGCACGCTGTCGAGAACCACCTTGATCGCGCTTATCTCCACAAGACGAGCGAGTTCGGACAAGTCCTCGCCGCTCGGATGCATGATGAAGAAGCGATAGCGCACGCCGTGCCGTCGGGCGCGGCGCCGCAGCGAAAAGCTCGCAACCCAGAACAGCGCCTGTAAGCCGATCCCTCGCCGCAGGTCTTTCGACGCCGTCCGCGGCTCGGGCATGCCGCCGCCCACGCTGACGACAGGGGAGCCCGGCCGCACCACGGCGAAGGCCTGCTCCAGGGTCTCTCCGCCGATCAGGTCGAGCACCCCGTCGTATCCGGTAAGAACCGATGCGAGCCGCTCGCGCGTATAGTCGATGACCGTGTCGGCGCCGAGCTGACGCACCAGCGCTTCTCCACGCTGCGAGGCGGTCGTCGCGACCTGGGCGCCGAAGTGCTTGGCGATCTGAATGGCGAAGCCGCCCACGCCGCCGGCGCCGCCGGAGATGAAGATGCGCTGTCCACTCACCACCTGCAGCTCGTCGCGCAGCGCCTGCAGCGCGGTGAGCCCGGCGAGGGGAATTGCGGCGGCGGTCGCAAAGTCGAGGCTCTCGGGCATCACGGCCGCATGATCCTCGTCCACGACCGCAAATTGAGCGAACGCGCCCATTCTGTCCTTGGCGACACGTGCGAAAACCCGCTCGCCGATGCGAAAGCGCCGCACCTGGTCTCCGCACGCGATCACCTCGCCCGCCAGTTCGTTGCCGAGCACGACCGGCAAACGGTAGCTTTCAATAATCCGCACCGAACCATTGCGGGTCTTGAAGTCCACGGGGTTCAGGCCCGCGGCTCGAACCCTGACGAGCATCTGCCGAGCGCCGAAGCTCGGCGCCGGAACCTCCATCAGCGACGCGCTCTCGGGACCGCCGTAGCGACGCAGAACATATGCAAGCATGGGCAGACCCTCTCCCGGACCGCCAATCTCGTAACCTTCAAGTGAAGTTGAAGGTCAAGCGGTGCCGGAGAAATCGTTCCATCGGAGGGTTGGCCGACGAATGTCTTCCGCAATCAGCCTAGGGCGCGCACCCGCCGGTCGTTGAACCGATTCAGGATGCGGTCGGTGTTCGCCTCCCGCGTCATCCCCTCGGGCTTGTCCTCGATGTCGGCGATCAAATCCTCGATCTGCGATCGCGTCTGGGCCAGGCGGCTTTCCATCGCCTTGATCTCCTCGGTCTTCTTCCGCAGGGCGCCGATCAATTCCCCATCGCGGCACTCGGATAGGTCGTCAGGCATCAGGCGATGAATTTCACTGAGACTGAAGCCGGCGTCCTGAGCGTTGGTAATGATATTCAGCGCCATGAGCGCCTCAGCCGAATAGGATCGATAGCCGTTGGTCCGGCGGGTGACGCTTATGAGCCCTTGCGCTTCGTAGAAGCGAATTCGGGACGTCGTGAGTCCGCTGCGCCTGGCCAGTTCCCCGATTTGCATTCCGCCTCCAACACCGCTTGACCTTCAACTTCACTTGAAGGTTACGAGAATGACGCTTCGACCCCTGAGCGTCAATTTCGCGCCGCGGCGTCAACCTCACGGAACGATCATGGATACGATGAAAGCGGCGCAACATGAGGCCTACGGTTCCGCCGAGGTGCTGAAGACCCGACAACTTCCTCTCCCCGCCTTGAAACCCGGCCACGCCCTGGTCCGTGTCGCGGCCAGCAGCGTCAACGGCGTGGACATCACCATCCGCTCCGGCAGGCTGAAGATGCTCACCGGCAAGCATTTTCCGAAGGGGACCGGGCGCGACTTCGCCGGCGAGGTCGTGGCGATCGACCCCGCGGAAACCGTCTTCAAGGTGGGCGACCCGGTTTGGGGCTTCATCGAAGGTTTCGAGCAAAGTCCGTCCGCGGCCGCCGCCGAATATGTGCTGGCCCCCTTCGGCGGCCTGGCGCTTCGGCCCCGGACCATCGACGCCATTGGCGCCGCCGCCCTCTCCGGCGCCGCGGCGGCAGCGCTCGGCGTACTGCGCGACGCCGCTAAGGTGGGGAAGGGCGACCGCGTCCTCGTCCGCGGCGCCAACGGCGGCGTCGGGGTCGCGGCGATCCAGATCGCCAAGGTCATGGGGGCCCATGTCACCGCCCTGGTCAGCACCGCCGACCAGATCGCCCAGGCCCAGGCGATCGGCGCCGACGTGGCGTTCGACTACCACAAGCTCCAGCCCCGTAAGCTCGGCCGCTTCGACGTCGTCTTCGACCCCGTGGGCCGAGGCATGAGCCCGTTCCGCCGCCTGCTCGACAAGGATGGCGTCATGGCCTGTGTAGCGGTTCCCGGCCCGGGCGATATCGCCTACATTCTGTTCTCGAACATCTATGGCTCACGTCGCGTGCGCTTTGTGCGCATGCCGCCGACCGGCAAACTTCTGGGCGAACTCACCCCCTATGTGGATGAGCACGGCGTGAAACCGGTGATCGACAGCGAATACACCCTCGACACCATCGCCGATGCGCACCACTCGCTGGAGCGGAGCGGCGGGTTCGGCAAACGGGTCGTCCGCTCCGTGTGATCGCCCGCCGCCGCGCTCCCCGGCGCCCACCACAAAGCGAAGCGGTTGATCTGATTTGGCTTCTGGCATGGTTTGCCTGGACGCCGCGAAGTTTCGAGCAAGCTATACTTTATCTGTGCAGGGGCCGCCCGCGACTGGATCAAGCATAGGCGCCTTCCAGCTTTGCAACTTTCTGTCCTATGCGCGTCTTTGGCGAGTCGATGACCACGGTTTCGCCTGTTGGGCTTGACTCCAGCCAACCTTAGCCGGACAGATGGTATGGTTAACGGGCTGTTAATGGGGCGCGAGAGGGGCGATGACGAACGCCGTCGCAGGCATCGCGCTGTGGCTGTGGAATCGGCCGGGCGTGCGCCGCATCGCGGCCACGGTCCTGGTGATCATGGCCTTGGCGCCGGTGATCGCCTGCGACGTGGCGGGTCCGTGGGGACACAGATTCTATGTCGGCGCATGCCCCCGGCCGCAACTGCCTGTCAGCGAATCCCCGCAGTTCAACGACCAGCAGCATGAGATCAGAGCCCTGCGCGAACAGGGCTTCGCCGGCGATTTCTTCGCCCAGATCGAACTGGCGCACCGCTACGAAGCCATGCGGGTCACGGACAAGAATCTGGAAGATCCGGTAGAGGCGGCGACCTGGTACGCGCTCGCCCTGTCCAACCCCACTGGTTACGACCGCATGGCCGCGCACGACCAGTCAAATCCCAACGACCACCTGCGCCTGATCGCCCATTTCGACGACTGCCGCGCGTTCGAGCGGATCACCGCCTACAACGCGCTGAACCAGATCCTCGCCCATATGGACGGCGGCGAATGGCAGAAGGTGAAGGACCGCGTCATCTATGTGCTGTCGACGCAGGGCGCGCCGGGCTTCGAGACCCTGGCCCGCATGCACGACAGCGCCTTCGGCCCCTTCGGCGAGCCGCTGGACAATGATGAGGCCCGCTACGCCATGGGCTATCCCAACCACGGCGGTCTGAGTGGCGTGCTGCAGCTGTTCCCGCGCAACGACGTCGACGCCTACCTCTACAACGACCTGGCCGCCCAGACCGGCGACGTGGGCGCCTATGTGCTCTTAAGGGATTTCGAGCACGGCGGCCCGCAACGATCCAGCTACGCCGCCTTCATCTCCACCAAGGTCAACCGCTGGGTGCCGCCCTACGAATTCTATCCGCCCGACGCGCCGGCTTCCGGCGTGCCGATGTCGGACGAAAGCCAGCCGCGCACCGACCAGCAGGAGGCGGCGCTGTCACGGATCGACGAGCTGCCCTTCGTCCATGTCGCCGACGCCATGGTCTACCTCGGCGCCCTGCCGGCGCCGTGCGACTTCCCGCACCTGAGGCCGCAGGACATCCAAGGGCTGCAGGCCATGCTCGGCCGGCCGCAGACCGGCCATCTCGACCAGATCGAAAAGGTGAGGGCGATCCAGTACGCGGCGGTGAACGGCTCGGCCCGCGCCCAGCTGGTTCTGGCGGTGATGTATTCCCAAGGCGTCGGCGTGCCCGCCGACTACGCCCGCGCCTTCCATTGGTTCGAGCGCGCGGAGGAGGAGGGATCGCCGGAGGCCAAATACGCCATCTCCACCTACTTCTCCCTAGGGCTCGCCGGCGTCGCCGATCAGGACAAGGCGCAGGCGGTGGTGCATCAGCTTAACGCGGCCTTGGCCGGCTTCACGCCTTCCGCCGATCGCCTTCAGGCGATCCTGGCGCGCGTCAACGGCGCGCCCCACCTGCCTGAAAGGGAAGCGTCGTGGTGAGGAAATCCGCCTCTAGCCTGACCGCGCGGCTCGCCGTCGCGGCCTTCGCCATGGTCGCCTCGACCGGCCTGTTTCTGGCCGCCGGCCACGCTCGCGCACTGGCCGCCGCCGGGACCGACGC
>Ga0302314_10017321_pt1 | contig 12093 bp, 10 predicted proteins | sample III_Palsa_N2_3_FD_200533 | JGI IMG/M metagenome (GOLD analysis project Ga0302314, IMG submission 200533) | Peat permafrost microbial communities from Stordalen Mire near Abisko, Sweden - III_Palsa_N2_3 | ecosystem: Environmental > Terrestrial > Soil > Palsa > Peat permafrost | place: Sweden...
TGGTGTTCAGTGCCGGCTTGCTGGCGTCGAACCTGGTCTGGAACAGCATCGTCATGGCCAAGCCCTTCAGCGGGCCGAGCGTGAGCTATCGCGACTATTTCACCCAGGGCAACACGCGTTTGCACCTGATCGGGATACTCGGCGGTGTGATCTGGAATATGGGCATGGGCTTCAGCATCATCGCCAGCGCTGCGGCCGGTCCCGCGCTGTCCTACGGCCTTGGTCAAGGAGCGACCATGGTCGGCGCCTTCTGGGGCGTGTTCATCTGGAAGGAGTTCAAGGGTGCACCTGCGGGCACGAACGCTCTGCTCGCGGCCATGTTCGTCCTGTATCTGATCGGCCTGGGGGTATTGATCGCCTCCAAAGCGCTCATTTAAGTCATGGCCAAGAAAGCCATCGTGGTTATCGGTAGCTCCAATACCGACATGATCATTCGCGTGAGCCGCATTCCGCTTGCGGGTGAGACCATTCTCGGCGGCAAATTTCATATCGCCGCGGGCGGTAAAGGCGCCAATCAGGCCGTGGGTGCCGCGCGCGCTGGGGGCCGGGTCACGTTCATCGCCCGTGTGGGCAAGGATAGCTTCGGCGATCAGGCCATCGCTGGCTTGCGTCGTGACGGCATCGACGTGCGCTACGTGGCGCGCGATCAGTCCGCCGCCTCGGGCGTCGCGCTCATCTGTGTCGCGCCCGATGGCGAGAACAGCATTGCCGTGGCCAGCGGTGCGAATGCGGCGCTCTCGAGCCTCGACGTCAAGCGAGCCGCCAGTGCCATTCGCTCAGCCGCCGTGCTGGTCGCGCAGTTGGAGACGCCACTGGCCACAGTTCGAGCCGCGGCTCTTTTGGCGGCCAGAGCCGGCGTGCCGTTCATTCTCAATCCCGCGCCCGCGCGCGAGTTGCCCGGCTCGCTGCTCAAACTGGTCTCGATCCTGACGCCCAACGAGACCGAGGCGCAAATGCTGACCGGTATCAAAGTGACTGATGAACTCGCCGCTGCCAGAGCCGCCGAGATTCTGCGCGAGCGCGGCGCCCGCACCGTGATCCTCACCTTAGGCGCGCGCGGCGCATTCCTGGCCGACGCAAAGGGCCAGCAACTTGTGCCCGGCTTTAAGGCCAAGCCCGTGGATACGACCGCCGCCGGCGACATATTCAACGGTGCCCTCGCCGTCGCACTCGCGGAGGGCCGAGCACTGGTCGATGCCGTTCGCTTTGCGAATGCGGCGGCGGCGTTGTCGGTCACCCGGCTCGGGGCGCAGCCCTCGGCGCCGATACGCGCGGCGATCGAACGATTTATGCGAGCTCGGCCAAGCTCACACCAATGACACACCCTTGGGCACGCGCACGACCACCGTGCCCGCGATTTTGTCGTGCCAGGCCTGACGTTCGTGATCCACGGCGATCCAGATGAAACCGAGTCCGAAGATGAACAGCGATAGGAAGCAGCTCAACGCGCGCACGATCGCCGTGGGCCAATCCAGCGGCCGGCCATCGACGCGCACGACCTGCAGATCAAAGACGATACCGCCGATGGTCGCACCCTTTAGCTTCCACATGAGCGCGCCATAGCTAGCCAGCACCAGTAGATGCCATCGAGTGCCTGAGGGCGAACCAAACGGCCCCGGATGCCAGGTAAAGGACAGCAGTATGCCGATCAGGATGACGTCGATCAGGAGCGCGCCCATGCGGATCCAGAACCCGGCACGAGGATAGGCAAGCGCGGCGCTGGCCGCCGGCGCCGCGCGCGCGGCAGGCGCGAGCCCTGCAGAGGCGCCAGGGGCAGCGCCATCCGCGATCTCGGCCTGCGGCGCGGCTGCCGGCGCAGGCGCCGCCGATGTGGCTGCCATAGCCGGCGGCGGCTGGCTCGCCGCTCGATGCGCGCGCACGACGAGCAGCATCGTATAGACAACGACCCCGAGGCCCAGCAACCCGAGCAGCTTGTAGAGGATCATGCCCAACACCGGCACCGTGTAGAGCAACAGCAGCAGCGGACCACCGATGAGCACGGCGAGGTACGGCGGCAGCGGCGTTGTCGCAGAAAACAACTTGATGATGCGATGGCCGAGCCACGCGACTATGACTAATTTGCCGAAAAAATCGGCCAACAGCAGCGCCAAGCCGACGAAGGGCACGGCCAGAATGCCGATCACCGTAATACAGAGCAGCACGAACAGCACCGGTGTCGCCAATATGGTCAGCAGCCCCGCAAGCAGGCTCTGCAGCGGGTAATTCTCGAGCGTTTGCCGGCAGCGCTCGACCGCATGCGGACACAGTGCGGCGGTCAGCACGTAGAGCGCCAGGCAGATCAGCGCGAGGCTCCAGGCCCAGCCCAATCCGGGCGCGAACGCGAGCATGCGGCCATAGAGCAGGCAGTGCTGCACCCAGGCGTGCAGCCAGTCGATGCCGTGCACATGCGTCGCAAAGCCGAGGCTCTGCTGGTTGCCATGCACGATCGCGGACGGATCGCGGCTCACGACGCCGCCGACAGCCACGACATCACCGCTGACCTGCGCCTGCGCTCCGAGCTCCACATCACCGAGTACCGCGACCACATTGCCGTTGACGGGGCTGTCGACATAGACGTTACCCAGTACGGCAACAGCGCTGTCGCCCACGGGGCCGGTAACGCGGGTATTTCCGAGTATCGATACCACCGCGTCCGCGACTTCCCCTGCGCTGGTCGCCGAGCCGAGAATGGCGACGACCGCATCGGCACGCCCATCCGCAGCGAGCAGCGCATCGTGGCCGATAGCGACGACCGAATTTTGATCGTGATGCCATCGCCCATGCCGATGCATTGATTCGCGCTCGTAGATTCCATCGGGCGCGGACATTGCCCCGGGCTCCTCGCAGTGAGCCCATGGGACCAGGACGATGAGCCACGCGAAGCCTGCGAGCCAGGCCCTGGGGCGAATAAGGCGCTGCAGATTCATACTTAAGTAGTCCTTCAGGCGCTTGAGCGCATGCCATAGACAGACCGATAGGCCATGGCGCTGATGCCAGCCAGCAGCGCATACAGCGCGAGCACAGCGGCGCAGGCGCCATAGAGCCAGAACGTGGGTATGTCCTGCAGCAGCCTCACGCTCAGATCGCGCGTGAACGCAGCCAGGAACGACACCAGCGCGCCGACGCTCTCGAGCCGGGCCAGCGGGCGCTGCCAGAGCGCGCCGAGCCATTGCGCGCCGGAAGAGCCTGCACTCCAGCTCAGTGCGGCAGCGATGAACGCGACACTCGCGAGTAAAAAGGCCGCGCGGGCACTCACGGACCATTCCGAGAACGATCGGTGCCACAGCGCTCGGTGCGCATGCTGCTCAAGCTGCGCGAGCACGCGCGCCGCCAGAGTTGGCGGCGCCGCGAGCGGCGGCTGTGCGCGGCAGGCATCGTCGATGAGCCGCTCGAGCCGGGCCTGCTCTTCAGTGCTGAGGCTCATGCTGGCCGGCCGGCAGCGTTCACAGCCGGTGGCGCCGCGCGCATGAGCATTTGCGCGAGGCTCAGGCGCGCGCGCTGGATGTCCGTCTTCACTTTGGCGAGCGAGACATGCAGCCGCTGCGCGATGTCCTCGTAGGAGAGTTCCTCAAAGTGATAAAGCACGAGCGGCACGCGCTGATGATCGGGCAGGCGCCGCAGCGCGAGCTCAAGGCGGCGCGCGCGCTCATCGGCGGCGATGTCATCGCAGAGCGTGTCGGGCACGTAAAACAGCGTCTCGGGCGCATCCGAGGATTGCCCCGATTGGGGCAACTCGGCAAACAGGCGCCAACGTCGCCGATAGCGCGTGAGATGATTGAGGCTCAGATTGGTCGCCACGGTCTTGAGCCAGCCACCGATCGTGGCGCTGGTGCGCAACTGCTCAAAGTTTTCGTAGGCCTTCAGAAAGACTTCCTGGGCAATGTCTTCAGCCTGTGCGTCATTGCCCAGCAGGCGCGCGGCGGTGGAGTAGACCATGTCTTGATAGGCGCGCATGAGGCTCGCGAACTCGTTTGATCGGATCAGATCCGCAGCGGGTAGTTGCACGGGAATGTCAGCGTTTGAGCACAGAACACCGCAGCGGCCGCAAAGTTGCAAATAAAGCCGCTGAGCCCTGCGGCGCGCCGCGCCTCGGGGGCCAGGCGCTGCGATGGGCGCGGGATTTGGCTCGCAGCCTAGCTGCGCTCAGACATCCAGATTCGCCACCGCGAGCGCATTCTTCTCGATGAACTCGCGCCGCGGCTCGACCTGATCTCCCATCAGCGTCGTGAAGATCTCGTCGGCCGTCACCGCGTCCTCGATGCGCACCTGCATGAGCCGACGGGTCTGCGGATTGATCGTGGTTTCCCAGAGCTGCTCGGGATTCATCTCGCCGAGGCCTTTGTAGCGCTGAATCGACTGACCCTTGCGTGCCTGATCAAACAGCCAGCTCATCGCCTGCTTGAAGGCACTCACCTCTTCGCGCTCGCGAGCACGGGTGACATAGGCGCCCGCGCCGATCAAGCCGGCGAGCGTGCGCCCGAGATCGGCAATGCGCTGGTACTCGGCTGATTCGAAGAACTCCCGATGCAGCAGCTTCTCGCTCACGAGCCCGTGCTCGGTCTTGCGCACGATGATGCGCGGTGCGTGACCATCGGTGCTCGAGCGCAGCTCGATCTCGAAATTGCGCCGCCCATCCCCGCGTGCATTGAGCTGGGTCTCGAGCTCGCGGATCCAGCCCTGCATGAACTCCGCGCGATCGATATCGCTGGCTTTGACCTCCGGCACATACAGCAGCTGCTCGAGCAGCCGCTCGTCGTAGCGGCGCGACCAGCGGCGGATGATGGACTGCACCTCCATGTAATGCCGCGCGAGCATCTCGAGGGCTGAGCCACGCAGAGCTTGCGAGTCGGCGCCGACATAGAGCGCCGCATCCTCGAGCGCGCTGTTGAGCAGCATCGCATTGAGCTCGTCGTCGTCCTTGACGTAGGTCTCCTGCTTGCCGCGCTTGACCTTGTAGAGCGGCGGCTGCGCGATGTAGATGTGTCCGCGCTCGATCAGCAGCGGAATCTGACGGTAAAAGAAGGTCAGCAACAGCGTGCGAATGTGCGAGCCGTCGACATCCGCATCCGTCATGATGATCACGCGGTGGTAGCGCAATTTATCGATGTCGAAGTCTTCGCGCCCGATGCCGCAGCCCAGTGCGGTGATCAGCGTGCCCACTTCAGCCGAAGACAGCATCTTGTCGAAGCGGGCTTTCTCGACATTGAGGATCTTGCCTTTGAGCGGCAGGATCGCCTGGGTGCGCCGATCCCGGCCCTGCTTGGCCGAGCCGCCAGCCGAATCTCCTTCAACGATGAAGATCTCCGATAGTGCGGGGTCCTTTTCCTGGCAGTCGGCGAGCTTGCCTGGCAGCCCTGCGATATCCAGCGCGCTCTTGCGGCGGGTCATCTCGCGGGCCTTGCGCGCCGCTTCGCGCGCGCGCGCCGCCTCGATGATCTTGGCGACGATGGCGCGCGCTTCGTGCGGATGCTCGAGCAGGAACTCGCTGAGCTTCTGCGCCACGGCAGTCTCGACGATGCCCTTGACCTCGGAGGAGACCAGTTTGTCCTTGGTTTGCGATGAGAACTTCGGATCGGGCAGCTTGACCGAGAGTATGGCGGTCAGGCCCTCGCGGGCATCATCCCCGGTGGTCGCAATACGCTCCTTCTTCGCGCTGGCTTCCTTCTCGATGTAGTCATTGAGCGTGCGCGTGAGCGCGGCACGAAAGCCCGACAGGTGCGTACCGCCATCCTTCTGCGGAATATTGTTGGTGTAGCAGTACATGCTCTCCTGATACGAGTCGTTCCACTGCAGCGCGACCTCCACCGTGGCGCTGCCCTCCTGCGTGCGAAACCAGAACACTGAATCGTGGATGGGCGTGCGTGAGCGATTCAGATGCGCGACGAACGCCTTGAGCCCGCCGTCGTGCTGGAACACATCGGACTTGTTCTCGCGCTCATCGACCAGCTCGATGCGGACCCCGGAATTGAGAAAGGACAGCTCGCGCAGGCGCTTGGCCAGCGTGTCGTAGTTGAACTGGATGTGCGTGAAGATCTGCGAGGAGGGCTTGAAGCGAATCGTCGTGCCGCGCTCGCTCGTCGTGCCGGCAATGGCAAGCGACGCGGCGGGCTCCCCCAGATGGTATTCCTGGCGATGGATATAACCGTCGCGACAGACCGTCAGCTGCAGGTAATCGGACAACGCATTGACCACCGAGACACCCACGCCATGCAGGCCGCCTGAAACCTTGTAGGAGGTGTCGTCGAATTTGCCGCCCGAGTGCAGCACCGTCATGATGACTTCGGCGGCCGAACGGCCCTCTTCGGTGTGGATGTCGACCGGGATGCCGCGACCGTTGTCCGAGACCGTCACCGACTCATCGGCGTGTACAGTGACCACAACGCGGTCGCAATAGCCCGCAAGCGACTCATCCACGGAGTTGTCGACCACCTCAAAAACCATGTGGTGCAGGCCAGTGCCATCATCGGTGTCGCCGATGAACATACCAGGCCTTTTCCGCACTGCATCAAGACCACGTAAGACCTTGATTTTACTAGAATCGTAGACGTCCGCAGTACTCATGCCGAGACTCTGTTTTGCATGTTGACATTATAGCCGTTTGACGCCGCCGCGTTCCACGTGAAACACGGCGTCGGGCACGCCCAGCAGCGTGTCATCCGCGTGCAGTGTCGTCACAACCAGCTGTGTGTCCAACCGCAGCACGGTCTGCAATAAGGCCTGCGTGTGCGCGGAGTCGAGCTCCGCTGCAGGATCATCGAGCAATAAGCTCGGCGCGCGTCCGGCAGCGCTGCCCAGGTAGCGGGCCATGCTCAGAGCCATCGCCACCCCGAGGATCTTCTGCTGCCCGCGGGAAATCACCTCGCGCGCCGCTCTGCCCTCGAGTCGCAATTGCACATCGAAGCGATGTGGACCCACCAGGGTCGCGCCCCGCTCCCGGTCTCGCTGCGCCTGCATTTGCAGCGCCTCGGCCAGGCTGCGCTCGCGACTCCAGCCCTGAGCAAACCCCAACGTCGCCGGCACGGCGCCCAGTTGCTGCGTGATCGTGCTCCAGTGCGGCTGCAGCGCATCGATGAAGCGCGTGCGCGCGGCGGTCAGCGCTTCCCCGAACTGGACGAGCGCGCCATTCCAGGGAGCGGTATCAGCGCCGCTCTGGAGCGCGGCATTGCGCTGCTTGAGCGCTCGCGCATAATCCTGCCAATCTCGCACGAACGCGGGTTCCACGTGGAACACGGCCCAATCCAGCCAGCGTCGGCGCTGGGCAGGACCCTCTTCAATGAGTCTGTGGATACCAGGATCAATGACCAGGACGGGGAAAACCTCCGATAGCTCGACGCGGGAGCTCACCGGTCGATGATCCAGATGGATCTGCGCGCCCGATTCCCGGTCCCACTCGAGCGCAATCTCATGAATGGGCTCGAATCGGGTGCGCCCGCGCAGCCAGAAACGCTGCGCGGTGCGCCGGATGAGCTGCTCAGTGTGGCGGGTTCGAAATGAGCGGCCACGGCCTAGAAGATAGATCGCCTCCAGCAGCGAGGTCTTGCCCGAGCCATTGTCACCACTGATTAGATTGAGGCCAGCATCGAGCTGCAGCTCCGCGCTGTGCAGACAGCGCAGATCCTCTAGCCGCAATTCGGCCAGGCTCATGCGCGAGTGCGGCTCAGAGCCGCATCGGCATGACGACGTACTTGACGCTTGCGTCCCCGGGTGCGCGGATCAGACAACTGCTGTGGGCATCGGTAAGTCCGACTTCGACGGTGTCGGCCTCGAGGGAGGCGAGGGCATCGAGCAGATAGCTTACGTTGAAGCCGATCTCGATCGCCTCGCCGGCGAAGCCGACTTCCAACTGATCCTCGGCCTCTTCCTGCTCCGGGTTATGAGCTTGGATCGTCAACAGGCTCGGGGCAAAGGTCATGCGCACCCCTCGATACTTCTCGTTCGAAAGGATCGCAGTGCGCTGCAACGCAGCACGAAGTGCCTCGCGACCAGCTGTCATGATGCGCGGCGGGTCGGCGGGGATTACGCGGCCATATTCCGGGAATTTGCCGTCAATTAGCTTTGAAGTGAACCGAACTTCGCCGATCTGCATCCGAATGTGGTTGGACCCGATCGTGATCTCGACCAGTCCTTCGCCATCGAGCAAACGCTGCAGCTCCAGTACGCCCTTACGCGGCACGATGATCTGCTGAGGCTCGCGGCTCTTGCCCGCAAGGTCGAGCTCACACCAGGACAGTCGATGCCCGTCCGTGGCCACCGCGCGCAGTCTTTGCCCGTCGGTCTCAAGCAGAGTGCCGTTGAGGTAATAGCGCACATCTTGCTGCGCCATCGCGAAATGCGTCTTGTCGATGAGGCGGCGGCAATCGGCAGCACGCACCGACAGGCTGTGCTGCGCATTGATCTCATCGATGACCGGAAACTCACTGGCCGGCAGGCTCGAGAGACTGAAGCGGCTGCGCCCGCCGCGAAGCAAAACCTTGTCGCCCTCACGCGTGAGCGTGAGCGTCATCTTGTCGGGCAGCGTGCGAATGATGTCGAGCAGCTTACGACCCGGCACCGTGATATCGCCGGGCTGCTGCACGTTCACTTCAGCCGCAGCAACCAGTTCAACCTCCAGATCCGTGCCGACCATGCGCAAGCGCGAGTCGCGCGCACTGAGCAGCACGTTGGACAGTATCGGCATGGTCTGACGTCGCTCGACCACGCCGATCACACTCTGCAACGCCTCGAGCAGATGTTCGCGTGTCGCGGAGACTTTCATGGTGCCTGTGGGTCCTCTGTCTCTTAGTGTTCTTTCTTGAGAAAGACTAATGATAGATATAAAGCCTGTGAACTGCGCGCACAACCGCGCATTACTGTCTTAAGTGGCTCTATGAGCGCCGTTTCATGAGCCATCGCGCGACGCATAAGCGGGCCCAATGCCTGTGTGCCGAATGTGCGTAACCTTATCCTCCATCTTCTGCACAGCAAATGCACCTCAACCGGTCAGGGTTCTCAACAGGTTTGAGTAATCCTCCTGAATACGCTGCTCGAGATCGCGCAATTGCTTGATGCGCTTGCAGGCGTGCATGACCGTCGTGTGGTCACGGCCGCCGAAGGCGTCCCCGATTTCCGGCAGGCTGTGAGTCGTGAGCTCCTTGGCCAGCGCCATCGCGACCTGGCGCGGGCGCGCGACCGAGCGGCTGCGCCGTTTGGACAGCAGATCCCCGACACGCACCTTGTAATAGTCGGCCACGGTTTTCTGGATGTTCTCGACCGTGATCAGGCGCGCCTGCAGCGAGAGCAGATCGCGTAATGCTTCCTTGGTGAACTCCAGCGTGATCGGATGGCCGGTGAAGCGCGAGTTCGCGATCACGCGGCGCAAGGCGCCCTCGAGCTCGCGTACGTTGGAGCGAATGCGCTTGGCGATGAAGAAGGCGACCTCTTCGGGCAGCTCCACGCCCACGGCTTGTGCCTTGCCGATCAGGATCGCGACGCTGGTCTCGAGCTCAGGGGGCTCGATGGCGACGGTCAGACCCCAGCCGAAGCGCGATTTCAGCCGCTCTTCGAGCCCGTTGACTTCGCGTGGATAGCGATCGCAGGTCAGTATGACCTGGTGCTGGCCCTCCAGCAGCGCATTGAAGGTATGGAAGAACTCCTCCTGCGAGTGCTCCTTACCGGCAAAGAACTGGATATCGTCGATCAGCAGCGCGTGCAGGCTGCGGTACGAGCTCTTGAAGTCGTTGATACGGTTGTGCTGCAGGGCTCGCACCATGTCGCTGACGAAGCGCTCGGAATGCACGTAGGCGACGCGCGCTTGCGCGTCGCGGTCCGTGATCAGATGGCCGATCGCGTGCATCAGATGAGTCTTTCCCAGGCCGACCCCGCCGTAGATAAATAATGGGTTATAAGCCCGGCCGGGATTGCCGGCGACCTGCAGCGCCGCGGCCTTGGCGAAGTGGTTGCTCTTGCCTTCGACGAAGCTGTCGAAGGTGAAATCGCGGTTCAAAGGCACCCCGACCGCATTGGGTCCGCTCTTTACCGCGCGCTCGCCCGCTATCGGCTCGCTGCGCGGGGCGGGCCGGGAGCCCACCTCGAGCGTGATCGAGAGTGCCTCGGCGCAACCCAGTTCGCGCAGCAGCTGGGTGATGCGCTCGAGCAGGTTGCTGCGCACCCAGTCGACGACGAAGCGATTGGGTGCAAGCAGGCGCAGTGCACCTTCGGCCTGCACCCACTGCAGTGGCCGCACCCAGGTATTGAACTGCTGTTCCGGCAGCTCATTCTCGAGCACGCTTACACAGCGCAACCAGAGCGACGCTTCCAACGGCAGGCCTTGCGGGAAAAAGGGGCGGAAGTCTATACCGTCCCGGTGATCGCGAGGAAGCGCTTGTATTGACACGCGATGCCGCGCTGCGTACCCTGCCGAGCCATTTTTCGTTCTGTTTTCAGGGCCTTGAAATCATGAAACGCACCTACCAGCCGAGCAAAGTGCGCCGCGCGCGCGCGCACGGATTTCGGGCCCGCATGGCCACCAAGACCGGGCGCAGAGTACTGAGTCGACGGCGCGCCAAGGGGCGCAAGCGGCTAAGCCCGTAAGCGCGGTGCTGATGGCCGCGCGCGCGCGCGCTCACGCGGCGCGAGACCTGTGCTTTCCGCCCAGCTGCCGCTTGCGCAAACCAGGCGAATTCAAGCTCGTTTATGCGAGCGGGCGCCGGCTCGGCAATGAATTCTTCACGCTCAACGCGCAACTTAGTGCCTCCGGCGGCGCGCGGCTGGGCATGTCCGTGGCGCTGCGTACGATGCGCAGCGCGGTCGAGCGCAATCGCGTGCGGCGATTGATCCGGGAGAGCTTCCGGCTGCAGCGCTGCATGCTGCCGGCGCTCGACATCGTCGTGGGCGCGCGCACCGCGGCGCGCGGTGCTGATCCGGCGCAATTGCGTGCGAGCCTCGAGCAACTATGGCAAAAGATAGCAGTCCAATCCGCGCGCTCATGAGAGGCCTGATACGCGCCTATCAGTTGCTGATCAGCCCCTGGCTTGGGCCGCGCTGCCGTTTCTACCCGAGCTGCTCGCAATACGCGCTCGAAGCGCTCGAGCAGCACGGCCTGGGGCGCGGCGGCCTACTGGCGCTCTACCGCCTGGCGCGCTGCCACCCCGGATGCGCCGGTGGCTATGATCCGGTGCCCGTCCAGGCCCATCCGCTGACTTCGCTCGAGCAGGTCTGTGACCTCCATGACCGCTAATCTGCGCGTAGTTCTCTGGGCGATCGCCGCCGCGGCGCTGTTCCTGAATTACCAGACCTGGCAGCGTGACTATGCGCGTCTCACGCCGCCATCGGGTCCGAGCGCGAGCGCCTTGGGGAGCCTCGACGCCAACGCGCCCACGGCGAGCGCACCGACGAGCGCCGGGGCTGCCGGTACCGCTCCGGCAGCCCCGGCGCCGGGCAGCGCGCCGGTAGCGGCCGCTGCCGCGACCAGCGCGACGCAGGAGCTGCCCTCGCTCGCGGCCTCAAGCGCCGGCAGCGTGCATGTCGTGACGGACGTGCTCGACGTGCAGGTCGGCCTGGAGGGCGGGGAGCTCGAGCGTGCGGACCTGCGCGCTTATCCGCAGGTCAAGGACAAGCCCGACGCGCCGGTGCGGCTGCTCAATCGCGACAGCGCCGATTCGCTGTTCGTGGTCCAGGGTGGTCTTGCAGGCACGAACGCCGAGCAAGCCCCGACGCATCGGGCGATCTACCGCGCGCCGGCCACGGAGCTGCGGCTCTTGCCCGGCGAGCAGACGCTGCGTGTGCCGCTGAGCTGGAGTGATGGTCAGGGCGTGGCGGTCACCAAGACGCTGATCTTCTATCGCGGCGATTACCGCATCGGTGTCGAGTACGAGATCCATAACGGCTCGAGCACGCCCTGGACCTTTGCCCCGTATGCGCAAATCCTGCGCTACAACGTGCCGGTCGAGCGCTCCTATTTCCGTGTCGACAGCTATGCGTTCAAAGGTCCGGCGATCTTCGATGGCAAAAAGTACGAAAAGCTCGACATCACCAAGGCTGCCACGCTCGATCAGTACGTGTCCGATGGCTGGATCGCCGCCTTACAGCAGCACTTTGTCGTCGCGATCGTGCCGC
>Ga0302314_10017322_pt1 | contig 12093 bp, 13 predicted proteins | sample III_Palsa_N2_3_FD_200533 | JGI IMG/M metagenome (GOLD analysis project Ga0302314, IMG submission 200533) | Peat permafrost microbial communities from Stordalen Mire near Abisko, Sweden - III_Palsa_N2_3 | ecosystem: Environmental > Terrestrial > Soil > Palsa > Peat permafrost | place: Sweden...
TTGACGCGGGTCCACAGCTGGGTCTCGCCAAGGTCGATCTCTTTGCCGACCTTGATCAGGCCCTCGCGCGCGGGGATCTTCTTCTCGATCGACACGGCGTCCTCAAGGTTGCCGAGCAGGATGTCCACCGTCGGCGCGATCTCAGGAACCTTCGCGACCATCTTCTCGTTTGAGAAGTCGAGGAAATGGATCATCCGCGAGGGCTTGAAAGGGATCTCAGTCAGAGGCTTTGGCGCGCCTGTCGCCAGTGGCCTGAAGAAATCGCGGGGGGTCTGCACGTCTTGGTTCTCCTTTGGATTCGGTAGCCGAAGCTTAGGCATGCCTGGCGGCTTCGACGGCCACGCCGGGTGGCTGCCGGGATTTGGTCTAAAATCTCTGGCTGGCGCGAGATGGAGGCGCTTGGGGTCCGTAGGCCTCCATTTGACGATCGGCATCAGTCCTCTGGTCCGGTCGGCTTCCTCCGTTCCGCCATTGCGAAACGACTAGGAGAATTGATGAGCGTCGAGACTGACCAGGTTGCGCGCGAAGCCACCGGTGCGCACCCCTATGGCCGTTACTTCGAAGAGTTCGAAGTCGGCGCCCTGTACAAGCATTGGCCTGCCAAGACGGTCACCGAAGCGGACGATCATCTGTTCTGTCTGCTGACGATGAACCACCACCCGCTGCACATCAACGATGTGTACGCGGCGCAGTCGCAGCAGGGCAAGAACGTGGTCGTAGGCCCATACGTCTACTCGCTGGCGCTGGGGATGAGCGTGTCGGACATCAGCGGCAAGGCGATCGCCAACCTCGCCACCGAAGGCCTCTCACACCCCAACCCGGTGTTCCACGGCGACACGCTGTACGCCGAGACTGAGGTGCTTGAGGCGAAGGAATCGCAGTCGAAGCCCGACCGCGGGATTGTCAAGGTTCACACCCGGGTGTTAAATCAGGACGGTGTGTTGGTCGCGGAGTTCAAGCGACTGGTGCTCGTGCCGAAGAAGCCAACCGCTTAAGGACGAGGAATGCCCAACTCCGCACCGATCATGCAAGCTCAGACGAACAATGCACGGCTGCGGGCGTGGGTTGATGAGATCGCCGCGCTGACCGAGGCCCAGGACGTCTACTGGTGCGACGGGTCGCCGGAGGAGTACGAGCACCTTTGTCAGGTGCTCGTCGAGGCGGGCACGTTCCAGAAGCTGTCGGACGTCAAGCGTCCGAACTCGTATCTGGCGCTGTCCGACCCGGGCGACGTGGCACGGGTCGAGGACCGGACGTTCATCTGCCCGGCGAAGGAGATCGACGCGGGGCCGACGAACCACTGGCGTGACCCCGAAGAGATGCGCGCGACTCTGAAGGGCTTGTTCAAGGGGTCGATGCGGGGGCGCACGATGTATGTCGTGCCGTTCAGCATGGGTCCGATCGGGTCGCCGATCTCCTACATCGGCGTTGAGCTGACCGATTCCGCCTACGTCGCGGTATCGATGAAGATCATGGCGCGGATGGGGCAGGAGGCGCTCGACGAGCTCGGCTCCGAAGGGGAGTTCGTCCCCTGTATCCACTCGGTTGGAATGCCGCTGAAGGACGGCGTCGCTGACGTCGCTTGGCCGTGCAACGCCGAGAACAAGTACATCGTCCACTTCCCCGAGACCCGCGAGATCTGGTCCTACGGGTCGGGCTACGGCGGAAATGCCTTGCTCGGCAAGAAGTGCTTCGCGCTGCGGATCGCCTCAGTGATGGCGCACGACGAGGGCTGGCTGGCCGAGCACATGCTGATCCTCAAGCTGACCTCACCCGAGGGCGACGTCAAGTTCGTCGCGGCCGCGTTCCCGAGTGCCTGCGGCAAGACGAACCTGGCGATGCTGGTGCCGACGCTGCCTGGCTGGAAGGTCGAGACAATCGGCGACGACATCGCCTGGATGAAGTTCGGGGCTGACGGCCGGCTGTACGCGGTCAACCCTGAGTACGGATTCTTCGGTGTGGCGCCAGGGACGGGCGCACTGACCAACCCGAATGCGATCGACACGATCACCTCAAACTCGATCTTCACCAACTGCGCGCTGACTGATGACGGCGACGTCTGGTGGGAGGGTCTGACTGGCGAGGCGCCCGCGCATGCGATCGATTGGCGTGGCAACGAGTGGACCCCGGAATCCGAAACCCCGGCGGCTCACCCGAACGCCCGCTTCACGACGCCAGCCGGCCAATGCCCCTCGATCGCTCCCGAATGGGAGGACCCGGCTGGGGTACCGATCGACGCGTTCCTGTTCGGCGGTCGGCGCAAGACCGTCGTGCCGCTTGTGCATGAGGCGCGCAGCTGGGAGCACGGCGTGTTCCTCGGGTCGATCATGAGCTCGGAGACGACCGCGGCCGCCGCCGGTGGCGTTGGTCAGCTGCGCTTCGATCCGATGGCGATGCTGCCGTTCTGCGGTTACAACATGGGCGACTATTTCGAGCACTGGCTGAAAATCGGTGCAACGTCCGGTGCGAAGATGCCGAAGATCTTCTACGTCAACTGGTTCCGCCGCGACGCCGACGGGCGCTTCCTGTGGCCGGGCTACGGCGAGAATTCACGGATCCTCGCCTGGATCTTCGGTCGCTGCGCCGGGCACACCTCAGCGGTCGAGACTGCAATCGGCTACCTGCCGGAGGTCGGCGAGAACGGCATTGATCGCACCGACCTGGAGGTGTCCGACAGCGACATGACCGAGCTGTTGACGGTCGACGTTGCCGGCTGGTCGGCGCAGCTTGACCAGGTCAAGGAGCACTTCGCCAAGTTCGGCGATCGGCTGCCCGCTCAGCTGCAGAGCGAGTTGGAAGCGCTCGAGCAGCGCCTAAGCGCGTAACTAGCGCACTGCTTGCGTTCGTCCCATCAGACGCCGCCCTGCTCGCCGTGCAGGCCGGCGTTGTGGCGGGGCCGCGGGCAGCGCCCGACTGGTTGCAGGCGCTTGGCGCTCGGATGCGTGGGCCGGCCTGGGCGCTGATCCCGGTTGGTTCGATCATCGGCGTGATCTTTGCGATCCGCTACGCCTCCGGCACAGCGACCTGGCTCACGTACCTGGCGCTGGTGGCGGTGCCGATCTTGGCGGCGGTCGCGCTCGGCGGCTTCATGCGGGGTGGCCGGATCTGGCTTGCGCTGCTGGTGGTGCCGCTGTTCCTGTTGACCTGGCGCACCCCTCATTCGCTGGTTGGCGAGGGCTCCGGAGCGATCCTCTGCGGTCTGTCGTGCGTGACGCTTGGCGTGCTACTGGCAGCGGTCACGCCGGCCGGGTGGCTGAAACTCGGGATCATCGCGATGGCTGCCGCTGATGTCTGGCTGGTCGGCTCCAGTCTCTTGCAGAACCCCAACGACGCGTTGATCACAGCCGCCCCGGGCGGCGGCCTGCCACAGCTCCAGAGTGAGCTGTTCGGCTCGGTGTCGCTCGGCTACGGTGACCTGTTCGTCGCCGGCTTGCTGGGCGCGTTGCTGTCGGCGCGCGCCAGGGTCCAGCGCTCGGCGGCGCTGCTGACGCTGGGGCTGGCAGCCGTGTTCGACCTGTTGTTTCTGGTGCACAAGATCTACTACCAGACGGGACTGCCGGCGACGGTGCCGGTGGCGCTGGCACTGATCGTGCTTGAGGGGTACTGGTGGCGCAAGCGCCGCCGCGGGTCGGCCGGCCCTGATGCGCTTAGTGGTCGTCGCGGCCGGTCGCGGCCGGTGGCCGTGACTCCTCCGCCAGCGACGTGATCGCGAGCGCGCCGCGCGCCGCTTCCTCAAGGACGCCTGACGCCTCCTCGATGTCACGCGCGTAAAGCTCGACCAGCAGGTGCACGACGATTCGATCCTCGTCGTGCTTGTGGAAACGAACGTGGGTGAAGAACTCGCGGGTGCCGTGATCGCCGAACGCTGCGTAGGAGAGCGCGTCGCCGGCCTCTGGCCCCGAGCACTGCTCAACGTCCTCGGCGTCGACTGTGACCGTGCATGAGGCGACCCAAGGCGTTCCAACGATCATCCGTTCCCAGCGGTCTTCGATCGGCTCAACGCGACCGTGATGGAAGCCAAGGTGCGGCTGGTCGTGCATGCACTCGAGGCACTGGACAACCGCCTCTTGCATCTCGTCAACGACTTCAGCGCGCTCACCGGTTTGAGGATCGATCCGATGGATCCCCTCGTAGTGGACCTGAACCTCGAGGTTCTGGGACCAGCAGCGGTAGCAACGTAACCAGCTGCGGACCTCGGTAGAGCCCTCCATCGCTGCGATTTTAGTCCGCTTCAGGCGAGCGCCCCGCTGGGCGCTCGGCCGGGGGCGCCGTGGGGAGCTTGATCAGCGTCCGATCAGCTGAACGTGAAGTCGTAGGCCTGGACGCCGACCGGGACCTGAACGGTCACGACAAAGTCAGCATCGGCGCCCAACCTGACGAGGTTGTAAAGACGCTCGGCCTTGACCGTGACCCAGCCGCCAGGGCCGACGTCGGTGCCGGCAAAGCGGGCCGGAATCGGCTTGCCACCGAGCAGTACGCGGACCCGGCGCGGCGTGCTTCCAGCCGATGTGAGAACGAGATAGACGTCACGCGCTTGCACCGCGCCGGTGATCGAGGCGCCGGCGGCGGCAGGGGTGATCGAGCCCTCGTTGTTGGTATCCGCCGGCTGCAGCGCGGTCCAGGAGCCGTTCAGCGACCAGGTGTTGAGGCCGAGGGTGTCGGTCGGCCCGGAGTAGCTGTGCGTGCCAAGCTGGATCGATTGGGAGAAGCCCTGGTCACGCTCGGCGTTCAGGTAAGTCTCAGGCGTGCCGAGGTTGGCTGAGGGGATGATCGCCCGCGCGGTCATCCGCGGCGGCAGGTTCTTTGCGCCGGCGCTAACGAGCAGCGCGCGGACGTCTGTCTCATCCTCGGAGTAATTGCCCTCGCCGAACTGCGTATGGCGGATGTTGCCGCTTGAGTCGATCAGGTACTCGGCAGGCCAGTATTCGTTGTGGTACGCGTTCCAGGTTCCGTAGTCGTTGTCCTGGACGATCGGGTACTTGATGTCGTCGGTGTCGATCGCCTGCTGGACGTTTGAGGCGACCTGCTCGAACGTGAACTCCGGAGTCTCAACGCCGATCACGTCCAGCCCATAGCGGTGGTAGTGGGCGTACAGGCCTTTGACGAACGGCAGCGTCCGCAGACAGTTGATGCAGGTGTAGGTCCAGAAGTCGACGAGCACGACGTGGCCGCGCAACTCTTTAAGCGTCAGCGGGCGATCGCCGGGAGTGTTGAACCAGTCCTGGTTGTCGGTGAAGTTCGGGGCCGCTCCCAGGTTCGGGAGCGCAGCACCGTCAGCGGCCGCCTGGCGTTTGGCGTAGATCGACTCGGGCCGGAGCGAGGCCAGCCGGGTCTCAACCGCGTTTGAGGTCTCAAGCGCCTTCGTCGGGTCGGAAAAGATCGCGGGCAGGCTGGAATCGTTGGCGATCGCGTTCTCGAAGCGGACGTCGAGGTTGAACGCCATCACGACGCCGGTGGCGATCAGCACCAGGGCGAGGGCCCGTTCGACCGTCTGGCCCTTGGCGACCTTGCGGATCCTGGCGAGCAGGGCACGGCCGCCGAAGCCATACAGCAGCAACACGGCGCTGAGGCCGCTCGTGTAGGCGAGTGCGACCAGCGTCGTCTTGACGGTCGGGCCGGTCGACGCGCTGACCGAGATCACCGCGGCGAGGATCGGTCCGGCGCAGGGTGCACAGACGAACCCGAGCGCGGCACCGACTGCCATGCCGCTGCGGAAGCCGTCGCCACGGTTCTTCGGTCCGAACCTGGCCAGCCGTGACAGCGGTGCCTGGATCCGCTGCGCGAGCGGTGGCACCAGCAAGATCACACCGAAGGCGATCAAGGTGACGATCGCGATGTCGCGAGCGGCGCTGCTGGCGAGGCCGACGCCCTTGACCAGTTGGGCGAGCGCGACGATCGAGATCGTGAAGGTGATCGCCAGTCCGAGCACGATGCCGATCGGCCGTCGGCGGCCGCCGAGCGCACTGACTGAGAGCAGCGCGGGGAGGACCGGCAAGACGCAAGGCGTGATCGCGGTGCCGGCGCCGGCGAGCAGCGCGAACAGGAGGAGCAGCAGCATCGCCTGAGATCTTGCCGGGCATTTCTTGCGGGTCGGTGAACTCGCCCGTGATCTTCGGCCGTTCTTATCCCGTACGGTCCGGTGCGTCGGTAGCTCATTCGTCTTCTGCTATCCCGGGTGGCTTGAGACGCGAGCGCGATTCGCTGTCATTGGTCACGCGCGTGTGACGGGATTGCTGGCTCTCCGGCAACGCTGCTGACAGGCTGTTGGGCGGAACCTCCGCGCGTATCGCGAGGAGCGTGGATTGAGCCAAGAAGCGTTCGCTGACGTCCTCGGCGTGCATCGCACATACATGGGTGGCGTCGAGCGCGGCGAGCGCAACCTGACGCTGAAGAGCTTGGAGCGGATCGCCGAGAAGATCGGCGTCGATCCGCTGGCGCTGCTGAAACTTGTCGGCTGACGCGCGCCCGTTAGGGCGTCTCGTAACCCCGGGCGGCGGCTACTTCACGCAGGCGGCTGTCACGCGTTGCGATCGCGTCGGCACCAGTCGACTCGGCGGCGTGCAGTGCGCAGCAATCTGGGAGTGGGAGGCCGGTCTCGGCGCGCAAGCGAGCTAGCTGGGGCCCCGCGCCAGGTCTGATAGCGACCTCGTCGATCTCTAGGAGCCTGAGATCATGCTGCGCTTCGGTGAGCCGACCCTTGCTCGCGGGATATGCGAGGGTCTCGGCCAGCGTCAGCGTGCTGGCCGCGCGTCGGCCTGGCGATGAAACGATCTTCCTGGCATCCGCTGAGTGTGGGTCGGAACTGCTCAGGTGGGCGATCAGGATGCTCGCGTCGAAGATCGTCATTCCGGCCATTCGCCGTGAAGCTCCTTGAGGTAGCCGGGTGGGTAATCGAAGGTGCCAGCGGTTAGCTCGACGGCGATCTGCCGCCGGATCCGTGCTGGGTCGGTTTCGGCATTCAAGGACTGACCGCCCTCAACGACTAGGCGTCGGACCAGGCGGCCGCGGGACGCCGCGTCTTCAGGCCAGCGGAGGGCCGCAGCTTTCAGAGCCTCAGCGATCTCGTCGGTCTCGGTGATCGTGTGACGTGGGCGGGAAGTGGGCACACGCGAAGTGTTGCACGTCGCACTAGGTGCTGCACCGGCTCCTTGCGGCGGTCAATTATCCGTGCGCTCGAACGGATGTTCGCTGATGGTGAGGAACCTAGTTGGTCTGGCAGTCAGAAACGGCCTGTTTTGGTGCCGTTTGTGCACTCTTGGTTCAAAGCGATACGAAGTTGTTGCAAAGTGCTTGCGACGTAGCCGGAGTGCCTGACTACCCTAAAGTCGGTGCGCCGCCTCACAGCCTTTGCCACAGCCGCATTGGTCACACTGACCGTCGCCGGCTGCGGCTCCAACGAGTCCGCCGTCGTCAAGGCCAAGGTCACGCAGTTCGCCCAGGCAGTGGCGCACCACGATTACACGACGATCTGCACCGAAGTCCTGGCGCCCCAGCTGCTCGCCGATGTTGCCGACGGCGGGATCGGCTGTGAGCACGCGATGCGCCTGGCGCTCGCCAACGTCCATGACGCGCGGCTGACGGTCGGTGCGGTGACGATCAACGGCAGCAGCGCCAGCGTTCTCACGGTCTCTCAGGCGCTCGGCGAGAAGGCATTACTGACCAAGGTTGAGCTGATCGACACCGCCAACGGCTGGCGGATCTCATCGCTCGGAAATCCAGTCGGCTAACTCAATGAGCGCCGAGCCCCGCGTAATCGACTGCCTACAACTCGGCCAGCCCCGGGCGATCGCCTGTTGGTTGATTGGCGATGTGATCGTCGACCCGGGGCCGGAGTCGTGCCTGCAGAACGTGATTGCAGGCCTCGACGGCGTTGAACCGCGGGCGGTACTGCTGACCCACATCCACCTTGACCACGCCGGCGCGGCCGGCACGCTGGCGCGGATGTACCCGGACCTACAGGTCTATGTCCAGGAACGCGGGGCGCCGCACATGCTCGACCCGAGCAAGCTGATCGCCAGCGCGACCCGCATCTATGGCGAGTACATGGACGTGTTGTGGGGAAAGTTCGAGGCGGTTCCCGAGGATCGTCTGCACGTGCTGAGTGGGGGAGAGAGCCTGGCATTTGAGGGCTCAGGTGCCTATGACGTGTTCTACACCCCGGGCCACGCGGTCCATCACGTCAGCTACCTGCTTGACGACGGCACGGCGTTTGTCGGGGATGTCGCCGGCTCACGCCCGATCGAGGGTGGCTTGGTGACGCCAACGACGCCGCCCCCGGATATCGACGTGCCTGCATGGCGCCAATCGATCTCGCTGCTGCATGAACTGGCGCCGCGGCGGCTCGCCTACACGCATTACGGCTCCTGCACAGACGTCGAGCACCACCTCAGTGAGTTCAGCACCACCTTGGCTCGCTGGGCCGAGCTCGCGCGGGACCGCGACCCGGATGGCTGGTTCCTGCAGGTCCGCGCCGACCTGATCAACGCCGGTGCCGAGGAGGATCAGCTCGACCTCTACCAACCGCAACCAACAGCGCAGGCGAATTACGCCGGCTTGCGGCGATATTGGGATAAGCGGCAAGCTGGATAACGCTTGCGTGGTGTCGTATGCTCGCCACCGATGTCAATGACGCTCGAGTTGCCCCAATTGGCGGGGCCGGGCGGCACTCTCGGTGGGCTGTGGCGCGTTGTCGTGCTGAACGACAGCCACAACACGTTTGACCACGTTGCCGAGACGCTTGCCGCCTCAATACCAGGACTAACGCTCGCCGACGGCTACCGGATCGCGGACAAGATCCACCGTGCTGGCTGCGCGATCGTGTTCAGCGGTGCCCGTGAGGACGCAGAGTCCTACTGGGAGCGACTGGACGATGCGGGGCTGACGATGGCCCCGCTCGAGAACGGCTAGCCAGCCCCGGGGCTAGCTCAGGGGGTTCGGTGCCGCGCTTGCGGCGACGTTCTGTGCGGCAGCGGTCGCTGCCGCACCGGCGTTTGCAGCTGCCGCTCCGGCGGTCTGCGCGGCGTTCGCGGCTGCCGCACTGGCACTCTGGGCGGCGTTCGCGGCTGCCGCACTGGCAGTCTGGGCGGCGTTCGCCGCCGCAGCCCGCGCGCTGGAGGCAGCTGACTTCGCGCTCGCGGCAGCGTTCGCCAATTTTGCGGCCTGCTTCTCAGGACTGATCCGCACGACGTTCCAGACCAAGCCGAGCTTCTCAAACAGCGCGATCAGCAACCCTGTCGGGTCGGCCAGTTTCTCTGACAGCTTCAGCCCGTGAAATGCCGAGGTGGGAAAGGCATGGTGGTTGTGGTGCCAGCCCTCGCCGAGTGAGAACGGTGCCAGCCAGAAGACGTTGCGGGACTCGTCCTCGACGTCGAAGCGCCGGCGCCCGACGAAGTGGCAGACCGAGTTGATCGACCAGGTGATGTGCTGGAGCATGAAGATCCGGATCGCGCCGCCCCATAACAGGCATGCCAGTGCGGTACCGAGGGTTCCGCCGATTGCGTAGCCGATGCCGAAGGGGATCATCAGGCCCAGCAGCAGCCAAAGGAAGAACGTCTTGTCGATCACCTGCAGCGTGCGGTCCTTGACCAGATCTGGCGCGAAGCGCGTCCGATCCGCCTGCCCGACGTTCTCAAACAGCCAGCCGATGTGCGCGTGCCACAGCCCCTTGACGGCGCCGGCAAAGCCGGGCCCGGCCAGGTGCGGCGAGTGCGGGTCGCCGTCGTGGTCTGTGAACGCGTGGTGCTTGCGGTGGTCGGCGACCCAAACGATCACGGAACCTTCAACAGCCATCGAGCCGAATACCGCGATGATCGCCTTGAACGGCTTAGAAGTCTCAAACGCGCGGTGTGTGAACAGCCGGTGGTATCCCAAAGTGACGCCGAACGCCGTCAGCAGGTACATCCCGATGAACACGCCCAGCTCGAGCGGGCCGACGCCGTTGTTCCACAACAGCACGATTGCGGCGATGAACGCAGCCGGGGGGATCCCGACCGCGACAAGGTTGGTCACTTTGTGTACACGTGTCACTGTCGTAAAGCTTACGACAGAAACGAGCCTACGAACGGGGGTGTTTATCCCGTTTTACTTAGGCAAGCGAAGGGCCAGCTCAGGTCTGGCAGCCGTGGCCGCTCGCCCAAGCCGACCACAGCAACAGCAACAGCGGCACCGCGACCGTCAGCCCGATGATCGCGACCTTCGCCTAGCACCTGCATTGCTGAGAGGTCTAGGTAGTTACCCAGTCCAGCCAGACTGGGTAACTAAGCAGCGGCTTCGACGTCTGAGGCTTCGGGTTCTTCGTACGGCGGGGTCGGCGCGTTGGGCGCGTCGAAGGTGCCGTAGTCGTCATGCCAGGCGTAGACAACGGGGACCTGATACTTGCCCATGTAGCGAGCCCGGAACTCGATCATCTCCGGGCCTTCCCAGTAGCGATACCAGTCCTCCTTGTCGTCGAACCAGACGTACTGGCTGATCCGGTACATGTCGTCACGGTTGCGCAGCACGCTTGACTTGGTGGCGCCGTACTTGAACGCCGCAGGCGCCGCGATTTCGGCAACGGCGTCGGCCAGCAGGTCGCCCCGCAGGATCGTTGCGTACCAGGGAACTAGGACTACTCCGGCCATCTCACGCTCCTACTTCCGCTCGGATTGCACCGGGGCCTTCAGCGGTGATGCCTTGACCCTCAGCAGTGGCGCCAACAAGGATCGCGATCTTACCGAGATGCTTGTTGTCACGCAGGAGCTGGTGGGCCTCGGCGACTCCTTCGAAGCCGAGTGTCTTCCACAGCACCGGGCGGATCTTCGACTCCTCGATCAGCGCGTTGGCCTTCGTCGCTTCCCAGGCGTTGGCGAAGTGCGAGCCGATGATCTCCTTCTGGCGCATCCACAGATAGCGGACGTCGAAGTCAAGCTGGTAACCGGAGGTGGCACCGCAGATCACGACCTTGCCGAACGTCTTGGCGGTTAGCACCGAGGTCGGGAAGGTCGCCTGCCCGACGTGCTCAAAGACGATGTCCGGCGCATCGCCGTCAAGCAGCTCAGCGACCTTGTCCGAGAACCGCCGCGACTCCTTGAACCGCGCCTTCTCGGCGGCTGGATCCTCGCCGCCGATCCGCATCATCCCCTTGAAGTCATTGCGGTTGATGTAGGCCTTCGCGCCGAGTTGCTCGATCAGCTTGCCCTTCTCGTCGCTTGAGACGACGCCGATGCAGTCAGCGCCGGTCAGCGCGCAGAGCTGAACCGCGAACACGCCCAGGCCGCCGGCGGCGCCCCAGATCAGGACCTTGTGGCCGGCCTGCAGCTTGGCCCGGTCCATCAGCATGCGGTAGGCGGTGAAGTAGGTCAGCCCGTATGACGCCGCGTCCTCCCACGAAAGGTGCTTCGGCTTCGGCAGCAGCTGCTGCGCCTGCACCTTGCAGAACTGGGCAAAGGAACCCCAGGTCGTCTCATAGGCCCAGATCTTCTGTGACGGCGCTGCCAGCGGATCGAGGCCGTGGACCTCGGCATCCTCATAGGAAGCCTGGTTGCAGTGGATCACGACCTCGTCCCCGACCTTCCAGCGGGTGACGCCTTCGCCAACCTTCCAGACCACTCCGCTGGCGTCGGATCCGCCGATGTGGTGGCCGTACTGCTTGTGGTCCCCGTAGCGGAACACCGAGATCGGCTCACCGAGCGCCGCCCAGACGTTGTTGAAGTTGACCCCTGCCGCCATCACGCGAACGATCACCTCGAACGCGCCCGGCTGCGGGACCTCTACCTCTTCAAGCTTGATCGCGTCGATCGGTTCACCGAACACCCCGTCCCGGATGACCCATGCGGCCATCGTCGCGGGTAGCTCGCCCGGCTCGGTTTCGACGTGTGCAACTTGAGAGATATCAACGGCCACTAAGGTCCTCACATTCGCTGGTTTAACGCGGTGGATCGTACGAGGTCCGAGCAGCAAGCGCCCACGCGCGCCATCATCCGCCCGGTGAGCACCGGCTCCACGGCGAACCCGCCGCAAGCGCCTCTTCGTACCGTCGCACGGGAATGGACCCGAATCGGCGTGACCGGCTTCGGCGGGCCCCCAGCGCACATCGCGATGCTGCACAAGCTGGTG
>Ga0302314_10017324_pt1 | contig 12092 bp, 6 predicted proteins | sample III_Palsa_N2_3_FD_200533 | JGI IMG/M metagenome (GOLD analysis project Ga0302314, IMG submission 200533) | Peat permafrost microbial communities from Stordalen Mire near Abisko, Sweden - III_Palsa_N2_3 | ecosystem: Environmental > Terrestrial > Soil > Palsa > Peat permafrost | place: Sweden...
CCGCACTCCAGATCGCGCCGGACTGGGCGGACGCGTTCGTCAATCTTGGCGTCGCGCGCTATCGCCAGGGCGGGATCGAGGACGCCAAGTTGGCGATGCGGCGGGCGTTGCAGGTCGACCCGGCGCATGCGGCGGCGATCGGCAACCTGGGCGCCTTCATGCGCATCGCCGGCGAGGCGGACGAGGTGGAGGGCCTGCTCCGAGACGGCCTCGCGGCCAACCCTGACGCCATCGGCATCCGCCTCAACCTCGTCGCCGAACTGCTGCAGGAGGGACGGCCCGCCGACGCGCTCGAGCTGCTCGAAGCGGCCGAGTTCCCCGCCGATCCTGCGGCCGCTCGGCACTTCCGCCTGCAGCAGCTGGCCGCGCTGTTGCAGCTGGAGCGCCTCGACGACGTGCGGGCGGTGCTGGGCGCCCTGGCCGAACTTGGACCGCTGCCGCCCGACGTCGCGCCGCTGCTGCACTGGCGTCTGTTGCTCGTGGCACTGGCCGAGGGTGATCCGGACCGCGCCCGCGCCGAAGCAGAGCTGATGGAAGCGGCGCTCGAACGGATGGGGCCGGAGGCGGCGCCCGAGCATGCGATCGTGGCCCGGTTCCAGCTCGCCAGGTTCTGGGCCAAGCAGGACGACAAGCCGCGCACGTTTCGCCAGTGGAAGACGGGGCACAGGCTGCTGCAGCCGTTCCAGCCGTTCTCGCGGGACTCTCACCGCGCCTTTATCGACGCCTCGATCGCGCTGCTGGACAAGACCCGGCTCGGCGACGGCGCCCGCGCCACCAACACCGACCCGGCGCCGGTGTTCATCGTCGGCATGCCGCGCTCGGGCACGACGCTGATGGAGCAAATCCTCGCCGCCCACCGCGACGTCTACGGCGCCGGCGAGCGGGCGGACCTGGCGCGGACGTTCTACCGGCTGGGCGGGCGGCGCCGCGACGACCACGCGGTCGAGCGGATCGCGGCGATGGGCAGCGATGACCTGGACCGCGCCGCCGGCGACTATCTGGCGGCGTTGCACGCGCTGGCGCCGGACAAGGCGCGGGTGGTGGACAAGATGCCCGGCAACTTCCTGCACCTCGGCCTCGTGGAGCTGATGTTCCCCGGCGCTCGGATCATCCACTGCGCCCGCGACCCCCGCGACATCGGCCTTTCGATCTTCACCTACCGGTTCCAGGGCCACCACGCCTACGCCCACGACTTGGCCGACCTCGGCTGGTACATCGGCGAGCACGACCGACTGATGGCGCACTGGAAGCGCTCCTTGCCAGCTCCGATCCTCACCGTGAAACTCGCCGATTGGATCGAGGACTTCGACGCCACGCTGGCGCGGGTGCTGGGCCACCTGAACCTGTCGCCTGACGCCAACTGCGCCAAGTTCTACGAGCTGGATCGCCCGGTTAAAACGGTGAGCCGGCTACAGGTGCGCGAGCCGATCAACGACCGCGGGCTGGGCCGTTGGCGCGCTCACGCCGAGGACCTGGCGCCGCTGATCGCCGAGTTGGCGGCCGCGGGCAGCCTCGACGCGTGGGGCGACTAGCCAGGCGCGGCGTCAACGTGGGGCGGCGATGGACGCGAACAGACCCGGCGCTATTCGGTCGGAATGCCAGGCGTGGAGGGGCTCGGCGCCCCCACCATGCGAATATCTCAGTGTCGATATCGCTTCGATGAACCGCTGTTTGGCGCTGAGGGAGGCGGACGGCGCCGCGTCTTCATGTGGCGCGACGAAAGCGGCGACCGCTGGCGGCGTTTTGGCCGCACTGGCTCCCGCGAACACCACGTCGGCGGGGTTGGCGGTGAGTTCGGCTTTGGTGACCGCGGCGAGGGTCAGGGTATCGGGGATGGCCGCGGTGTCGGTGATGGTGAGGGCGCCGCCGCTGGTGGCGGCGTGGCTGAGCACGGCGGCGAGGTCCTGTGCCTGGGTCATCGCCGAGGTGAGGTAGCTGAACATGGAGACCGAGAGATCGATCGTGTCGTGGCCGGCGCCCTTGAGGGTGAAGCCGGAGACGCTGACCTGGCCGAAGCCTTTAGCGAGCGCGAAGGTCTCGCTGGCGCGGTAGCCGGCGCTGATGGTCTGGATCGCGCGAAAGCCGAGGTGGAAGCTGTCAGGCCCGGTGGTCAGGGTGTCGCCGGCCGGGGCGACGGCAAGCTTCAAGCCAGGCGCGTAGAGCACCAGCCTGCCGGAGCCGTCGGTTTCGGAGAACGCTTCGGCCACGCGGGCCTGAGCGGCGTTGAAGACGTTCTCGTAGCCCACATGGGGCTGGCCGGTGATCCCGGAATGGCCGATTTCGTAGCTGCCGTCGGGCTTGACGAACTTCTGTTCGATCGGCTGGCCGCCGCGATAGACCGTGAAGCCGTTGGCGGTGTTCTCGGTGACGGTGAAGTTCCCCGACGTCGCGACGGCAAGGCCGCTGGCGACGATAGCGGCGGTCTGGGCCGGGGTGAAGCTGACGCTGGCGTTGGTCGAGGTCAGGCTGGACGCGCCCATCGCCACCAGCGCTGAGATCTGCGCCGGGGTCAGCGCCTCGATGTTCGCGGCCGCGCCATGCACGGCCAGCGCGTCGCCGGCCGGGACCGCGATCCTCACGTTCGCAACTTCGAACCCCAGAGCCTGACTGAGAGAGAGGGCCACGCCGGCGTCGGTCGCGGTGATCGCGGTGAGGTGGCTGGCGGCGGATTCGAGCTGGGGCAGCGCCGCGGTGATGTTCGCCGCTGTGTCGGCGATCGAGAACCCGCCGGGGATAGCCTGGTAGAAGGCGGTCTGGGCGGAATACTGCGCCACCGTGACCACGGTCGGAACGGCGGTGATCTGCGTGCCGCCGCTGACCGCCGCGGCCATGAAGTAGATGCCGGAATTGTCGCCGGCGAGCTGCAAGGTGGCGACCGTGACGCCGTTCTGGGTCAGCATCAGCTCATTCGAGGCGTTGACCGTCGCGGCGTTCGCCGTGAGGCCGACGAGTTCGATCAGGCCGCCCCCGGAGAGGCCGGCGATCGCATTGGCGGGCAGGTCGCCGTGTTCGATCTTCAGCTCGGCCGACGCGCCGGCGAAGGTGATCGCGCCCGTGCCGGCCGCGTTGGGACTAGCCAGGTCGAGCACGCCGGACTGCAGTGTCACGCCGCCGGCGAAGGTGCTCACCGCTGTGAGTTTGACCGTGCCCTGACCGTCGACCAGCAAGCTGCCAAGCGCCGCGTCTGCGCCGGTCCCGCCCGATCCTGTCTGGTCGGCGATCCCACCGGCGACCGTCAGCGTCTCGCCCGCGCCAGGCATGAGGGCGACTTGCTGATTGCCCGCAATGAACAGGGCTGAACCCAGGGCATCGCCATCCAAACCCGTGTTGACACCGGGGCCACCGCCCCGGCCGCCGGCGACGGCGCCGTTGGCGAGCGTCCCGGCTTCGACAGTAAGCCTACCTCCTTGTTGGACGAAGACGTCCCCACCCGCGCCCAAGCCGCCGCCACCGCCGCCGCCAAGGGTGTGCGTTTCACGGCGTCCATGTTCGCCGCTGCTCGTGAATGTGATGAAAGTGTAGGGCAGACCGCCCGCGCCGCCGCCGAATTGGCCGGCGCCGACCCCGGCGCCGTGCCTGCCGGTCCCGCCAACGCTGCCCGCGTCGTCTACAGCGCCGTCCCCGCCTGCGCCGCCCCGTGCGGTGTCGACGGTGAAGAGCACATCTGCGAGCGTAACGCCCGCGCCAGAAGCGACGAACAGCCCGCCGCCGAGACCGGCGCCGCCACCACCGCCAACGCCCTGTCCCGCCGCCCCCTGGGCGGTCGCATCGGCAACCGTGAGGTTCTCGATCGTCACGTCGCCAGCGTCGACAACAAGGCCCTGATAGACACCACCGCCGTCGATGGTCGCGCCGCCGCCGTTCAGGGTGAGCGTGTCTCCGTTCGCCAGGCTGATGTGGTCCATCGCGCTGGAAAGCGTGAAGCCGGCCGCGAGATTGATCGAGTAGGCTTGGTCCGCCTTGGACAGTACGCCGCCGGCATCGATCGCGGCCAGGGCCGCGTTCAGCTGGCTTTCGTTCGCAACAGCGAACGTCGTGGCCGGATAGACAGTCACGCCGGTGTCTTCCGTCACCTGGCCTGCCGCGAGCGCCTCGCTATTTTGATCGACGATCGATCCCGAGTAGCCGGTGACGGTCAGATCGGGCGTCCAGGTGTCACCGGCGCCGACGGTGTAGGTGAAGCTGTTTGTCGCCGAGGCCGACCCGTCGCCGCTGTAGAGCGCCGTCGCGCCGTTGCTGAGGGTGAGCGCGGTCCCGGCGCTGACGGTCGCCGCTTCCGTGGTTGTGAGCGTGAAGGTCACCGTTTGGCCGCCGGTGACGTAGGCTTTTCCTGTCGATGTCGCGTCGGTGAGTGACTCGACGGCGAGGAGCGTCTGCACCTTCAGCAGGGTGCCGCCGTGGCCATCGCTGGCGATCTGGAAGTCGAAGCTGTTGAAGTTCTGCGTCGGGTCCAGGTCCAGTGTCACGGTCGACAGCGGCGCCGCGACGGTCAGGGTCGCTGACGCCGCCAGGGTGCTTCCCGAAAGAAGGCCGATGCCCTTCAGGTCGATCGCATCGCCGGCCGCGAGGCCAGTAATGGCGTTGGTTGGCGCGTCGCCCGCTTCAATCGTCAGCTTTGCCGCTGGCCCGGCGAAGGTAATATCGCCGGTTCCCGCGGCGCCGGCACTGGCCAGGTCGAGGGCGCCCGACTGCAGCGTGATCCCGCCGCTGAAGCTGTTGGCGGCGGCGAACACCACCGTGCCGGGGCCGCGAACGATCGGGCCGTCGCCGTCGATGGCCCCGTCGATGGTGACGGTTCGGCCGGCGGTGGCGACGAGCGTGACCTGTTGGCCGGCCTCGATCGCCACGGCATGGGCGCTGTTGATCGAGAGGTTCTCGATGGTGACCGCGCCGGCTTCGATGGAGAACACCGGAAACGCGCTGTCGATCGTGCCGCCAGCGCCGTTAAGCGTCAGCGTATCGCCGCTCGCCAGGTCGATGGCTTCGAGCGGTTTCGACAGCGGGAAACTGCCGGCGAGCTTGATCGTGTAGCTCGTATCGGTCTGCGAAAGCGAACCCCCAACGTCGATCGCGGCGAGGGCCGCGGTCAGCTGAGCTTCGTCCGAGACGGTAGCCGGCGTGGCGGTCGCATTCGTCAGCGTCTCGACGCCGAGCGTCGCGGGCGCCGCCCGGCTGGGCTCAATCGCGAGTGGGCCGCCTGGTCCCGCGCCGCCGTTGGGGGCGCTGGCGTCTTCCGCTTGCTCAATCTCGGCCAAGGCGTCGGCGGCGATTAGTTTTCTGATCATGTGCACCCGCTTGGGAACGAATGAGACAGCCGCGAGAGTCGCACCTGCCGAAGGTCGCCGATCTGTTCGAACTTCGAAGACACGCCTCCGCGCCGAAGAGGCGTCGAACTGCCCGGGCGACCATCCCAGAGTGCATACACCGCCTTGGGCGTCGATACGAGTTGCGGGCGCGTCTTCGTCAGCGGCCGCAGCGGGGGTCGGTCGAGGCGCCGCCGCAGAGGTAGACCTGGTTCAGCAGATAGCTGTCGGCGGTCGCTTCGGCCTTGAGCAGGGCGGCGGCCCTGGCCTCGGCGCCTTTCGGGAAGACGAGCTGGTGGCCATCGGGGGAGGCGGGAACTTGGAAGTCGCGGGCGATGGAGTAGAGCGCGCGCTGGCCGGCGATCGCCTTGTAGAAGATGTGCACGCCGAACGGCTGGCCGCGCTGGGTTCCGCAGCGCACCTGGCCGTAGGCGACGCGGACGCCGGCTTCGAGCCGGGCGGTGGGGCCGTTCACCTTCACCCCCTCGCAGGCGCTGGAGACGTTCTGGAAGATGGTGCGCAGGAAGGCCGCGGGATCCGCGCCACGGGCGGCGACGAAGGCCTGGTCGGTGAGGATGTCGCTGTAGTCGGTGTCGGCGTGGTTTCCGGGGATCTGCTCGTGGATCCAGCCCTGCGGGCCGGACTTGTCGGTGATGCGCTTCCAGGGCGCGGGGCCGGGGTAGGGCTTCAGCACCAGGTGCTCGTCGGCGGCCGAAGCGGCGCCGGCCGCGAGCGCCAGCGTCGCCGCCAGGGCGATGATGATGGAGTTGCGCATTTTTCCCCCGTGGCGGTCGGCGTTGCGACCGCGCAGGGGCATACTCGGCGGGGCGCGTGAGGTGTCAAGGCGGTGCGGCTTTGACTTGAGGGACGGCGCAGCCGAGCGTGCGGCGGATGAGTCCCGCCACGATCGCCAGCCTGATGATGCTCACCTCGGGCGCCTGCCACGCCGTGGTCAACGCGGTGCTGAAGTCGGGCAAGGACAAGATGTCGAGCCGGGCGCTGATCGACGGCTTCTCGGCGCTGATCGTGCTGCCGATCGCCTTCTTCCTGCCGCTGCCGAGCCACGCCTGGGTGTGGCTGTTTTCGTCGGGCGCGATCCACCTGGTCTACCTGGTCTCGCTGATCAAGGCGTTCGAAGGCGCCGACATGATGGTGGCCTATCCGCTGCTGCGTGGCGTCGCCCCAGCGCTGGCGGCGGCGGTCTCGGTGGGGGTGTTTCACGAGCCGGTCAGCGTCTGGGTGATCGCTGGGGTGGCTCTGGTCTCGGTCGGGGTGGTGATCTCGACGCTGGGACGGCACTTGGACCGCAAGACGCTGTTCTGGGCGCTGCTGACGGGGGCCAGCATCGCCGCCTACACGGTGGTGGACGCGCAAGGGGTGCGGGCCGCGCCCTCGGCGCCCAGCTACATCGTCTGGGTGTTCCTGATCGTCGGCGGCGGAGTGGGGACGATGTTCGCGCTGTGGCGCGGGCCGGGGTTCCTGCTGGCGGCGCGGTCCGAGTGGAAGGCGGGGTTGGCTGCGGGGTCGCTGTCGATCGTCACCTACGGGCTGGCGCTCTGGGCGCTGCGGCTGGGCGCGACGCCCAGGCTGGCGGCGCTGCGGGAGACCTCGGTGCTGTTCGCGGTGCTGATCGCGGTGGTGTTTCTGAAGGAACGTGCGACGCCGGCGCGGCTGGCCAGCGCCGGCGTGATCGGGGCGGGGGCGGTGGTGCTGGTGCTGAGTGGGTGAAGAGCGTCGGAAATCGCGCAAATCTCCGTGTCATCCCGGAAGGCCGCGTAGCGGGCTGTCCGGGACCTACTTCAATGCCGGCGCAAAGTAGGTCCCGGTCTTGTAGCCCGCTTCGCGCGCTCCAAACCGGGATGACACGGTTAGGTTGGCGAGCGTCCTTGTTTTCCGTGGCTAAACCTTCACCGAACCGACAGTCCCCCGTCGATCACCAGTTCCGCCCCGGTCACGTAGCGCGACTCCTCCGACGCCAGCCACAGCACGCCGTTGGCGATGTCGGCCGGGACGCCCTTGACGCCGAGCGGCACGGACTGAACCGACATCGCGTCGAGGTCGGGCGGGGCGTTGCTGCCGGGGTTGGTTCCGCCGGCGATGGCGAGCCAGATCGGGGTTTCGATCAACCCGGGGTGCACCGAGTTGACCCGGATGCCGTCCTTGTAGGCCCCGCACTCCATGGCGATCGCCTTGCTGAACAATCGGACGGCCCCCTTGGTCGCGCAATAGCCGGCCAGGATCTGCGAACCCTTCAAGCCGGCGACCGACGACATGTTGATGATCGAGCCGCCGTTGCCGGCCTTGCGCATCAGCGGCAGGGCGTGCTTGCAGCCGAGGAACACGCCCTCGACGTTCACCGCCTGCTGCTTCTTGAAGTCGGCCAGCGACATCATGGTGATCGAGGGGCTGGCGATGGCGATGCCGGCGTTGTTGACCAGGATGTCGAGCCGGCCCTCGGTCTTCTCGATGTCTGCGATGATTTCGATCCAGGCTTCCTCGCTGGTGGTGTCGTGGTGCAGGAAACGCGCCTTGCCGCCGGCCTTGGCGACCGCGACCGCGACCTCCTCGCCCTTGGCGTCCTGCACGTCGGTGATGACGACGCTGGCGCCTTCCTCGGCCAGCCGCATCACGCATCCCGCGCCGATCCCGCTCGCCCCGCCGGTGACCAGCGCCACCTTGCCTTCGACCTTGCCCATTTGGGTTTTCCTCCCGACGCCATTGCGTTCGGGGAGGGTTCTAGAAGCGGGGCCGGGGCGCGCCAAGGCTGACCCAGCGGAATACCGCTCCTCCACCGTGCAGCGCAGCGGAACGGGGAAGGTGGCAGACCGCGGAGCGGGCTGACGGAGGGGGCGCAGGGCCGTGCGCACCGCCGCGCCCCCTCCGTCACGCCGCACTGCGTGCGCCGCGACACCTCCCCCGTTTCGCAAGAGCTACACGGTGGAGGAGCGGGAAACTTCAGTCCGCGCGGTAGCTCTGCAGCGGGCGCACCTCCAGCACACCATCCGCCTGCGCCACGATGGCCTGGGCGGCGGCGAGCGCGCCGGCGGCGGTGGTGTAGTAGGGGATCTTCATCATCAGCGCCGAGCGGCGCAGCGAGAACGAGTCCTCCAGCGACTGCTTGCCCTCGGTGGTGTTGAAGACCAGCTGGACATCGCCGTTCTTCATCGCATCGACGATGTGCGGGCGGCCCTCGAGCACCTTCTTGACCCGCTCGATCTCGAAGCCCTGGTTCTCCAGGAAAGTCGCGGTGCCGCCGGTGGCGAGGATCTTGAAGCCGCGGCCGGCCAGGATCTTCACCGGCTCGACGATCCACGGCTTGTCGGCATCCTTCACCGAGACGAACACCGCGCCGGCCTTGGGCAGCACCGTGCCGCCGCCGAGCTGGCTCTTCGCGAAGGCGCGGGCGAACGCCGGCGCCATGTCGGTCTCGCCCTCGCGTCGCCAGTCGAGACCCATCACCTCGCCGGTGGAGCGCATTTCCGGGCCGAGCACGGTGTCGACGCCGGGGAAGCGGGCGAACGGGAACACCGCCTCCTTCACCGCGATATGGTCGCGAGTGTTGCTGGCGAGGGTGAAGCTGCTCAGCTTTTCGCCGGCCATCAGCTTGGCGGCGATGGCGGCGAGCGGTGCGCCGATGGTCTTGGCGACGAACGGCACCGTGCGGCTGGCGCGCGGATTGACCTCCAGCACGAAGATGCGCGGGTGCTCGGAGTGCGGCTCCTCGATCGCGAACTGCACGTTCATCAGGCCACGGACGTTCAGCGCCCGCGCCATCGCCCGGGTCTGGCCCTTCAGCTCCTGGATGGTCTCGTCACGGAGCGAAAACGGCGGCATCGAGCAAGCGCTGTCGCCGGAGTGTACGCCGGCCTCCTCGATGTGCTCCATCACCCCGGCGACGAACACGGTCTCGCCGTCGCAGAGCGCGTCGACATCGACCTCGGTGGCGCGCGACAGGTACTGGTCGATCAGCACAGGATGCTCGATCGAAATATCGCCGGCTTTTGCGATGTAGCGGTCCAGCTGCTCGGTATCGCGCACGATTTCCATGCCGCGCCCGCCCAGCACATACGAAGGCCGGATGACGATCGGAAAGCCCACCTCGATCGCCTTCTGCACCGCTTCCGACCAGCTTCGCGCCAGCGCGTTCACCGGCTGCGCGATCCCCAGTCGATGCAGCAGCTGTTGGAACCGCTCGCGGTCCTCGGCCAGGTCGATCGCGTCCGGCGTCGTGCCCATGATCGGCACGCCTGCCTGCTCCAGCGGATGCGCCAGCTTGAGCGGCGTCTGGCCGCCGAACTGGACGATCACCCCGACCAGCTCGCCGACGCGGGACTCGACATCGATCAGTTCCAGCACGTCCTCGACCGTCAGCGGTTCGAAATAGAGCCGGTCGGAGGTGTCGTAGTCGGTGGAGACGGTCTCCGGGTTGCAGTTGACCATGATCGACTCGACGCCGATCTCGGCCAGCGCAAAGGCCGCGTGGCAGCAGCAGTAGTCGAACTCGATGCCTTGGCCGATCCGGTTGGGGCCGCCGCCGAGGATGATCGCCTTCTTGCGGGCGGTCGGATCGGACTCGCACTCCGGCGGCTGGCCCAGCGCGCCAGTCTCGTAGGTGGAGTACATGTAGGGCGTCGCGGCGGCGAACTCGGCGGCGCAGCTGTCGATCCGCTTGTAAACCGGGCGCACGCCCAGCGCCCGCCGCGCGGCGCGCACTTCCGGCTCGGTCTGCGACGTCAGCGTCGCCAGCCGCGCGTCGGAGAAACCCATCGCCTTCAGCCGGCGAACGGCTTGGGCGTCCGCCGGCAGGCCGTCGAAGCGCAGCTTGTCCTCCTCGGCGATCAGCTTCTCGATCTGGCGCAGGAACCAGGGCTCGTAGCTGCAGGCGGCGTTGACCTCGGCGACGCTGAGGCCGTGCCTGAACGCCTGGGCGATCACCCGCAGGCGGTCCGGCGTCGGCGAGCCCAGCGCGCGCACCACGGCCGAGCGGCCGGTATCTTCGTCGAGCGCGCCGGCGATCTCGATCTCGTCGAGGCCGGTGAGGCCGGTCTCCAGCCCTCGCAGCGCCTTCTGCAGGCTTTCGGCGAAGGTGCGCCCGATCGCCATCACCTCGCCGACGCTCTTCATCGAGGTGGTCAGGGTCGGCTCGGCGCCCGGATACTTTTCGAACGCGAAACGCGGGATCTTGGTGACCACATAGTCGATGGTCGGCTCGAACGAGGCGGGTGTCGCGCCGGTAATCTCGTTCATCAGCTCATCGAGGGTGTAGCCGACCGCCAGCCGCGCGGCGACCTTGGCGATCGGGAAGCCGGTGGCCTTTGAGGCCAGCGCGGATGAGCGCGAGACCCGCGGGTTCATCTCGATCACCACCATGCGCCCGTCGGCCGGGTTGACCGCGAACTGCACGTTGGAGCCACCGGTCTCGACGCCGACCTCACGCAGCACCGCGATCGCGGCGGTGCGCATGCGCTGGTATTCCTTGTCGGTCAGCGTCAGCGCCGGGGCGACAGTGATCGAGTCGCCGGTGTGCACGCCCATCGGGTCGATGTTCTCGATCGAGCAGACGATGATGCAGTTGTCGGCCTTGTCGCGCACGACTTCGAGCTCGAACTCCTTCCAGCCGAGCACGCTCTCCTCGATCAGCACCTCGTGGGTGGGCGAGAGGTCGAGCCCGCGCTCGACGATCTCGCGGAATTCCTCGAGGTTGTAGGCGATGCCGCCACCGGTGCCGGCCAGGGTGAACGACGGCCGGATGATCGACGGCAGGCCGACCAGCAGCTGCGCCGCCATGGCTTCTTCGAGGGTGTGCGCGACCCCCGACTTGGGGCTTTCCAGCCCGATCTTGTCCATCGCGTTACGGAATTTCAGCCGGTCCTCGGCCTTGTCGATCACGTCGGCGCGGGCGCCGATCATCTCGACGCCGTACTTGGCCAGCACGCCGCTGCGCTCCAGCTCCAGTGAGACGTTGAGCGCGGTCTGGCCGCCCATGGTCGGCAGCAAGGCGTCGGGCTTTTCCTTGGCGATGATCTGCTCGACCATCGCCGGGGTGATCGGCTCGATATAGGTCGCGTCGGCGATCTCCGGGTCGGTCATGATGGTCGCGGGGTTCGAATTGACCAGGATGATCCGGTAGCCCTCGGCCCGCAGCGCCTTACAGGCCTGCACGCCGGAATAGTCGAATTCGCACGCCTGGCCGATCACGATCGGTCCCGCGCCGATGATCAGAATGGAGCCGATGTCGGTGCGTTTGGGCATCTCGTCTCGCGCAAGATCGCGGGCGGCGCCCCTTAAAGCGCAATGTGGGGCGCGCCCGGCGTTCGGTCTGGCTTCAGGTTAAGGGGGCTGATTAGAGGCGCGGGCAGGGCGGCGCAACCCCGCGAAAAGGATTTGACCACGAACCTCACGCACCTCGCCAACAAGGCTGCGGTTGGCGAGCTGGGAGACCGGATTCCGTTCGTGTCGTTCGTGAGGTTCGTGGTCAATCTCTCCCTCGGCGTCGCCGGCGCAGAAGCGGCGCCAGAGCAGCCGCAGTATTTCCGTCCCCCGGTAAAATAATCCGCCCGATGTCGCCGGTGAGTGATATTGTCGGACCTCGCGCCCGCTTCCTCGAATAGCTGGACGCCAACGAGGAAATCATGCCGCCACGCCCACCGCCGCCTAACACTCCACCGCTCCCGCCGGGGATCAAGTTCCGCGCGGCGATCGAGCAGGCCAAGGCGGACGGTCTGGAGCCCGCGTCGATGATGCTGCGCCTGACCATGGCCGACGTCTCGCGGCTGAAGCGCGACCGGG
>Ga0302314_10017326_pt1 | contig 12091 bp, 6 predicted proteins | sample III_Palsa_N2_3_FD_200533 | JGI IMG/M metagenome (GOLD analysis project Ga0302314, IMG submission 200533) | Peat permafrost microbial communities from Stordalen Mire near Abisko, Sweden - III_Palsa_N2_3 | ecosystem: Environmental > Terrestrial > Soil > Palsa > Peat permafrost | place: Sweden...
CACCAGCGGGGTGGGTGCGACCGCCCTGCAGTTCCTCGCGACCTTCAGCACCACCGTCTCCGGGGTGGTTGCCGGCGATTTCACCGCGTCCCTCGGCTCGTTGAATTTCACCGCCAGCGCGGTCTCAGCGCAGGGCAGCGCCACCTACCTGGTGACCTTCCCGTCCCTGACCGCCAATCAGGGCTACAACGGCGCCTACACCGCGTCCCTGACCGCCCCCGGAGGCATCACGGACAACCTCGGCAATGTCCTCTCAGGAAGCGGCCTGCTGGCCTCCTACACCATCAACCAGCTCCCGCCCATGGTCACCGCCATCTCGCTGTTGAGCGCCAATCCCGGCACCGCCCAGCTGCAGTTCCAGGTGCAGTTCAACCAGGTGGTCGGCGGGGTCGTGATCGGCGACTTCGCGCCCGTCCTGGGCAATGGGCTCGCGGCCACCGCCGCGGCGAGCGTGATCGCCCTGGCGCCGTCGAGCGGCGTGAGCAGCCAGTACACCGTGACCCTGTCGGGACTGACCGTGAGCGGGCCGTCAAGCGGCACCCTGGGCCTTGCGGTCAGCAGTGTCGCCGGCATCACCGACAGCCTCGGCAACGCGGCGGTGGCCTCCGGGTCGTTCCCCGACCAGGTCTACACCATCACGCCGCCGACCATCACCTCGGTCTCCTGCCTCTATCCCAATCCCAATCCGGCCCCGGGGCCGGTCGACTACCTGGTGGTCTTCTCGACCCCGGTGACCGGGATCAGTCCCGCCAACTTCCCCTTCACCGTCTCCCCGCCGGAGATCATCGCAATCGATGCGCTGCCCACCGTCTCGCTCCTCAGCCCGACCAGCTGCTCGGTGCTGATCGGCGGGATCACGCTGGGCAGCGGCTACGACAGCGCACCGCTGCCGCTCGCCTTCGGGGGCAGCCTCGGCAGCGGCGTGCGCGACGCGCTCGGGAACATCGCCCTCGACGGCCTGCCGAACAACCCCAACGCCGTCTACACCATCACCACCGAGCAGCCGGTCCTGACCCTGCTCGGCCAGCCGGTGACCTTCCAGGAGGGGGCGGCGGTGACGCCGATCCACGTCTTCGACTGCACCAACTTCACCGACACCGGCAACACCGACTTCGTCAGCGGCACCCAGCAGGGCACCATCGACGCCACGATCTTCACGCCGGTGCTGCTCGAGGTGGCGCCGAAGACCCTCTCCTCCGATCCCAGCGACCTGCTCGGCATCCAGCCGCTCGCCGGCGACCAGTTCTCGGTCATCAACCTGGCCACCAGCCCGAACGGCGCGACCAGCGCCACCCTGCAGCTGTCCGGAGTCACGGTCGGCACCTTCACCTACACCACCACCCAGCGCAATCTGCACATCATCCTCAGCACCACCATCACGACCACCCAGGTCCAGGCGCTGATCAATGATATCGTCTTCTCCAATCCCGGCGCCAACCCCTCGAACTCCAACCGCCAGGTCTTCCTCTCGGTGACCGATGGCAACGGCAAGAGCTCGGCCACCTATACCCAGAACGTCGCGGTCTCGCTCTACAACAACACTTCACCGCTCATCGCCGGCGTGCCGGAGATCATCACCACGCCGCCGCCGCGCATCGTCCAGCCCGGCCAGGCGATCACCCAGCAGCACATCCTGACCAACGACGTGGACAGCTTCTTCGTCACCTCGCTGCTGAACGCCAACAACGTCCTGGTGACCCCGGTCAACGAGGCCACCAGCCTGACCCTGCCGACGGCCAAGGGCATGGTGACGATCTCGCTCTATGGCGACTGGTCCTACACCGCCGATGCCGGGGTCAGCGGCCAGGACTCGTTCACCATGAACATCAGGGACATCGGACCGGGCAAGGGCCTGTTCGTGGGCGGCGATCCGCTGCTGAGCCCAATCGACGTCGTGCAGCAGATCTACATCGTGCCGAGCAGCTACGTCGCCTCCTCGCCGAGCATCACCACCGATCCGCCGGTCGAGGCCGAGCTCGGCAGCAGCTTCGACTACGTGCCGGAGGAGACCCCGGGGATCGACCCGTCGCTGGTGGCGAGCGCCTACTACGACATCGTCGACCAGGACAGCCAGGGCTTCGTCGCGGCCGGCGACTTCGTGATCGATTCCACGACCGGTGAAGTGACCGCCAGCCTCGTGCCCACCCCCAGCGACGGCTACATCCAGTTCGCGATCCTTTTGGAAGTCACCGACACCAGCGGGGTGACGCGCGGCACCTACCAGCCGGTGGTCCTGAAAGTGGTCAGTTCGACCTCGGGAGGAGGCTGATCATGGACCTTCGCATGCGTCCCTCCGCCTTCCTGCTGGTCTGCTCCACGCTGCTGTTGTGGGGCTGCGGCGGCTCGAGCGCCGACGTCGGGGTCGGGATCACGAACTCCTCGACCGGGCAGCTCTCCGGTCCGACCGGGGCCATCGGCCAGCAGCTCTCGGCCTTCGAGATCCTCGACATCCAGTCCGGCACCACGACCACCGCGACGGCGATCCCGGATCTCACCAGCAAGAGCGCCTACTACACCAGCGAGATGGTGTTCCGGCGCGTGCATGGCCTGCAGAACGACTACTTCCTCGGCGTCTTCGCCATCACCCAGGGCCAGTGGAAGCTGCTCAATGGCGGCGGCACGCCGTGGACCGCGATCGACACCTCGGTGGTGCCGGCGCCGGCCTCAGGCACCGACACGGACTCGCTGCCGGCCTCAAACATCAGCTTCTCGCTGATCTCCAGCGCCGTCCAGGTCTACAACCTCACCGCGCATGCGCAGCTGAGCCTGCCGACCCTGCGCCAGTGGCAGTTCGCCTGCGCGGCCGGCACCGACCCGACCTTCTGGTCGTGGGGCTCATCGCGCGATCCCGCGGTGTGGCAGCCGTATGCCAACCTGCTCGACAACCAGATGCCGCCCAGCGCTCCCAGCCCGATCCCGACCTTCACGCCGGTCGGCTCGCTCCTGCCGAACGCCTTCGGGTTCTACGACATGCACGGCAACATCTGGCAGTGGGTGACGCCCGGACCGCACATCTGCGGCGGCTCCTTCGATGACGGCATCGACCAGGCCCGCACCGACAATGTCGCCGGCAGCGACACCTGCGTGGTCACCGACCAGACCTCCCATGCCCTCATCGGAGCGCGCTTGGTCCTCTCCCCATGATTGCGCGCCTGAGCCTTACCCTCGCGGTCCTCGCCGGACCGCTCGCCACGGCCGGGGCCGCGGAACTGGTGATCCGCGATCTGCAGGCGGATGTCCTGCTGCCGCCCACCGCCTACACCTTCACGCTCGACACCCCGGGCGGCGACCAGACCGGCTCGGACGGCTTCTCCTCGGGCAGCGCGCTGTGCCTGGGGGGACGCTATTCGCTGTCGCGCTCCGGCGACGCCGTGGGATTGGTCGGTGGCGCCGACCTCGAGGCCGCCGGCTACACCAGCAGCGACACCAACCTCTTCGATCTCGGGGGGCGGCTGTCGCTGGGCGTCGGCTGGGCGATCACCGACACCTGGGTGGTCACCCTGATGGGCGGCTATGCGCTCGGCCAGGGCCGCTTCACCGCGGATGCCAGCAACGGCGCGCCGCAACTGACGGTGCGCGGGCCGTACCACGGCGAGGATCTGCGTCTCGACCTGCAATACCATGTCAGCCGCGCCTTCGCGCTCGATCTCGGCGGCGGCTACTGGCGCGACACGCACCGCCTCAGCGGCGATGCCTCGACCCTGGAGCTGCAGCGCAGCGGGGGCTTTGTCGGGATCGGCTTCATCTGGCGGCTGCAGAGCTCGCCGGTTCGCTTAGAATAGGGCGCTCAACACTGCCGCTAACGACCGTGGTCGCTGCGGGAGCGTCCTGACCGGCCGTCGCGGGGCGTTGCGGGCCGCTGGGCACCAGCGGCCGCGGCACCGCCATGGGGGCATGGGTCGGCAGCGTCAGGGTGATGGTGAACAGGCCGTGGGAATCGAGCGCGGCGGCGATCGTGCCGTGCAGGCAGCGCACGATGCGTTCGACCAGGGCCAGTCCCAGCCCGCAATGGGTGCCGACCAGGCGCGCCTGGTCGCCGCGCCAGAAGGGCCGGAAGACCAGGGACGCGTCGCGCAGCGTGCCGTCGGTGGGATTGGCCATGGTCAGCCGCAGCTGGCCATCCAGGCGCATGACGCTGACCGTGATGCACGAGCCGCCGAGCGCATAGGACACCGCGTTGTCGAGCAGGTTCGAGGCGATGACGCGCACCTGCTCGCGCGACGAGGTGATGAGTGCTGCCCCGGCCCCGGCCCAGCTGATGGCCAGTCCGCGCTCGGCGGCGCGGCCCGCGTGCAGCTCCCAGGTCGCATGCAGGAGGTGGACGACGTCGACCTCCTCCGGCAGCCAGGTCTCCTGGCCGGCCTCGAGGCGGGCCAGGGTCAGGAGGTTGCCGACCATCGACTGCATCTGGATGACCATCACCAGGCAGCGTTCCTGGGTCTGCTTGGCGCCCGCGTCGCACTGCCGGGCGAGGGCGAACTCGAGGGTGGTGCGCAGTCCGGCGATCGGATTGCGCAGTTCATGCGCGATGTTGGCGATGGTGGTCTTCTCGCGCTGGATGGCCATCTCGACGCGCGTGAAGAGGTCGTTGAGGCGCTGCAGGACCTCCATCATCTCGACCGGCACGTCATCGGTGGCGACGCGCGCGGTGAGGTTGCTGGGATCGATGTCCTTGATGGTCTGCGAGAGGCGGCGCACCGGGCTGAGCACCGCGCGGCACAGCCACAGCGAGATTACCGCCGAGAGCAGCACCGCCGCCACCCACAATCCGATCAGCAGCCAGCCGAGGCGCGTCAGCTCGTTGTCGAAGCTGCTCATGTCGTAGGCGATCAGCGCGATCAGCGGCTGCGACCCCGCGGCGGGCGCACTTGGCGGCGGCTGGCCCGGGCTGCCCAGCGCCACGGGGGCGCGCGAGAAGGTCTTGACCCAGATGCACAGATACGGCCGGCCATCGTGCAGGCGCATGGCGATGACCTGCCCGGGCGGGGTGCCCCGGTCGAGGATCTGCAGGAACGACTCGCCCGGCGGCATGCTCGGCGAGTGGTCGATCTCACGGCGCTGGTCGTCGAGGATCTGCGCCATGAAGCTGCTCGGCGGCAGGTCCGGGGCCTGGACGTCGCGCCAGTGCGAGAGGTGCGAGGAGACCGCGATGCCGCGCTCCTGCCAGATGACGGCGCGGTCGATCAGCTTGCCGTCGATGGTGCGGGTGAAGACCGCGCGGCCGGCGAACCACACGCACAACGCCGACAGCGAGACGACGATCGCCGTCGAGGCGATCGTGCCGAGCGTGATGCGCATGCGCAGGCTCTGCATCATTATTCAGCCTCCTGCTGCTCGGTCAGCAGGTAGCCGACACCGCGCCGGGTGTGGATCAGCTGCATGGTGCCGGGCGGGGAGATCTTGCGGCGCAGCCGCGCCACATGCGCATCGAGGACGTTCGAGGTGGCCTCGGACTCGAAGGCGTAGAGGTGCTCCCACAGCTCGACGCGGGTCACCACCTGGCCGACGCGCATCGCCAGGAACTCCAGCAGCGAGTACTCGCGTGGCGTGAGGACGACCTCCTCCTGGCCACGACGAACGATGTGGCCGATGGTGTCGATGCGCAGGTCGGCGATCTCCAGCACCGGCCGGCGGCGGTCGTGCCCACGGCGGATCAGCGAGCGCACCCGGGCCAAGAGCTCGGTCACGGCGAAGGGCTTGGTCAGGTAGTCGTCGGCGCCGAGGTCGAGGCCGCGCACCCGGTCGTCGACCGCATCCATCGCGGTCAGGACCAGGATCGGCACCTCCTTCTTCAATTTGCGCAGGTCGTAGATGATCTGCAGGCCGCTCATGCCCGGCAGCATCAGATCGAGGATCACCAGGTCATAGGTATTGGAGGTCAGGTACCACCAGGCCTCCTTGCCGTCGCCGGTCGAGTCCACCGCATAGCCGTTCTCGGTCAGGCCGCGGGCCAGCTCGTCGCGCAAGGTCGCGAAGTCCTCGACGATCAGTAGGCGCATGGCAATCCCGTCTGTGCGGCCTGGGCCGTGGTGATGGAGATGATCATGGGGGCCATTCCGCCGTCGCCCGTGGGGCCAGCGTGGGCGCACGCGTCGCTCACGCCCGGTGCCGTTGTCGCTGGATGCAGCGTAGACGGTTTCATTGGGAGACCATAGATTTTGCCACCAGCCTTGGTCGGCAGCGGAATGCCATCGAAGACCGTCAGATGGGCGCAGCGCTCCGCAGCGGGCTCCTGTCCAGATTTGATATCCTGGGCGGTCGCAGTCTGAACAGGGTGGAGCGCGTCTGGCATGGTGAAGAGATGGATAATACCCGTGCGGCCGATCGAATTCCACTGGGACTTGACCTTCACGTTCTCGTCATGCCGTGCGCATACCCTGCGGGCCACAACGCCATGTTCGCGGAGCCTATTTACTGCGTTTTTTCATCATCCCGCGTGGAGAGTGGCCAGCGATTCTATCACAGGGTAGGTAATCGCCCGCATTGGCAGGCGATTCTGCTCATGCTGGGCGGTTGCGACCGCTCGACAAGGCATCCCGGAGCACCAACTTCTGCTCCCAGCGCAGTGGCTTTTCCAGCCTTCGGCGCGGATCCCGGCGACGTCGCCACGACCCTTCACGAGCTGACGATACCACCCATGAAAACCTCCCTGCTGTCGTCCTGCCTGCTGCTGATCTCATCGCTGATGCCATCGCTCGCCCGCGCCGAGGACACCTCTCCCGCCCCGGCCCCCGCGCCAGCAGCCATTCCCGCACCTGGCGTCCTCCCGACCGCACCGCCCGCCGACGCGACCGGGACGCCTGCTGCGACCGGCACGGCCACCGCCCCGCCACCCCCCGCCACCGCTCCGCCGGCGGCGGGCACGGCTCCGGCCGAGAACCCGCTCGTGCCGCTTGCGGCGATGCCGGCCGCGTCTCCGCAGCCGACCGGACCGGCCTTCACCCTGGAGCAGGCGCTCGACGACTCGGCCAAGCTCAACGACACCACCGCCATCGCCACCGCGCGGCTGTCCTTCGCGATCGCCGAGCGCACCCAGGCCAAGGCCCTGGTCCTGCCGACGATCTCCGCCGACGGCTCCTACACCAACACCTCCTACAGCAGCCGTCCGTGGGGCAACGGTCCGGTGCAGTCGATCGGCGGCGAGATCGACCTCTCGATGACCCTGTTCAATCCCTCGGCCTACCCGGCCCTGCGCGGCGCGAAGATCGCCGTCTACCAGCAGCAGTACCTCTCCGAGGACCTGCGCCGCCAGCTCGCCTACGAAGTGACCCTGTCCTACCTGCAGGCGATCACCTCCGAGCGCAACAGCGCCGCCGCCTTGCAGATCCTCTCCGTGACCAAGGAGAGCCTGCACGAGTCCGAGGCCAGCGCCAAGGTCGGACTGAAGAGCTACAATGACGCGACCCGCGCCGAGCTCGACGTCGCCAATGCCCAGCTCGCCTACACCAACGACCAGCAGGCGGTGGTCGCCGCGCGCCTGAGCCTGGGCGACCTGGTCGGGCATGAGGTGGCGGGAGCCCTGGTCGATCCCAAGCCGGCCGAGCTGCCGACCGGCGACGAGCCGATGATGGAGGACCTCGCGATCCGCACCCGTCCCGACCTGCAGTCGAACGTCCTGCAGATCCAGATCGAGGACGAGGCGATCCAGACCGCGCGCAACCTCTACCTACCGTCCTTCGGCCTGCTCGCCGGCTACGCCGACCGCCACTACGATCCCTACCAGACCCTGGCCTCGCCCGGCTATCCGGCGTGGTCGGTGGCGGTGACCGCGAACTGGACGCTCTATGATGGCGGCTCGCGCCTCGGCCAGGTCGATGCCAACAAGGCGCTGCGCGACCAGGCCACGGCCTCGGAGCACAGCGCCCGGGTCGACCTGCATCGCGACCTGTGCACGGCCATCTCCAACCTCGCGACGCAGAACTCGTCGGTTAGCCAGGCCCAGGTCAGCGTGCACGTCGCCCAGGTCAACGCCAACGAGGTCAAGACCAAGTATCAGCAGGGCCTCTCGACCCAGCTCGATGTCTCGGACGCCAACTCGGAGCTCTTCAGCGCCGAGGTCAACCTGATCGGCGCGCAGCTGAGCTACGCCTCGGCCCGTTTCCAGATCCGCTCCCTGGTCGGCTGGTGGCCGCTGGTCGTGGCCGACTCCTCGCCTGACTCCAGCCGGCTGCACTGCGGCACGGTGAAATGAGCCGGCCGCCGGCGATGCGGGTCTCCCGCACGGCGCAGCGGCGTTGACATCCCTCGTCGTCTCCTGAAAGGTCGAAATCGCTATGTGGCTGGTCTGGCTCGCTCTGCGCCGTCCGTATACCTTCGTGGTCATGGCGATCCTGATCGTCGTGATCGGTACGGTATCGATCCTGCGCATGCCGACCGACATGTTCCCGAACATCAACATCCCGGTCATCTCGGTGGTGTGGAACTACACCGGCATCTCGCCGGAGGACATGGAGAAGCGCATCGTCTTCTTGACCGAGCGCATCCTCGGTACCACCGTCAATGGCATCGAGCACACCGAGAGCCAGTCGCTGCTCGGTGTCGGCGTGATCAAGGTGTTCTTTTATGAAGGCGTGAAGATCGAGGGCGCCACCGCCCAGGTCACCGCGGTCTGCCAGACCATCCTGCGCGGTCTGCCGCCGGGCACGACGCCGCCTCTGATCATCCAGTACAATGCCTCAACCGTGCCGGTGCTGCAGGCATCGCTGAGCTCGCCGACCCTGCCCGAGGCGACCCTCTTCGACCTCGGCTTCAACGTCTTCCGCCAGGGCCTGGTCTCGGTCAAGGGCGCGCAGATGCCCTATCCCTACGGCGGCAAGCAGCGCGCCATCATGGTCGACCTCGATCCGGCAAAGATGTACTCCTTCGGACTGTCCGCCAACGACGTCTCCAGCGCCTTCGCCAACCAGAGCCTGATCCTGCCGGCCGGCTATGTGCGCTTCGGCCAGAACACCTACAGCATCATCACCAACGGCAGTCCGCTGGCGATCAACGACTACAACAACATCCCCCTGAAGACCATCAACGGCTCGATCGTCTATGTGAAGGACATCGCCTGGGTCCATGACGGCTACCTGCCGCAGACCACCATGGTCCACATCGACGGCCAGCGCGGCGTGCTCCTGCCGGTGCTCAAGGGCCAGGGCGCCTCGACCATCCAGCTGGTCTCCGATGTGCTCAAGGCCGTGCCGGAGGTCCTCAAGACCCTGCCCAAGAGCCTGCACATCAACTGGGTCGTGGACCAGTCGAAGTTCGTGTGGGCGGCTATCCAGGGCGTGATGTTCGAGGCCATCCTCGCCGCCTGCCTGACCGGCCTTATGATCCTGCTCTTCCTGGGCAGCTGGCGCTCGACCCTGGTGACGGTCATCTCGATCCCGCTGTCGATCCTGGTATCGCTGATCATTCTCGCGGCGCTGGGGGAGACGATCAACATCATGACCCTCGGCGGCCTGGCCCTGGCGGTCGGCATCCTGGTCGACGACGCCACGGTGACGATCGAGAACATCCATCGCAACCTCGGCCAGCGCAAGCCTCTGACCCAGGCGATCGTCGACGGTGCGCAGCAGATCGCCGTGCCGGCCTTCGTCTCCACCTTGTGCATCTGCATCGTCTTCGTGCCGGTGGTGTTCATCACCGGTGCGGCCAAGTACCTGTTCACGCCCCTGGCGATGGCCGTGGTCTTCGCGATGCTGACCTCCTACATCCTGTCGCGCACCCTGGTGCCGACCATGGTCCAGTTCCTGCTGCCCTCGGAAGTCAGCCGCTACTCGTCCGCCGAGGGCCACGCGTCGATCGATCCCAATGAGAGCAATCCGATCTGGTGGGTGCATGGGCGCTTCAACCGCGTGTTCGAGGGTGCACGCCGCCTCTACGGCCGGACCCTGGCGATGGTCCTCGAGCACCGCATCTGGACCTGCATCGCCTTCCTGATCCTGATCGGCAGCGGCCTGGCGCTCTTCCCCTTCATCGGTGAGGACTTCTTCCCGACCACCGACGCCGGGCAGATGCGCCTGCACGTGCGCTGCCCGGCCGGGACGCGCATCGAGGAGTCGGAAGTGTACTTCGGCCAGGTCTCCGACCATGTGCGTCGCATCGTCCCTGCCAATGAACTCGCCAGCCTGATCGACAATATCGGCATCCCCAACAGCTCGATCAACCTCTCCCTGAGCGACGGCTCGCTGAACTCGCAAGGCGATGGCGAAATCCTCATCTCCCTGTCCAAGAAGCACCGCCCGACCGAGTTCTATGAGGAGCGGCTGCGCCGCGACCTGCGCTCCTCGTTCCCGACCCTGACCTTCTTCTTCGCGCCGGCGGACATCTCGGCGCAGATCCTCAACTTCGGCCTGTCCGCGCCGATCGACGTCCAGGTCGGCGGCAGCGGCGCCTTCGCGCCCCAGAACGAGGCGATCGCGCGCCAGATCCTCGCCAAGCTCACGACCATCCCCGGGGCGGTCGACGTGCACCTGCAGCAGTCGCCGCGCTCGCCGGCGATCAACGTCGAGGTCGACCGCATCAAGGCCGCGGACGCCAACCTCAGCGAGCTCTCGGTGTCGAGCTCGATCCTCACCACCTTGAGCTCCTCGGCGCAGACCAGCCCGCAGTTCTTCCTCGATGCCGCGCACGGCATCAGCTACAACATCTCGCTGCAGAGCCCGCTGTACCGCATGTCGGGGATGCAGGATTTTTCCAACATGCCAGTCGGCACCATCGGTCCGAACCGCCAGCAGACCCTCGGCAACGTCTCGACCATCACCCGCACCACCCAGGCGATCAACATCACGCACTACAACGTGCTGACCACCTACGACGTGCTGGCCAATGTCGAGCGCGCCGACCTCGGCACGGTGGCCAGGCGCATCGATGCGGCCATCGCCGAGGTCAAGAGCACCACCAAGCTGCCGGCCGGCACCGTGATCACGGTGCGGGGCCAGATCATGAGCATGCGCACCTCCTTCTATGGACTCGAGGTCGGCATCTGCTTCTCGATCCTTTTGGTCTACCTCCTGATGGTGGTCAACTTCCAGTCCTGGCTCGATCCCCTGATCATCCTCGGGGCCCTGCCCGGCGCGCTGTCGGGCATCCTGTGGATGCTGTTTCTGACCAACACCCACATCAGCGTGCCGGCTTTGATGGGCGCGATCATGTCGATCGGCGTGGCGACCGCGAACTCGATCCTGATGGTGAGCTTCGCCAACGACCAGCGCGGCGATGGTCGGCCCGGTTCGGGCCTGGAATCTGCACAGGCGTCGCTCCTGGCCGGCATCACGCGTCTGCGGCCGGTGGTCATGACCGCCCTGGCGATGATCATCGGCATGCTGCCGATGTCCCTGGGGCTCAGCGAAGGCGGTGAGCAGAATGCGCCGCTCGGCCGCGCGGTGATCGGTGGCCTGCTGCTGGCGACCCTGACCACCCTGTTCTTCGTGCCGATGCTCTACAGCGTGCTGCGCCGTCGTCAGCCCAAACCCAAGATCGCAATGTCGGCACCCCATGCCGTGCAGGAACCGCATCATGATTGACTCAGCCCATGACCGCCCGCAGCCCGACGCGGCTGGCAAGCCGCCTGAGCTTCACGAGGAGCTCCCCAAGCCGTGGGCCCCGCATTCCGGCATCCTGATCCTGATCCTGGTCGTCCTGGTGGCGGCCATGGCGGGGTTCTTCGTGCTCGGCTACCTGCCGCGCCACCGCGAGCAGCAGGACGTCGCCGACCAGGCCGGCACCGACGCGCAGACCGTGCTGCGCGTGCGCATCGCCAAGGCCACTGCGGCTCCGGCGATCAGCGTCCTGCACCTGCCCGGGACGATCACGCCCATGCAGCAGACACTGTTGTATTCGCGCGCCACCGGCTACGTGACCAGCTGGAAGAAGGATCTGGGCGAGAAGGTCACCAAGGGCGAGCTGCTGGCCGTGATCAGCGCACCGGATGTCGACGCGCAGCTGGCGCAGGCCAAGGCCGCGGTGCTGCAGGCCCGCGCCCAGGTCGAGCAGGCGCGGGCGAGCCTGAACCTGGCCAAGATCTCGGTGCAGCGCCTGAAGACCCTCGGTCCGACCCTGGCCGCGCAGCAGGACATCGACAATGCCCAGGCGGCCTATGTCG
>Ga0302314_10017327_pt1 | contig 12091 bp, 13 predicted proteins | sample III_Palsa_N2_3_FD_200533 | JGI IMG/M metagenome (GOLD analysis project Ga0302314, IMG submission 200533) | Peat permafrost microbial communities from Stordalen Mire near Abisko, Sweden - III_Palsa_N2_3 | ecosystem: Environmental > Terrestrial > Soil > Palsa > Peat permafrost | place: Sweden...
CGGCGGCAGCAAATACGCCTGCTCCGGGCTGTAAACCTTGAATCGCGACATACTTATCTTGTCGCCTAAAACAGATGTGAATTACAAGTACCTTGTGTAGTTCTCACGCAGACACTTTAGCCCCTGAAGGAATGCTCCCTCAAACCGACCGACCACCCTATTTTCTTTCCCGTCACTCAAAAGCCGGATAATCGTTTACACTGTGGCTTGTATAGTTTGAGCCGAGGGATTAGCCTAAAGTGTTTTTTGAACTCCCTGCAGGAAACCCCCGACAAACGAACCATGGCTCTTAATTTGAAGATGGGCCGATGAATTGCAGAAAATCGCCTTACAGAACTTCTGGGAATTTAGAAGTGCACCTGCACAATTTCACATGCGGCGCGCGGCTACGCCACTCACTGGAACAATGCCATAAAAGCGAACTGAACCGCATCGCGCGGACAAGTTGAAAAGGTGCGGCATTCGGAGAAGAAAAAATGAAATCGATAAGAGCTGTGCACAGCAGCGTAGATGTAAGCAACCTCAGCGTTCCAGAAGCTGAAGAGATTATTGAAGAAGCCCTCAACGAACTGGCGTTCTCCTCCGATCCAGGCCTCTCGCGCGCACTCCATTTCCTTGCGCCTCCGGGATATCAGGCCATCGTCGAGCTTTGCAGTGAAAGCGGCCGCAGCAAGCGCCGCAACGCCTCCGCCGAGACGTGGTCGCCGGAAGAGGATGAAGTCCGCATCTACTTCGAGCGCATCGACGAGGGTGAAGGCAATACGCGTGCCACCCGGGCGCCGCGTCCGGTTGCGGAGCACACCTATGGCGACGACGAAGAGGATGACAGCCAGGAAGCGCAGATCCCCGCCGATCTCGACGCCCGCGTGAAGGAGTTGTGCGCCGCGCTGGCCGAAGCCGAGCGAGGCGGCCACGCCTTCATCGCTCTCAAGTGGTTTCGCGATTCCTTCCTGCCACGCAAGGCCTTCCGCTGGAATCAACATCCCGAGTCGCGCCAGGCCGTGCTTGCTGAAGCCATTCAGCGCGGTGTGGTGCTCACCAGCAAGATCGCCAACCCCAAGACGCCCGCGTATCCCACCACCACCATCCGCCTCAACCGCGCCGAGGCCGGCATGCCCGAAGAGGCGCAGCGCTTCCACCCCGTGGCGGTCCACGGCGACTCCATCGCCGAAGCCATTGAAGAGGAACGGGGGAACATGTGAGCTGTTACTTCCTCGAGTCCACGGCCTTCGCCAAGCTCTTTGTGCAGGAGCCAGGCACCGACGCCCTGATCCGCCTCATGGAGGCCGTCGAGGACAATCGCAAGCTCATCTCCGCATCCACACCGCTTGAAGTTTACGCCGCGATCCGGCGTCGCGAGCGCGCCGGCGATATCTCCGCCGATGACGCCGCGGCTGCTCTCGACATCCTGCGCCTTGAGGCCGCCCGCATGGTGCAGGAGCCGCTCAACCCCGCCGTGCTCGAAGCCGCCCGCCAGCTTCTCGATCGCACCGCCCTCCGCTGGCCGGACACGCTGCAACTGGCCGCCGCCTTGGTCGCCCGCGACATGTTTCAAAACACCGAGATCATCTTCGTCTCCGCCTCGCCGCTCTTGCTTGAAGCCGCCAAGACAGAAGGCTTTCACACCCTCGACCCCGCGAAGGAAGCTGCCGAATCAACCAAAGCAGCTGATTGACTGGTCGATTATCACTACGGGTTCCGTGCTACCTGATCCCATGAAAGCCGCATTGACATTCCTCATTTCGGCCATCAACAATGGCCTTACTTCCCGATTCTTGCCCACTGAACGCCTGTGCAAGCGCTTCAGCGTGAACCGTGGTTTCACGGAGCAGAGTCGGAAGCGAGGGATTGTGAGATGAAACTTCATTTGAACCACTGTGCGCGGATTTGCCTGGTGTTCATACTATTCGGCAGTGCAAGCCTGCTCATGGCGTCATCCGACGATCAGGCCAAGGCCGCATTAGGAAAAACGCTGCTTGGCAAGGATGTAAAGGCGCTCCTGGATATGCCAGCATACAAGGACGGCGTGGATCTCTACGTCAATCCCAAGTCGGACAAGCGACTCGACGAGCGCGGCCTCGACCTCAAGGAGCTGGCAAAATTTCTGAAGGATAAAGGCGTTGGCGTCGAGCGCGACGAGTGGGTCACCATCACCGATGTGAAGGTAGACAGCGACCGAATCGAAATTCATCTCGGCGGCGGTGGCGAGGGACGCGGCGCCAGCAAGAACGCCGAAAAGAAGGGCGCGGGCTACAAACGCGCCGGCGGTTCGCGCATCAACTTCCGCTATGGCAGGGACGTAACCGACCTCGACCTTTCGCTCGATGCATTTCTGCCGCTCCTCGGGCGCGTGCTCGATACAGGCAAAATCAAGGACAAGATCGATGTGGCAGGCCTCGACCCCAAATTCCAGGAAGCCATCCGCGCCAAGGACGTCGTTCAGGACATGACCTACCAGATGGTGCTGTGGAGCGCTGGCGAGCCCGATCAAAAAAAGGTCGACGACTCACCCGACGACAATCTTCACGAAACCTGGTTCTATTTAAGAGACGGCCATCGCTGGGTAGTCAAGTTCCTCAACGGCAAAGTCTCGAAGGTCCAGGTCTTTTAAGCAATGCCATCAAGGCTCAGGTTGCTCTAGGTATGCCTCCAGGGCACAGGTCCTTTAAGGCAACCCTCCAGGGTACGGTTCCTTTAAGGCAACCCTCCAGGGTACAGTTCCTTTAAGGCAAGCCTCCAGGGTACGGTTCCTTGAAGGCAAGCCTGCAATCCATAGGCCCATTGAGAAGTTAAGCTCCCAGAGGGAGCGGTCGAGAATAGCCCAGGGCAAGCCGCGCGCAGCCCTGGGAAAGTTGCGCCATAGATTTATTAAGCCCCGGAGGGGCGCCCGAATCCCTGAGGATGATTTTCTAAACACTCCAGGACGTTGAGCGTCCCAAAACCGTCCCGTGCCCCATCCATTTCGCGTTCTCTGCGAAATGGGTGGGAAACCACCTACTCCCGCCAAAAGCGGTTCGCCTGCTCAAACTCATCCCGCAGCCCGGGTGTGCGCAGGTTCTCCCGCAGGTGCGCCAGCCGCTGTTCCAGCGCATGTAGCGCTGCCTGAATGGCCTCGGTATTGGTGTACGCAATATCGCGCCACATGGAGTAAGGACTCGCTCCTAGCCGCGTCATTTCTCGCAGCGCGCGCCCGCCCACGTCTTTCAACTCCGGCGCATCGCCCACTTCGTCTTCGAGCAGCGCGCTCAACGCCGTTGCCACAAACTGCGGCAGATGACTCACCCAGCTGACCAACTCATCGTGGCGCCCAGCATCAATGTCGATGGTCTTCGATCCCATCGCCACAACCCACGCCCGCCATCTCTCCGCCAGCGCCGCGGATTGCGGCGAACGCTGCCAGTTTGAATCGTCGGTAAACAGCCACATCGCGCCGCGAAAAAGATCGGCGTCGCCCAGCGCCGCGCCTCCCCGCTCCTTGCCCGCCATCGGATGCCCAGGCAGAAACCCCGCCCGCTCCTGCGTGTTGAAGAGCCGTCCAGCCGCCTCCGTGATCTGCGCTTTCGTGCTGCCCACATCCGTCACCAGATGCTCCGGGCCAAGCACGCCCGATAACTGCTCCATCCAATCGAGTGTCGCGTAAATAGGCACCGCCAGCAGCACCACTTGGCTCTCCCGCGCTGCCTGCAACGCGTCAGTCGCGATTGCATCGATCGCACCCATCGCCAGCGCCGTCTGCGCACCCTCCGCGCCGCGATTCCACCCAGTAATTGAGCCGCGAAAACCAGCCGGACGTAGCGCCAGGCCCACTGATGTGCCCAACAAGCCCGTGCCCAGGATGGCAATGCGCTCAATCATGCTTCCTTCGTTGCTCTGGCCCTTTTGAAAGGGCACGGCATTAGCCGTGCCACTCGAAAGGCCAATTGGATTTGGTACTCCTGCCCCGGTATGCCGTTGCGAATTCACATCATCACTTGGGTGCCAATACATAAGCATAAAAAGTCATCGAGAACATCATTACGTAGGCGGCTACCAAAACAAACCAAAACATGATCTTCGTCATTCGACGAACCCCTGGCCGGTCTGTCGTCCCTAACGTATTGCTCAAACCACGGCTCAACAACCACCACGCACCCGCACATACAGCCGGCAAAAATACATCGATCAGGATTGCCCCGCCTAGAGGCGCTTGCCCCGGCCTAACCATGATGCATCCCCTTTTCCTCGGTGGCAAAAGTCACCTCCATTTGGTACCTCTCGCGGCAGGTAAAGCCGCGCCCTAAACTACAAAGTTCTCCCCACCGCCGCGGCAATCACTCTCAACTCACTCACCAGCTTCTCAAACTGATCGAGAAACAGCGTCTGCGCCGCGTCGGATGCGGCCTTGTCCGCGTTGGGGTGAATTTCAATCAGAATACCGTCCGCGCCCGCCGCCACCGCAGCCTTGGCCATCGCCGGAACCATATCGCGCCGCCCCGTGCCGTGCGAAGGGTCGCCCACAATGGGCAGATGCGACAGCTTCTTCACCACCGGAATCGCCGCAATATCCATGGTGTTCCGCGTCGACGTCTCATACGTGCGAATGCCGCGCTCGCACAAGATAATGTCGTAGTTCCCGCCGGAAAGAATGTACTCGCTCGAGAGCAGCAGTTCCTCCACCGTGGCCGCAATGCCCCGCTTCAACAGAATCGGTTTGCGCACCTGCCCCAGTTCGCGCAGCAGGTTAAAGTTCTGCATGTTGCGAGCCCCCACCTGGAAGCAGTCCACATACGGCAGCATGGCTTCGATCTGCGCAATCTCCATCACTTCGCTCACCGTCATCAGCCCATGCGCGTCCGCGGCCTCGCGCATAATCTGCAATCCCGCAATGCCCAGGCCCTGAAAAGAATACGGCGAGCTACGCGGCTTGAACGCTCCTCCGCGCAGAAATCCGCCGCCCGCAGCCTTCACTGCCCCGGCAATTGCAAAAATCTGTTCGCGGTCCTCAATCGCGCACGGCCCGGCGATGATCGCAACCTGCTGGCCACCGATCTTTGCGCCGTTGGGAAACTCGACCACCGTCCCCTCCGGCCGAAACGCACGGCCGGCCAGCTTATACGGCGAGCTTATGCGGTGTACGTGCAGCACGCCCGGAAACACTTCAAACTTGCTCAGATCCAAACTGGCGGTCGATCCCACCGCAGCCAGGATCGTCTGCGTTGCTCCCGTCGTCCGATGAACATCGACACCCGCTTCCTCCATCGCTCCGATGACGGCGTCAATCTGTTCTTCGGTGGCCTTCTCCTGCATGGCTACAATCATTGCTTGTTCCCTGTCTCCGGCGTCTGCTGCGCCTGGGCGTTTCTCTCCGATGCCAACTCGTCCCTCTGCAGGGCCCGCATCACGTCGATAATGCGCTCGTAGATGTGCGTCAATTCAATGTCCGGCAGGGGCCCCTTGTTGTGCGCGCGCACATTGGCATAGATCACCTTCTCGCGCGCTGGCTCATACACCGGTAGTTGCGTCGCCGCCTTCAGGTGGCCGATCATCTGTGCGGCGCGCGCCCGCTCGCTCAGCAACTCCACAAGCTGCTGGTCCAGCACATCGATTTGCTTCCGCAATTCTTCCAGCGTCATTCCATTCCTCGTGCCAAGCGCCCACGCGCCGATTTCCAGTCCTCCATCGCCGTCGCCCTCCCGGGCATGCATAAACCCTGCCTCGATCCATGCCGCCCGCTAACTTGCCAACTCGCCAATCCCGCGCAGCGGGAGCTAACTCGCTGCATTGTGATCCACCACGCACAGCCTAATTCGAGATTGTCTCAACAGGAGTCGAGTCCGTTGATGCGTTTCTTTACGCAGAAAGAACTTCCGCAGGAGGAGCTTCTTTTCGCGGGCCGGCGCCATCCGCCGCAGCGGACAAATTCAGGCCCATGATAAATCGAGCCACGGCTCCGGGCGCGGTCTCGACAGTGGAGCGTTCAATCAACTCCACAATTGCGCTGCCGATCACAGCCGCTTCCGCAAACTCCGCCACCAACGCAACGTGTTCCGCATTGGAGATGCCAAACCCCACCGCCACCGGCAACTTGGTCCCGCCTTTGTCCGAAAACTTGTGAATGCGCGCAACCAGCGCCGCCGCATCGGCCGTCAGGCTCTGCTGCGTGCCCGTAATCCCCACACGCGAGATAGCGTAAACAAATCCCTTGGACTTTCTCGCGATCACCTCAAGCCGCTCATCCGGACTCGTCGGCGCAGCCAGGAAAATCGGCGCCAGCCCCACGCGCTCCATTTCCGCCAGGTACTCGGCCGCCTCTTCCACAATCAGGTCGATTACCAGCACGCCGTCTGCTCCGGCCGCCGCTGCTTCGTCGGCAAACCTGTGCAGCCCGTAACGCAGAATCGGATTAATATAAGTGAAAATCACCAACCCCGCCGCCGGCCGCGCCGCGCGAATCTCCGCCGCCAGCTTCAGCACATCCGCAAGCCGTGTTCCCCGCGCAACAGCCCGCTCACAGGCTCTCTGAATCACCGGCCCATCTCCCAGCGGATCGCTGAAGGGCACGCCCAGCTCAATCACATCTGCGCCCGCATCAATCGCTTCAAGCGCAATAGCTTTCGTGCATTCAAGCGTAGGATCCCCAGCCGTCAAATAGACGACCAGTCCCGGATTGTGATGGAAGATAATCGCCATGGGAATTACGTCTGCTTCTCGCGTCTCCAGGCCCAAGAACCAAAATAAAAATCAGATCTGTCATCCTGAGCGAAGCGTACTTCAGCGGAGTCGAAGGACCTGCTTCTCGGGCGCTTTGATAACAAACCCACCCTGGGTGCCCCCGGTCTCGATTCTGAGACCGGGGAATCGACAGGTTCTGCGGCCCGTCTTACAACTTGAGCTCTCTTGCCAGTATCCCCATATCCTTGTCGCCGCGCCCGGAAAGATTCACCACCAGTATGTCACGCGCGGCCATCGCCGGAGCAATCTTCAGTGCCTCAGCCACAGCGTGCGCACTCTCCAGCGCCGGCAATATCCCCTCCGTCCGCGCCAACCGCACTACCGCATCCAGCGCCGCCGCATCGTCCTGCGAAACATATTCCGCGCGTCCCGAATCGTGCAGCGCCGCATGCTCCGGCCCAATCGACGCATAATCCAACCCCGCGCTCACCGAATGCGTCAGCGCAATCTGCCCATCCTCATCCTGCAGCACATACGAATACGTCCCCTGCAACACCCCAGGCGATCCGCCGCTGAACCTCGCTGCGTGTTCTCCGAGCGCCGTCCCGCGCCCGCCGGCCTCCACGCCAATCAACCGCACCTTGCGCTCAGGAATGAACTCGTAGAAAGCCCCAATTGCATTCGATCCCCCGCCTACACACGCAATCACCGCCGTAGGCAGCCGGCCCTCTTTCTCCAGAATCTGCTCCTTCATCTCCCGGCTGATGCAGCGATGAAAATCCCGCACCATGGTCGGATAAGGATGCGCCCCCAGCGCCGAGCCCAGCAGATAATACGTCGTCCTTACATTGGTCACCCAATCGCGCATCGCCTCGCTGATGGCGTCCTTCAGCGTCTTCGATCCCGAGCTCACCCCGCGCACCTCAGCGCCAAGCAGCCGCATGCGCAGCACGTTCAGCCCCTGCCGCTCCATGTCCACATCGCCCATGTAGATCACGCACTCCAGCCCCAGCAGCGCGCATACCGTCGCGGTAGCCACACCATGCTGCCCAGCGCCCGTCTCCGCAATAACGCGCTTCTTGCCCATCCGCTTCGCCAGCAACCCCTGCCCCAGCGCGTTGTTGATCTTGTGCGCCCCGGTATGCAGCAGGTCTTCGCGCTTCAAGTAAATCTTCGCCCCACCCAATTGCTCGGTGAGCCGCTTGGCAAAATAAAGCGGCGTAGGCCGCCCCGCATAGTCCTTCAGCAGCCCGGCAAGCTCCGCCTGAAACGCCACGTCGCTTTTCGCCGCATCGTACTCATGCTCTAGCTCGACCAACGCCGCCATCAGCGTCTCCGGCACATACCGCCCGCCGTAAACCCCAAACCGCCCCGCCCGCGACTCCGACGGAACTGAGGGAAGAATTACCGATGCCATGAGGACCTCCTGCAGATCCGCTCGAAAATTGGGGTCTTTTCAGTGTACTAGGAAACAATGCGGCGCATGATCCGAGCAAAGGGCCCGTTATGCGTATCTCTGATCAAATGCTCAAGTGTGTGGGATTCGTTAGTCGTCACACAGAACCGCTCACTTATGGTGGAACCGCATTTGTTGTGGGTGTCGGCACCCCTGATGATCGGCGCTTTGGATGCCTTCACTTAGTGACAGCGAGACACGTCGCGAAAGCAATCGGCCCTGACTTTGTAATCGCGATGAATGGAAAAGATGGAATGCCACTCTTCGTTAAAGGCAGAGAGGTCGATTGGTTCTACCATCCTACGGAGGCCGAGTCGGTCGATGTCGCGGTTATGCCCTTCGCATCTACACGAATCAATGAATATGATCTTCAACATATTCCCATTGATATGTTCGTTACAGACGAGAGAATTGCGGCATATGAAATTGGTTTAGGGGACGAGATTGTGAACATCGGTCTATTTACCCCATTTATTGGAAGATCACGGTTGATCCCAATAGTGAGGACAGGGAACATAGCAATGATGCCGGTAGATAAGATTCCAATTAAACAATTTGGAGATATTGACGCATATTTAGCTGAAGGAAGATCAATTGGTGGGCTGAGCGGGTCGCCAGTGACCTGCCCCCGAAAAACTCTACCAGTTGAAGCTGGAGTTCTCTCGTAATCTAAACGGGAGGACGGAGCATGAAGAAGAGCCGGTATACGGAAGAGCAGATCATCGGGGTCTTGAAGCAACACGAGGCCGGTGTTAAGACGGCGGATGTTTGCCGGGAGCATGGGATCAGCGCGGCAACGTTCTATGGCTGGAAGTCGAAGTACGGCGGGATGGAAGTGAGCGAAGCGCAGCGGCTTAAGGCGATGGAGGATGAGAACCGCCGTCTGAAGCTGCTGGTTGCGGAGCTGAGCCTTCACGGCGAAGCGTTGAAAGCGGTGATCCGAAAAAACGGCTGGAGCTTGCCGGTCTGAGAGAAGACGTGGCGTTCGTCTCAGTGCAGTATCAGCTGAGCGAACGCACGGCCTGCAAGCTTCTGGGTGTAGAGCGGTCGAGCTATCGGTATGAGCCTCGGCCGGACCGCAACATGGAACTGCGCGAGGCGCTGGTGAAACTGGCGCGTCAGAAGCCTCGCTACGGTTATCGAAGGCTGCATGTTCTGCTCGAACGAAGGGGCCACCAGGTGAACGTGAAGCGAGTCTACCGGTTGTATCTGCAGGAAGGCCTGTCGGTTCGGCGCAAGAAGCGCAAGCGTCTGGTGCGCGATCGTGCCCTGGCGCCGCGGCTGATCCGGCCCAACCAGGAGTGGGCGATGGACTTCATCGTCGATGGCCTGGCGACGGGGCGGATGGTGCGTATCCTCAGCGTGGTGGACGCCTACACGCGCGAGTGTCTGGCGCTGGAGGCAGATACCTGTCTGGGTTCGGGCCGCGTGACGCGGGTGCTGGAGCGGCTGATCGGGGAGCGTGGCCGGCCGGAAAACCTGCGCTCGGATAACGGCCCTGAGTTCACTTCACGACGGATGCTGGGCTGGGCGGAGGACTGGAAGGTTGGGTTGGTGCATATCCAACCGGGCCGGCCCATGCAAAATGGACATGTTGAGAGTTTCCACGGCAGGCTGCGCGACGAATGCCTCAACGCAAGCTGGTTCCGCACGCTGAACGATGTACGAAGGACCCTGGCAAGCTGGCGGCAGGAATATAACTGCGAGCGTCCGCACAGCTCGCTTGCCTACAGGACCCCTGCTGAATTCAGCATCGCAATGGGCTATGGAGATGTGGAAAGCAAAGAACGCTTTCCACATCCCCACAGCCCCGACGACGACGGCGGCGAGCTATACTCGCCCTCAAACCAAAACCGAGAAACTCCAGCTATCTTTGGCTGAGAAAAACGGGGCAGGTCAGAGAATTGGTGAACATGGGCGTTTCCATCATCATTCCGGCCAAGAAGATACTGGAAGTCTTATTCAGTCCAGAGTTGGTTGCCGTGAGAGAAGAAGCATTCAAGAGACAGGCGTAGTTCATTCATGCCACCTTTTTCCCGAGCAATGCTACGCGAAGTCCGGGTGCTGGGTGTCCCGCACCTCAATTTTGAGATGTGGGATAGAAAGCCCCCGCATCAGGCATTTTTCGCGCGGCGCGTTGCCTTTTCGCCGAGTTGCGAAGCTACCAGCACCACCGGCTCCTGATCCGGAAATGTCGCAATCAAAGTCAGGTGCCCTCCCATAGCCGCCACGGTGCGCTGCATCGTGGACAGGCGCGGGTCCTTGCGCTTCTCGAGGCGCGAAATCTGCATCTGGCCGATTCCCAGAACCTCCGCGACGGTTGCCTGGCTGATCTTGCGCCCCTTGCGCAGTTCCGCAAGCGTCACGCGCCGCCTCACCTTGGCCAACAGCTCTGCTCCCCTTTTCGCAATAGCTTCTTGCCGCTTCTTTGGCATGGCGGCAATCACTTCTTCAACCGGAATAGGTCTGTACATTGCAGTTACCCCTTTGACGCAAGATTTTCGAGATGCTCCTTGTACCGCTTGTCGGCTTTGTCAATCAGCCGCTGGTAAAACCTCGGTTCGCTCACGCCCGATTTATCTCCTCCGACGAGCAGCACTGCGTTGCGCCGTGGATCGAAGGCGAAGGCGACTCGCCAAACGCCTCCCTCGGCTCTAAATCGAAGTTCCTTCATGTTGGCGTAGCGCGAACCGTTCAGGGTGTCTACATCAGGCCGCCCCAAGGATGGTCCAAGCCTCTGCAGTGGGACGAGGACGGCGACCAGTTCGTCCTGCACCGCCTCTGACAGTCTGTCGTACTCTTCCTTGAACTTCGGATGGAAGTCGACGGACCAGCTCATAGAACCATTATGCCATAAAGCGCATTATGCGCAATAGGGCATGTTGTCCTTTCCCATAAAGAAAAAACTGGACGCCATCGGTATGAGCGGCACTTCACGCGGTAGCCAGCACTCGCGCAGCCTCCGGGCCGGTCGATCCATCGCCGCTCGCCAGGCGCTCGATGGTGACCACAGTGATGTCGTCTTCCTGCCCAAACTGTCTGGCTGCCTCCACAATCGCGGCGGCGGGCTGGGTGGATATTGCCTTTCCCCGCTCAAATCCGAACAGTTCGCCCTTCGCGTTTTGAGCCTCGATCACGCCATCGGAATAAAACGTCAACCGGCTCCCCTGCGGCAGATGGAAATGTGTGACCTGATAGGTTGCATTTTTGACAACGCCGAGCGGCAAAGCCCCGGGTAACTCAATCTCCTGGCCATCGAGATACGGTGAAAGGTGTCCTGCGTCAGCGATCGCCACGCTGCCATCGGCCGAAATGACCGCCGCCAACGCAGTCGAAAAGCCGCCCTGGGTACGCCCGATGAGCCGTTCATTGAGGCGGCCGAGAATTTCAACCGGATCTTTGGTGTACTCAGCCACGCCCCGAATGGCTCCAATCAGAACGGAAACGAGCATAGCGGCGGGCAATCCCTTCCCGGCCACGTCGCCGACCACAACCAGCAATCCGCCTTGACCCGCGGGCAGCACCTGGAAGAAGTCGCCGCCCACCTGGCGTGCGGGCTGGTAGACGCTTTCAACGTTGAAACCCGGCACAGCCTCGACCCGTTCCGGCAGGATGACCTGCTGCACTTCGCGAGCCGCTGCCAACTCACCCTCCAGCAGCGTCTGCTGTCGGCTCATCTCCGCGTGCACCCGGCCATGGCGTCGCCCTTCGCTCACGAAGACGGTGACGAACCCCGTATAACTCAGGCAGATCAGGGTAATCGTGGCGATGCCATCGAAGGTAAGCCGGCTCTGCACCCGGCTCATGTAAGCGGCGTCTGGCTGCGCGGGTCGAGGAATGTCTGGAAACACGTTTGCCAGAAGAATCATGGACAGGATCTGGAGAGGGAGCAGCGGCAGAAACGCCTTCCAGAACTTATGCCGCAGCGATATTCCCGCGATGGCGTAGAAGACAGCGAAAAGGCCCGAAATCATGATCGCCAGG
>Ga0302314_10017328_pt1 | contig 12091 bp, 7 predicted proteins | sample III_Palsa_N2_3_FD_200533 | JGI IMG/M metagenome (GOLD analysis project Ga0302314, IMG submission 200533) | Peat permafrost microbial communities from Stordalen Mire near Abisko, Sweden - III_Palsa_N2_3 | ecosystem: Environmental > Terrestrial > Soil > Palsa > Peat permafrost | place: Sweden...
AGGCCCAGTACCTGACCACCCAGTTCTTGGACATCCGCCCGACACCGACCCATACGCCCAGCACGGTGGACAAAATGATCGAAATAAACGACACGACCAGCGTGTTGTACAGACCCGTTACGAGCGCCTGCGCATAGGTCTGCTGGGAATTGAACGGCTCCAGCGTGAGTCCATTCGGCCCATGGGCGATCGTCAGACCTTCGCTGATATCGAAGCCCGCCGGCTGGTTCAGGAAGCCCAGGCTGAAGCCGATGCCATGATTGCGCAGCCCCGCCGCTATCAGAGCGAGAAATGACAGCACGACAGCGGCAATGGCTGCCAGGATCAGCGTCTGGACGGCCGCCGCGCGCCGGCGCAGCAGGCGCCGCTCTTTCGCCTGCGGTGCAGCAGGCAAAGAGGAACCTCCAAACGGTGCGGGCTCCCGGCCGGTCAGGTTCAATTGCGACACAATGCCATCTCCAACGACCTCAGGTTGCCCACTACGGTCGGACGATTGATTCAATTTCACATCCGTGCTCCCTCCAGGCCGACGGCAAGTGTCTCTGCGCGCCGGCCCAGTGCTGCTTAGTACCAGGGCGGTGAATACATCAGTCCGCCGTCGCTCCATGCTGCATTCAGCGAGCCCTTGCGTTCGATCGAATACGGCGTCTTCGGGCCGATATTACGATCGTAGATTTCGCCATAGTTGCCCACGGCAGCAATGACCTTCGGGACGAAATCGTTGCGCATACCGAAGTCCGTACCTAGCGTGCCGGATACACCCAGGAATTTCTGGAGGTACGGGTCGGAGGTCTTCATGAAGGTCGGCAGGTTTGCGGTCGTGATGCCATGCTCTTCAGCTTCAAACGTTGCGTACACGATCCAGGTCAACGCTGCGCGCCAGCGCGGATCATCTTCGGATACGAAACCAGCCAGCGGCGATTTGTCGAACGCCTCGGGAAGAATCTGGAACGCGGTCGGATCGCTCGCATTGCCGCGCCAGCCGGCCAACGCGGATTTGTCCGTCACCATCGCGTCGCAACGTCCGGAATTCAACGCATCGAACAGTTTGTTGGTGTCCTGGTAGGTCAGCGTTTTGGTCGAGGTCTTCCAGCTATGGGCTTTGTAATAGCCTGCCAGCATCTGCTCGGTTTCCGAGCCCTGCGTGGTGCAGAGGGTCGCGCCGTTGAGGTCGCTGATGTGTTTGACTTTCAGGGCGGTCTTGACGAGAACGCCAGTGCCGTCGTAGAAATTGGTGGGCAAGAAGGCAACGCTAAGCGCGGACGTCTCGCGGGTCGGGGTGATCGTGCTGTGGGCGAAGACGACGTCGGCTTGGCCGGTACGCAGCGCGCTGAAGCGGCTGCGGTCCGTGACGATAACGTACTGGACCTTGCTTGCGTCGCCTAGCACGGCCGCGGCGACGGCCTTGCACATGTCGACGTCCATGCCCTCCATTTTTCCGGTTTTCGTGTTCAGATAGCCGAATCCCGGCGTCGTGTTGTCGGTACCGCAAAGCAAGGTGCCGCGCTGAGTCACGGTCTGCAGATGATTTTCATCGGCATGTGCCGCGGTCGCCCCGAGGGTCATGGCCGTGCAACCCATAGTCAGCCATGCCAACAGGCGAGCGGCATAAGATCCAGTCTTCATAACATTTCTCCAACCCGGAAAAGTAACGTCGACTCGCCTATTCCGGGCATCATCGGCACGACGTCAGGACCTAACTCAAAGGATTTAACTCAAAGCCAACACAAAAATTTGCAGTCCATATCATCATTACTCGAACGCCATGCGTGCCCGACGATTCTGAAGCTTACAAGGCGACCACACCGGTCTTGACCTGCGCGAAGCTGCGCAACCCCTCCGCGCCTTTTTCGCGACCATACCCGGAGCGCTTGAAGCCGCCGAACGGGAGTTCGACGCCGCCCGACGCGCCATAGGTGTTGACGAAGATCTGACCCGCCAGCACGTCGCGGATCATCCGATGCGCGGTGCCGATATCGCGCGTCCATACCCCGGCAACCAAGCCATAGTCGGTGCCGTTGGCCAAGCGCACCGCTTCGTCGACGTCGCGAAACGTCGTAACCGCCAGGACAGGACCGAACACTTCCTCTTGGCCGATGGGGCCGTTCGGATCGACGTCGTCGATCAAGGTCGGCTGGAAGAAGAAGCCCTTACCGAACGCGCCGCCATTGAGCGCATCGCCGCCCGTGACGAGCTTCGCGCCATTGCTGCGCGCCTGCTCGATGAACGACATCACACGGCTGCGCTGAACCTGAGAAATCAGTGGGCCTAGCGTCGGGTCGCTCAACGCTGGTCCGATCGTCGCGGCGGCGAAGGCCTGCGCAATGCGTGCTACCAACTGGTCGTGCACACTTTCGTGGACCAGCAAGCGTGAGCCGGCCGAACAGGTTTGGCCCGCGTTTTGCAAAATTGCATTGACCACGCCCGGTACCGTACGCTCCATGTCCGCATCGGCGAACACGATGTTGGGCGACTTCCCACCCAACTCCATCGTCGCCGGGATCACGCGATTCGCCGCCGCGTGAGCGATGAGACGTCCCACCTCGACGGAGCCGGTGAACGAGATATGGTCGATATCGCCATGCCCCGTCAACGCCGCACCCGCCGTCTCGCCGTAGCCCGTCACAATATTTAGCGCACCGGCAGGCAGGCCCGCTTCGAGCGCGAGCACCGCGAGCCGCAATGCCGTCAGCGGCGCCTCTTCGGCAGGCTTCAACACGCAGCAATTGCCCATCGCGAGCGCGGGTGCAATCGTGCGTGCAAAGATCTGCATCGGGTAGTTCCACGGAATCACGTGTGCCGTGACACCGTGCGGCTCCCATTGCGTGTAGATCAGCGTATCCGAGTTCAGCGGGATTGACGAACCATAGTGGGTTTCGATTGCACTGGCGTAAAAGTCGAAATAGCGGCTGGTGATTTCGGCATCGCGGCGGGCCTGACGCAATGGCTTGCCCGTTTGCAACGCTTCGAGATGCGCCAACTCCTCCCGATCGCGTTCGATTAATTGGCCGATGCGACGCAAAATTCGGGCGCGATCCGCAACCGCAACCTTGCGCCACTGCGTCGAGGCACGCCGAGCCGCGCGTACTGCGAGGTCGATCTCTGCGGGACCGCAATCGGCGGTTTGCGCAATTTCCTTTCCGCTGGACGGGTCCAGCACCGCAACACTGTTCGGTGTTTCGATCGACTGCCCATTGATGAAGGCCGCTTCTTGTTTCATTGTTTGACTCCTGGGTCGCTCGCGAAGCTACCTTGCGTATGGGTGGCTTCACACTCGTTAAAAAGTATTTCCGGCCAAAAACTCGCGGGGGTTAACATCACTTAACTGCTTTGTTAAGGTAGACGTTAATGGTCTCGATAAAGCGAAGCCGCGCCGTAGAAACAAACGCGTGAAGTTGTAGGGGGATCAGGCGAGCATGTCGACCAAAGGGACCGATCGATGAAGGAAAACCCCTGGCGCGGCGAGCGCCGCGGCACGATCCTTAAAGCATCGTGCCGCCGGTTTCAATTCCGGTAATCGGGTTCGAGTTTGTCGAGTTTTCGTTTGATGCTCTCGAGATGCAGGCGACCGCCTTCGTGCGCGACCGACTGCATCTGTTCGAAGGTCAATTGCGCAACCTCGGGATCGAGCGACTTGAGCGGCACGCCTGTCGAAAGCGCCATGCGTTCCACTTCGCAAGCGCGTTCAAGATAGTAGAGATCGTCCCAGGCCTGCCCGATGCTCGGGGCAACGGTCATGACGCCATGGTTCTTCAAAAAGATGACGTCGGCGTCGCCCATCGCGGCGGCAATGCGATCGCCCTCACGCTCATCGAGCGCTAAGCCTCCGAAGTGGTTGTCCACCGCTGTGCGGCCATAAAATTTCAACGATGTCTGACCGGCCCACCGCAAAGGTGGCCCTTCGAGCATGGACAGCGCCGTCGCGTTCGGCATATGGGTATGAAAGCATGCGACAGCACGCGGATGTCGCTGATGCACCCGCGCATGAATATGAAAGGCGGTGCTTTCGGGTATTCCGGTTCCCGCCAGAACTTGGCCATCCAAGCTGCAAACGAGCAGGCTGGAAGCCGTGATCTCGTCGAATGCATAGCCGAATGCGTTCACCAGGAATAAGTTCGGGTAACCCGGCACCAACACCGAGAAATGATTGCAGACGCCCTCATGCAAGCCGAGTCGTGCAGCCATCCGAAAGCAGGCCGCGAGATCCACGCGTGCCTGCAGTATGGCCGGCGAATTCAGTCCATCTGCCCCGGGATGCGAGTGGCGGCCGTCTACCATCCCCTGAACCTCGGCCATTGCGCAAGCACGTCGCGCGATTCGGAGCGCACAATATGATAGGCATCATGCTGCGCACCGGTGGCGCACGCGTGGTTGGGCAAGATGCGCACCTTGGCCCCGATCGGCAGATCGGGCAATGTCCCCGCGCTGCCGGGCCGCAATGCGAGTATGCCCTGCTCCTGATTCGCTTCGACCATGATGAGGTCCGGGTACAAGCGGGCATCGACGTCGCAGACCAGGCCATATCCCTGGTCGACGCGCTGCCGGGCAGTGCCGCGATCGCGCGACATCGCCATCCAGCCCGCGTCGACAAGTGTCCAGCCCTTGTCCCGCTGGTGGCCGATGACGGTTGCCAGCACGCTCACGGCGATATCGTCGGTCGCACAAACGCCCAGACCCGCCATAACGAGATCGAAAAACACGAATACGCCTGCGCGCACCTCGGTGACCCCGGTCAGATCGCGCGCAAAATGAGCGGTCGGCGTCGAGCCGACGCTAACGACCGGAGCGGCAAACCCTGCCTTGCGCAATAACTGCGCGCATCCGACTGCCGCTGCGCGTTCACGTTCAGCCATCGCCGTTATTTCGGCTAGGCTTCGACAGCTATAGGATTCGCCCGCGTGCGTCAGCACCCCGCGCAACTCCGCGCCGCCGTCATGCAACACGCGGCCAATGGCCACGAGGTCGTCGCCGCGTTCGAGCGTTACCCCGGCGCGATGGCCGTCGCAATCGATTTCGATCAAGGTCGGAATCGGGTCGCCCGTCTCGCGGGCTTTCGAGGCGACCGCTTGCGCGGCCTCGATGCTGTCCACCACAATCGACAAATCGACCCCACGGCGTCTGAGCGCGGCGACACGGTCGAGCTTGCCGGGAGCGATGCCGATCGCATAAAGGAGGTCAAGCACGCCCGCGTCGGCAAACTGTTCGGCCTCTTTGAGCGTCGAAACCGCGGCGGGGCCTGCATTTGTGTCCATCGTGCGCCGTGCTACCTCGATCGATTTCGGCGTTTTCAAGTGCGGCCTGAGCTGCACTTGCTGAGCGCCAAGGCGTGCGCGCAGGCGCTCGATATTGCGTGTCATGCGCGTCTCGTCCAGCAACAGGCACGGCGTATCCAGTTCCTCCAGCCGCAAGGGTTCAGCGTTCTCGCTGCCGAATTGACTCACGACGTCACTCATGGCGTCACTCATTGCGCGCGACTCCCCGGCGCGACGGAAACAACGAGACCAAGAATGGCAATGCATGGGCGTTTCATTAAAATCTCCTCACGGGCCGAACTCATCGGCTAACCTCGTCAGCCGGCATCCGACACTAACGCGCTCGGCGGGTCATCCCGGGTGGCCGGATGGTTTCAGGTCTCAAGACAGCTATCTGTCGGGCTCAGGCGAACAACCGGGACACGGCTGCGCCATCGATGTGAAAAGTATTGCCCATACACTTAGCTTGGGGGTTAACATTGCTTAATTGTTTCGTTAATCCGTACCTTAATGATCTCGACCGAAGACCTGGTTTTTTTCATCACGCTTTCGACCGCCACTTCGCTCGCGGACGCTGCGCGCAAACTTGACGTCACGCCGCCCGCGATCACGCAGCGGCTACGCTTGTTGGAAAAACGGCTGGGCATGCGCTTGATCGATCGATCGGGCCGGCATACCGTGCTGACCGATGAAGGCGAACTGCTTGCGATACATGCGCGCCGGATCTGCGATGACCTCGACAACTTGTCGGACACGCTCGCGTCGCGACGCGGCACGGTGACGGGGCATCTCCGCGTGATTGCGCCGTTTGGCTTCGGGCAGCGCTATGTCGCGCCCGCGATTGGGCAATTTCGTAGCCTCTACCCTGAAATCACGGCAAGCCTGGTGCTGTCCGATCGCCCGACGCGCATCGAGGACGACATGTGGGATGTGATGGTCCATATCGGCGAGCTGCGCGATTCGTCGCTCGTGAGCCGCAGGCTCGCGCCGAACCAGCGCATCCTGTGCGCAGCGCCGCGCTATCTCGCCCAACACGGCAAGCCGCAGCACCCGAATGAATTACATAAGCACGATTGCATTGCGCTACGCGAAAACGATGAAGACGTGACCATGTGGCGCTTCATGCCCAACGGCTCCGGCGCGCCGGAAAACGTCAGAATCGAGCCGCTCCTGACCAGCAACGACGGCGGCACCGTGCGCGATTGGGCGCTAGCCGGGCTCGGTATCATCGCGCGCTCGGAGTGGGATGTCGCCGAACATCTGCAAGCGGGCCGCCTCGTCCCACTGCTTGCGGACTGGAAACTGCCGGACGCCGATATCGTCGCTCTGGTCAGTTCACGACAGGACCGCTCTTTGCGCGTAACGCGCTTTCTCGACCACCTGCACACGGCGGTATCGCAACTGCCCTCGGTGCGCCGTGCAAGCGACGAACCGGCCGAGCGCAGTCCGGTCGGCTGCGGCAATCGTAAGCGAGAGCCGGGCGCTGGCTGATCGCTACGAAGACGACCGGAAATCGCGCTGGCGCGATTTTCCGCCGGTATATTTGTGCGGGGTGGTTGCCATCATCGCGACGCTCGTTTGCCGGGCAAACGTCGTCGCTCCTGCAATTTTTGCCACGTTTGCCACGGCATACGCCTTCAACGGTAGCTTTCCCTCGGCAATCGAATCGGTTTTAACGGGCACGATGCGCAGCGCAGGCATCCCACACGGTTCGTCTTCTTCTCCAAACCCGGTGACCTTGGGTACACTCTAAGGCTTGAGTGCTCAAGGCAAGACGGCCTGCGACGAGGCGACCCAGCGAACGCCACGTGCGCGCCCTCGTTCAAATACGAGACTGCACGTTTCATTTATGAAATAGAATCGTTGAAACGGCTCGTCTGCCCCACGCAAAATCAAGCACTTAGCTTGAATTCCTCCTGTGGCCCATTTTTTGCACCTAATTGATGTTCTTCTCAGAGGCAGAATCAAACCTGGCGACCCGGCTTCCCGCCTGCGTCAACGGGAAGCAAGCCCGCCGGAGGACGGAGCACCGCTGACTGCTGAATTCGGCCACTGCCGCCCCCTGACCATTACCGTCTTTGCCCCTAAGCCATGAATACTGCAAACCGCAAACCCCTTCCCGGTACCCAGCTGGATTTCTTCGATACGCGAGCAGCCGTGGAGGCAATCGAGCCGGGCGCCTACGCGAAGCTGCCGTACACGTCGCGCGTATTGGCCGAGAATCTCGTGCGGCGTTGCGACCCGTCAACGCTGACGGCTTCGCTCAAACAGATCATCGAGCGCAAGCGCGATCTGGATTTCCCGTGGTTCCCGGCACGCGTGGTCTGTCATGACATTCTTGGCCAGACCGCACTCGTCGACCTCGCTGGCCTGCGCGATGCCATCGCGGCCCAGGGTGGCGATCCGGCCATGGTCAACCCGGTCGTGCCGACCCAACTGGTGGTGGACCATTCCCTGGCCGTGGAGCGCGGCGGCTTCGACCCGGATGCGTTCGCGAAGAACCGGGCCATCGAAGACCGGCGCAACGAAGATCGCTTTCACTTCATCGACTGGACCAAGAGGGCGTTCAAGAACGTCGACGTGATTCCTCCCGGCAACGGCATCCTGCACCAGATCAACCTCGAGCGCATGAGCCCGGTGGTACAGGTCAAGGACGGCGTGGCCTTCCCCGACACCTTGGTCGGCACCGACTCCCACACCCCGATGGTCGACGCGCTGGGCGTGATGGCGATCGGCGTGGGTGGCCTGGAAGCGGAAAGCGTGATGCTGGGTCGCGCCTCGTGGATGCGTCTGCCCGATATCATCGGCGTCGAGCTGACCGGTAAGCCGCAACCCGGCATCACCGCGACGGACATCGTGCTGGCGCTGACCGAGTTTCTGCGCAATCAGAAAGTGGTGTCCTCCTACCTGGAGTTCTACGGCACAGGCGCCTCGCATCTGACATTGGGCGACCGCGCCACGATTTCCAACATGGCGCCGGAGTTCGGTTCCACCGCCGCGATGTTCTACATCGACGAACAGACCATCAAGTACCTCAAACTCACCGGTCGTGACGACGAGCTGGTCAAACTGGTAGAACTGTACGCGAAGGAAACCGGCCTCTGGGCGGATACCTTGAAGCACGCCGAGTACGAACGCGTCATCCGCTTCGATCTGTCTTCCGTGGTGCGCAACATTGCCGGCCCGTCGAACCCGCACAAGCGCGTGCCGACGTCTGAGCTGGCCGCACGGGGTATCAGCGGCAAGGTCGAGAACGAACCCGGCCTCATGCCGGACGGCGCAGTGATCATCGCCGCCATCACCAGCTGCACCAACACCAACAACCCGCGCAACATGATCGCCGCCGGCCTGCTCGCTCGCAATGCGAACCAACGCGGCCTGACACGCAAGCCGTGGGCGAAGACCTCGCTAGCTCCAGGCTCGAAGGCCGTCACGCTGTATCTGGAAGAAGCCGGCCTGATGCAGGAACTGGAAAAACTGGGCTTCGGCGTAGTCGGCTATGCCTGCACCTCGTGCAATGGAATGTCCGGTGCGCTCGACCCGGTCATCCAGAAAGAAATCGTGGACCGCGATCTGTATGCCACTGCCGTGCTGTCCGGCAACCGGAACTTCGATGGTCGTATCCACCCCTATGCGAAGCAAGCCTTCCTGGCCTCGCCGCCGCTGGTAGTGGCTTATGCCATTGCCGGCACGATCCGCTTCGATATCGAAAAGGATGTGCTGGGCATCGATGCCGATGGCAAACCCGTGACGCTGAAAGACCTCTGGCCGTCCGATGAGGAGATAGACGCCCTCTTCGCTTCCAGCGTGAAACCGGAGCAGTTCCGCAAAGTGTACGGGCCGATGTTCGCCGTGGTTGCCGACACCGGCGAAAAGGCCAACCCGCTGTACGACTGGCGCCCGATGAGCACCTATATCCGCCGCCCGCCCTACTGGGAAGGCGCGCTGGCCGGCGAGCGCACGCTCAAGGGCATGCGTGCGCTGGCTGTGCTGGGCGACAACATCACGACCGACCACCTGTCGCCGTCCAACGCTATTCTGGCGGACAGCGCTTCCGGTGAGTATCTGGCGAAAATGGGCCTGCCGGAGGAGGACTTCAACTCCTATGCGACCCACCGAGGCGATCACCTGACCGCGCAGCGTGCAACCTTCGCCAATCCCACGCTGAAGAACGAGATGGTGCTTGAAAACGGCAAGGTCAAGGCGGGCTCGCTCGCTCGCATCGAGCCTGAGGGTCGCGTGACCCGCATGTGGGAAGCCATCGAAACGTACATGGAGCGCAAGCAGCCGCTGATCGTGATTGCCGGGGCCGATTACGGCCAGGGCTCATCGCGTGACTGGGCGGCCAAAGGCGTACGCCTTGCCGGCGCTGAAGCGATTGTCGCCGAAGGGTTCGAGCGCATACACCGGACTAATCTGGTCGGCATGGGCGTGTTGCCACTGGAGTTCAAGCCCGGCGTGAACCGTACGACGCTGGGCATCGATGGCACCGAAACCTTCGATGTGATCGGCGAACGCACGCCTCGGGCCGACCTCACGCTCGTGATCCATCGTAAAAACGGCGAGCGCGTCGATGTGCCGGTAACCTGTCGCCTCGATACCGCAGAAGAAGTGTCGATCTACGAAGCGGGTGGCGTGCTGCAGCGTTTCGCACAGGATTTCCTTGAATCGACCAAAGCTGCTGCTTAAGAAGTAACGTAAGAGCTAACGTAATAGATAAGGTAAAAACGCATCGTTCATCGTATTCGGGCGGTATCGGGACTTACCACCCGTACCGCCCGCCCTTACCAGGACAACATTTCTATGGCCCATCTTCCCCAGATCAAAATCCCCGCCACCTATATGCGTGGCGGCACCAGCAAAGGCGTGTTCTTCCGTCTGCAGGATTTGCCCGAAGCGGCACAGGTGCCGGGCGCGGCTCGCGATGCGCTATTGATGCGTGTCATCGGCAGCCCCGACCCTTACGGCAAGCAGACCGATGGTATGGGCGGCGCGACCTCCAGCACCAGCAAGACGGTCATCATCGCGAAGAGCAGCAAGCCCGATCATGACGTCGATTATCTGTTCGGCCAGGTCTCGATCGACACGGCGTTTGTGGACTGGAGCGGCAACTGCGGCAATCTCACCGCGGCGGTCGGGCCATTCGCTATCAGCAACGGGCTGATCGATGCGAGCCGTGTGCCTGAAAACGGCGTGGTCACGGTGCGGATCTGGCAAGCCAACATTGGCAAGACCATCATCTCGCACGTGCCTATTACCAACGGCGCCGTGCAGGAAACGGGCGACTTCGAGCTCGACGGCGTGACCTTCCCGGCAGCGGAAGTGCGGCTCGAGTTCATGGATCCGGCGGCCGAGGAAGAAGGCGGCGGCGGTGCGATGTTTCCCACCGGTAACGTGGTCGATGACCTTGAAGTGCCGGGTCTCGGCACGCTGAAGGCCACGATGATCAATGCGGGCATTCCGACGATCTTCGTGAACGCGGAAGCGATCGGCTACACAGGCGCCGAGCTGCAGGATGCCATCAACGGCGACCCCAAAGCGCTCGCGATGTTCGAAACCATACGCGCCCATGGGGCGGTGCGCATGGGGCTGATCAAACACGTCGATGAAATCGCTACCCGCCAGCACACGCCGAAGGTCGCCTTTGTCGCCAAGCCGGTCGATTATGTCGCCTCCAGTGGCAAGCGCATTGCCGCCGGTGACGCGGACTTGCTCGTGCGCGCCATGTCCATGGGCAAGCTGCATCACGCGATGATGGGCACGGCGGCGGTCGCAATTGGTACCGCGGCCGCGATATCGGGCACGCTGGTGAATCTTGCCGCCGGCGGCGGTGCGCGGGAGGCGGTGCGTTTCGGCCATCCGTCCGGCACCTTGCGTGTCGGGGCGCAAGCCACTCAGTCGAATGGCGAATGGACTGTCGTCAAGGCAATCATGAGCCGCAGCGCGCGCGTGTTGATGGAGGGTTGGGTGCACATACCTGGGGATGCCGTGACGCGATAGGCGATCGGCGACAATTGCTGCGATCCCAACTGTAGACGGCTCGAATGAGCCGTTACTTCGCCGGATTGCTTTCGCTCTTGTGCTCGCGCACCTGCATGCCTGCGATCGCCTCCATAGGGAGAATAACGCTCGCGACATCGTGCTCGCCGTGACCTAGCCCCGCCGCCTCGACATAACACTGCTGCGCGATAGGCGCGAGCATCAGGCGCACGCCTAGCGACTTCGCCGTGCGCAATGCGCATTCCAGATCCTTGATGATGCCATTGACGGTGAACGACGCCTCGAATTTGCCCGGCAAGATGAAATTGGGCACAGCGCGTTCCAGCGAATTACTCTGACCCGAACTCACGCGCAGGACTTCGTAAAGCGCTCGTGGATCGGCTCCAGCCTTCGTACCGAGCACCATCGCTTCCGCAACCAGCACATGCGTCACGCCCGTCAGGATCTGGTTGCAGATCTTCGTCGTGGAACCGGTGCCGACCGGTCCAAGATGGAAGAGCTTCTTGCCGAGGCACTCGAGTATCGGGCGCACGCACGCGAAGGCAGCAGGATCTCCGCCCACCATGATGCTGAGTGTCGCGGCCGCGGCGCCTTTCGGGCCGCCACTGATGGGCGCGTCGAGAAAATGTGCACCCAGCTCCGCGGCCCGGGCGCCGATGCGTCGGCTAGTCGCGGGCTCTACCGTGCTGAAATCGATGAACGTCTTGCCGGCAACGGATTGCGTCAATGCGCCTTCGGATCCGCAGTAAACCTCATCCACCTGTTCGGGGAGCATGAGACACGAGCAGAAAACGTCGCACGCCATGGCGACATGTGTGGGCGAGTCGCCCTCTTTGGCG
>Ga0302314_10017331_pt1 | contig 12089 bp, 8 predicted proteins | sample III_Palsa_N2_3_FD_200533 | JGI IMG/M metagenome (GOLD analysis project Ga0302314, IMG submission 200533) | Peat permafrost microbial communities from Stordalen Mire near Abisko, Sweden - III_Palsa_N2_3 | ecosystem: Environmental > Terrestrial > Soil > Palsa > Peat permafrost | place: Sweden...
GTCCGGCCCGATGTGTAGAATTCGGCCATGTTGGGATCGGGCAACGAGCGCAACGCGGCACCGATTTGCATCATGGCCTCTTCCCACGAAATCGGCAGATATTTGTCCGAGGCGCGGTCGTAGACCATCGGATGAGTGAGGCGGCCTTCGTTCTCAAGATCGAAATCCGCCCAGCCCCAAAGTTCGCTGACGGAATGGCTTGCGAAAAATTCCGGCGTGGTTCGCTTTGCCGTCGCTTCCCACGACACCGCCTTGGCGCCGTTCTCGCAGAATTCGAAAGATGAGGTGTGTTTTGGGTCTGGCCACGCGCAGCCCGGGCAGTCGAACCCGTGAGGCTGGTTCATGGTCAGCAGCCCATGGGTCTCCTTGCCCACCGCCATCTGACCGCGAACGGCTTCCGCTACCGCCTTGAGCGCACCCCAGCCCCCGGCGGCGCCCCGGTAGTCCTCAATGCCTTCGATCTTCTTTTGGGTCATCGGGCCACTCCGTTAACGTGGAAGCCTCAAGATAGAACCGGCGTCCGATGGTAAGCCAAGCGATAAATGGCGGGCTGCCCTATGGGTTCCGTTGCAAATCACGCCGCAAACGCGCCAGCCTACCGCTTTCGCGATGGAGCTGTCGATCCATCACAAGCTGTGGAACGATGGCCGCATCGAGCCTTGGTGACGGAACGCCCCTTGCGGCAAGGCTTAGGCCTTTTTCAGCGCCTCGATGGCGTCGCGTACGTTCGGGTCCAGCCCGGCGCCGCCCGCATCGAGATGCGCCAGGATCGCGGTCCGCATCCGGGGATCCCAGAATTTCCGGATGTGATCGGTGATCCCAGGGACCGCCTTGTCGTGGCCCTGACTCTGAAAGAATTTGCCGATTTGATTGGCCATGTAGATCAATCGGTCAGGCGACATCGACTATTCCCTGCGTCGTCGTTCCAGGCACGATCCGGCCTGGATGGGTGAAGACCTCGAAGCCGTCGGTGCGCGCAACCGCGGCGAGCGTAATGCCGGCCGCATCCGCCATGCGGACCGCGAGCGCGGTCGGCGCGGAGACCGCGGCCATCAGTGGCGCGCCCATCGCGGCCGCTTTCTGCACCATCTCGACCGAAACCCGGCTGGTCAGCAGCACCATGCCTTCGCTGGCGGGGAGTTGCTCATGCGCCAGCGCGCCGGCGAGTTTGTCCAGGGCATTATGACGGCCAACGTCTTCGCGCAAGGCGACGATGCCGCGCGCGGGCATCCAGAACGCAGCGGCATGGACCGCGCGGGTCTCGATATTGATCGGTTGCAGCGGCGGGATCGCCTGCATTGCCGTCATGACCTCGCGCGGCGAGAACGACCGGCCCTGCGCGACGATCGCGGCGGGGCGGACCGCTTCCGCGATCGAATCTATGCCGCAGAGGCCGCAGCCGGTGGGGCCTGCTATATGCCGGCGACGCTCGCTCAGCCGATCGGCTTTGGATTGCGGCAACCACATCCGCAATTCGACGCCGCCGTCGAGATCGACGATGTCGAGTGAGCCGATGTCATCAGGCGACTGGATGACGCCTTCGCTGAGGCTGAAACCCACCGCGAAATCCTCGAGGTCGCGCGGGGTACCCATCATCACGGCATAGGTGCCGCCGTTATAGGTCAGTGCAATCGCGGCCTCTTCCGGAATGATGCGCGCACCTTCGCCGAAGCTGCCCTGGCCAGGGCCGCTGTCGCGCCAGATCAGACGATCGACTGTGCGGACCGGATCGCGCACGGCTACTCCGCGGCTTCGACGACGGGCGCGATGCGACGCGAATGGCGGGCCTGCTCGTCATAGGCCTTTTGCCATTCGGATGGACCGTTCGACGGCGAGATCTGCACCGCCGTGACCTTGTATTCCGGGCAATTGGTCGCCCAGTCGGAATACTCCGTGGTGATGACATTAGCTTGCGTATCGGGGTGATGGAAGGTGGTATAGACCACGCCGGGCGCAACCCGGTCGGTGATTAGGGCGCGCAGCGTGGTCTCGCCGGCGCGGCTGGCAAGCCGCACCCAGTCGCCATCGCGCACGCCGCGTTGTTCGGCGTCGTGCGGATGGATTTCGAGCCGGTCTTCGCTATGCCAGACCACATTCTCGGTGCGGCGGGTTTGCGCGCCGACATTGTACTGGCTCAGGATACGCCCGGTGGTCAGCAGCAGGGGATAGCGCGGGCCGGTTCGTTCGTCGGTCGGAATGTATTCGGTGACGACGAACTTGCCCTTGCCGCGGACGAAGCCGCCGATATGCATCACCGGCGTGCCCTCCGGCGCCTTGTCGTTGCAGGGCCACTGCACCGATCCGAGTTCGTCGAGCTTGGCATAGGAAACGCCGGCAAAGGTCGGCGTCAGCGCCGCGATCTCGTCCATGATCTGCGAGGGATGATCATAGCGCATGTCGAGGCCCATCGCCCTGGCGAGGCGGATCGTGACTTCCCAATCAGCGAGGCCGTTGCGCGGCGACATCACCTTGCGCACGCGCTGGATGCGGCGTTCTGCGTTGGTGAAGGTGCCGTCCTTTTCCAGGAAGGTCGAGCCGGGCAGGAAGACGTGGGCGTAGTTCGCGGTCTCGTTGAGGAAGAGGTCGTGGACGATGACGCATTCCATCGACGACAGCGCCGCCACCACGTGCTTGGTGTTCGGGTCGGACTGCAGGATGTCCTCGCCCTGCACATAGAGGCCCATGAAGGTGCCTTCGATCGCCGCATCGAACATGTTGGGAATACGCAGGCCGGGCTCGGGGTTGAGCTTGACGTTCCACATGGCCTCGAACTGGTCGCGCACCGCATCGCCCGAGATGTGGCGATAGCCCGGCAATTCATGCGGGAACGAGCCCATGTCGCAGGAGCCCTGCACGTTATTCTGGCCGCGCAGCGGATTCACGCCGACGCCGGGACGGCCGATATTGCCGGTCGCCATCGCGAGGTTGGCGATCGCGATCACGGTGGTCGAACCCTGGCTGTGTTCGGTGACGCCGAGCCCGTAATAGATCGCGCCATTGCCGCCGGTGGCGAACAGCCGCGCCGCCTCGCGCAACTCTTTCGGATCGAGGCCGGTCATGATCGCGGTTGCTTCGGGGCTGTTCTTCGGCTCGGCAACGAAGGTCGCCCATTCCTCGAATTCGCTCCAATCGCAGCGTTCGCGCACAAAGGCTTCGTCGACGAGGCCTTCAGTTACGATGACATGCGCCAATGCCGTCAACACGGCGACGTTGGTGCCCGGCATCAGCGGCAGATGCAGCGCCTTGACGTGAGGCGATTCCACCATTTCGGTGCGCCGCGGATCGATCACGATCAGCTTGGCGCCCTGGCGCAGCCGCTTCTTGAGACGCGAGGCGAACACCGGATGCGCGGATGCGGGGTTGGCGCCAATGATCATGACGATGTCGGTGTGCTCCACCGAGTCGAAATCCTGCGTGCCGGCCGAGGTGCCGAACGTGGTCGATAGGCCGTAGCCGGTCGGCGAATGGCAGACCCGGGCGCACGTATCGACGTTGTTGTTGCCGAAGCCGGCGCGGATCAGCTTCTGCACCAGATAGGTTTCCTCGTTGGTACAACGTGACGAGGTTATCCCGCCGATGGAGTCGCGGCCATATTTGGTCTGGATCCGCTTGAATTCAGAGGCCGCGTAGTCGAACGCCTCATCCCACGACACCTCGCGCCAGGGATCGGTGATCTTGTTGCGGATCATCGGGTTGAGGATGCGCTCCTTATGGTTGGTGTATCCCCAGGCGAACCGGCCCTTGACGCAGGAATGGCCGCGATTGGCCTTGCCGTCCTTGTACGGAACCATGCGCACGACTTCCTCGCCGCGCATTTCCGCCTTGAAGGTGCAGCCGACGCCGCAATAGGCGCAGGTCGTCACCGCGGAGTGCTCGGGTTGGCCGATCTCGATGACGGATTTTTCGGTCAGCGTCGCGGTCGGGCAGGCCTGCACGCAGGCGCCGCAGGACACGCATTCGGAGCCCAGAAAGCTCTCGCTCATGCCCGGCGAGACGCGGCTGCCGAAGCCGCGGCCGGAGATCGTCAGCGCGAAAGTGCCTTGCACCTCCTCGCAGGCGCGCACGCAGCGCGAGCAGACGATGCATTTCGAGGGATCGTAGGTGAAATAGGGGTTGGACTCATCCTTCGGCATCCAGGCCGCGTTGGGCGCGCTGTTGGATTTGGCGAACACATGATTTTCGCCTTCATAGCCGTAGCGCACCTCGCGCAAGCCAACCGCGCCGGCCATGTCCTGCAATTCGCAGTCGCCGTTCGCCGCACAGGTCAGGCAGTCCAGCGGGTGATCGGAGATGTAGAGTTCCATCACGCCCTTGCGCAGCTTCTTCAGCCGCTCGGTCTGGGTGTGAACCACAAGGCCGTTCATCGCCGGTGTGGTGCAGGACGCCGGCGTACCGGCGCGGCCTTCGATCTCGATCAGGCACAGGCGGCAGGAGCCGAACGCATCGACCATGTCGGTGGCGCAGAGTTTCGGGATCTGGGTGCCGGCTTCCATCGCCGCGCGCATGATCGAGGTGCCTTCGGGCACCGTGATGCTTTGACCATCGATGGTTAGCGTGACCATGGTCTCGGATCTGGAGCGCGGGGTGCCGAAATCGGTTTCCTGAATCAGCGACATGGCAATCGTCCTTTATTCGGCGGCCTGCAGGCGCGCGGGTACGGGCGCGAAATCTTCCCGGAAATGCTTCAGCGCGCTCATCACGGGGTAGGGGGTGAAGCCGCCCAGCGCACAGAGCGAGCCGAACTTCATGGTGTTGCAGAGGTCTTCGACCACCGCGATATTCTCGTTGACGCGTTCGCCGGCGCGGATCTTGTCGATGGTCTCGACGCCGCGGGTCGAGCCGATCCGGCACGGCGTGCATTTGCCGCAGGATTCGACGGCGCAGAACTCCATCGCAAAGCGCGCCTGCTTCGACATGTCCACGCTGTCATCGAACACCACGATGCCGCCATGGCCGATCAGGCCATCGCGCGCGGCAAAGGATTCATAGTCGAACGGGGTGTCGAACAGCTCGCGCGGAAAATACGCGCCGAGCGGGCCGCCGACCTGCACGGCACGAACCGGGCGTCCGGTAAAGGTGCCGCCGCCGATGTCGTCGACGAGCTCGCCGAGCGTGATGCCGAAGGCGATCTCGAACAGCCCGCCATGTCTGATGTTGCCCGCGAGCTGGATCGGCATCGTGCCGCGCGAGCGGCCCATGCCGAAATCGGCATAGGCCTTGGCGCCGCCGGCCAGGATGAACGGGATCGCGGCGAATGACAGCACGTTGTTGATCACGGTGGGCTTGCCGAACAGGCCCTTATGCGCGGGCAGCGGCGGTTTGGCGCGGACGATGCCGCGGCGGCCTTCGAGGCTTTCCAGCAGCGAGGTTTCCTCGCCGCAGACGTAAGCGCCGGCGCCGACCCGGACTTCAAGATCGAAGTTATGCGCCGAGCCGCAGATGCCTTCGCCGAGGAAGCCCGCACGTTTGGCGACGATGATCGCCGCGTTCATCGCCTCGACGGCGTGGGGATATTCCGAGCGGATGTAGATATAGCCCTTGGTGGCGCCGACCGTGATACCGGCGATGGTCATGCCCTCGATCACGACGAACGGATCGCCTTCCATGATCATGCGGTCGGCGAAGGTACCGCTGTCGCCTTCGTCGGCATTGCAGACGATGTATTTTCGGTCGGTTTTCCACTTGATGCCGGTTGGAAATCCGGCGCCGCCGCGGCCGCGCAGGCCCGACGTCGTGACATCGGCAAGAATGGCGTCGGCATCAAGCGTCAATGCGCGCTCAAGGCCTTTGTAGCCGCCATGGACGCGATAATCCTCGACCGAGCGCGGATCGATCACGCCGCAGCGCGCGAAGGTCAGGCGGGTCTGCCGCTTCAGCCAGGGAATCTCGTCGGCGATGCCAAGCCGCAGCGCGTGTGGGCCGTCGGCGATCATGGCATCGAGCACGGAGGTAACGTCAGCATCGGTCACCGGACCGAACGCTACCCGGCCGTGGGCGGTCGCAATCTCGATCATCGGCTCCAGCCAGTACAGGCCGCGCGAACCGGTTCGAACGATCTCGAGAGTAACGCCGCGTTTTGCCGCGGCCTGCTCCAACGCGAGCGCGATCTCGTCGGCGCCAACGGCGACCGCACCGGCGTCGCGTGAAACGAAGATGCGGACCGTCATCGCTGCGCCTCCGCCACCAGCGCGTCGATGCGCGCTTCGTCCAACCGCCCGATGAGGCGGCCATCCAGCATCGCGGACGGCGCCGTGGCGCACAGGCCGAGGCAATAGATCGGCTCCAGCGTCACGCGATGATCGGCGGTGGTGCTGCCGAGCGCGATGCCGAGCCTGGCTTCGGCGCGCGCGGCCAGCGCGTCGCCGCCGGCGGCCTGGCAGGCTTCGGCGCGGCACAGTTTCAGCACGCGCCTGCCTGCGGGTTCATGGCGAAAATCATGATAGAAGGTGAAGACGCCATGGATTTCGGCGCGCGACAGGTTCAGCGCGTCCGCGATCATCGGAATCGCGGGCTCCGGCACGTAGCCGAACGCTTCCTGCAGCGCGTGCAGCATCACCAGTGTCGCACCTTCAAGATGCGCATGCTCGGCGATGATTTCGAGGCCCCGGGCGCTATCCCATGGTTCGTAAACTGGCTGCATACGCGTTCTCTGTCAGGGATTTATTACCGATCCGATCTGAATTGGAATCGATCCAGAAATCAATAAAGCCGTCCCATGCTGCGATACGGAAACGCGATCAATAGAGATTTCAAATCACATCATATGAAAAGCGAATTGAGTGATATTCTCCGCGCCGGCAGCGGCCACGGGACGCGGCTTTTTGCGTACTGCCCCGGCGGCAGCCGTGTTATTCGTACGACGGAATATCGAGAGGACGCTCGTTGATCGACAAGCTGGAACTGCTGCTGGCGCTGGCCAAGGAACGGCACTTCGGACGCGCCGCGGAAGCCTGTGGGGTCACTCAGCCGACGATGTCGACGAGCCTCAAACAGCTTGAGGAAATCCTCGGCGTCATGCTGGTGCAGCGCGGCTCCCGATTCCAGGGCTTTACGCCCGAAGGCGAGCGGACGCTCGACTGGGCACGCCGCATCGTCGGCGATGCCCGCGCGATGCGGCAGGAGATCAACGGTCTCAAGGATAAACTGTCCGGCGAGATCCGGATCGCAGCAATTCCGACCGTGCTCGGCATGGTGGCGTCGCTGACAACGCCGTTTCGCGCCCGCCATCCCGACGTGCGCTTTCGCATCGTCTCCTCGACGTCGGCCGACGTGCTCGGACTACTGGAGAACCTGGAGGTCGATGCCGGGCTGACCTACATCGAGAACGAACCGCTCGGCAAAGTTCGCACCATCCCGCTCTATAACGAGAGCTATCGGCTCTTGACCGCGCCGGATGCAATGTTCGGCGACCGCGATCAGGTCACCTGGACGGAGGTTGGCCAGGTTCCGTTGTGCCTGCTGACGCCGGACATGCAGAACCGCCGCATCATCGACCGTGCGCTGCGCTCGGTTGGCGCAGAGGCGATGCCGACCCTGACCTCGAACTCGCTGCTGGTTCTCTACACCCATGTGAAGACCGGGCGTTGGGCCAGCGTGATGCCGGCAAAGCTTGCGGAGACGCTGGGATTGTCCGACACGGTCCGGAGCATTCCGATCGTCGATCCGATCGTGAATTACAGCATCGGGCTGGTGGTGCCGCAGCGCGATCCGATGACGCCGCTGATTGCAGCCCTGGTGCACACCGCGCGCGAGGTCGCGCCGTCGCTGGAATCCTAGCGCCCTCGGCCTCACATCACTTCACGTCACTTGGGGTCTCCACGCGATGACCCCTTCGGTGCGTGCCCGCACTTCGGGCGAGGCCAGGCAAGTGGCGACCGCCTCAAAGCCCGAGGCGCCGGGATAGGGAGCGACGCTCATTGGCGGGCTGTGATTGGCGGGACAGAAAATGATGGCCTCGTTTGCCCCCACTGTGGCTAGGTCCAGGATCGCGCGAGAACGCGTGAGCAAAAAAAGCGGCTGCGCGTCGGGACCGCGACGGCGTAAGTGGGCGATGAGAGCCGCCTGAGCGGCCTGGTCCAACCCCTGTTCGACCATGTCGATAACCACGATCGCCGCGTCCTGGGATTGCAGTCCGACAAGAAGGGCAATCAGGGCCTCCGAGGCGGCAGCACCGTCTTCGACGAGCGATTGCAAGGTCCGCTGGACCCTGCACTTGAGTGCGGGGTCGGCGTCCAGTCGCGCCCGAGCCGCCGCGCCGCGGCACTCCAACCGATCAAGGCCCAAGAAGACGGCGTTGGGCAATGTTTCCGCCAGCCGCTTGGCCAATCGTGTTTTGCCGCTGCCCAGCGGACCGATGATATAATTCAACGGCCGCACACCGCTCAGTTCGAACCGTTCGCCGCCCCACGGCCAGGGAAGATCGAAGGCGATGCGGTATTCGGCGGCAGGTCCGATGAGGTGAGTCAGTTCCCGAGCTGGCGGGGACTCGTCCTGCGCGAGACCGGCGCGAAGATCGCGGATCTTCTCGACCGCGCCAGCCAGCTGTCGAATCCGGCCTTCGAGCGTTGCCTGGTGCGCGGCCAGGGCCGGCTCCAGGCCTTGCGGGGCGTCTTCAAGCACCCGCGCCACCTGGGAGAGGCTCAGTCCGAGCGCGCGCAGGGTTGCGATCTCGGCGGCTCGGGGTGATGAGGCCGTGTTGCTCATAGAGCCGCAGCGCCTTTGCGGAGACGCCGAGCCGCCGGGCGGCCGCGGAGGGGCTCAGGAATCGGGCGGAGGAGCTCACGAATCACCTCGTTGTTGGCTGACCGCTATCCTTATCCGTGCAGCCCCAGGGGCCGGGTCAAGCGGATGTGTGCGGCAGCCGGCAATTTCTCCTCAAGTGGCATTGGCGGCATCAGGCCGCCACCGAGATATCCGCTTTGGCTTTGCGCGGGTCGCGTGGCAATGACACGCAGACCACCGTGCCGGCGCCGAGCCGCGAGCGCAGCCGCATCGATCCGCCATGCAGATTGGTGAGCGACTTGGCGATGGCAAGGCCCAGCCCCGAGCCGTGGTAGCTCTTGGTGAGCTGGCTCTCGACCTGTTCGAACGGCCGGCCCAGCCGCAGCAGCGATTGCGGCGCGATGCCGATGCCGGTGTCGGCGATCATCAAATGAATGAAATCCTTGCGCATCCGGCTGCGCACCACCACCTTGCCGCCGTCGGGGGTGAATTTGACCGCGTTGGACAGCAGATTAACCATGATCTGCTTGATCGCGCGGCGGTCGGCCACCACCGAAAGCGTCCCCTCGATGTCGGCGTCGAGCAGCAGATTCTTGTCCTCGGCGCGCCCGGAGACCACGCGCATCGATTCCGTCAGCGTCTTCGATAGATCGAGCGGCTCCATGTCGAGCTGCATCCGGCCGGCCTCGATTTTCGACATATCCAGGATGTCGTTGATGACTTCGAGCAGATAGCGCCCAGAGGTCAGGATGTCGTGACAATACTCTTCATATTTTTCCGAGCCGAGCGTGCCGAACATGCCGCTGCCCATGATCTCGGAAAATCCGATGATGGCGTTGAGCGGCGTGCGCAGCTCGTGGCTCATATTGGCGAGGAACTTGGATTTGGTCTGGTTGGCTTCCTCGGCGCGGTTCTTTTCCTCGGAATATTTTTCGGCGAGGTCGGCAAGCTCGATGGCCTGGCGTTCGAGCGCGGTTTGCGAGCGTTTCAGATCGATCACCGAGGCGCGCAGCCGCAGGTCGTTGTCGACCAGCTTCTGTTCGTGTTCCTTGATGCGGGTGATATCGGTGCCGACCGAGACATAGCCGCCGTCCTTGGTGCGCCGCTCGCTGATGTGCAGCCAGCTGCCATCCTCGATCTGGGCCTCGAAGGTGCGCGCGCCCGGCGCTTGCGCCGCGGTTTCCTGCAACCGGGTGCGAACCTCCGGCATGCTGCCGACCTCGATCACGGTCTCATAGGATGTGCCGGGCGCCACCGCGGAATCCGGCAGCTTGTGCAGGCGCTGGAAGTGCGAGTTGCAGAGCACCAGGCGATCTTCCGCGTCCCACAACACGAAGGCTTCCGGAATGGTCTCGATCGCGTCGCGCAGCCGCAAATCGGCCTCGACGGTTTTTTCGGCGAGGCTCTTCTGCTCGGTGATATCCACGGCGATGCCGATCAGGTGAAGGCCGGAGTCGCCCGCACCCTGGCTGAGTTCGCAGCGGACGCGCAGCCAGATCCAGTGGCCGTCGGTGTGCTGCATGCGGAAGGTCTGGTCGATATGGTCGATTTTCGATGAGATCAACTGGTTGGCGATTTCGAACAGATCGATATCGTCCGACTTCACCAGCGCGTTGACTTCGCCGAAGGTCAAGAGGTCGCTGCGGCTGTCGAGCCCCAGCAGGGTGAACATCGATTGCGACCAGAAGATCCTACCGCGCGACAGGTCCCAGTCCCACAATCCGCAGCGGCCGCGATTGAGCGCGGTATCGATCCGGCCGCGGACCGCGTCATTGATGAGATCGCCTTCGCGGGCACGGGTCGATTGCCAGTGAAAGGCAAAGCCGAGGATCAGCACGACGAACCCGGTGGTGGCGGAAAGCGTCACCGAAAGCGCTGCATCCGATCCCCACAGCGGATCGAGCTTTTCCTGGATGACGATGATCTGGCCGGGCAGCGACGTGATGCCTCGCGAAATGGCGAGCGCGCCGTTGCCGTTGGGCAAAGTGATGTCGGTCGTCGCGGATGATTGGTCGGCTTCGGCCCGCGGCAACGCCGCGCCGATGATGGCGAGAAGTGCGATGGTCTCGCCGATGGCATCGTCGATCGGCACACGGGCGAGCACGCGCTGATCCGCGCCGGTGACGATCACGTGCCGGCCACTGGCTTTTCCCCAGGACGGAATGAGATCGGGCAGCAACAGTTGCAGGCGCTCGAACGAAACCGGGCGATCATGTCGAACCGAGGTCAGCCGGTCGATGCGCTCGGCGAGCACATCGGCGATTGCGGCAAGGTCGCGCTTCATCGCGGCGCGCTTTTGCCGGTTCTGATCGACCACCTGGACGAAGGCGCCGAGGCAAATGGTGATCAGGAAAGCGATGATCAGGGTGGGGACGGCGCGGCGAAGCGCAGGCTCCGCCGTCAGCAATCGATGATAGGCCGGTTTCGCGATCGACTGCGCCAATCCCTTGATCGAATCGGATTGGACACACGGGCTCGCCGCGTGTGCACGCGCCATGCCTTAATACCCCCATTAAAAATCAATTTGAACGCGGTTCGGAAGAACCCCACTCGCTTCCGAATCAAAGCGATTTGAATCCAGTTTGCTCGCACTGTCGAGAGTCAACGATTCGTTAATTCAAATAAATCTTGTCCAATGGAGAATCAGAGGCGCCTATCGCACCGCAAAGTGAGTCCGAAACGGGAACGCGCGCGCGTTTGCGAAATTTACCTCACGCGTTCGGCGGCTCGGCGTGGCTGATGACGCGCTTCACGGTCGGAAACGCGCGACGCAGCGCGCGCTCGATCTCGTCGACGTTCTCGTGCACCTTGATCACGCTCATCGAGGGTGCGGCGCGGCAATGGAAGTTGACGATCTCGCCGGCATCGGTGTCGCGCACCCGCACACTGTGGATGTCGTGGATGGCGCCGTTGGCGGCAAAGCCCGCCAGCGCCGCCGCGATGACCTCGACGCGCGCGGGGGCGGCGTCGGTGCCCACAGGCAATTCCGGCTCCAGCGGTTCGATGTGGGTGTCGACCTCGGCATCCTCGCCGAACTCGTCGCGGATATTGCGTTCGAACTCATGGGCGATGTCGTGGGCGGCATTGAGCGCCATCTCGCCATCGACTTCGAGGTCGATGCTGACGGTCAGTTTGCCGCCGAGATCGTGCACCGTGACGTGATGGACCGCGAGGCCGGAATTGCGCGCGATCACCATGATGCGTTCGCGGATGCTCTCATTGTCGCGGGCGACCGGCACCGCGGTGAAGGTCAGGTCGGCATCGCCGAGCGCATCTGTGACCGCAAGCTGGGCCTGCCGCTTGATCGCCTCGACGCGATCGATCGGAAAGGTGCGCGGCACCTGGACGATGGCGTCGATAAAGTGAGT
>Ga0302314_10017332_pt1 | contig 12089 bp, 12 predicted proteins | sample III_Palsa_N2_3_FD_200533 | JGI IMG/M metagenome (GOLD analysis project Ga0302314, IMG submission 200533) | Peat permafrost microbial communities from Stordalen Mire near Abisko, Sweden - III_Palsa_N2_3 | ecosystem: Environmental > Terrestrial > Soil > Palsa > Peat permafrost | place: Sweden...
CCTCCGGTGGACGTCGAGGCGCTCGCGGCGCTGATTCCCGGCGCTCGCTTCGCCGTCGTCGAGGGTGCCGGTCACCTTCCCGTCATGGAGCGGCCGGTGCAGGCCGAGGCTCTCATCCGCAGCATCCTGCCGGTCGAGACCGGCTACGAGGCCGGCATGATCGTGCGTCGGTCGGTTCTCGGTGCTGCGCATGTCGACGCCGCTAGCGCCCGGATCACGCCCGAGACGGCCGACTTCCAGGAGTTCATCACCCGCTACGCCTGGGGTGAGGTCTGGTCGCGTCCGGGGCTCTCGCGACGCGATCGCAGCCTGGTGACCCTCGCCAGTCTCGTGACGGGCGGTCACGACAACGAGATCGGCATGCACGTGCGCGCGGCTATCACGAACGGTGTGACGCGCGCGGAGATCAGCGAGATCATCCTGCATACCTCGATCTATGCCGGGCTGCCCGCAGCGAATGCCGCCTTCGCAATTGCCCGCGATCTTTTTGCGCAGCTCGACGAGACGAACGAGTAGCGAGACGAACGAGTAGAAGGAGACCAGGAAAAATTGGATAAGACGTACGCATCAGCCGCAGAGGCGGTGGCCGACATTGCGGATGGTGCTTCGCTCGCCGTTGGTGGTTTCGGCCTGGTCGGGGTGCCGATCGTTCTGATCCGCGCGCTTTTGGCTCAGGGCACGACGGGCCTGGAAGTGGTTTCGAACAACTGCGGTGTCGACGGTTGGGGTCTCGGCGAGCTGTTGCGCGAGGGCCGGATCAGTCGGGTGATCGCCTCGTACATCGGCGAGAACCAGGATTTCGCCCGACGCTACCTGGGTGGTGAGCTCGAGGTCGAGCTCACCCCGCAGGGCAGTCTCGCCGAGCGGATGCGGGCGGGTGGCGCTGGCATCCCCGCGTTCTATACGCCGAGCGGCGTCGGCACGATGGTCTCCGAGGGTGGCCTGCCGTGGCGGTATTCATCGACGGGCGAGGTGCTGGTGAAGTCCCCGAAGAAGGAGACCCGGATTTTCGAGGTGCTCGGCGAGCCCCAGGAGTACGTGCTCGAGGAGGCGATCGTGACAGATTTTGCTCTCGTGCGGGCGAAGATCGGTGACACCCACGGCAACCTGCTGTTCGAGAAGTCGGCGCAGAATTTCAATCCGCCGGCGGGGATGGCGGGCCGCATCACGATCGCGGAGGTCGATGAGTTGGTGCCGGCCGGGTCCATCGACCCGGACGATGTTCACCTGCCCGGCATCTTCGTGGACAGGATCGTGCAGTTGAGCGCTGCGGATGCCGCGGACCTGCCGATCGAGAAGACCACCGTGCGTCCGAAGCCGGCCACGCTATCGAAGGAGGGCTGATCGATGCCGCTGACCCGTAACCAGATGGCCGCCCGTGCCGCCAAAGAGCTCGTCGACGGTTCCTACGTGAACCTCGGCATCGGCCTGCCGACGCTCATCCCGAACTATGTGCCGGACGACGTTTCGGTGGTGCTGCATTCGGAGAACGGTGTGCTCGGCGTGGGCCCGTACCCGTGGGAAGGCGAGGCGGATCCGAAGCTCATCAACGCGGGCAAGGAGACGGTCACGGTGCTGCCGGGCGCGTCCTATTTCGGTTCTGACCTGAGCTTCGGGATGATCCGCGGCAAGCACATCGATACCGCGATCCTCGGGGCGATGCAGGTGTCGGCGAAGGGTGACATCGCGAACTGGGCGGTGCCCGGCAAGCTGATCAAGGGTCCGGGTGGCGCCATGGATTTGGTGCATGGGGCCCGCCGCGTGATCGTCGTGATGGAGCATGTCGCGAAGTCGGGCGACTTCAAGATCGTGACCGAGTGCGACCTGCCGCTGACCGGTCGGGGTGTCGTCGACACGATCATCACGGACCTTGCCGTGATCGATGTGACGGATGCGGGGCTGGTGCTGCGGGAACTCGCGCCGGGTGTGAGTCTCGACGACGTGACGGCGGCGACCGGTGTTCCGCTGATCGTCGATGGGACGCCAACGGTGATCGAGGTCGACGCGTGAGCGGTGATCTTCGCCAGGTGGTGATCTGCGAGCCGGTCCGCACCCCGATCGGTCGTTTCGGAGGCATGTTCAAGGATGTTGCACCCGCAACTCTCGCGGCGACCGCCATCGCCGCCCTGATGGCGCGAACGGGCATTCCCGGCGAGGTAATCGACGATGTCATCCTCGGCCAGGCGTATCCCACTGCGGAGGCGCCGCCCATCGGCCGCGTTGCCGCACTGGATGCCGGGCTGCCGGTGACGGTCGGGGGACTCCAGCTGGACCGCCGTTGCGGGTCCGGGCTGCAGGCGATCCTCGATGGGGCGATGCAGGTGCAGACCGGAATCAGCGACATCGTGATCGCGGGCGGTGTCGAGGTCATGTCGCAGGCGCCGTTCTACACGGTCAGCTCGCGGTGGGGGATCGGCGGAACCGCGGGAATCCGGCTCCACGACGCCCTCGGACGCGGCCGCGAGACCGCCGGTGGCAAGTACTACCCGGTGCCCGACGGGATGCTGGAAACCGCGGAGAACCTCCGGCTCGACTACTCGATCTCCCGCGCAGACCAGGACGAACTCGCGCTTCGCTCACAGCAGCGCGCAGGCACCGCGGTTGCCGCGGGGCGCTTCGACGACGAGATCGTTCCGGTGACGGTCACCGGTCGCAAGGGTGACGTCGTCATCGACAAAGACGAAACCCCGCGTCCGGAGACCACCCTCGAGGCTCTCGCAAAACTGAAACCGGTCCTCGTCGCGAAGGATGCCGAGTCGACCGTCACCGCGGGCAACGCCTCCGGGCAAAACGATGCCGCGGCCGTCGCGATCGTCACCACCCCGGAACGCGCCGCCGAACTCGGACTCACCCCGGTCGTGCGGTTGGTGACCTGGGCTCGCGCCGGCGTCGAACCGTCGCGCATGGGACTGGGTCCCGTCCCCGCGGTCGCGAAAGCGTTCGAACGCGCAGGGCTCTCGATGAAGGACATGGACCTGATCGAACTCAACGAGGCATTCGCCGCCCAGGTTCTCGCCGTCACGCGGCAGTGGAACCTGACGGAGGCGGACTGGGAGCGCGTCAACGTGAACGGCTCCGGAATCTCTCTCGGTCATCCCGTCGGCGCCACCGGTGCGCGCATCCTCACCACCGCATCCCGCCACCTCGCCCGAACCGGCGGACGCTACCTGCTCGAAACCATGTGCATCGGCGGTGGCCAGGGACTCGCCGCCATCTTCGAACGGGCGCAATAGTCGCGCACTGCCGGCGAGCTGGCGACCGCGCGTCATTGACGGCCGCCCGGCGATTGCCTAGGCTGAATGCAGGTAAAAGTAGCTTTCGCAATGTGAAAGCCGTGCCTCACCCGCAAGGAGGCGGTTGCTTGTGGCGCTCGACAAACCCGTGCACGTGTTGGTTGCGGGCGGAGGCCTCAGTGGCCTGTGCCTGGCGCAGGGCCTGCTGAAAGATGGCAATACCTGCGAGGTGTTCGAGAGGGACGCCGATCCTCGCCGTTCGGGCTACTACCTGAACATCAACGGGGACGGTGGCGAGGCACTCCGTCGCTGCCTGCCCGACGACCTGTTCGAGCTGTACCAGGCTACGTCGCGCATCACGCCCGAGCGAAGCGGCTCCTTCGTGCTCGACGATCAGCTCCACGAACTCAGCTCGCAGCCTCACCTCGGGCCTCCCAACGAGGGCCCCGATCGTCACACTGGCGTCAATCGCAGGACGCTGCGGCAGATATTGCTCGCTCGACTCGGCGATTCGTTTCGCGCCGGCGTCGCGGTGGAATCGTATGAAGAAGACGCGGACGGCGTCACCGTGCACCTCTCCGACGGCAGTACCGCCCACGGCGACGTGCTGGTGGGGGCCGACGGCATCCGATCGGTGGTGCGGAGCCAGCGGCTTCCCGAGGTACAGGTCATCGAGGCCGGGATCGACGGCCTCGGCGTGTACGGCCGCACCCCGCTGACGCCGGAGCTTCGCGCGACGCTGCCGGACATCCTCTTCCAGGGTGTGATCATCGCCGCCGATTCGCACGGCTCCCGGGCGCTGCTGTCGGCGTTCCAACCGCGCACCGCTCCGGATGTTGCGGGCGCCCGACTCGACCCGCCGGTCGAGTTGGAAGCGGTCGACGACTATTTCATGGTGAGCTGCAGCGTCGCACCGGGCACGGTTGTCCCGCGCTCGCGCGACTGGACGGCAGGTACTCCGCTGATGCTCAGGGAGGCGATGGCGGCCGCCGTCCAAAATTGGCATCCTGCGGTCGCCGCCCTGGTGCGAGGGATCGACCTGGACACCATCTTCGTGATCCCCTTCGGTCGGCTCGATCCGCCCGCGCCGTGGACGGCATCACGGGTGACGCTGATCGGCGACGCAGCGCATGCGATGCTCCCGACGCTCGGCATGGGCGCCAACCTCGCGCTCCGGGACGCGGGCAAGCTGGCCGAGCAGCTCCGCCGCGCCGCCGCGGGCGATATCCCCGTTGTAGAGGCGATCGGTATCGCCGAAGACGACATGCGCGACTACACCTACCCTTTCGTACGGGCGACCATGGATCACGACCACGCGTTCGGTGGTGGCGCGCTGGAGCGCATCGCGCACGCCGAGGCGTAGGTCGCCCCTGGCTGACCGGGCTGCCGAGCTGCCGGGCTGCCGGGCTGCCGGGGCAGCTAACCCCAGATCGCCAGCCGCAGTCCCAGCGCGATCATCACCGCCGCGATGATCGAATCGAGCACTCGCCAGGCCGACGGACGCTCGAAGATCGGACGAAGCAGTCGCGCTCCGAATCCCAGCGCAGAGAACCAGACGCAGCTCGCAATGATCGCTCCCGCTGCCCACCACCAGCGTTCGTGCACCCCCTGCTGGTTAGCGACCGAGCCGAGGAACAGCACCGTGTCGAGGTAGACGTGCGGGTTCAGCCAGGTAAAGGCGATGGCGGTCGTCACGGCGATGCCGAGCCGCTGCGTCGGAGCCTTCGCCGCAGCAGTCAGGGCCGCCGGCTTCATCGCTCGGCGCGCGGCCAAGAGCCCGTAGACGATGAGAAATCCCGAGCCGAGAATTCGAATGACCACGAGGGCGGCGGGAGCCGCAGCAAGGATCGCTCCGATGCCGAGGATTCCCACGGTGATGAGTACCGCATCCGAGGCGGCGCAGATGGCGACGACCGGTGCGATCAGCCGCACCTGCCCCTGGATCCCGAGACGGAGCACGAAGGCGTTCTGCGCCCCGATGGCGACGATCAGCGAGAGCCCGGTGAGAAAGCCCAGAAGCAGCGGGAGCAGGGTCGTTGCCATGACTCGACCGTACGGACACGAGGCACCCCAACGCTAGCTAAAGAAATGCAGGATGCATAAGATCTGCTTATGCAGGTCGATCAACTCCAGACCCTGGTGGCGGTGCTCGATGCCGGCACCTTCGATGCGGCTGCGTCGCGCCTGCACGTCACCGCGTCCGCGGTGTCGCAGCGCATCCGGGCCCTGGAGCAGTCGGCGGGACGGGTGCTGGTGCGCCGCACCACCCCGATCACCCTCACCGCGGCCGGCGATATCGTGCTCCGCTACGCGAGACAGATCGAACTGCTCGAGGCGGACGCGTCCAGCGCTCTCCAGCTGGAGTCGATGGATGGCGGCGCAGCGCGCGTTTCCATCGCGGTCAATGCCGATAGCCTCTCGACCTGGTTCTTGGGCGCCCTCGTGGGACTCGGGCCGCAACTCGGCGCGGCATTCGAAATCCACCGGGAGGACCAGGAGCGCACGGCGACTCTCCTTCGCGCAGGCGTCGTGATGGCGGCGGTGACGGCGACCGCCGATGCAGTGCAGGGCTGTTCGACGCATCCGCTCGGGGTCATGCGCTATCACGCGGTCTGCTCGGCCGAGTTTCGCGCGAGGTACCTGCCCGCGGATGATGCGCTTGCGGCCCTGCGCAGCGCGCCGATCGTGCAATTCGATCGCAACGACGACCTCCAGGATGCATTCCTGCGCCGTAATTCTCCGTCTGGCTCGGCCGGTCCGCGGCACCTCATCCCTACCTCCGACGATTTCGCCCGCGCGGTCAAGCAGGGATTCGGCTGGGGGATGCTGCCCGAGCAGCAGTGCGCATCCGAACTCGAAGCGGGAACCCTGGTCGACCTCGCGCCGTCGCAGGTCACCGACGTTCCGCTCTACTGGCAGCGCTGGAATCTCGACTCGTCGCTGCTGGACGGGGTGACGGACGCGGTGGTCGAAACCGCGAGAACAGCGCTCCAGCCTTTCGTGCACCGATAGTCGCGACACCGCAGCTCCGGATTCCGGCGCGGACAGGCACCAGGGTGCACACTCGAGTGGTGACCGATTCCGTGATTCCTGCCGCCTATGCGCCGCTTCTCGCCCAGCCGCTCTACGGCTCGCTCGGCACGGTGCGACCGGATGACACCGTCCAGGTGAGCCCGATGTGGTTCGACTACATCGAAGGAACCCTTCGCTTCACCCACACCACGAAGCGCCAGAAGTACCGCAACCTGCAGTCCAATCCGTCGATGAGCTACGCGATCATCGATCCGACCAACCCGTTCCACTATCTCGAGCTGCGCGGAAAACTCATCGAGGTCATCCCGGATCCCACGGGCGAGTTCTACGTCCACCTCGGTAAGCGCTATGGGAACGCCGGCCAGCAACCACCGCCGGACAGCGCCGACCGCGTCATCCTCGTGATGAGCATCGAGCATTCGGCGCACCAGTAGTCTCCGATCTGCCGGCGGCTCGGCGGGTCAGTCGCGTCGGCGGTACGAGCTGACGATCAGCTCACCCCTGATGTCGGCGAGCGTCTCATCCAGTCGCCGCATGGTCGTCTTGGTAACACCGGACGCGACGAGGTCCCAGGGCCCGAGCGGGCGTAGCTTCCCGCAGCGGATGCGGATGACCTCCCAGCGCACGGCGCGCAGCAGGCGGTCTTTATGCCGGTCGGACTTCTCGCGGGTGCCGACATGCTCGAGCCCGTGCCGACCGACCGTGTCGTATTCGATGGCCACGCGCAGTTCCGGGATCACGAGGTCTGGCCACACCTCGAGGCGACCGAAGAACGGCGCTCCGACGGCGATCGCGTTGTGGGTCAGGTCGAAGTCGTAGGCGTCTCGCAGCCGCTGTCGCAGTTCCCCTTCGGCTGCCGAGGCGGGCTTCGGTGCGTTCGCACTCCACAGCGAATCACCCGGTGCGGCAACCGCGGGGCGGACGCGCCTTGCCGACGGGGATCTCGACTGCGGCGGCTCGGTGCGCAGGGCGGGTCTGATGCGCGTCGGGCTGGCAAGCTCGGCGCAGTCGGGACACCACACCGAGCGGCGACGCTGGCCACCGGGTCGCCCACGCTGTTCCTCGGGCGTCGCGACGAAAATGTGGCCGACCTCGCACTGCCAGCTGAGGTAGACCTCCGTCGCGGGTGGGATCTGGGTCAGGGTGATTCCGTGGTTGAGCTCGGGGTGGTACTGCCGGATGAGAACCGGGTACCGCTCCCACTCCGCCCGGTACGACCCGATCGGGTAGGGGATGTCCCGCTCTTTCGATCGGCGCCGGCGTTCCCACCAGGCTTCGACGGGTTCCGCCACCTGTCCGCCTCCCGCCGCTCGGTCGCCCACCGGCGACGCCTGCACACGAAAATAGAACAACCCTCCGTCTTCCGGGCGGACTGTCTGACCCCCTGCCTACAGTGATGGAGTGCCCGGGTTGAACAAAGGGGAGTGCGGAGCCGCGGTCCCGCACGACCGATCGAACGGCGGACGGTGCGGACTCCCGGCCGATGCGGACTCCGGGCTCGGTCTCTGCCCGAAGCATCTGCATGCCGCCTACGACTGGGTCGGCCGCGATGTGGGGTTCACCGACGTGCTTCCCACGCCCTGCCTCGCCTGCGGCTCACGACTAGGCGTCCGGTATCCCTCGGGCTGGCTCTGCGCGATCTGCGAGTGGCGTCTTGGTGACACTCCGGATGGTGACCTGCGCCCCGCCGGGCCAGCTCGGGTTCGCGTCGACGTCGTCTACTACCTCGGTTTCGGCGACCGGATCAAGATCGGCACCTCGGGTAATCCGCGAAGCAGGCTCTCGCAGTTGCGGTTCGACGAGCTGCTGGCGTTCGAACGCGGCGATCGCTCGACCGAGCAGAAGCGGCATGCCCAGTTCGCGAGCGACCGGTTCCCGGGGAGCGAGTGGTTCCACGCGAGCCGGTCGCTGCGGCGCCACGTGAGCGCTCTCGCCGCGGGGGTCGAAGACCCGTGGCAGTCTTACGCGCGCTGGATGAGCGAGAAGGTCGCCCTGCTGAGTTGAACTGAGCTGGGCTGGGTTGCCATGGCAACCCGCCTCAGCTGGAACGTCTTGCCGCGGTCATCGTACGAAGCTTCACAATGCTCACCACGACCGCGGCGCCGGCACCCGCAACCGCGACATAGAGAACGGCGTTCGCGGCACTCGCCTCGGCCGCCGCGGACAGCGCCGATGCCCCCGACAGGGCCAGCGCCATACTCACGGCCCCGGCACCCGCGGACTGCGCCAGCGTGCGTCCCGTGTTCAGGGTCAGTGCTGCTGGACCCGCGAACGACAGCGGCGCGGCGCCCATCATGTCCCGGTTGTTGGGCGCCTGGAAAATCGCGAACCCGAGGCCGGTGACCGCGGTCGAGGTGAGAACCTGCCAGACCGGTGGATGACCGCCCAGCAGCGCGAGGGACGCCAGGCCGCCGGTATAGACGGCAAGGCCGATCACGGCGAGTCGAGCGCTCGACCAGCGATCCGCGAGCCGGCCCGAGATCGGCGCGACGATGACGATCACGATCGGCCACGGAGTGAAGAGAAGCGCTGACTGCAACGGCGTCGCGTGGTACGCCGTCTGGAAGAGGAACGGGAGCGCCACAAATGCGACACCCTGTCCGAAGAACGACCAGAACGCCGTGATCACCGCGAGATTGAAGCGGCCGGTGAACATCTGGATCGGAAGCACCGGTGCGGAGCTTCGACGCTCGATCCGAATGAAGAGAGCAACCAGAACGGCGCTCGCCGCGATGATCACGGCGCCGAGCCAGACGCGCGATGGATCCTCGAACTGGTGCACCCCGAGCAGGAACGATGCGGTCGCCGCTCCGCCGACCAGCATCCCGCCGATGTCGAGCGGGGCGTGCGGAGTCGGGCGATGCGGGAGCGTGATGAGTGCGAGGACCGTCGAGATCACGCCGAGCGGCACGTTGATCAGGAACAACCACGGCCAGCTCAGGCCGCCAAGGATGAGTCCGCCGAGCGTCGGGCCGACGCTGATCCCGAGCGCCACGACCATCGCATTGAGTCCCAGTACCATCCCGAGCCGGCGCGGTGGAAACAGGTGGCGGTAGATCGGGATTGCGACGGCGAACAGCAGGGATGCGGTCAACCCCTGCGCGACCCGTGCGGCGATCAGCACCTCGAGGGTGGGGCTCAGGGCGCAGGCGAGCGAGGCGAGCGTGAAGAGCGGAACGCCGATCGTGAACATCCGCTTCCGACCGAGTCGAGTGGCGAGGCCCGCGGCTGCGGGAAGGGATGATGCGACCGCCAGCAGGAACGCCGTCGTCACCCACACGGTGTCCGCGGGAGTGGCATGCAGGTCGCGCGAGAGCTGCGGGAGCGCGACGTTGACGATGGACGAATCGATGTTGACCATCAGCATCGCCATGAGAACCGCGACTACGGCCACGGTGCGCCGCACCGGGGGAAGTACAACGGCCGCGGTGGTGTCATCGTCGTGCCCGCTCGTCGCGGGCGTCTCGCGTGAAGCGGGCCCCGCCGTCGCCAGTTCCGATGTCACTACCCCATTTCACGCCGCAAGAACCCATTCGGTCCAATACCAATTTGCGATGGACAGATTGGTAGAGGCTATGTTTAGCCAGACCCGTATACAAGAAAGGGGCGAATTGTGGACATCCGGCAGTTGCGCTATTTCCTCGCGGTGGTGGACCAGGGCGGAATCGGGCGCGCGGCAACCGCGCTTCGCGTTGCACAGCCGTCCCTCTCCCAGGCGATCGCGGCCTTCGAACGCGAGGTGGGCGTTCCGCTCTTCCATCGCGTGGGACGCGGCCTGGTTCTGAGCAGCGGAGGCGCCGATCTGGTCGGCCCGGCACGGGTCGTCCTCCGCGACCTCGAGCGCGCCGAATCGGTGCTCACCTCGCAGCGGATGCTCGCGAGCGGTCGCCTCGATCTCATCACCATGCCGTCAGCGGGGATCGAGCCGTTCACCAGCGTTGCGGCTGCGTTCCTCGGCAAACACCCGGACATCGTGCTCAACGTGGAACCTGCGAACGTCGCATCAGAAGCGATTCGCGCGGTCGTCACCGGCCGAAGTGAACTCGGCATCGTGGGTACCGCGGAGCCCGTCAGGTCCCCGGGAATCCGGGCGATCGAACTGGGTCGCCAGCCGTTCATCCTGGTGTCGGCGCCCGAGCAGAGGATCGGTGGCGAAGGTCCCGTGCCGCTCCGGGACCTGGGCGGGCTTCGGCTCGTGACCACGCAGCGCGGCTCGGAGATGCGCGGTTTTGCGGACCAGATGATCGCAGACGGAATCGACGCGCGCATCGTCGTGGAGGTCGGACACCGCACCTCGATACTGCCGCTCGTGATGAGCGGTGTCGGTCGGGCGCTGCTTCCCGACGCGTGGCGCGGCGTGGCCGACCGATGGGGCGCGGATGTGCGGGATGTCGAGCCTCGCCGCGAACTCATCATCACCGCGGTCACTCGCACCGCCCAGCTGACCCCGGCCGCCGAAGCGTTCCTCGACATGGCGATCGAGCTCTCCGCCTAGCTTGGCGCAGCAACCCACTGCCAGATTTCGTTTCCCCCCGCCACCCCTTGTTGGTCCGGGGTGGATTCGGTTCACTAGACCCGTGTCCAATCCCGTGACCACTGACGCCGGTGGGCTCAGCGCGCCCGACGAGCAGCCGGACTTCGACGCGCCGCTGCTGCTGGGTCGCTACCAGCCACTGCAGCTCCTCGCGCGGGGCAGCTCGGCGATGGTCTTCCGGGCCCGGGACGAGACGCTCGGCCGCAACGTGGCCATCAAGCATCTCAACGGGTACACCGAGGCGGACATCGCGGCGTTCCACTCCGAGGTTCGCGTCCTGGCAAAACTGAATCACCACGGGGTCGTCGCCATCAACGATGTCGGGACGGACTTCTCGAGTCCCGAGGAACCGCATCCTTTTCTCGTGATGGAATTCGTCAACGGCAAGACGCTGCGTGAAACGATGTCGTCTCGTGTCCTCTCGACGGTCGAGATCGGGGAATTGGGTTTCGAGGTCGCCGAGGCGCTTGAGTACGTGCACGCGCAGGGCGTCATTCACCGCGACATCTCGCCGTCGAACATCATGCTGGTGACCTACGGCACGACGTCATCGCGTCCGCGCGCGCGGCTCACCGACTTCGGCATCGCCATTTCGGTCGATACTCCGCAGGCTGTGGGCGCTCCGACCGTGGGGACCGCCGCCTACCTGAGCCCGGAGCAGACGACCGACGCGATCCTGACTCCCGCGTCGGACATCTACTCCCTGGGACTGGTGCTCCTCGAATGCTTCACGCGCGAACGCGCCTTCCCGGGAAAGCCCGTCGAGTCGGCGCTGGCCCGCCGGGACAGGGATCCGGAGATCCCGGCCTCGCTGCCTTCGACCTGGCGTGGGATCCTCAGCGAGATGACCAACCGCGACCCTGCGGAGCGACCAACCGCCGCGGTGCTGGCCAAAGACATCCGGCTCGCGCTCCGGCACAGCGGGCGTCACACCTGACTCGATAGCGGATGTCCGCCCATCCGTAAAGCCCGCGCGCGTTTGCCGGAAGACCCGGCAGGATATGGTTCACGTACCCTCACCGACGCCGGACTTCGTCCGTGTCGACCGGATGACACCGATTTAGGTCTTCATATGCTGCATTCGCGCGATAGCGACTCCTACGGCACGACTTCATCGCGACCGCTGGGCCTCGCACACCGTCTTCGGGTCGAGACGGCCGAACTGCATCACTCGACGGAGGATTTGCTCGGGATTCCCGGGTCGGTGACGGATGTCGCGCGATACGGCACCCTGCTCGCGACGTCGCTCGCGTTCTATTCGGGCGTCCAGCATGGCTTGGAGGACGCTG
>Ga0302314_10017334_pt1 | contig 12088 bp, 16 predicted proteins | sample III_Palsa_N2_3_FD_200533 | JGI IMG/M metagenome (GOLD analysis project Ga0302314, IMG submission 200533) | Peat permafrost microbial communities from Stordalen Mire near Abisko, Sweden - III_Palsa_N2_3 | ecosystem: Environmental > Terrestrial > Soil > Palsa > Peat permafrost | place: Sweden...
TGAAATGTCGTTGACGAGAGCGACGCCAGGTTAGGCCGCCGCCGATCGTACAAAGGAGCGTTAGCATGGGTGTGTTCTCGCGCATCAGCGACATCGTCAATTCGAACATCAATTCGATCCTGGACCGCGCGCAGGACCCCGAGAAGATCATCCGCCTGATCATTCAGGAGATGGAAGACACCCTCGTCGAGGTCCGGTCGTCGACGGTCAAGACCATCGCCGAAAAGCGCGAGCTGGAGCGCCGCATCGCCACCATGACTTCGGAGATCGAGGAATGGCAGGGCAAGGCCGAGCTGGCGCTGAATAAGGATCGCGAAGATCTGGCCAAGGGCGCGCTGCAGGTCAAGGCGCGGCTGACCACTGACATGGGCCTGCTGGTGAAGCAGCTGGCGCAGATCGAGGACGGCCTTGCCAAGCAGAGCGAGGACGTGGTCAAGCTGCAGCAGAAGCTGGCCGACGCCAAGGGCCGCGAGGCCAGCATGGCGATGCGCCACAACACGGCGACGGCCCGCCTCAAGATCCGCTCGTCGCTGTATGATGAGCGCGTGACCGACGCCTTCTCGCGCTTCGAGCAGGTCGAGCGGGCGCTGGACGAGCTCGAGGGCAAGGTCGAGGTCTATGACATCGGCGTCAAGAAGTCGGTCGCCGAGGAATTGGCCGAGCTGGAAGCGACGACCCAGGTCGAGAATGAATTGAGCGCCCTCAAGGCGAAAATGGCGAAGAAAACCGACGGCTCGAACTGATTTCGAGTAGGTTCGGGCGTCTCGCCCTCTAAAGATAAGGACTTCGTGCCGTGGCGTTTCATGAAGCGATTGGGATCATGGGCATCCTGTTTCTGGTGGTCGTGACGCCGATCTGGCTGTTCCTGCACTACGGCTCGCGCTGGCGCCAGGCCAAGCTGCTGACGACGGAGAGCGAGAAGACGCTGGCCGAGATGGCCGACATCGCCGACAAGATGCAGTCCCGCATCGAAAATCTGGAGCGGTTGCTCGATACGACCGCGCCTGACTGGAGGAAGCAGCCATGAGTGCGGGTCAGTTCCACTGGTCGCGCAATCCGATCCGGCTCTATCGCGACACCGAACGCGGCAAGGTCGCCGGCGTCTGCGCGGGCCTGGCCAACTACTTCGACATTCGCGTCAAGTTCGTCCGGCTCGCGATCATCCTCGCCATGGTGTTCGGCTTCTTCCTGCCGGTTCTGGTCACCTACATTCTGATGGCGCTGCTGCTGAAGCCGATGCCGACGCAGCTGTTCGCCTCCGAGAAGGAGGAACATTTCTGGCGCACGGTCAGCGTTTCGCCGAACCTCAGCGTCAGCGAACTGCGCAAGCGGTTCCGCGGTCTCGACCGCCGGCTTTCCGACATCGAAAACCGCGTGACGACCGATGAATTCGATCTGCGCCGCAAGTTTCGGGACCTGAACGCCTAAGCGTTCCAGACGTCCTCGGGTCTCTGGCCCGGACGGGTCTCTAACGACCGCCCCCGAGTGCGCCGGCCTCCGCCTGAAGCGGAGCGCCGCCCACTCCAAACAGAACAAACGATCCTTTCCTGGTGAATGAGTATCCCCCGCGTGGCCGTCAGGCCGCGGCCGGCAACGGCCGAGCTTTGCCTGCATCCCGCGGGTTTTGGAGATGGGAGTTCCGACATGGTCCAATCATCCGACAGACGCGGCGACACGCCGCGCACATTGTTCAAGATCATCCTGATGCTGGGCCTGGCACTGGCCGGCGTCGCGGCCATGGCGGCCGAGCCGCCCCAGACCGAGACGACCCAGGCCGAGCTGGCTTCGACCACAGTCTGTGCCCAGACCAAGCTCGCCTTCGGCGGCCGGACCACCGAGGCTGGCCAGTCGACCGACACCTGGACGCTGACCTGCTGGCGCGAGCCGGCCCAGGAAGCGGCGATGCCCGCACCGCCGTCGTCGCCGGTATCATCGATCGCAAAGCCGATCGACGCCCTGCCGGTCGCGACCCAGCCGGTCCGTCAGACCGGACTGGCGCCGGGGGCGGGGCGGTTCTAACGGCTTACGGCCGTTAACGATGTACCGTTCGTTTCTCGCCCTCGCCCTGCTGTTCGCCGTACCGGTCTCGGCAGCGTGGGGCGAGGACGCGCCGTTCCATGCCGGGGTCGCACGCATCGCCGTCAGCGCTGCCGTGCCGTTCGAGACACTGGTCTGGTATCCGACGGAGGCCGATGCGGCCTCGTGGCAGGTGGGGCCTTTCTTGTTGCCCGCAAACCACGGCGCACCCGTCGCGGCCGGCCGATTTCCGATGATACTGCTGTCTCACGGCGGCGGAACGGGCGGTGGGACGCCCTTGATCCTTTCCGAGCTGTCGGCAGCACTCGCTCGGCGGGGCTTCGTCGTCGTGGCGCCGTTTCATGGCAAGGCCAACCTGTCGCTCAGACCGCTTCAGGTTCGTGCGGCTTTGGACGCTGTCCTGGCCGACCCGCGCTTTGGCCCCCATGCCGATCCGGGACGGTTGGGGATGCTGGGCTTCTCGCTTGGCGGTGCGGTGACGCTCGAACTGGCGGGTGCGCGCCCGGACTGGCTCTATTTTCTGGCCTATTGCGAGGCCCATCCGGATGACGCCATGTCCTGCGATCATGCACCCGGCGGAACCCATCTGGGCGAGCCTCCGACCATTCCAACACCGCTGCCATTGAAGGCGATTGTCCTGCTCGACCCTTTCGCCGTGCCGTTCCCCCGAGATGGGCTGACCGCGGTGGGGCTGCCGGTTCTGCTGTTTCGACCGGACCGCAGCGCGTTGCCCATCGAGCGAAACGCGGCCGCGCTGCGGGCAACGCTGCCACAGGCGCCAGAATACGCGACCGTTCCGGGTGGGCACTTCATCTTTATCGACGTGTGCGTACCAGCTTTGCGGGCGACGGCGCCAGAGCCCTGCGAGGATCCGCCGGACGTCGATCGTGCGGCGATCCATGCGCGGATCGGGCGGCAGATCGCTCAGTTCTTCAGCGACACGCTCTAAGCTGTCGGTAGCGGAACCCCCGTCGCGACCTTCAAATGGGCGACGAGCTGTCGGGCATGGGCCGGCAGCGCGTCGTCGCGTCGGGTGCAGAGCATCAGCGTGCGCTTCGCCCAGGCATCGGCGAGCGGCACGACCCGGATCGCCATGACCCGGCGGTAGCGCCGGGCGGCACTCTCCGACAGGATGCCGCAGCCGACGCCGGCCTCGACCATCCGGCACATCGCCTCGAAACTGCCGACCCGGACGCGGAGCCGCAGCGGCCGGCCGAGGCGCGAGGCCTGGTCGGCCAGATGGTGCTGCAACGCGCTGCCGGTGCCGAGCCCGACGAATTCCTGGTCCCGCACGTCCTGGAAAGCGACGCGGCGCCTGCGCCCGAGCGGATGGTCGGCGGGCGTTACCAGGACCAGTTGATCGATCGCGATCGGCCAGGTTTCGAGCGCACCCGGATCGACAATGTCCGCCACGATGCCGGCATCGGCCGAGCCGTCGGCGACGCTGCGCACGATCTGATGGCTCGGCCGTTCCGCCAGCTCGATATCGATATGAGGATGCTCGGCCAGAAAGCGTGAGACCGCGCCGGGCAGGAATTCGACCGCGGCCGCGGTATTGGCCAGCAGGCGCACCTGGCCTTTGAGGCCGCGGGCATAGTCAGCCATCTCGCCGCGCATCCGTTCCGCCTGCTGCAGCATCAGGCGGGCATGATGGGCGAAGGCGGCCCCGGCCGGTGTCGGCGTCACGCCGCGGTGCGCGCGATCGAGCAGGCGGGTGCCGAGCAGCACCTCCAGATCGCGGATGCGCTCGCTGGCCGAGGCGAGCGCCAGATGGCTGGCGACGGCACCGCGCGTGATGCTCGCCGCCTCGACGATGTTCAGGAACAGGCGCAGGTCGATCAGGTCGAACGGCATGGCGATCCCCGCTCGTTGCCTTCGGATATACCGAAGGCTGAATCCGGAACTTCCACATTGTCCGAGGGGCGGCATCCGCGCAATCTTGCCGGCATGTTCACATTCCTGCTCATCGCGCTCACCTTCTTGCTCGCCGGCTTCGTCAAGGGCGTGATCGGGCTTGGCCTGCCGACCGTCGCGGTCGGGCTGCTGGGGCTGGTCATGCTGCCGGCCGAGGCGGCGGCACTGCTGGTCGTGCCGTCGATGGTGACCAATCTCTGGCAATTGTTCGCCGGTCCCCGCTTCGGCGCGCTGGCCCGGCGGCTGTGGCCGATGCTGGCGATGATCTGCGTCGGCACCTGGGCCGGTGCCGGGCTGCTGACTGGTGGCTCGGCCGGCCGGGCGACCGCCATGCTAGGCGGGGCACTCGTACTCTATGCGCTGGTCGGGTTGACCCGCTTGCAGCTGCGGGTGCCCGCGCGCTGGGAACGGCCGCTGCAGCCCCTCATCGGCATCGCCACCGGGTTGGTAACCGCGGCAACCGGCGTGTTCGTGCTGCCGGCGGTGCCGTTCATTCAGGCGCTGGGATTGGATAGGGAGGATCTGATTCAGGCGCTGGGCCTGTCCTTCACCGTGTCGACCCTGGCGCTGGCCACGAGCCTCGCCCATGACGGCGCGTTCGGCGGCACCGCGCTCGGCCAATCCGCGCTCGCGGTCGCCCCGGCGCTCCTCGGCATGGCGATCGGCCAATGGGTCCGCCTACGCGTCCAGCCCGAAATGTTCCGGCGCTGCTTCTTCGTCGGCCTGTTGGTGCTGGGCGCCGACCTGGTGTTGCGCGCGCTTTAGCGCATTGCCTGCGAGCGGCCTTTCCACTGACCGCCCTTGCCGCGCCAATAATTGATGGCGCTACCGATCGTCGCAGTCGAATAAAACGCCGCGATCGCCGGTAATGCAAAGGCCCAGGCTGGGTGGCGGCCATAGAGGCGGACCGTCGGCAGGAAACACAGCGCCATGGCGATCCAGGCGGCGAGGCCCAACCAGGCGGCCGGCCCCGGGGCGAACAAGGCCAAAAGCGGCGGCGCCAGATAGGTCACGGCCAGGCCGAGCACGGTGCCGACGAGCAACCAGGCGGAGTAATGCAGTTGAGTGAAGGCCGTGCGCGCGATCATCGACCAGATCTCACCGGCGGAGCCATAGACCCGGCTCGAACTCGTGCCGCGCGATGGAGCCAGATGAATGCGGCCGCCGGTGCGCTTGATCGCGGCCGCCAGCGAACAATCATCGATCAGCGCGCCACGGATCGCGGCGATGCCGCCGATCTTTTCCAAGGCCGCCGGACGCACCAGCATGCAGCCGCCGGCCGCCGCCGCCAGCCTGGAGCGCGGGTTGGCGGCCCAGCGCGGCGGGTAGAGCATGAAAAAGAAGAACACGAAGGCGGGGATCAGCGCCTTTTCCGCAAGCGTCTCGGTCGACAGCCGCACCATCAGCGATGTCAGATCCAGACCGTCGGCCTGCGCCCGGCGCACCAGGGTCGAGACATTGTCCGGGGCATGGGTGATGTCGGCGTCGGTCAGCAGAATGAAATCCGCCGCGGTGCCGCGGGCCCGGTCCAGGCCCTCGCTGACGGCCCACAGCTTGCCGGTCCAGCCGGCCGGCAGGTCGCGGGCAGCGATGACGTCGAGCCGGTCCTCGGCACCCAGCGCCCGGGCGGCGGCGCGCGCCAGATCGGCGGTGCCGTCGGTCGAATGATCGTCGACCAGCACGATGCCGAGCGGGCCCGGATGATCCTGGGACAACAGCGAGGTGACGGTGGTGGCGATGCCGTCCGCCTCGTTGCGGGCCGGGATCACCACGGTCACGCGTGCGTTTGTCATCGGACCGGTCGCGGCCGGCGCCTCGGCGACGCGCCAGAACAGGCCGCGGGCGAACAGCAGATACAGCCAGGCGCAGGCGCTGACGGACCCGATGATCGTCATGATCATGCGGCATACCCCTGAGGCGGGCGGGTGGGTCGGATAGATTTCAAGGCTGGATATACTCAAACTTGGGCGAACGATGACCATGAGAGACGATTTGCACGCTTCCTATAGCGCCTTCAGCCGATGGGTGCACTGGCTGACCTTGGCCTTGTTCGTCGGCCTGTTCGGCCTTGGCTGGTTTCTCGACGACCTGCCCCAACCGATGCATGCCACCGGCTTGCAACTGCACAAATCGTTCGGCATTACCGTCTTGGGCCTGACCATCCTGCGGCTGATCTGGCGCTTTGCCGCCGGCGTGCCGCCGGTGCCGGCCGACCTGCCGGCCTGGCAGAAACTGGGCGCGCGCGCCTCGCATGTCCTGCTCTATCTGCTGCTGCTGGCCCAGCCCACGGTCGGTTGGCTCTGGTCGAGCGCCAGCACCAAGCCGATCAATTTCTATTTCCTGGTTCAGCTGCCCTGGCTGATCGGCCCGGACAAGGACCTGAGCCGCTCGCTGGGCCATCTGCACGGCCAGATTGCCACCGCGCTGCTGATCGTCATCGGCCTGCATGCGGCGGCGGCACTCCACCATCACTTCATCCGCAAGGACCGGGTGTTGCTGGGGATGCTGCGGGGCTAACAAAGAGAAAAACCGGCGCCGGGTCTCCCCAGGCGCCGGCTTCGTTTCAGCCTGCGGTCACGCGCATTTCAGGCGGAGCGGTCCGTACGGATGACATCGCCCGGCTCCCGGCCGGTGGCCGGCGCCGTCGCGTCCGCCCGAGATGGCGGGCATTCGCCGCCCCCGGAACTCCGGCTCCTCGTTCGGGACCAGTTCGCAGGGGGCGACCAGACCTAGGCGGATCTGGGCGGCGCGCACGACCGCGCGGATCGTCTCCTCGGTCAGGCCGTCCCGCGCCATGACGGCGTGCAGGACCGGATCGCTCAGAAGTTCGTGCAAATCGGGCTCGATGCCGGCGCGTTCATAAGGACGCATAGGCTGGTTCCCCCTCGGTACTGGAAATGGCCGCGTCGAGCGACACCGCGATCTGCGGCGGTGCCGTGAGCGTTTGGTAGATAACGCAATAGCGCTCGGTCAGTTTCAGCAGCGTCTTCAATTCTTCGACACCGGCATCGGTATCGAGGTCGAAGCCGAGCCGGATTGCCTTGAAGCCGACCGGCGCGGTCTTGTCGACGCCGAGCGTGCCGCGGAAATCCAGGTCGCCCTCGGCGCGGACCGTGCCACCGCGCAGCGTGATGTTGAGGGCGGTCGCGACCGCGCGCAGCGTGACGCCGGCGCAGGCGACCAGGGCCTCCAGCAGCATGTCGCCCGAACAGGCCGACAGCCCGTCGCCGCCGGTGGCCGGATGCAACCCGGCCTCGACCAGGGCGCGGCCGGTGTCGACCTTGCAGGTGATGCCCGGCCCGTCCAGATCGCCCGAGGCCTTCAGCGTGATCAGGGCCGCGCCGGCGTCTTCCTTATATTGCGCCTTCAAAGGGGCCTGGAGCGCGCGAAGGGTGTCAGACTGCATGGCGGTGATCCTCGAGTTTGGTAAGCGTGCCGGCGGGCGCCTGGGCCGGTCCGAGCACGTCGATCAGGCGGTCCTTCCAGCGCTGGAAGGCCGGCGCGGTGCGCTTGATGTCACGCGGCAGCCGCGGCGCGAATTCGGCCACGATCCGGCCGGGCGGTCCATCCAGCACGATGATCCGGTCGGCGAGCGCCAGCGCTTCGTCCATGTCGTGGGTGATCAGCAGGATCGTCGGCCCATAATGGTCGCGTACCTCACCCAGGTGGTTCTGCAACCCCGCCCGGGTCAAGGGGTCGAGCGCACTGAACGGCTCGTCGAGCAGCAAAAGCTTCGGCCGGACGGCGAGTGCCCTGGCCAGCGCCGTACGCTGCGCCATGCCGCCGGACAGCTGCTTGGGTAATTTCGTCGCGGCTTCGGAAAGACCCACGACATCGAGCGCTTCGGCGACCGCGTCGGCCCGTTCCAGCTTCGGCAGGTGCTTCAGCCCGAAGCCGACGTTGCCCGCGACATTGAGCCATGGCATCAGGCGCGGCTCCTGGAACACGATGGCGACATCGTCGGGCCGGATCGGCCGGCCGGCGAGCGAGACCGTGCCGGCGTCAGGCCGATCCAGGCCTGCGACCAGGCGCAACAGCGTGCTCTTGCCGCAGCCGCTGCGGCCAATGACGGCCACGGTCTCGCCGGTCTCGAACGCCAGATGCAGCGGACCCAGCACCAACCGGTCGTCGTAGCGTTTGGCCAAGCCGCGAATTTCCAGAAGATTGCTCATCTCGCACCCTCCGTATCCTGCCAGGCGGTCAGGGCCTGGCCCGCGCGCGCCAACACGATGTCGCTGAGCTTGCCCAAGACGGCGAACAGCAGAATGGCGGCGATCACGATGGCCGGCCGGCCGGTCTGCTGGCCATCGACCAAGAGGAAGCCCAGCCCCTCGCTGGCGCCCATCAGCTCGGCCGCGGCCACGAACATCCAGCCGAGGCCCAGCCCGCCGCGCAGGCCCACGATATAGGCAGGCAGGGCCGCCGGCAGCAGCACGCGCCGGATCAGTTCGACATGACCCAGGCGATGGGCGCGCCCGACCTCGATCAGCTTGCGATCGACGCCGGCGATGCCGCTCATCAGATTGAGATAGACCGGGAAGAACACGCCGACCGCGATCAGCGCCACCTTCGAGGCCTCGAAGATGCCAAGCCACAGGATGAACAACGGCACCCAGGCGATCGACGGCACGCTGCGCAGGCCCTGGATCAGCGGATCGACCAATAGGCGCAAGGTCCGCGATGCGCCGGTCAGCGAGCCCGCGACGGTGCCGGCGGCCGCTCCAGCCAAAAACCCCAGACCCAGCCGGCCGAGCGTCGCGGTCAGATGGTCGGTGAGATCGCCGCTCTGGGCCAGATGCAGGATGGTCAGCGCCACGACACTGGGGGCGGGCAGGTGGTTGGACCGCACCAGCCCGGCGCGCGCCGCCGCTTCCCAGGCGCCGACCAGCACCAGCGGCAGGATCCAGCCGATCACGGACGGCGGCAGCGCCCGCGCTTTGCGCGCGGCACCGAGGCCCGGCAGATAGGCGAGATCGGTCATTTCGCACTCGCGTATTTCTGGGTGAAGCGCGGCTCGAACAGCTGCGCCAGCACCTGGTCCAGATCGACCGAGGCATCGACCACGCCGCTCGACTTCAGCACGCCGGCCGCCGCCGCGATCGACTGGCGCGGGCCGTCGCCCAGCACCGGCGAGGTGAGGTCCGTGCGTTCCAGCTGGCGGGCCGCGACCTCGGGCGAGAGCTTGGACGCTGCGGCGAGGGTCTGGGCCAGCTCGGTCTTGTGCTCCAGCGACCAATGCCGGCCGCGCTCATAGGCCGCGATCACCTTTTCGACCAGGTCCGGATGGGCGGCCAGGAACGCCTCGCGCACGTCGAGGATGCCGTAGGTGTTGAGATCCGGCTTGCGGAAGAACAGCCGGTCGTGGCTCTCGAGCTCGGCCTGTGCCATGAACGGGTCCAGGCCCGACCAGGCGTCGACATCGCCGCGCTCCAGCGCCAGACGGCCGTCGGCATGCTGCAGCGGCACGATCTTGACGTCATGTTCGCCGAGGCCGTTTTCGGCGAGCGCGCGCAGCAGGAAGATATGCGGGTCGGTGCCGCGGGTGACGGCGATGCGCTTGCCCTTGAGATCGGCCACGGTCTGGATCGGCGAGCCGGCCGTGGTGACCAGGGCGGTCCATTCCGGCTTGGAGAAGACATAGACCGCCTTGATCGGATTGCCGTTGGCGCGGCCGAGCAATGCCGCGGAGCCGGCGGTCGAGCCGAAATCCAGGCTCTGGGCATTGAGGAATTCCAGCGCCTTGTTGCTGCCGGCGCTCTGCACCCAGGTGACGTGCACGTCGGGGCCGAGCGCTTCCTCGACCCAATGCTTGTCCTTCAACACCAGGCTGACCGGATTGTAATAGGCATAATCCAACCGCACTTCGAGCGGTTCAGCGGCCTTGGCCGTGCCGACAAAACCGGCGAGCACGGCCGCGGCGGCGAGGGTTCGGCGAAGGAAGGAAGCAGTCATGACGCACCCGTTCGGCAGGGGCGCGGCCGAACCGGCACCCCTTGGTTGGAAGGACGGACGGTCTTTCTGGGGCGGGGGGACCTAGGTCCTCCGCGGCGACAAAAAAAACCGCCGCAGCTGTTGCCGGGGCGGTTGTGACGCCTCGCTTTAGCTGCATTTGTAAAGCGCCCGCAAGCTGTTGCTCAAATCGGCGCTGTGGGACAAAACTAGATGGTGGTTGCGGGGTCGTCAAGCGGTAAATAAACGATATTGGTTTGTTGTTTTGTGGAATTATCGTCGGCCACTTCTCCGTCATTCCCGCGACAGCGGGAATGAGGGGAAGAAAAAGCGAAAGGCGTTCGAATGCCCCATTGGGTCACCAGCTGGACCGGTTCCGTACAAGGGCCATACCCCACCGGCAATCCCTCGGCCCAGCCGGATCTGCGTTTCGCCCTGCCGGACCAGACCGCACGGGACCAGACGTTTCGGCTGAATGTCCGGCCCAGCTTCTGGGGCGAGGCGGCCCGGCTCAGGCTGTCGAATGCCCATGGCAATCAGCCGGTAACGCTCGACGATGTCCATGCCGGCCTGCAGCTGTCGGGCTCCGTGGTCGAGCCCGGCACCAACCGGCCAGTGACGTTCGGGGGCCGCGCGGCGGTGACGATCCCGGCCGGCGGCTGGGTCTGGAGCGACCCGGTCGCCGTCTCGCCGGCGCCGGTCGGGCGGCGGCTCGCGGTCAGCCTGCATGTCGTCGGTGACAGCGGGCCGCTGACCTGGCATGCCAAGGCGCTGACGACATCCTACCTGACCGCACCCGGCGCCGGCGCCATCGGCGCGTCGGACGGGGTGCTGGGGTTTTCCTACAGCACGACCTCGTGGTTCTTCCTCGATGCCGTCGATATGGCGGCGCCGGCCGAGACCAGGCTGATCGTGGGATTCGGCGATTCGATCACGGACGGCACCGGCACGACGCTGAATGGCGACGATCGCTGGCCGGACGTCTTGCTGCATCGGCTGCTGATGCGCGGCATGACCGACGTGGCGGTCGCCAATGCCGGCATCGGCGGCAACCAGGTCGTGGGGCCCCCCGACTATTCCCAGCCGTTTCCGGGTGGGATGTCGGCGCTCGACCGGCTGGACCGCGACGTGCTCGGCCTGTCCGGCGTCACCCATGTGATCTGGCTGGAGGGCACCAATGATTTCAGCGGCGCCGGCAATGCGTCGGCCGCGACGGTGATCGACGGCATGACGCGGGGCGTGGCCTGCATCCGCGCGGGCATCCCCAGTGTGCGGGTCTTCGGGGCAACGGTCTCGACCGCGCTCGGCAGTCCCAATCCCGGCCACGGCCATGCCGAACAGGACGCCAAGCGCCGGACGCTGAACGGATTCATTCGCGAGAGCGGCTTGTTCGACGGCGTCGTCGATTTCGATGCGGCCACGCTGAACCCGGCGACCGGGCGGCTCCGGCCGGAATTCGTGCCGGACAGCACGATCGGCGGCCCGGGCGACGGCTTGCATCCCAACCGCGCCGGCTATCAGGCGATGGCCGGCGCGATCGATCTGGATGCGCTCTTGGGTTAGTTAGACCGCGAGCTTCGCCGAGATCTTGGCGACATGGCTGCCCTGGAAACGGGCGATCGCCAGTTCGTTCTCGCTCGGCTGGCGCGAGCCGTCGCCGCTGGCGATGGTCGACGCGCCATAGGGCGTGCCGCCCGAGACCTGGCTGTTGTCGACCAGGCGCGGCTCCGAATAGGGCACGCCGACCACGACCATGCCGTGATGCAACAGCGTGGTGTGGAACGAGGTGATGGTGGTTTCCTGGCCGCCATGCTGGCTGGCGGTCGAGACGAACACGCTGCCGACCTTACCGATCAACGCGCCCTTCATCCACAGCCCGCCGGTCTGGTCGAGGAAGCTGCGCATCTGCGACGCCATGTTGCCGAAGCGGGTCGGCGTGCCGAAGATGATCGCGTCATACCCGGCGAGCTCGTCGACCGTGGCGATCGGCGCCTTCTGCTCGGTCTTGAAATGGGCGGCCGCGGTCGCTTCCGGCGACATGATCTCGGGCACGCGCTTCACGTCGACACTGGTGCCGGCGACGGAACGGGCGCCGTCGGCGATGGCATCGGCCATGGTCTCGATATGGCCATAGCTGCTGTAATAGAGAACCAGAACCTTGCTCATGATCGCACTCCTTCGAACAGAA
>Ga0302314_10017335_pt1 | contig 12088 bp, 9 predicted proteins | sample III_Palsa_N2_3_FD_200533 | JGI IMG/M metagenome (GOLD analysis project Ga0302314, IMG submission 200533) | Peat permafrost microbial communities from Stordalen Mire near Abisko, Sweden - III_Palsa_N2_3 | ecosystem: Environmental > Terrestrial > Soil > Palsa > Peat permafrost | place: Sweden...
CTCCGCGCGAATCGCGCTCCGGTCCACGCGAAGCTTCGCGCGTCCCATGCGGCGCGCGAGCTCCGGGTCGTCCGAGGCATGCGAAGCCAGCGCCTTGGCGGCGGCGCTCGTCCCCACCTTGCCGAGCGCTTCGGCGATCGCACGGCGCAGCTCGATCGACGTCGCCCGTTCCCAGGCCACGACGAGCGCTTGCTCCGCCTCGCGGGCGTGGCCGCGCATCTTGCCGAGCGCGTTCGCGGCGTAGCGTGCGGCCTTCCCCTCGCCCACCTTCAGCTCGTCGACGAGCCAGGTCACCGCGACGTCGTCTTCGTCCTTCGCCGCGATCGTCCCCACGGCGCGCACGAGCCGGGCACGCCCCGCGTCGTCCGCGCCCATCGCCGCCTCGCGCGCCAATGGCACCAATGTGGCTCCAAGACGCACGAGCGCGCGTTCGGCCGAGAGCGCCTGCGTGTCGTCGGCGTCGCCGAGGAGCACCACGAGCGCAGGGATGTCGCGCACGCTGGGGGTGAACCCCGGGTCGCGTACACGCGCCGAAACATCCCGACTCGCCTTGCGCGCCGCCATCGATGGGGGGACCGTAACCGAGGACGCCCGCCGCGCGTAGAGATGGATGAATGGGTCGCGCCCTCTCTACCGGCGCAGCCCGTCGCAACAATGGCCAATCGCGCACGCCTCTTCCCTGATCCCATCGAGCCCTCGATGCACCGCCGCGTCTTCTTGCGCGGCATCACGGCGGGCACGCTGGTCATCGCGCTCGGCGGCTCGACGTACGTGTGCGCCAGCGAACAAGAAGAGGAGCGCGCGCGGAACGAGAAGCGCCCCGACGGTCGCTCGCGCCTGCCGCCCAGCCAGTACCTCTTGAAGCATCTCCGACCGATGGGCGGCCAGGACGGCGACCCGAGCCCCGGTCACTTCAGGCTCAAGGTCTATGGCGAGGTCGAGCAGCCGTTCGAGATCAGCTTCGCCGATCTCCTGGCGATGCCGCAGGTGGAGCAGACGTGCGACGTCCACTGCGTGACGAAGTGGACGATGCTCGACGCGCACTTCACCGGCGTGAAAATCGCCGACCTGGCCGCGCGCGCCAAGCTCAAACCCTCCGCGCGTCACGTCATCTTCGAGGCGTTCGGCGGGTACACCTCGAACGTCTTGCTCCGAGAAGCGCTCGCGCCGACGTCACTCGTCGCGCACCGCCACGAGGGGCAACCGCTCCCACGCCAGAACGGTGCGCCGGTGCGCGCGCTCGTGCCCGATCTCTACTTCTGGAAGAGCGCCAAGTGGCTGACGGGCATTCGCTTCGCGACGGTGGACGATCCCGGCTACTGGGAAGTGCGCGGGTACAGCAACCATGCCGATCCTTGGAAAGAGGAGAGGTATTCGTAGCGCATGCCTCGCATTCAATGGCGCGCGTCGCTTCGCGCGCTGCATCGTGACTTCGGGTACACCGCGGTCGGCCTGACGTTCATCTACGCGGCCTCGGGCCTCGCGGTGAACCACATCGGCGACTGGGATCCGAGCTTCGCCAACTACACCGCCCAGCACGAGCTCGGCCCCGTCGCCGACAAGAGCGACGACGCCATCGCCAAGCTCGCCGCCGCGCACCTCGGCATCAAGGAAGACGCGCGCGACGTGTACCGCGCGTCCGACACGGAGGTCGACATCACGTACGAGCATCGCTCCCTCCACGTGAACCCGCAGACGGGCCACGTCGACGACGAGGGGCAGAAGCCGCGCTTCTTCCTTCGCCTCGCCAACTGGCTCCACTTGAATCGCGGCAAGCGCGCGTGGCGCTACGTCGCCGATACGTACGCCGTCGTGCTGCTGTTCCTGGCCACGAGCGGGATGTTCATGATCGCCGGCAAGCGCGGGATCGTCGGGCGCGGCGCGGTGTTCGTGCTGATCGGCGCGGCCATCCCCGCCGCGTACGTCGTGCTCTCCGGAGGGCCGTGAGCCCGCGCCTCACCTCGGGGCGGCTTCGGAGCAGACGTGGTTGATGCACGTGGTGCCTAGCGCGGCGTCGCAGCAGTCGCTGGCGACGTTGCACTTGTCGCCGTCGGCCGCGCACGCGGGCGCCGTCGCGGTGCACACGGGGCCGCCGGAGTCGCTCCCCGATCCGTCGCAGTACCCGCCGCAGCACTCGGTGCCCGAGCCGCACCCCTGGCCGTCGCCCTTGCACGGGTCGAGCGCCCAGAAGCCGCGAAGGTTGAGCGTCGTCGCGTCTTGGCCGGGGAGCAGGAAGGCCGGGTGGCTGGGGTCGACGCCCGGCTTCGGGTTCTGATCGATGGCCGCGACCCAGAGCTGCTTGGTGACCGAGAGCGCGCCGGTGAGGATGTTGCCGTACGTGCGGCGGCTCGTGAATACGACCCAGAAGTAACCGCCGGCCGCGACGGGCGCGAACGTGGGCTCGTAGTTGTAGTGGAGGTCGCGCGCGCCGGCGGCGAACGGGTAGCCGTCGCCGTCGAGCGCGCCGAGACGGATCTCGCTGTTCGGCGTGGTGGTGTCGGCGAGGTACATGTCGCCGAGCGTCGAGTAGTCGTAGCCGTTCGTGCCGGGCGTGCCGCGCGAGTCGATGACCGTGCTGTTCAACCGCGCGTAGAGCGCCCAGTGACCGTCGGGCGAGACGGTGGGCCACGTGATGTCGTTGTACGGGTTGGTCCCGGGCTGCACGAGGTCGCGCGCGTTCGAGAGCATCGGCGACGCGGCCTCGTTGAAGTCCATGACGCGGAGTGCGCCCGGCGCCGTGCTGGTGATCCAATACGCAGGGACGGTATTCGCGCCGGCGACGTAGACCATCTTGCTCGCGTCCGGCGAGAACGCCGGCATGAACAGCGGGTCGGTCGGCACGCCCGACGTCGCCACCGCGGTGCCGTCGGCCGTCTTGTACATGCCGCCGATGGCCGGGCCGCTCGCGTCCTGACTGAGCTGCGACGCGAGCTGGTTCTCGACGACGTACGCGCCGTCGGGCGTGACCGCGGAGCTCGACCATTGCACGACGGAGGCGTTGTCGGTCGCGCCACCGGTCCCGCCGCCCCACACGCCGCCGAGCGAGTACATCGGTTGCCCGGTCGCCAGCGAGTACGAGCCGCCGAAGCTCCCGCCGCCGCTCACGAGCACCGAGCCGTTCGCCGACACCGTGTGGCACGTCATGAGGCACGAGCTCGACGGATAGACGCTCGTGTCGTTGAGCGGAGGGGCGTTGGCGAAATCGTCCGGCGTGGGCGCGCCCGGCTTGATGCGCACGACGCGACCGATGTTCTGCGCCCAGTAGTAGATCGTGCCGCGCATCGACGCCGGCGCGATGGTCCACGTGTGGCTGGCGATGATCGTCGCCGCGGTTCCGCTCCAGCGCGCGACCGAGAGGAGCGCCTGTCCGCTCGTCGAGTCGGTGAGCTGTTGCCACGTGGTGGGGTCGAACGTGAAGCTCGCGGTCGGGCCCGCGGCGGCGGCGTACGACTCGAGCTCGAACGTGGGGCTCGTCACGTGGACGTAGACGTCGTCGCTCGCGGTGCCGCCGTTCCACTGGAGCACCGGCGCGATGATGCCGCGCGGGAAGACCGTGCCGTTGTACGGGTACGCCCAGGTGACGCTGGTGTCGGGCGTGGTCGCGCCGTCGAGCGAGGTGACGACGCCGGAGCCGACGGTCGTGACGCCTTCATGCAGGTGCAGCTTCACGGTCAGCGACGCGGTCGCGGTGATCCCGCTGTACGTCGCCGTGACGGGCACGACGCTGCCGATGGACCCGCTCGCCGTGTACACGCCGCTCGACGCGATCGATCCGGCCTGCGGAATCCCGGCCGACCACGACACGCCCATGGAGAGCGGGCCGCTCGTGCCGTCGGCGTACTGCGCGACGACCGCGAAGCCTTGCGTGACGACCGCGCCGTCGACCGACTCGATCGAGGCGGTTGCGGGGCTGATCGCGATCGACGTGACCGGCGAGTTGCCGAGCTGCGGAATGCCGCCGTCTCCCGCGAGCGACGCGACCGCGCCGCCGTCGTTCGTCGCGCCGGGTGTCGCGCGGGGTCCGGCGCCGGGACCGCTGCTACCGCCGCCGCACGCCGCGGCACACGCGGCCGCGAGGACGAACGCCATGCCTCCGTAAGCTCGTGCGCTGCGCGTAATCCAAGTTGCCATCGTCGTGTCCTCCGCCAACCAGACGAAGGAGCACACCTCGCGCCACACGAAATCGTGGCAATCAACGGAATTTTTCACTCGAACCCGGTCCACCCACGATCCAATTCGGATCGATCGCGATCCAGGCGACGCGGGCGTCTCGGGGGCGTCAGCCGTGCTTCACGACGTCGGCGAGGATGGCGTCGCTCTCTTTCTTCGCCCATTGCGCGAAGTCGGTCATGTAGGCCGCGACCTCACGGAAGCGCGTGACGATCGCGTCCCTGTCCCCGGCGCCGACCGCGCGCGCGAAGCGTGACGCTTCTTCCTCGAAGACGCGCGAGGCCGCGGCGCCGTCGGGGTTCGACGTGAGGATGTCGGCGTAGAGCTCGGCGCCCTGCGAGAACATGCGTCCGATCATGGAGAGCTCGGCGCGGTAGATGGGGCTCGCGAAGTCGCGCGAGCGGGCGAGCTTGGCCTTCAGGCGCTCGAGCACCGAGCCGAGCACCATCGTCTTCTCGTGGACGAGCACCTGGATGAGCGCCATCTGCGCGTCGTGTTCTTCGGCGGTCGCTTCGATGACCTCCGCGCCGAACGACTCGAAGAGGCGCTTCACCCGATCGAACCCGAGCTCGCCGCGACCGCGCACGAGCACGACCTTCTGGCGATCCATGTCCTGCCCGCTCGGCCCGAACATCGGGTGCGTGCCGACGACGTCCACGTCAGCGGGCGCCCCCGCGAGCATCGCGTCCATCGGCGCGCGCTTCACGCTCGTCACGTCGGCGATGCACGCGCCGCGCTTCACGAGCGGGGCCACTTGTTCGATGACGGCGCGCGTCGCCGCGATCGGCACAGCCACGATGACCAGATCATGCCGCGCGGCGACCTCGGCGTTCGGCGCCCCGCGATCGAGCCCCGTCGTCTCCACCGGATACCCCGCGCCGTCGAGCAGCCGCGCGAGGAACGCGCCCATCCCCGAGGTGCCGCCGAGGATTCCGATCGAGTAGTGCGGGTCGCCGGCTTGAAGCACGCGTCGCTGCGCCGCGCGCGAAGCCGCGAACAGCGTGGCGTAGACGTCGCGCACGACGTCGCCGGGCACTTCGGCTTCGGTGGCCTTCTCGAGCAGGTCGCTCATGAGCGCCCCTTCGCGCTCGCGGTCGAACGACGGGAGACGCGCTTGCGCCTTCAGCTCGGCGACGCGGCGAATGAGGCGCATTCGTTCGCCGAGGAGCTGGACGATCTGCACGTCGCACGCGGTGAGGGCGTCGCGCATGGCGAGGAGGGGGCTCGGGGGTTTCGCGGTCATGGCAGCAGCGAGCGTAGCGCGGACGGCGCGGAACGGGGCTTTGCGGCGCCGCGCGGCGCACCTGCTAGAAACGGCGGCGGCGTGCTCCACCGAATCGACGAAGCTCTCTTCCGCGCGATCTTCGCGCACGGCGACCCCGGCGTGCTCCGGACGCTGGCGCTCGTGTTCAGCGCGATCGGCGGCGGCTGGTGCCTGCTCGCGATCGTGCCGCTCGTGTTCGCGCCGAGGGCGCGAAGGTTCGGGGCGTGGTTGCTCGCGGTGCTCATCGGGACGGCGCTCCTCGTCTACGTCGCCAAGATCGCCGCTTCGCGCGAGCGCCCCTACCTCGCGTGCGCCGATCTCGCGCACTGCATCCTCCGCACGCCGACCGACCCGTCCTTTCCCAGCGGCCACGCCGCAGGGAGCTTCGCATTCGCGCTCTTCTCGGTGCACGCGCTCCTCGATCGCTCCCCTCGCCCGCGCCTCGCCCTCGCCACCGCCATCGCGTGCGTCGTCTTCGCAGCGTGCGTAGGCGTCTCGCGCGTCGTCCTCGGCGCGCACTTCCCGGGCGACGTCGTGTGCGGCGCGGTCGTCGGCGCGACCATCGGCGGACTCGCCGGGCGCCGCTTCACCGCCTCGCGCGCGCGTCGGCTATAGTTGGAGTCGATGTCTTCTCCGCATCGCGCGGTGCTCGCGCGCTCGTTCGTCTTCGTGGTCCCCTTCGTGCTCGCGGGCGTCGCGGGCGCGTTCGGTGGCTGCTCGAACCTGATCGACGACCTCCCGACCGACAGCGGCATCGCCCCCGGCGGCGACGGCGGCCCCAACTCCGCGGGCGACGCCCCGACGATCCTCCTCGACGGCGACGCCACGGCCCCCGCGAGCGACGCCACGCTCGACGGCACCGTGGGCCCCAACTGCGCCGCCGAAGACGCCTCCTTCGCCGCGCCGAACGACCTCGCGTGCACCGGCCTCTACGCCGACTTCGCGAAGAAGACGATCGCCTCGGGCGTCCAACCGTTCGACCCCGGCCTCCACTTGTGGAGCGACGGCGCGGCCGTCACGCGCTTCCTCTACTTGCCGACAGGGACGAAGATCGACACGACCGACATGAACGAGTGGCTCTTCCCGGTCGGGACGAAGGCGTGGCAGGAGTTCCAGATCAGCGGACACGCGGTCGAGACGCGGTTCTACTGGAAGCGCGGCGACGACGATTGGGTTCGCGGCGCGTACGTGTGGGGCGACGACGGCTCGGCGGTGTACACGCCCACGGGCGCGACGAACGTGGGCGGGTCGTCGTACGAGATTCCGCCGATCGCCGATTGCGACACGTGTCACTCGGGGCGCATCGATCGGTTGCTCGGCGTCGAAGCCGTGAGCCTCGCGCAGCCGTCCGCGAGTGGCGTGACGCTCGCGACGCTCATCAGCGGAAGCCTGCTCACGACGGCGCCCGTCGGCCCGCTCACGATTCCCGACGACGGCACCGGCCTCGCCGCGCCCGCGCTGGCATGGATGCACGCGAACTGCGGAACGTCGTGCCATAGCGCTTCGCCCGGAGCGACGGCGGCGTCGACGGGGCTCTTGTTGCGACTCGAGATCGCGACGACCGACGCGGGGGCGAGCCTCGGCAACGTCGTGAACACGAACACGTACGTGACGGCGGTGAACATCACGCCGCAGCTGTCGCCGTACTCCGGCGAAGGGTGGCATCGCATCACGCCGAACGACGGGTTCGACGGCGGGATAGGGACGAGCTTGATCCCGTTCATGGCCGCCAGCCGCAACGTCCCGAACCTGCAAATGCCGCCGATCGACACGAGCACGCCCGACATTGCGGACCTGACCGCTCTCAAAAAGTGGATCTCGAGCGGTAGCTTCCCGGTGGGGTCTTTCCCCCCGTAACGCGACGAATCGCTTGCCCGAGGGCGCCTGGGCGATCCAGACTCCCGGCGGATGTTTTCCCGGTGGGCCCGTTTGTTCGTCGCGATGGCGACGGCGCTCGTCGCGTGGCTGGTCGCCGCGCCGGCGTATGCATCGGCCCCGTTGTGCGACGTGCGCGGCGCGACGTCGATCGCGCCGGCCCCGCAGCTTCAAGAGCCGCTCACGTCGCTCGACGTCGGTGCCCCCGACGACAACGCGTGCAGCGAGTCCGCCCTCGCGGTCCGCACGGCGGCTCACGACGGCCGCGCACCGGTCCCCGCCGCTCCGGTCGCCTCGGGCGACTCTGCGATTCCGAGCGCGATGCCTGCGGTCTTCGATTCTCCGTTCGCCTCGCTGGGTGCCGCACGCGACGCGTGCCTCGGCGCGCGCGACGGGGACCACGCGCGCGTCGATAGACCACCGCGCGCGTAGCCCTCGCGCCGCCTCCTCGTCCGCCCGTCCTCCTCTCCCCCCCCGTCGTCATCCTGAGGAGCGAAGCGACCAAGCACCCCCCAGTCGACAGGGGGGTTCCTCGCTCCGCTCGGAATGACGACAAGGGGGACAGCGGAATGACGACAAGGGGGACAGCGGAATGACGACAAAGGCGCCGGCGGAATGACGACAAGGAAGACACGGGGCGCGCTCACGCGACTCACGCGGGCTCTTCGGCCCACCTCGACTTCGCAGTTCTCTCTTTGGATCGATCAGGAAAGGTACTCACCATGTCTCAAGAACAGAAAGCACGCGCGTCGGACGAACATCCGTCGAGCGGGCAAGACGACGGCGCCGGTGGAATGAACACCGGGGTCGCGGTCATTGGCTTCGTCCTCTGCTTCGTCGCCGGCGCGGGCCTCATGTGGGGCTACGACGCGCACAACGGCGTCACCAAGAGCGGCATCTCGGCCGACTCGGGCGGCGCATGGAGCGACGCGGACTCGCCCGTCGCCATCGACAGCAAAGACCCGATGTGGGGCAAGCGCGACGCGCCGGTCACCATCGTTCAGTTCAGCGATTACCAGTGCCCGTTCTGCAGCCGCGTCGAACCGACCGTCACGCAGATCAAAGAGACGTACGGCCCCGACAAGGTCCGCATCGTCTGGAAGAACGAGCCGCTCCCGTTCCACCCGAACGCGCACCCCGCGGCCGAAGCGGCGCAGGGCGTGTTCGCGACGGCGGGCAACGACGCCTTCTGGAAGTTCCACGACACGGCGTTCAAGAACCAGTCCGCGCTCGGCCCCGACAGCTACACGAAGTGGGCGCAAGAGGCCGGCGTCAAGGACATGGTCAAGTACAAGGCCGACCTCGACGCGCACAAGTTCGCCGACAAGGTCGACAAGGACAACGCCGAGGGGAAGTCGGTCGGCGCGAACGGAACGCCGGCGTTCTTCATCAACGGCATCAGCCTCTCGGGCGCGCAGCCGTTCGACAAGTTCAAGACCATCATCGACGCCGAGCTCGCGAAGGCTCAGGCGAAAATCGCGAGCGGTACACCCAAAGACAAGGTGTACGTCGCGATGTCGCAAGACAACAAGAAGGCCGCTCCGCCCGCCGCCGCTGCGGCCGACGAAGGCCCCAAGGACGACACCACGACGGTCTTCAAGGTGCCGATCGAAGGCAGCCCGGCCACGTGGGCGACCGACAAGCCGCTCGTCACGATGGTCGAGTTCAGCGACTTCCAGTGCCCGTTCTGCAAGCGCGTGGAAGACTCGATGAAGAAGGTCCACGACGACTACGGCGACAAGGTTCGCCTCGTCTGGAAGAACAAGCCGCTCCCGTTCCACAACCGCGCCGAACCGGCCGCGGAGCTGGCGATGGAAGCGCGCGCCGAGAAAGGCGACAAGGGGTTCTGGGCGGCGCACGACGCGCTCTACGACTCGCAGCCCAAGCTCGAAGACGCGGACCTCGCGGCCATCGCCACCAAGATCGGCGTCGACCCGAAGAAGGTCGCCGACGCGATCGCCACGCACAAGTACAAGAAGCAGATCGACGCCGACCTCGCGAGCGCCGACGACTTCAAGGTCACCGGCACGCCGGCGTTCTTCATCAACGGTCGGAACCTCGTCGGCGCGCAGCCGTACGACAAGTTCAAGGCCATCATCGACGACGAGCTCGCGAAGGCGAACGCGCTCGTCGCCAAGGGGACGGCCCCGAAGGACGTCTACGCGCAGCTCACGATGAACGGCAAAGGCCCCGGCGCGGCCGAGATGAAGCCGATGCCGTCCATCACGGGCGCACCGTGGCGCGGCAACAAGAGCACGAAGGTCACGATCGTCGAATTCAGCGACTTCCAGTGCCCCTTCTGCAAGCGCGTCGAAGACAGCACCAACCAGGTGATGAAGGACTACGGAGACAAGGTCCACTTCGTGTGGCGCAACCTCCCGCTCCCCATGCACCCCGACGCTCCGATGGCCGCGCAGGCGGCGATGGAGGCCTACAAGCAGAAGGGCTCCGACACCTTCTGGAAGATGCACGACCTTCTCTACGCGAACCAGCCGAGCCAGACGTCGCAGGACGGCCTGAAGCGCCCGGCGCTCGAGGGGTACGCGCAGCAGCTCGGCCTCGACATGGACAAGTTCAAGGCCGCGCTCGACAGCGCTTCGCACAAGGCGGAAGTCGATGCGGACGCGAAGATGGGGAACGACGAAGGCATCCAGGGGACGCCGGCGTTCATCATCGGCGACGGCAAGCAAGGGACGCCCGGGTACTTCATCAACGGCGCGCAGCCGTACGACGCCTTCAAGAAGGCGATCGACAAGGCGATCGCTGACGCGGCCGGGAAGTAACTGACTCCCCGCTCCTCCCTCTCGCGGCGTCGGTGGCGATGCCGCGAGAGGTGTGGAGAGGGTTTGCGTGGGATCGCGTGCTTGGAGAGATCGATCGAGATGAATCGCAGTTCGACGTTTGGCTTGGTTGGGTTGTTGGCATCGCTCGTGGCGTGTGGAGGCTCGGCGAAGGCGCCGGTGGTCCCGCAGAACGCGGCGAACGCGGATGCGAAGGTTTCCGGGAGTGCCGCTGTGGCCGCGACGAACGCGCCCGGCGAAGAGAACGCCGCCGTCCCCATCGCGCTCGATGACGCGACGTGGGGGAACCGCGATGCGCTGGTGACGATCGTTGCGTTCGAGGACATCCAGTGTCCGTTCTGCGCGCGCACGGCGCCGACGCTTCAGAAGCTCGAGACGACATACGGCCCCGAGAAGCTCCGCGTCGTGTGGTAGCACACGCCGCTCCCGTTCCACGACAACGCGCGCCCCGCGGCCGAAGCGGCCGAAGGCGTTCGCGCCATCGGCGGGAACGACGCGTTCTGGAAGTTCCTCGCCAGCGCGTTCGCGGATCAGCGCGCGCTGGGCGCGGACTCGTACGCGAAGTGGGCGGCTGATGCGGGGGTCTCCCCGACGGCGTTCGCCCAGGGCGCGCAGAGCGGGGCGTGGAAGGCGAAGGTGCAGCGCGACATGGAGACGGCGGCGAAGCTCGGCGTCGATGGGACGCCGGCGTTCCTCGTGAACGGCGTGTGGATCACGGGCGCGCAGCCGTACGAGGCGTTCGAGCAGGTCGTCACTGCGGCGATCACGCAGGCGAACCTGCTCCTCACGGCAGGCACCGCGCGGACCGGCGTGTACGCCGCGGCCACCGCCGTGAACTACAAGCCGCAGGCCGACGACGACGCGAGCGCGCGCAAGGAAGACACGAACGTCTACAAGGTCCCCCTCGGCACGAGCCCCGCGCGCGGCGCGAAGGACGCGCCGGTCACGATCGTCGAGTTCGGCGACTACCAGTGCCCGTACTGCCGCCGCGCCGACGAGACGCTCACGAAGGTGCGCGCGAAGTACGGCGATTCGGTGCGCGTCGTCTGGAAAGACGAGCCGCTCCCGTTCCACCCGCACGCCGAGCCGGCCGCGGAGCTCGCGCTCGAAGCGCGCGCCGAGAAGGGCGACGCGGGGTTCTGGGCGGCACATGACGCGCTGTTCGCGGCGAAGGATCTGGAAGCCTCGGACCTGGAGTCGATCGCGCGCGACTTGAAGCTCGACGTGGCCAAGGTGAAGCAAGCCATCCTTACGAAGAAGTACGCGAAGTCGATCGAGGACGACGACGCGGTGGCCGACGGATTCCATGCGACCGGCACGCCGCACTTCTTCATCGACGGGCGGCGGATCGTGGGCTCGCAGCCGTTCGAGGCCTTCACCGCGATCATCGACGACGAGATCAAGAAGACGCAGGCCATCGCGCTCACCGGCGTCGCGCCAGGCGCGATGTACGCGAAGCTCACGGCCGACGGCGTGGAGATGGCGGGGCCGGAGAAGAAAGACGTCGCGCCGCCGGCGGCGAACGCGCCCGCGCGCGGAGCCGCGAACGCGAAGGTGGTCGTGCAGGAGTTCGCCGACTTCCAGTGCCCGTATTGCAAGCGCGCGCAGGACTCGCTCGACAAGCTGGTGGCGGCGTACCCGGGGCGCGTGAAGATCGTGTGGCGCAATCTCCCGCTGACGCAGATTCACCCCGACGCGCAGCTCGCCGCGGAAGCGTCGCTGGAAGCGCTGGCGCAGAAGGGGCAAGCGGGGTTCTGGAAGATGCACGCGCTCCTCTTCGCGAACCAAGGGGTCGACGGCTCGCTGCAACGCGACGCGCTCGACGGCTACGCCAAGACGCTCGGCCTCGACCTGAAGAAGTGGGCGGCCGCGCTCGACGGACACACGCACAAGGCGGCGATCGAGGCGGACCAGGCGGCGGCGCAGGCGGCGGACATCAACGGCACCCCGAGCTTCGTCATCAACGGGTTCACGATCT
>Ga0302314_10017336_pt1 | contig 12088 bp, 11 predicted proteins | sample III_Palsa_N2_3_FD_200533 | JGI IMG/M metagenome (GOLD analysis project Ga0302314, IMG submission 200533) | Peat permafrost microbial communities from Stordalen Mire near Abisko, Sweden - III_Palsa_N2_3 | ecosystem: Environmental > Terrestrial > Soil > Palsa > Peat permafrost | place: Sweden...
CCAGCTTCCCATAGACGATAATCCTGGCGCTTGTTCCGTGCCTCGCGGCGGCGGATGGCGGCCGGGCGCGCGTTGGGCGAGAGGCGAAGCGCAGACGGTAGAGCAGCAGATCGCCGCGCTGCCGATGCATGCGCAGCCGCCGATGCGCGAATTGGGGCGGCGATCGGAAGCGGCCGAGCCTCCCTTCAAGCGACCATCACCCGTTCCGATCGCGGCCGCGGCGGATCCGTTCGCCGCCTATTCCGATCCGCCGCTTGCGCTGATCGGCAAGGTCGGCCGGCGTGAGGAAGTGGTTGCCGCCTGCTCGGCGGCCAAGGGGCTGGGCATCCATGTCGGTATGGCGGCGACGCATGCGCGGGCCCTGGTGTCAGATCTCGACTTTCGGCCGAGCGAGCCGGACGCGGATACAGCCCTTCTCGATCGCCTTGCGCTGTTCGCGGTGCGGCGCTGGAGGCCGATCGCGGCGGCCACGCCGCCCGACGGCCTGTGGCTCGACCTGACGGGCTGTGCTCATCTCCACGGCGGCGAGGAGCGTTTCTGTCGCCGCCTGCATGCCTTCTGTCAGCGTGCCGGCTTCACGGCCCGCGTCGCGATCGCGGACACCCCCGGGACCGCCCATGCGGTCGCCAGGTTCGGGCGGCCGGAGGTCGCGATCGTCGCGGCCGGGCGAACGGGGGAGGCGCTTGCGCCGCTGCCGATCGCGGCGCTGCGCCTGAGCGGCACCGCGCTCGGCGCAGCGAAGCGTTTCGGCTTCGAGACCGTCGCCGACCTTCTGCCCGTCGCGCGCGGACCGCTGGCGCGACGTTTAGGCCTGCCGGCGATCACACGTCTCGATCAGGCGCTGGGTGGTGTGGCCGAGCCGATCACGCCGCGCGAAGACGCTGAGGTGCCGTGCGTCGAGCGCCGTCTGCTGGAACCAATCGGCACGGCGGAAGCGATCGAGCAGGTCATGGGAGACCTGCTGAGAGATCTGGCCGTGGTGCTACAGGCAGCCGGCCTGGGCGTCCGATCGCTTCGCCTCATCGGACTGCGCGTCGACGGCACCGAGCAGGTCGTGGCTGTCGGCACATCGCGGCCGACCCGCGAGGTGCCACATCTGTTGCGACTGCTGAAGCTGCGGATCGAGCGGATCGATCCAGGCCTCGGGCTCGAGCAATTCTGGCTGGTGGCTCCGCACACCGAGCCCCTTGATGCCGTCGATCTGGGCGCCATTCTGGCCGGCGACAGCCAGGTACGCGACCTGTCACGTCTGGTCGACGTCGTAGCAGGCAGGATTGGTCCGAAGGCCGTCTTCCGCGTCGCACCGGTGGAAAGCCATGTGCCGGAGCGAGCCGTCACCCGCTCCGACCCGGTCGCTCTACCGGGGACATGGCCGAAATGGCAGCGCCCTGTTCGTTTGTTCGCGCGGCCCGAACCGCTTTTTCAGGTCATAGCGCTTCTACCGGACCAGCCGCCCCGCCGTTTCGAATGGCGTGGCCGCCCGTACAAGGTCGTGGCAGGGGACGGGCCCGAGCGCATTCACGGCGAATGGTGGCGCCGGGATGGAGAAATCTGGGCGGTCAGGGACTATTACCGCGTCGAGGAGGAGCAGGGTGGCCGCTACTGGGTTTTCCGCCAGGGCGACGGCATGGAGAGCGACACCGGCGATCTGAGCTGGTGGATGCACGGCGTGTTCGCATGACACCGTATGTCGAGCTTCAAGTGCTCACGCACTTCTCGCTGCTGCGCGGCGCCTCGAGCCCGGAGGAGTTGTTCTCGGCCGCAGCACTGCTTGGTTACCCGGCGATCGGCGTCAGCGACATCGGCACAGTCGCCGGCGTTGTGCGCGCGTGGGAGGCACAGAAGGCGACGCGCGTCCGATCGATCGCGGGCACGCGCGTCGATCTGTCCTGTGGGCGGCGCCTTATTCTTTATCCGACCGACCGCCCGGCCTGGTCGCGGATCACGCGCCTCCTGACGGTCGGCAAGACGCGGGCGGGGAAGGGCGGCTGTCTTCTCCATTGGTATGATTTGTCGCCGTGGTCGGAGGGCGTGATCGCGATCCTGCTGCCGCACGAGGCGGACGAGGAGAACCTGACGGCTCTTACCGAGCTGAAGGCGGTCTACAGCCGGCGCGGCTATATGGCGCTCTTCCAGCGGCGTCGCCCCGACGATGCCGTGCGTATCGATGCACTCGCACGGCAAGCGGGTGGCGCCGGCGTCCGCGCCGTCGTCACCGGCGACGTCCTTTATCATGCGCCCGAAGCCCGCTTGCTCCAGGATGTCGTGACCGCGGTTCGCGAGAAATGCACCGTCGACGAGCTCGGCTACCGGCGTGAGGTCAATGCCGATCGCGCGCTGAAGTCGCCAGAGGAGATGGTCCGGCGCTACAAAGATTATCCCGACGCGCTGCGCGCGAGCGTCGATATCGCGCACGCCTGTACCTTCGATCTCCGCGAGCTCGCCTATCAATACCCCCATGAGCGTGTGATCGAGGGGCTGACCGCACAGGAGGCGCTCGAGCGATTGGCGACGGAAGCGGTCGAGCGGATGTTCGATGGCGCGGTGCCGAAGGCCTATTCCGACCAGATCGCGCACGAACTGCGGCTGATCGCCGAGCTTGGCTATGCGCCCTACTTCCTGACCGTGCACGCGATCGTGCGCGAAGCACGACGGCGCGGCATCCTGTGTCAGGGGCGGGGGTCGGCCGCCAATAGCTGCGTCTGCTTTGTGCTCGAGGTCACGTCGATCGATCCGATCAAGCACGAACTGCTGTTCGAGCGCTTCGTGTCGGGCGAGCGGCGCGAGCCGCCCGACATCGACGTCGATTTCGAGCATGAGCGGCGTGAAGAGATCATCCAGTGGATCTACGAGACCTACGGTAGGAATCAGTCGGCACTGACGGCCGTAGTGACGCGGTATCGCGCCCGTGGCGCGGTCCGTGACGTCGGCAAGGCGCTCGGCCTGCCCGAAGACCTGACGTCGTCGCTTGCTGGTCTCGTCTGGGGCTGGTCGGCGGAAGGGGTCGGCGAGAAACAGGTCGAGGAGCTGAATCTCGACATAGCCGATCGCCGCTTGCGGCTGACGCTCGACCTCGCGCGCAAGCTGATCGGTGTGCCGCGGCACATGAGCCAGCATCCGGGCGGCTTCGTGCTGACCCACGACCGACTGGATGACCTCGTCCCGATCGAGCCTGCTGCAATGGAAGACCGGCAGATCATCGAATGGGACAAGCACGATATCGATGCCCTGAAGTTCATGAAGGTCGATGTGCTCGGGCTGGGCATGCTCGGCTGCATGAACCGCGCCTTCAACATGCTCGAGGAGACCAAAGGCGTCCGTGTCGGTCTGGCAGACCTGCAGGACGATGATCCGGACGTCTATGCGATGATCTCTAAGGCCGACACGCTCGGCACCTTCCAGATCGAGAGCCGCGCGCAGATGTCGATGCTGCCGCGCATGAAGCCGCGGCGGTTCTACGACCTCGTGATCCAGGTCGCGATCGTGCGGCCGGGACCGATCCAGGGCGACATGGTGCATCCCTATTTGCGCCGGCGCGAGGGACTGGAGAAACCCGAATATCCCCGCCCCGAATTGCGTGCGGTGCTGGAGAAGACGCTGGGCGTCCCGCTTTTCCAGGAGCAGGCGATGAAGGTCGCGATCGTCGGCGCGGGCTTTACGCCTGCCGAAGCCGACCAGCTCCGCCGCGCAATGGCGACGTTCAAGATGACCGGCGGCGTGTCGCACTTCTCGGAAAAGCTGATCGAAGGGATGGTCGCGCGCGGCTATCCGCGCGACTTTGCCGAGCGCACCTTCCGCCAGCTCGAAGGCTTTGGCTCGTACGGCTTTCCGGAGAGCCACGCCGCGAGCTTCGCGAAAATCTCCTACGCGTCGAGCTGGATGAAGCATCATCATCCCGACGTGTTCTGTGCGAGCCTGATGAATGCGCAGCCGATGGGATTCTACGCGCCTGCCCAGATCGTCCGCGATGCCCGCGACCACGGCGTCGAGGTTCGGCCGCCTTGCATCAACGCAAGCCGGTGGGATTGCACGCTGGAGGCCGCCAAAGGACGCTATCTCGCCGTGCGTCTTGGGCTGCGCCAAGTCCGCGGTCTGTCGAATGCCGATGGCGCGGCCATCGTCGGCGCGCGGAGCACGATAGCCTTCGAGTCCGTGGAAGACGTCTGGCGGCGATCGGGGGTGCAGCGCGCCGCGATCGAGAAAATCGCCGATGCGGATGCATTTCACGCCTTTGGTGCCGATCGCCGTCAGGGCCTGTGGAAGGTGAGGGGGCTCGGTGAAGCGCCTCTGCCGCTGTTTGCGGCGGCTGATCGGGCAGCCAACGCCATCAGCGCGGAGGGGGTGGAGCCCGACGTCGTGTTGCGTCCGCTGACCGACGGCCGCGAGGTAATCGAGGACTATCGGTCATTGCAGCTCTCGCTTCGGGCCCATCCGCTGAGCTTCGTGCGGGACGAACTCACCAGACGCGGTATCACGCGCTGCGCGGATCTCGCCACGATCCGCGACGGCCGCCATGTCCAGGTCGCCGGCATCATCCTTGTGCGTCAGAAGCCGGGGTCGGCGAAGGGCGTGCTGTTCATCACGATCGAAGATGAGACCGGTATCGCCAACGGCATCCTGTGGCCGGACCGCTTCGAGGCGCAACGCCGGACCGTTATGTCAGCGTCGATGATCGGCATGCGGGGACGGGTGCAGAAGGAAGGCGAGGTGATCCATGTCATCTGCGACCGCATCATCGATCATGGCGACCTTCTCCACTGCGTCGGCGACATGTCCTTTCCGCACCGCACCGGGCGCGGCGATGCCGGCCAACATCCCGGTTTGCCGGATCGCGGCGATAAGGGTTGGAGCCCGGAGCCGCGGAATTGCTATTGGCTGCCACACGCCGAGGGGATGGATCCGGAGGAGGTCGTGCGCTTCAAGTCGTACGACCTCCGCTGATCCGTGGGCAGCTTACCGAAACACCAGCGCGTTGTGACCGCGTTGTCGATCCATATCCTGCGAGTTGGTGTCAGCCGGTCCTCGGACGTCAGGGTCGATGGGGTCGAAGTGCGTCTCGCGCTGCGTTGCCTGCTCCCGCATTGTCCCGAGCGATGGCCACTCGAACTCTATTGGGATGCCGCCAAGCAGGACAATGAGATCGGTCGGGCGCAGGGCGTGACGGCTGCGTTCAACGGGATCGTTCGACAGCTTCGCCGAGCCGGCCGCTATGAGGAGGTTTCGCCGCCCTGAAGCGCTTCAACTTGGGCAAGAACAAAGACCCACGTCTGCAGCTCTGGCGCGCTATGGCCCAAAAAAAAGGCCGCCCAAGAGGACGACCTGGAGTGTTAGGAGAGGATGCCTGAAAGGCCCGTCTTTGCTGCACCTGCGAACGGATGATTGCAAGTGCATTCAACGCGTCGGTAGTTGCGCCTACCGGTGTAGCGGGGCGGCCAGCACCGCCCCGTCTCCCGGTCACTCTTCCCAAAGCGGCTTGAGCTTGCGGGCGCGCTTGCGCGCTGCCCGGGGTGCCGGTGCGGGCATCCCTTGTGCTTCGATTTCTGCTTGTATTGCTGCCAGATCCGCGAGCCATGCCTGGGTGCGTATGGTGTGAATGAGCATGTGCCCTCCGTCTGTTCGTTGAGACGAGCGCGGGCGGACGATCGGACGGGATCGGGGTCACAGGACCGCGAAGCGGCCGCGCAAGCGGGGCGTGGAGGTACCGATTTTGTCGGGGCTGGTGAGCGCAGCGGAACGCAGGCCGCGGCAAAATTGGAGGCGCCGCGCATCCTTGACGCCGACCCCGCCCGATCGTCACAATGAAAAGCGCGTCGACGACAGAGCCTTTCCGACGTTAGTAGGGCAGGGGTGGCCGCCACACAGGGCAATCTCCTTCTGCCTCCGCGCCATCAAGTAAACTGGACGGTCTGCGATGCCAGGATAGCGCCGGTTAGCTCGTCGCTGTCGATCTCGCCGGCGATGTAGCGGGCATTGAGTTGCTCGATCTCGTCGGGAAGGATGCCGCCCTCGTGGCGGACGTTCCCGCGTGCGAAGTTCACTTCACGGCTACGGCGTGCGCGCTCGGTTGCGCTGATCTGGCTGATCCGTTCGACGATCATGATGCGATCCTCCGGCAGGTGGGGAGCCCCGACGGCTGCGCGTCGGGGCAGTCTGCGTCATCGTTCGTCGACACGCATGATCGTCAGGACGCGCGTGGTCTGGAAGGGATCGGACGGATCCTCCGAGCCTGCGGTCAGATCGAGATTATAGTAGTCGATTTTCCAGTAGCAGGCGGCCCCCTCGAACTCGAAGCGGCCCATGTCGCGCTCGGCGTGCGGGTCAATCGCCCCGTCGAAGCTGTCGAAGTCACGCACGATGCGCATCAGCTCGGCGCGCTTGCGAAAGTTGCGTAAGAGGCTGGCGTCCCCGATCAGGGCGGCGATGCCGATCGTCAGGACGACATGGTTGTGGCCGGGTTTGGCGATGTTCTCGCGCAGCCAATCGTTGAGTGCCGCGATCTTTGCGGTCCCGCCCTCGGGCTGTCCGGGTTGAGGGGTCTGGTCGACCATATCCGTCTCCTTGTGCTGTCCCCGCCAATCGGGGGCTTCGACAGGCGACAGGACCGCCGGGGCATAGCTGCCCCACGCACCCGCAGGGTCGAAACGGAGTGGAGAAGCCCGCCCGGCGGGCTTGCGGGGGGTATGCGCCGCGACGAGGACGTAGGAGCCCGAAAGTCTCCTCGGGATGGCGGCCAGACAAAGACCGTGCCGACCTCGAGCCTCTGGACGATCACGCGCAGCGGGCGCTATCATTCACGCATGGAGATTGCTGCCAACGTCGTCGCTCTGTGGCCTCGCTGGATGGAGAGCGCCGGTGAGATGCTGCGGATGAACGCGCAGGTCCGCACCCGCTGCTGCAAATGCGGGACGCTGATGCGGGCGGAGCTCGAGGATATCGTTGCGCGCCACGGTCCGGGCCACTCGCTGATCGATAAGCTCGAGCGTTGCCGGATGGTGGAGTGCCACGGCTCGAACTTCTATCTGGTCTCGCGGACATATGGTCGCGAATGGACCATGCTGCTGAGAGATCCAAAGCTGATCGAGGTGTTCGAGGAGCTGCCTCCAGTCCGGACCGCCTGGAGCTGATCGACGAGGTTCTTGAAGCACTAAGGAATCGGGAGTATATGGGTCGGGCTATGATTGATCGGTTCTGTCGATCATCTCCTGAGCCCCGGACGTTCGCGCGTTCGGGGCTCAAACTTTAAGGACACCCGGTGTTCGCGCACCGGGCATCCCCAACTCGGCCTAGTGGCGCGTCAGCTCGATGATTTTCACCACCAAGCTGATGATCGCAACGACGAGCGTCGCGGTGCCGAGCACCAGTGCTATAATTGAATCAGGTCCTATATAAATCACCTCCTTCGACCACCCGAGCAGGGCGGCCGCGGACCGGATAGGGCTTATGCGCTTGAGCCGCCACCACATTGCGAACTTGCTGGCGCCCGACGCCGTGGGCCGTTGGTTCGATCCTCCGCCTCGGCGAGGCGCGTGTCGCTGCTGTCGACCGGCGAAGGGGTTCGCGGTCAATGGACCTTGCTTCTGGGTTCATGGATCGGATGCAGCGGAAACAAGCCACGGGGACCACGCCAGTCGCAGCCGCCAAGCGCCGGAAACGCGGGGGCATAGACTATCGGGACGACGCCCCAGTGCGACGGGGGAACGGCCGAGGTTGGCTTCGCTTTCCGGAGCCGCTCTTTCCTTGGGAGGACACCGGCTTCAAGGTCGCATCTCTCTTTTTCTGCGAGACCGAGCACGTCCGGCTTCCGCCTTACGTATCTGGCTAAATCATAATCTACATCAGTAAGTTTTCAAAGATAGTGGCGCGTTTGCTTCGAATGCTGATGCAAGCGTCGAATGGTGGCGTAGACTTGGAACTGTGCGTGCATCCCATCCGCTGTACTGCGATGCGGGGTATCATCATCTTTGTGGTTATCGCGGCCCTTGCGGGCTGCGACCGCTCGATCGGCGAAACAGGATCCAACGCCTCGGCGGATGCGCAGCAGCTTGGTGTGATCACTGCGGAGGATCATCGCCGCGAATCTCCCGTAGCTCCGGGCGCGGGCAAGCCTGGACCTGCAACTGCGATCGTAGCCGCTACACAATCCTCACCGGTCCAGCACTAGGTTGCCAAAGTTTCCTGGTAACACGCGGCTTCTCCCCGTTTTGATAGCGCCCGCGCTCGTCATTGCTTGTCACAGGGCCAGCCCGTCTGAAGTCGGCGAGGCCGAGCGGGCTAGCGCCTTCCCCATGGCAGAGATGCAGACCGCACGGCACGCGAGCGAAATTAGCCCTGGCTCGGTTGCGCAGGCAGCGCTTGGCACGCCTATGCGTGAAGCACCCGTCGCGGGTGTGCCGACGCCGGCGTCTTCAGAAAAGCTTAAGTGAAATTGTTCAGTCGTCACGTCCGGATCTGATTTATCGTTCAGCATCCGACCGGATTCTCATCGGGCAATGCTGTAGAGTTCGAAGGCGATGGCGTGGAGTGCTTCGCGATCGACCGCATGAACGTGCTGAACGCCGAGTTGACATCGCAACCCGGTGAAGTCGACACCACTCCTCGCGCGTGACCGTCGACGTCTCGACGGCGCGTCGCCTTCCATGACCGGATCAGCGGGACGCATCCGGAAAGTGGAGGATAGACGTCCGTTAGCGGCTTATCGGATCCATAAAATATCTCGCCCGCGTGGAGCTTGCTAGTCTCCAGCGGTCGTATCGTTGGCGTATGCTTAAGGGCGGAGCGGACGTCGAAGACCGTTCTCCGCAGGCTATTTCATGGTCGGAAATGGCCGCTTTTGTGATGTCCATCAATTCGGTTCTGCAACCCACTTTCCAGAAAAACTGATTTACGTTTGCGATCCTCGATCAAGGACTTAGCTTTAGCCATCTCACAGCGGCGCTTCTCGATTTGCCCGGGGAACCAAGCGCCTGTTTCCCTGTTTCTGCATCCTAGAATATACAGGCGGAGCGTGATCGCTGGCCCGCTCTGGTCTCTCTCTTAGCCGGTTCGAGTTACTGGGAACGCTCGTGAGAAATGCACAATCGTTCGTCACCGCAAGGCCTCAGGCTCAGCCTATCTAATATCGGTTACTCGCCGGGAGGGCATATCGGAGGACCCAACAATAGCAGCCCTGAAAGGGCGCCGAGCGGCATTCATGCCGGGGGTTCTCCGCCGAGTGGATGCGATGATCCGTACGGATCATCCGATCCACCGCCGACCAGCAAGCAGCCGAACTTAATGCCAAAGCGACGAATTTCGGAAATGGCGAAGCGGGTTACCGCGCATCGACAGTCAGATCGCCAGCCTTCGCGGCATATCGTCGCATGAATCCAAAGATCATGGAGAGACACATGCAAGACACGACGGGCATCAGCCCTTATCAAGGCGCCACAGGCGATACCCAGCCGAGTGGCTCGCCATCAATTCCAAGCTCCGGCGGGCAATCCAGCTCCAGCACGATCGGCGAGCAGGCCAAGCGCGCGACGAGCGACGCCGCGGGACAGGTATCATCGTTCGTCGATCAGGCGAAGGCGAAGGCGAGCGAAGCCGCAGAGGGACCAAAGGCAGGGATTGCCGATCAGATCGACGACCTGGCCGACGTCGTCCATAAGTCCGGCGAGCAGTTCAAGGGCCAACAGGATTGGATCGCGAGCGCAGTGGAGCGCGGCGCGACAGAGCTGTCGGGTCTGGCGAAGTCGCTGCGGGAGAACGATCTTGGCACGCTGATCGGTCAGGTGCAGGGCTTCGCCCGCCAGCAGCCAGCGCTTTTCATCGGCGCGGCCTTTGCCGCGGGCTTCGCGTTGTCGCGCTTCGGCAAGATCGTCGTTGCCGACATATCGACTGATGATCTCCCAACTATGCCGGAGATAAGCCATGGCGAGCACTGAGCCTGGCCGGGCGCATAGCCTCGGCGAGATCGCCGGCGGTCTTGCCGGCGACGTTCAGGACCTTGTCAAAGGCGAGTTGGCGCTCGCGCGCGCCGAACTCGATCAGAAGCTTCACGGCCTCATCGCCGGCGCAATCTCAGTCGTGGGGGGAGCGTTGGTCGCGTTCGCAGGCCTGGTAGTGCTTCTGGAAGGCGGCGCCGCGATCCTGGCGCGGTGGATGCCTGCTTGGGCCTCGCTACTCATCGTCGGCGCTGTGATCATCGTCGTCGGCGGTCTGATCGCACGCGCCGGGTTGGCGGCCCTGTCGCTGCGCAACCTCACACCGAGCAAGACGGCGTCCAGCCTCGGCAAGGACGCGCGTCTTGTGAAGGAGCATATTTGATGGCTGAGATAGCCGAAACCGAACACATCGAGCGCGACCTCGCTAAGACACGGGCGCGCATGGACCGCAGACTCGACGAGCTTGGCGACCATCTGACACCGAAGCAGATGCTCAACGACGCGTTCGCCTACTTCAAAGGCGGCGATGGCGCCGATTTCACGCAGGACGTGATCGGCAAGGTGAAAGCCAATCCGCTACCGGTAGTACTGACGGGTGTCGGGATTGCGTGGCTGATGGCGTCGAGCAACCGTCCGGCATCGTCGGTTGCGCCGGCGCCGCGTCAGCCGGACGTCACTGTACGGCTGCGAAATGCCGAGGCGGGCATTGTCCAGGGACCGGATGAACATGGCGATGACCATGCAAGCCGCCTTGACGAGGCGCGAGGCAAGGTTCTGGGGATTACCAAGGGCGCATCCGACACCGCCTCCGATTACGCGAAGCGCATCACGCAAGCGGTCGCGTCCGCCACGCAGAGCGCGCGCGAAACCAGACATGATCTCTCCGCACATGCATCATCGGCCGCAGGCTCCATCAGCGACCAAGGGCAGCGGAGCGGCCAGGCAATCACACAGGGAATGGGAAACATGGCACAATCAGCCCGCGATCCGCTTGCATCCATCTCCGCAAATCCGTTCGCGCTTGGCGCGATTGCGGCTGTGGTCGGCCTGGTCGCCGGCGCACTTATTCCTGCAACCGAGCAGGAAGAGCGCGCTCTTGGTGAAACAGCAACTCGGCTGCGGACAGCGGGTCGCGACCTAGCGCAGGATGTCGTCGACCGTGGCGGCCAGGTCGCATCCGAGGCGCTCGGTGCAGTGAAGGACAGCGCTGAGAAGCATGGTCTCACGACCGACAAGCCGATTGGTGATGTAGCGGCGGACCTCAAGAGCGGTGCGCTTGTCGATGCGGTTAGGGACGTCGTGGCGGAAACGCTCGAGGCAGGCAAAGCGAGCGCGCAAACCCATTTTGCGAGCGCACCCGAGCATTCCGATGCCGAGACGGCGCGGAGCGAGGGTTGATGTCAGGGCACCGACCGGACCGACTGCTTGGTCGTTGCCCCGATTACCGTGGCTGTGAGGGGGGCTGAATGTCATCTGCCATCAAAAAGGCAGCGGGCAGTCACGATCGGCGCGGCCGTGATGCTTCTTCGCCTTTGGAAGTGCCGCCCAAGGGATGGCTGGAGATTCTCAAGCGGGCTTGGCGCGAAGCAGGCGATGACAATGTAGGGATCATCGCAGCCGGCGTCGCATTCTACGGGTTCCTCGCCCTCGTCCCTCTGCTCGGCGCGATCGTATTGAGCTACGGTCTCATCGCCGAACCTCAAACCGTGCTTCGTAACATGAGCAGCTTGACGTCGGTTATGCCGGCGGATGCGGCGAAGCTCATTGGCGAGCAGCTCATGCACGTCGTCAAGACATCGGGAAGCAAGAAGGGCTTCGGACTGGTCCTGGCGCTAGCGCTTGCGCTGTTCGGCGCGCGCAATGGTGCCGGATCGATCATCACCGCGCTCAACATTGCCTATGAAGAGAAAGAGACGCGCAGTTTCGTCCGGCTCAATCTCCTGGCGCTAGGGATGACGTTGGCGGCGGTATTAATCGCAGTGATTGCCATGATCGCGATCGCAGCGATGGGCCATCTTCAGAAGCTCTTTCCAAATGCGCCCGGAATCATACTCGTTGCCGGTAAGGTGCTTTCCTATGTGCTGGTCGCGCTCGGCGGAGCGGCTGGCGCCGCAACGCTTTACCGCTATGGCCCGAGCCGCGACGAGGCCCGTTGGGTGTGGCTT
>Ga0302314_10017337_pt1 | contig 12087 bp, 8 predicted proteins | sample III_Palsa_N2_3_FD_200533 | JGI IMG/M metagenome (GOLD analysis project Ga0302314, IMG submission 200533) | Peat permafrost microbial communities from Stordalen Mire near Abisko, Sweden - III_Palsa_N2_3 | ecosystem: Environmental > Terrestrial > Soil > Palsa > Peat permafrost | place: Sweden...
GCTGGCGTCTTGGCACTGCTGATCGAGCAGAAGGGGCGACAGGGCAACGTGAACCAATTTTTGTATAAGGTCGCCGCCAAGCAGGCGAGCGAAGGGGCGGTTGCAAAATACCTGCATACCGGAATCCCCGGGTTCAATGGAGTGATTCAGTCCAACGTCAGCCCGACCTACAATGTGTCCACGGGTATCGGGACGCCCGTTGTGACGGAGTTGGTCGATGCACCGGGAGGAACAGCGCCGGCGGGCACACCGCGGACGCCGTCTAATCCGTGAGGGTCGGGTAAATCCGAGAAGGCCAGGGGCAGGTCCCCTGGCCTTCCTTACCCGGTCTGAGCGGTCAGTCGCCTACTACTGCCGGGCATCAGCGCAGGCGCAGGCTTTGGGAGAGAGCCGACAGGGAGTCAAGAATATCTCCCCGCGCGGCGATGTTCGCCAACATGCCTTCAACCTTGGGCTGGATGAGCTCATCGAGGTCGTTCCAATGCAGCGGTCGCGTGGCATCCGGAACGCCGGCGGCCGCGATGCGCGCCCGAGCGTATAGATCTTGCGTTCCAGGGGACAGTACCGTCCGGGCATCGTAGCTGCCCGCGGTCAGCTTTGCGCGCAGCTCGACGGCCTGCACGCCGCAGAGCAATGCGATAGCCAGGTAGTGCTCCAGGACATCGAGCTGTTCGCGCGCGAGATTGGCGGCGTTCATGGCCTGGCTGTTGATGTTCTGATTGTACTGCTCGGCGTGCGTCGGGAAGCGGTCCACGACCGAGTTGCCGTAGAAGCTGATGAGCGGCATCATCGAGTTGCCACCGATCTGAAGCGACTTCAAGCCGACATTGATTTTTCCATCGCTGTTGCCGACGAGGGACGCGCTCAGTCCGTAACTGAACTCCGGGGTCATCAGCAGCGCGATCTGCGTGTCCACATGCTTGGCGAGCAGACCCACGAGGTATCGCGTGCTGTCCATGGCCACGCCCGTGTACTGGGCAAGAAAATTTCCCGTGTGGTAAATCTCTCCACTTTCCGGGTCAATCAACGGATTGTCGTTCGCCGAGTTCGCTTCAACTTCGATCTGCGTCGCCGCGCGCTTCAATCCGTCGACAATCGGGCCGAAGTACTGCGGCAGACAGCGCAGCGAATAGCGGTCCTGGATGAGCTTGCCGGCGCGGTGTCCGCGATCGCCGGCAGCCTCGGTGCGAATCAGCTGCGATCCTGCCACGAGTTTTGCCATTTCCGCGGCCGTCCAGATCTGGCCCGGGTGCGGCTTGACGGCATGGATGAACGGCGCGAACGTCTGGCTGGTCGAAAGCATCGCCTGTGCGTACAGCGCGTGAATGCCCAGCGTCAGCGCCGTCAGATCGAGTGCGCGATTGATGGCATTGGCGGCAACGCCGGTGGAAGCACCTGTGCCGTTGTTCAAGGCGAGTCCTTCCTTGGGCTCCAACGTCATCGGCGTCAGATTCAACCTCGCGAGCGCCGTATGCGAGTCCAGAGTCTCGCCGCGATAGTCGACCTTGAAGGACGGGTCGAGTCCAAGTAACGCTCCCGCAATGTAGGTCAGTGGGACCAAGTCGCCGCTCGCCCCAATGGAGCCGCGTTGATAGACGAGTGGAGTCGCGCCGTGATTCAGAAAAGTGGCGTAGCGCTCGATGATCTCCCGGCGCACGCCGGAGGCGCCTTTCATCAGCGAATTCGCACGTAGCAGCATGGCGGAGCGCACGTCCGCAGTCGGTAGCAGGGGGCCGGTGGTGCTCTTGTGCTGCCAAAGCGCCAGCTTTTGCACCTCGACCAGCCGCTCCGGCTCGACATATTGATCCGCCATGCCGCCAAACAGCGTGGTGACCCCGTAGATCTGCTCGCCGGCGGCAATCTTGCGTTGGATAACTTGACGGGACGACTCAATGCGACTTAGCACCGAGGGCTCATCGCTGAGACGAACCGGCGTGCCGCGCGCGACAGCATCGATCTCTTCGAGAGTCAGATCGGTCCCGCGAATCGTAACGGTCATGGCTCGTTTACTCGCGCTAGCGGTAGTCAGCAATGAAAGTCAGGCGATTGTAGCTTCGACAACACTCACCGCTGACTGCGTCGGCACAACCCGCGTAAGGCGTAGGTCGGCTTTGGCGAGCAGTGCTGCGTATTCCGCAGCGGATCGCTCCTGCCCCCCTGCTCCAACGAGCATCATTAAGTCGAGCATCTTGCCCGGGTGCGGCGTATCGGCGGCCGGAAGCACCATCTCGACCAGCAGCAAGCGGCTGGTTGGATGCATGGCGCGGCGACAGTGGCCGAGAATGGTGAGGCATTGCTCCTCATCCCAATCGTGGATGATATGCGAGAGAACATAGGCATCGGCGCCGCCTGGAACGCTCTCAAAGAAACTACCCGCCTGAATTGTGACACGATCGTTGAGATCTCGCGCTTGAATGAGCGCGGGTGCGTCTCGAACGACGTGGGGCAAATCGAACAGAATGCCGCGTGGTCCGCGGAAGTGGCCGAGAATCGTCGTCAACAAATGCCCCGATGCTCCACCCACATCCACGATCGTCTTGAAGGCAGAGAAGTCGTAGGATGCAGCCAGCGCCTCGGGCTCAGCGCCGTGAAATCCAATCATGGTTTCGCTGAATAGAGACGCTTCCTCAGGATTTCTCGCCAGCCAGTCGAACAAGGACAGCCCGAAGGACTTCACCATGCCGCTTTTTCCGGTCTGAACGCAATACAGCACCTCCCCCCATTGGCGCATTGCCCGATCACCGTAGAGAGTCAGAATGGCGGCGCGCGCTGAACCGGGCGCACCTGTCCGAAGCGCCTCTCCCAGGGGCGTCAATGCGAAGCGGCGCGTGTCGCTCTCGGCCAGGATGCCGAGGGTCGTGAGCGCCCGCATCAGACGATACAGCGACGGCGCGTGCGTGCCGGTGGGACCGGCCAGTTCGTCCGCGCTTTTTGCGCCCGCTGCCAGGTAATCAGCCAGGTTCAGCTTCGCCGCGGCGTAGACAGTGCGAGAAACTACGAGTCCCCCTCCCATCTGGATGAGTTGAGCGTGAGGCGGGGGGACACTTGTACCGTTGTCGTTGCTCTTGGACACTTCGCCTCGCTATGGGGAAAACGATATTTTTGAGAAATCCCGTCTATTGATTCACTTGAACACCACGGGGAAAAACTGAGTGATCTGCGCCTGGTCTCCATAAGAGGGAAACGACCGGTCTACGGCGGCTTGCCCATCCGCCTCGATTCTGATGCTGGGGTAGACAAAATACGGTCCACTCTTCGGGCGCCGATTAACGAGCGTATTCACCACCAGGATAAGGACATAGTTGCCCTTGGCGCCGGCAACGCTGAATGATTTCGTTCGGCTATGGTGGCCGCTGCAATCCTGACCCCCATAGACATCTGAATTGTTGATAGAACCCAGGTCGGATTTAGTGCCATTCGGATCAACGAGCTGCAGCGTGGCCCACTCCGACGTGAGATCGGTCACCGCGCATTTGCCAGCATTAACGGTCGAATTAACCGTCAGCGTTATCGCGAGAGATTTACTGAAGGCTATAGGGGATTCGGAAAGCTCAGTGGGAGATGAACCCTGCTCGGTCACAGTTATGCCGGAACGTGAGACCAGCGCAGATACAGCGGCGCTCGAAGCCGTGGCCGCCTCCGGGCATTGACTCATCGTCAGGGCCGCGAGGGCCGCAAACACTACAGCGATTCTAAGCATGTGCGTGCACTTTCCAGGTGAATTCGATTGTGGACTGAACGTGGGCTCGCGCCCATTGCCGCGCGTAAGGATCCGACCCTTCCTGCGTCTTGTTAGCCGGTTCTAAAATACGATACGCGGAATCACCAGTCGACTACAAAGATTCGATGCGTTTTGAATCCTTAGCTGCTTGCGCGTGAATTCGAATCTGTTTCCGTAACGTTCTGTGCGCGGCTCGAGCTGGTGCAATTCTTTCAGCACAGCGCTCATTGCTGCCCGCACGCTGTGCAAGGCCAACTATATTCAGCGGCCGTCGGAAAAATACTACATTCTGTTAAATGCCCGGCTTTAACTCGCCGCCCTGACGTGCTATTTACATTGTTGCAGCAGGATATGTCCAAGCGGGACTACGCGAGTGGTCTGCAGATCCGTCGCCTGCTTGACATAGCTCTAGGATAGGCTCGGCTCGATAACAAGGCGCTCCAGGGAGAACCACAGTCATGCGTCATTTGTCTCACTCTTATATATATGGCCTGGCGACACGGTGTGTGATCGCGCTGGCCCTTACCATGACTGGTACTGGTGCATACGCTCAGTCGGTACCGCCGCCCTGGTCCTTTGCCGGTGCCGATCTCAGCGATAGCCATGGGATGCTGAGCGTCTCGGCCAACATCACTAGTCCAACGCAGATCAATCCGCGCACCGCCTCCAAGCTGGCGCTGCTATGGTCATATGAGACGAAGGGCGCAGTCTCGGCGACACCCACCGTAGAGGAGGGCGGCCTGTATGTACCGGATTGGGCCGGTTATCTGTACAAGCTCAATCCGGCGACCGGCGCACTGATCTGGAGTAACAATCTCACGACCTACACGGGACTGTACAGCGTAGCTCGAACCAGCCCGGCCATCGGCGCGAATGTCATCGTGATCGGCGATGACCAGTACCACGCCGGCGCCACTCCTGGGGCGCGTGTGATGGGGATCAACAAGACGACCGGCGCATTGGCCTGGATGACGATAGTCGACCCCAGCCCCGACGCCTATATCACGTCTTCTCCGGTCATCTACGACAATATGGTCTTCATTGGAACAGTGTCGGACGAAGAAGAGCTCGCCAACAACAGTGGGACTTTTGCGCCGAGCTTCCGTGGCAGCATGACAGCGCTGAACATCAACACCGGGGCGGTGGTCTGGAAGTTCTACACCGTGCCGCCAGGGTACTCAGGCGGCGGCACCATGGGCAGCAGCCCGGTCGTGTGGTTGACTGATCACTATCTGATCTTCGGCACCGGCGATAACTACGCGCTGCCGGCCGGCGTTGAGCCCTGCGTGCAGGCGGCGGGAACCAACAAGGCCGCGCAGCTTGCCTGCCTGCCCCCGAACGACTACGTGGACTCTCTGATCGCGCTGGACGTTTTCAACGGGACGCTCGTCTGGAGCCGCCAGATGGACGGCGCCGACGGGTGGAACTTCGCCTGCAACACCGGCGCTGCTGAACCGGGTAATTGTCCCGACCCGGCTGGGCCCGACGCGGACTTTGCCTCCGCGCCCAACCTGATCTGGAGCCCGACCTTCACTGGCGTGAAAGACGATCGTGGCGGAACGAGCGCCAATTTCCTTCTCGGAGCCGGAGAGAAGAGCAGTACCTACTGGGCGCTCAACCCGGCGAATGGTGGCTTGTTTTGGTCCACGAACGTCGGCCAAGGCGGCATCCAGTGGGGCGCCGCTGCCGACCTCGACGACCACAACCTGGTTTTCGTGGCGCTCGATAATGCAGCCCACTACACCAATACTCTGGCCGGAACCAACGGCGTGCCGGTGAAGTGGAAGGGGGGCGCATGGGGCGCGATGAATATCGCGACCGGCGCGATGGTCTGGCAGATTCCCGCCTATGGACAGGATCTGGCTACCCCCGCCAATCCGTCGAGTGCGCAGGGCGGAATCAGTTTCACCAACCGAGTCGTCTTCGCCGGCTCGTCCTCAGGCTACTTCGTAGCTCTGAATGCCAATACGGGCGCGACCTTTTGGACATTCAACAGCGGCAACACGGTCGGCGGCAGCCCCGCGATTTTCAACGAAACACTCTATTGGGGGACCGGGTACAAGACCAACACCGGCGCGAACATGGTGTATGCTTTTTCGATTCCCTGAGAATCTCGACCTAAGTAAATTTCGCTTGTTCGCGGCCCTGGGCATCGTTGCCCCTCTACTCGCGCTCACCGCCAGCGAGATGAGTTGGGCCGCGAGCGTTGGCGAAGTTCACTGCGACGGAGCCGCCCCGAACCTTAATTGCTCTGTTGGAAATGATCGTTGGAATGTCGAAGCTCCAGCGGAGTGGTCCATAGTCGTCGTGAATCCGGATGATCTCCGCTTTGAAGTGCGCCCAGGCGATACCGCTGCCTGGGATAGGAGCCACAATCATGTGGCAGAGCGTACGGAGATCTCGGGCTTTCATTCGAAGGAACCGACCGACTCTGACCTTTGGTTTTCGATGGACCTGATGGTGGAGCCGGGACCCAAAGTTACCAGCCGTTGGACGGTGCTGGGACAACTCCATCCGACTGAAGATCCAGGAGATGTCGGGCCGTCGCCGGCCTGGGCTCAGGAGCTCAATGCCGAGGACGTATTTCGCATAGTAATTCGTGCGAAAGCCGAGAAGCCTCTTCGGCGTAGTCCCGCACCTCAGGTCTTATTCGTTGACCCTGAATTCAAACGAGGTCGAACCTATCATTTCGTTTACCGCCTGCGCTACAGCACCACTCAAGGCGGATTAGACGCCTGGAGAGACGGAACACAGATTGTTCATTACGCGGGTCCAGTCGGCTACATCAACCAGAACGGACCCTATTTCAAATTTGGAATCTATCGTGAGCCGGCCGCTGAAACGCTTGCCGTGCACTATAAAAATCTGCGATTCGGTGACGCGGTAGTTAAACCGTAAGTTCATCCTAAAGGGCACCTGCTCAATCGGAGCTCGTACCCCAGATGATTCCGCGGCCGCCCGGGCCCAGATACACTGTGCCGAAGGTGCGGCGGTCGGCTTCGATCACGTTCAGGTAGCCGAACTGGTGCTGTTGATCGGTTATCAACTCCCAGGTCGTGCCTCCGTCTGTGGAGCGATAGAGGCCGTCGATGCCGCCGATATCGCCATCCACGTAAACCGTGTAGGCGTGGCCAGAGCCGGGCTTCGGCGCTCCGAACGCCATGTGATACGCTTTGTCGAAGACGCTGACCGCAGTCATCACAATGGCAGTCGGCGTTCCGGTGTTGCGATAGAGCCCCCCAGAGGGAGACGCAAGCCATACATCCCCTGTCAGCGCAAAGTTCGCGTAGACATCCCCAGCAGGAAGACCGCTCGTGCCTGCAACCGCGTTGAAGCTTCTGCCCTCGTCCGTACTGACGTAGAGCGGGCCGCCCGTGGAGCTGGTGGGGTAGGACCCGTACGTCATGGACGACATATAAAACATGTTCGTATTGATGTGGTCCGCGACCACCTTCTTCGAAGGAGACGGCGCACCGGCGGACAGGATCCACGTCTGGCCCTGATCGGTCGAATAAACCGGGGCGACGTCGTAGGGTGCCCAGACCAACGTGGTGCCGTCCGCGGATACCGCGATGGAACCATCGCCATCCGCACTGTTGGGCAGCGGCGTGTTCGCGAAGGTCGTCCAGGTATTGCCGCCGTCGCTCGTATAGGCGCCATACGGGGCCGCCGTGGCGGTATCGTCCTTGTTCCCCCCGACTCGCGCGACGATCAAAGGATTTCCTTCCGCATACGCGATGCTCGAGGCCATGTTCGTATTCGCATTGGGATACCGCGCCGGTGCAACCGTGAGATCGGTATGGACCATCCCGTTGTGATCGTGGAGGCCCGAATAGAGGATCGCTGATCCTGATGGAGGCGCCGCCAACGCCACGACGTTGTGCTCCTCGTCTCCGACCGCCTGCTCGTACCACGCCACCGCGCCGCCGGCCACGGTGATGTCGTCGGTCGCAAAGATCATTGAACCGGTCCCATAGATGACGTGCTTGGAATTGAATGGATCTACCGCCAGATTGATCCAATCGCCGTCGTGATTTCGCATCGAAGCGTCAATCCAGGGAGTAGGAGTGATGTCGTGCGTGTCGTTGGCAAATGAGACCCATGTAGTGCCGTCATCGACCGAACGGTAGATGTAGTCCTGAGTGACCCCGTTGATGGTCAGCGAACCATCGATAGTCGCCGTCAGCAGCACACCCGGCGTACTGGGGTCCGGCTCGATATCGACAAATCCGGCAGTCGTACCGGCAGTCAGGGTGGGCGTTATGTTTTTCGGCACGCCGATCGCGCCTGCATCGGTGTAGGTGTAAGCGCAGATCATCCCCTGCGTGATGCCGTCCGGTCCGATGGCATCGTCGTAGGTGACATAGAGTTCGTGGTTCGGTCCGAGGCGTCCTCGAATCGGCAGCAAGGATCCGGATATCTGTCCGCTCACTGGAGTCCATGTCGTGCCCGCATCGGTGGAGACGTACAGCGTGTCCAGCGCGCCGGCGGTAGTCGATTCGGCGACACCGGCGAAGATCAGCGCAGTCAGGCTGCCAGGAGTACCGCTCGTAGCCACCGGAAGGACGAAGCTGATGCCCTGTGCGTTGCCGGTTCCGAGCGCAGGAAAAGTACTGCTCTGCGTCCAGCTGAGGCCATGGTCGTCCGAGTACCACAGACCGCTGTTCACCGTGCCGAAGTAGAGCCGACTCGGCAGATTGGGGTCGACTGCCATCCGCTCACCGCCTTCGCGCCCATTGGCGTTCGACTGCACGGTGAACGGCAAGCCGGCATTCGTGAAGGTGTGCCCCTGATCCTGCGAGACGAGCATATTGCCGGTGACCGGGGGCGATCCCGTGCCGATGCCGACCGCCAGATAAAGCCATTTCGGATCCGTGGGGTCCACGGCCAAGGCGCCGGCTGCGTAATCGGTATGGAAGTAATCTCCCTGATCGCGATCGATCCAGTCGAGCAGAGAGACCCACTGGTTGGTCGTCGTATTGAAGCGATAGGCATCGGCGATATCCATCTTTGCGTACAGCAGCCCTTGCTGCTTGGGATGGAAGTAAAGTCCGTCGGTAAAGCCGCCCGCGTTGATGGTTACTGACGTCCAGTTGTAGGTTGGGGTTCCGGCGGGAGGAGTAACCGAGAGCGTAGTCGTGGCCGTAGCCACCAGGTAATCGGCCGTATCCGTAGGTGTAAAAACTGATTGAAGGGTCAAGGCGCCCTGAACGATTTCCTGGGTCCCCAACGCGGGAGCAAACACAAATGTGCCGGCCACTGGAGATGTGGCATTGAGTTGCGTAGTGGTAATCGCGCTACCGGACGCAATGCTCCCCGGAGCGGCCCAGCTTATCGCCGGAATCGCTTTCGTCACCACCAGGGAAACAGTCGACTGCGCCGAGGTATAGTCGGCGGTATCGCTGGGCGTAAAGTTGACCGACAGCGTTTGCGTTCCAGCGCTGGGCACAAACCCGATCGCGGGCGAGTAGGTGAACGTTCCCGCGACCGACGCAGTGGCGTCCAATTGGGTTGCGCTCAGCGCGGTCCCATAGACGATAGCAGCCGGGGTGGGCCAGGTGATGGTCAGAGTCTTCTTCCCCGTACTGCCGCCGGCGGCGCCCGAACCGGATGAACAACCGACTGCCGCGCCCAATACAGCGAAACAAAGTGCTGCTGGAATGTTACGGCAGTGGATTCCGAGATTCATTACTAGACGATCCTCATTCGGCCGAGTCTCCTTGGAGACACCAGACCATAACAGGTGTGTGCCATAAAATAAGGACACGAGCCGCAGACTTGTGAACGGAGTCGGCACCAAATTGATTGTGTCGCGCCCGTCTATTAGGGACTCTGAACTCTGACTGGGTGTCGCTTCCTGCCGACTGAGACAGATATTAGGGACTAAGACTCCGCCGGGTGTCGCTTCCTGCCGACTGAAACAGATGCGAGCAGCATCGTGCGATAGTGGTGCATGGATGCTCAACGAGATGCCCCACGAGTGGGCCAAGGAGTATTGATTGCCAGGGGCTATATTGTGAATAGCATCACTGATTCTGCGCCGGGCGCGTTCTGGAGCAGCAAACACGTTTTCTCCGCGATAGTCGCCCTATTGGCGGCAGTTGGGTCGGGCTGCGGCGGCAGCAGTGATACCAGCAGCGCCATCAGCACCAGCAGTAGCAGTAGCAGTAGCAGCGGCAGCGGCACTGGCAGTGGCAGTGGCAGTGGCAGTGGCAGTGGCAGTAGCAGTAGCAGCAGCAGCAGCGGGACCGGTTCGCCCAGCGTGACGATCGCGGTGAGTCCGAGCAGCACGACGCTCGGTTTGACGGCCGTGCTCACCTGGTCCTCGACCAATGTTACTTCTTGCACGGCCAGTGGCGCCTGGACGGGCTCGAAAGAAGCCAGTGGCAGCGCGAACCTCGCACCTACTCTTCCGGGCTCGTACACCTATACGCTCTCCTGCATGGGCCCCGGCGGCTCGGCCAGCAGCAGTGCAACATTGGCTGCAGGCTTCGACACGGCGGTGAGCACGCAGAATGTAGTCCCTCTAGCCGTGCCGCAGGCGCCGAGTCCTACGTTGAGCGGACCGTTGAGCAAGGTCCGCTCGTTCGAATATGTGATCGCGAATACGCCGGGCACCAGCGGCATCAATCAGGCAATTGGAGGCAGCACGGCCGACCTGGTGTTTCTGAATGTCTGCTCGACTGACCCTCCAATCGATCGGGCCGTCGCCGACCCGACGGGGACTAAGCTGATATTTGGCTACCTGGACATCGGCGAAGCCTTTGCCTGCCCCGAGCCGCAGTTGTTCACCGGCACACTGCCGAGCTGGTTTGGGAATCCCAATCCAGGTTTCCCCGTCTATACGGTGCAATATTGGAATCCAGCCTGGCTGACGGCCCTGGAAGGGCAGATCGATCGCAATATCGCGGACGGCTTCGATGGCATTTTCATTGATGTACTGACCGCTGATGAGGAGTGGTCGGCTGGTAATATCGAAAACAATCCGGTCTACCCTGATGCCACCTCGGCGCTGGCAACGCTGCTTGGACAGGTGCGCAGTTACATCACCACGCAGTATCCGGGGAAGACCGTTTATCTTGTCGGCAACGGCCCCTCCGGCATTGCTCTGGCAGACCCCGCCTCGCTGCAGAATCTCGATGGCATCTTTACTGAGTACGCCTTCTTTGGTCTGGCGCCCGGCAATGGAACGATTTCTCAACCCCTCGACACCACGTTTTCGGCGAAGATCGCCTCGATCTTGGCGCCGGCGTACGCGAGTGCGCACGTACCCCTGTTCGGTAACGACTATCCATCGCCTGTTGGCAACATGGCTGACGACCTGGAGAGCATGAATTTCTATACCAGTCTCGGGTGGGTTCCATCGGTTCAATCGGCCGTGCAGACGAGCGCGATTTTCTCGACCGGTCCTCTGATGTTCGCCGCTACGCCGAGCAATCCAAGCGTCACAGGCAGCACGGGCTTCATCAACTTGCTCTCCGGCGGCATCGCAGCCGACGCGACGCTCACAGGAGGTAATCAGGGCGACACCTTCATCGGTGGACCCGGGCGGAATACGATCACCGGCGGAGCCGGTAACGACACCTTCTATGCGCACCCGGAGTACGCCGGTTACAAGGGTCGCCTCATCGTGGCGCTGTCCGCGGAAAACAACGGCTCGGTCACCGCTGCGCCGACGGTGGCGATCTCCGTCGGCGGGATTCCCTTGATTCCCGCAACGCCAGTCACCGCACCTTTCAAAGCCAGCGTGCAGGTGTTCTCGGCGAATGTATCGACGATCTCCCCCGTCTCATCCCTGGTCCTCACCGTAGCGGGCACCAACTACATCGATGCCAGCGACAACTCCCAGATCGTGATCCAGGGCATCCTTTACGACGGTGTGGCAGTGAATCTTGCCTCCGGAACCTACTCGAATGGCGCTGACAGCAACGGCTTCACCTACAGCCACAATGGAACGGTCAGCTTCGCCGCCTCGGCGCTCCCCGCGAGCTCGCCCTATTTTGCGACCACGAGCGATACGATCAATGGCGGCGCTGGAACCAACACCGTCGTCTACCGCGCCCCGTCGACCAACTACACGCTCACAAAACAAGGCAACGGCTCATGGATCGTCACCTCCGCCACCACCGCGGAAGGTCCCGATACGCTCACCAACATCCAGAAAATCACGTTCTCGGACAAGACCGTCAGTCTCACAGATTAGCCGATGGTCGATTAGCCGATGGTGATCGTGCCCGTCATGTCGACGTTGATCGTTTGCTCCGCCGTCTGGATGACCCACAGCAAGTCGGAGGTCCGGCTGAGCGTAACCAGGCCGGCGCCCGAATGCGCGCCCCAGGCGAACAACGCCCCTGCCTGCGCGCTCG